>WNGJ01001704.1_pt1 | contig 43832 bp, 32 predicted proteins | sample 5400611 | NCBI WGS metagenome assembly WNGJ01 (sample SAMN13153375, study PRJNA577476) | soil metagenome | isolation source: 40 cm soil or saprolite under Garry oak tree replicate 1 | place: USA:California | collected 2016-06-15
TCTGGAACGTGCGGATCCTGCCACCCTTGTCCAGCGGGTGCAGCAGCTCGGTCTTTGCCCAGAGAATGTTCACGCGAACACCTGCCTTCTTACGCGGTCAGCACATCGCGGCACTGTACCGTTGGTCCGGCAGCTGGCGGTCTTCCTGTCCGTCCAGAAACCTCCGCTGCCACAGCTCGAAGTTCACGAGCGCCCACAGCTGTTCAGTGTGCTGGGTGCGGCCGGACAGGTGCTCTCTCACAATGCCGCGCACCACCTCGGGATTGAAAATGTCTCGCTGTGTTGCCCGCTCGCCTAGCACGAGCTCCGTGAGCATGCCGCGCCACCGACCGCGGAACCAGGTGCCGACCGGAACCGGGAAACCCATCTTGGGACGAGCGAGGACGCTCGGTGGCAACAGGTGTTTCATGCTCTCCCGCAGGATTCTCTTGGTGGTGAACCCTCGCAGCTTCAGCTGGGTCGGTAGGCCCGCGGCGAATTCGACGAGCGGGTGATCGAGGAACGGGACGCGGCTCTCCACCGAGGCAGCCATGCTCATCTGGTCCTGTTTCATCAAGAGCTCGTGCAAGTACGTCTTGGTGTCGGCGTACAGCAGCCGATCGAGCAGGGTTAGAGCAGTCGTCCGTTCCAAGTAACCGCGAACGACTCGATAGGGGTCGGCTGCGGACGTCTGCTCCTTGGCAGCGGGGGTGAGGAGCTGCGCTTGCAGTGCGCGCGGAAAGACCGCGAAGTTGTCCAAGTAAATGCTCGCCAGATCAGGCGCAACGCACAGGAAGGTGCGCTCGAGCTTCTGCCGCAGGACTGATCCGCGGTCCAGACACGCGATCCCGCTGCGCACGGCGTGACGCACACGCGCTGGGACGATCCGGTGGTACGGCGTCCCCCACCGGATGTTGTACAGGGTCCGTGCATAGCGGCCGTAACCCCCGAGGAGCTCGTCACTCCCCTCTCCGGTCAGCACGACCTTGACGTGCTCCTTCGCCAGCCGTGCCACGAAGTACAGGGCCACACTTGACGGATGCGCGAGGGGCTCGTCCTCATGCCACACGAGGGTCGGCAAGGCATCGAAGAACGCTTCGGGACTCACCACAACATCATGATGCTCAGTGTGGTAGGCGTCCGCGACGGTTCGAGCGCAGCCGAGCTCGTTCGCCTCTCGCTGAGCGAACCCGACGCTGAACGTCTTGATCGGCTCCTTCACGAGTCGACTCATGACCGCAACAATGGACGCTGAATCGATGCCACCAGAGAGAAACACGCCCAAGGGCACGTCCGACATCAGATGGGACCGCACCGCCTCGGTGAAGCGCTCACCGAACGCCGCGGTGAGATCCTTGTCCACCGGGCGCGTGTCATCCACGGGGGCAAAGCTGAGGTCCCAGTACTGTCGAAGGTCTACCGCTCCGTCCCGCCAACGCAGCGTGTGACCCGGCAGCAGCCGCTGCACGCCCTGAAACAAGGTGGTCGCTCCGGACGGAGCGTGATTCGCGAGATAATCGGGAAGGGCCTCGTAGTTGACGTGTGGCGACACCGCACGGGCCGCGAGCAACGCTTTGATCTCCGACGCGAAGTAGAAAGACCCGTCGGTGGCGTGCACGTAGTACAGCGGCTTCACGCCGAGACGATCCCGCGCGAGGAAGAGTTCCTGTTTGCGACTGTCCCAGATCGCGAACGCGAACATCCCGCGAAGCCGCTCGACAGCCCGGGGGCCTTCTTCCTGGTACAGATGGAGGATGGTCTCGGTATCGCAGCTGGTGCGGTAGCGATGGCCGCGTCGTTCCAGCGAGACTCGCAGGTCCAGGTGGTTGTAGATCTCGCCGTTGTAGACGATGTGGAGCGAGCCGTCGTCGGAGGGCATCGGCTGATGTCCACGCCCCACGTCGATGACGGCCAGACGGCGATGCGCCAGCCCCACGCACCCCTCGCTGAAGATCCCGCAGGCGTCTGGGCCCCGATGCGTCATCGTGTCCCGCATCTGGACGAGCCCGAGGGGATCCACCAGGCGGTGCGAACGCGCCGAGAAGGCTATGCCGCAGATGCCGCACATAGGGCTCAGCCGACCTCCGCCGCGAGCGCTGCCGTGTGGGCGGCGACGCTCGATGCGCGCGCCAGGACGACACGAGCGGCCCCCAATGAGTCCACGTCGCAAGCGCGCACTGCGTCCCCTTCGACGCGCAGCTCCGAACCCTGTACGCGGGCAGCGATGTAGCGCATGGGTCGGTCCGCTTGCACGAGCCGCCGACCGCGCCATGACAGACAGCGACCCCCCAGCATGACGAACTGGGACGGCAGCTCCCCGTCGCGAGGCCTTCGCACCCATGCCCACGCCGCATCGGTCGACAAGTCCCCGCTCGCAGCCGCGCCGCCTCCCCCGACCAGTAGGGCGTCCTCGAAACCGCCGTTGACGACCATAAACGACCGGGCATCGATCGCCGACCGCTCATGGATGTCTAGCGCTTGGTCTTCTCCATCCTGCGGCACGAGGAACGACACGAGTTCCCGCTGTCCTTGGCCACGCGCGATGAACACAGCCGTGCGCGCCGAGCTCAACTCCCCGTAGGACTTCGACACCGAGTCTTCGCCGCTCTCGATCACCCCTTCGCGGCCGAAGACACCGATCTGTAGCGCATCGCGAGTCGAGTCGGACCCCCACTTCGCCACGGCACGGCTGGGGGGCAGGATCTCCAGCGCAACATCCGGCGCGAAATGCAGATGGAGGGCGACGGCGTGGTCACCGTCGGTCACGATGCGGTCCCGGACGATCCAATACGCGCCCTTCAGAAAGAGGACCGAACGATAGTGGCGTGCTGGGGGCGACAGGCGGGCGTACCCGTCCTGCATTGCTTCGAAATAGTCACACTGCACGCCTGACGTCCACGCGATCACAGAACTCTGCGCTATGTGTCGCCAGCTGAAGGGGCCGCCCGGGACTGAGGAGGACTGGTCGGCAACGGTCACAGTGTTGTGGGCGGCAGTGGACCGGAAGTGATCTCGCCGTTTCACCGGCGACGTATACGTGTACGTCCCAGGGTCCACGAGGACTGCCTTGCCTCGCGCGACCAACGTGAAGCCAAGCGCATCGGCGTGCGCATGCCCACCGTTGAGAGCACCGTGCGGGCCGCCATCAACCAGCAGACTGTTCGCGTCCTTGGCCCAGCCGTCGCGCATCACATAGTAGCCGCCGTCAGCGAAGGCGCGACTCGTGGCCCGGGGTGGCTCGCCCTGGAGCTCGTCGAAAACACGCAGGCCGGCGCAGCCCAAGAGCCAGACGGTTTCTTCGGCGGCCTCACTGGCCACGTAGCGATAGTCCCGCCGGTTGAAGAGGACGGCGCCCGTCGCCAACGCGGCCCGAAAGTCGTCGGCGGCATGCTCGTCCAGGCTCAACAGCCTCCCGCCGTCATCGTCTCCCACGAGCGGCGTGCGTCCATCCGGCTGGGTGATATACATCAGGTGGTCAAGCAGGCTCCGCAGTCGCTCATGGATAGCCGCTTCGACCGGTAGACCATTCAGCTGTCCGAGAACGCTCAGGTGGAGGCAGAAATCCGTCGTGTAGCGGTGGTAATAGGTGGATTGCTCGAAGTAGGAGCCATCGGACCGCACGTGTTTCTCCAGCTGCTCGACGAGGATTGCCCACCCAGTGCGCTGCCACCGCCTGGCACAGCGGAACTCGGGAAACAGCGTGCCCAGATACAGCAGGCCGAGCGCCTCGCCCGTGAGGTGGGTGTTGGGGCTGTAGTAAATCGATGGGTACGTCTCGATGTGTCGACCCTGCAAGTAGAGAAACTTGAGCGCCTGTAGGAACACCGCAGGCGTGAGACTTGGTGCTGTCCGGAAGAAGTACAGCCCCCAGATCCACGAGATCACTCGAAAGGCCACCTCGAGGCTGCTGGCCCAATTCATTCCGCTCTTAGGAGGATTCGCGCCCATCCAGTCCATCAGATGCTCAACGAACGTCGCTGCGTAGCGCTCGTCGCCCGTATACCAATAGGCCTTCCCGAGGGTTATGAAATACTGCTGCCGATTGAGCTCCCAGATCAGCTTGTAGTCTCCAGCGACCTTTGGGTTCAGGTAATCGATGCGGCTCCAATGCCAGTCGCGCGGCCGCGCTCCAGATGCAGGGTCCCGGTGCCAATCGACCGGGTCGCCGAAATCCAGGTGGGAATGCCCCAGGAAGTCGAACTGCCCGTGGCGAGCCCGCTCCGCCTTCGCGACGACACGTCCTTCAAGGTCCGGCCAGCGGCGGCGTAGGGTCGCCACTACATCCGTTCGCTGGTCGAACGCCGCGAAAAAGCGCGGCGTCGTGCGCGCACGGAAATCCCTAAGCAGGGCGGCGGCCAGCGACGACGGAGACGCGGCCCACCCCGCAGTCAACACGCTGGCGAACGTCTCATCTGGTGGCACTCGAATCTCAGGGGAGATACCGGCACGCTCAGACCACGCAGCCAGCCATTGTCGCGCACGCACCCTCAGCTCGGCAACGCTCCGGCCCCTGAGCTTCGTCCAGAGCGGAGTGGCGTGCGAGTCGCGGCTCATCTGAGCGAGAGCGGGCGCGCCTGGTTTTCCACCATCTCTGACGCGTCCGCAAGCTGGCGCGCGGGCTGGGCAGTGAATTCGGCTTTGCCCGCCATTCCGTCCGCCACGAGTGCCCGATACACACGCACCCATTCCCTCAAAACAGGCTCGGGCGTGTACCTGCGGCGACATTCCTCCCGCGCGGAGCCGACCAGCCGTTCGGAAAGCGACGCATCCTGTAAGAGGCTGATCGCAGCCGCAGCGATCCCCTCGTGATTGCCACGTGACACGAGCAACCCGGTCTCTCCGTGCCGCACGATGTAGGGAATGCCACCGGCATCCGTAGTGACAACGGGCAACCCCGAGGCGAAGGCTTCGAGGATTGACCCGGGCATGTTGTCGATATCTGGTGCGTTGAGATACACGTCTGCAGCGGCGTAGAGGCTGGGCATATGGTCTGGACTCACGCGCCCCACGAACGCAACGTTCACGAGCTGCAACTCGTCCGCCAGGCGCTGCAGCTGCCGGCGCTGGCTCCCGTCTCCGGCGACGATCAAGCGAGCATCCCGGTACCGGTTCTGAATCAGCGCGAAGGCGCGCAGCACGCAGGCGACGTTGTAGTGAGCCTCGAAATTGCGGTTCGATAGGAACACCGGGCGGAGCGGCCTGCGCGCGCGGAATTGGAACTGGTCCAAGTCGACGATGTTGGCAACGACACGTGCGTGCAATCCGAAGCGGGCAAACACGTCCACGAGATAGCCGGAAGGGACGACCAACGCGTCGGCGAGCCTCACGACCGGAATGGCACTCCGTCTCCAGCGCTCTAGGTGATCCTCGGCCTCGCCACTGTGGTAGTTCAAAACGACTCTCTTGCCGTACCACTTAGCTAGCAGGACGGCAGGCGTCGGGGCGAGCAGAAACGAGGCGTATGACGCCGCGAACACGTGGACCACGTCGTACGCAGCGAGACGCCTGACCAGCGTCCACACATAGCGAAGCCAGGTCACCGCCGTGCGCACATAACGAACACGCTGCAACAGTCCGAGAAGGCCGGGGATCCTCGGATTGATGGGTACAAACCCCACGGCGACCGAGGGGACGTGGCCGAAGCCCCGGAGCAGCCGCACGGCTTGAACCGCCTGGCCTCCGAGAATGTCGAGCGAAGGAGCGACCAGGCAGACGCGGATCGGGCGACGCGGAGTGACTCGTACCACGTCGGGGCTACTCTTGCCCGGGACCCGTGTCTCGCCAGGCGGGCGGTTGCAGGTGTCCACGGCGGACCAAAAGGCAGGAATCAGGCCGGGATCCGTGCCGGCCGGGCGGCGCGACCTGCTCCCCGACCGGGGTGTCTCTGGACGGCAACAGTCAACGGACTGCAACACTCGGCAGGCCGAACGCACGATGCCTGGCTCCGGCGATCACCACGCTGGAGACAGGGGTGAGGGGTCGAGCCGGCACAATTACTGCGCGTCTCTACAGACTAGCGCGGGCCGGACGGTCTCGGCATTTCTAACCACCCGGGGAAGCGGGTTTGGCAGTGCGCCGCTCGCCCTCCGGCAGGCCTGCCAGAACCATTCTCGTTGAGGATCGCCGTGAAGGTGGCGTCGCGCCTTGCACTTGGAGCGTATGGCGTGACGGGCACTGTTCTGAACAGGCTCTTGTCCCCAGTCGCCTGCCGCTGGCAAGACCCGGTGCGAGAGCGAGCGTTTCGCGAACTGTGCGCGTCACAGTGGTGGAGCCGAGACCGGCTGCAGGTGGAGCAGTGGCGGAGCGTCCAGCGCCTGCTGCGGCACGCGTACGACAATGTGCCCTACTACCGGGACGCGTTCCATTCTGTCGGCGCGGAGCCCGACGACTTCCGGGAGCTTCCGGACCTGACGCAGCTGCCCGTGCTCCGGAAGGAGGACATCCAAGCGAACCGGCAGCGCCTGAAGGCGACCGGCGGCTACGATCCGCGGGGCGTACACGTGAACCACACGGGCGGCTCGACCGGGGCGCCACTCACGATCTGGCAGGATGCCAGCTATTGGGCGTGGTGCCTGGCGGAGCTGGACCGGGACTTCCGGATGTGTGGATACCGTCCCGGTCAGCGCCAGGCGTTCCTGTGGGGATCGGACTACGATTCCGCAGCGCACAAGGGCTTGCAGGGGAAGCTCCGCGATCTCATCTCAAACATGCGCTGGGTAGACGCGTTCGACCTGGATGCGGACAGGCTTCGCGCCGCAATCGCAGAGCTGGTGGTATTCCGGCCGCACCTCATCGTGGGATACGTGTCGTCGCTGACCCTGCTCGCCCAACTCATCCAGGGTGAGGGTTTGGAGGCGCCGCGGCCGCGCGCCGTGCAAACTTCTGCCGAGGTGCTGACCCCGGCTGCGCGCTCGCTGATCGAGCGGACCTTGGGTGGCCGCTGCTTCGACCGCTATGGGTGCCGGGAGGTGGGCAACATCGCGCACGAGTGCGACGCGCACTCCGGCCTCCACCTCCTTATGGAAGGCAACTATACCGAATTCGTCGGTGAGGACGGCAAGCCGGCTGCAGAGGGCGAGACCGGAGAGACCGTGGTGACCAACCTGCGCAATTACGTGATGCCGCTGATTAGGTACGCCAACGGCGATGTGGGCGTCCCTTCGGGACGGCGTTGCGCGTGCGGGCGGGGTCTCCCGTTGATTGAGCGTGTACAGGGGCGGGTGACGGACATTATCGTCACGCCGACGGGACGCCTGCTGCACGGGGAGTTCTTCACGCACCTGTTCTACGGGCTCGAGGGGGTCCGGCAGTTCCAGGTAGAGCAGGTCACGCTCCGCGACCTGATCGTGCGGATGGTGGCCGAATCGGACGCAGCCTTCGACGGGGCCAGGGCGGCGCTCGAGATATTGATCGCTCGCCATGGCGACGCGGAATTCCGGCTGAGATTTGAGCGCGCGGCGAAGATCGCACCGGCCCAGTCGGGCAAGTATCGCTTCACTCTGTCCCACGTCCCTGTGCCCTTTGGAGGGAAGAAGCTCAATGCCGTGGACGGATAAGCAAGTCGTCGTGTCGGTGATTGATTGCGGGCGGTTCGATTACCCACGCCGCGCGCCCTTCCATCCACCTGAGGCGTACGCCGAGTACCGCTATCCGACCTGTGGTATCGACCCCGACAACTTCGTCTACGCGGCCGTGCGAGAACTCCTCTACGAGCTGGGCTTCGACCGCGCGCGATTCGGGAGCGCGCACTGGAACCCGCTTCGGGAGATCGTCAGACCCGGAGACAACGTCATCATCAAGCCCAACCTGGTGATCAGTGAGCACGAATTTGGCGAGCGGGGCTTGCTCGCGTGCGTGGCCCACGGCTCGGTGATCCGGCCGCTTATCGACTACGTTCTGCTAGCCAACGAGGGCCGCGGCTGGGTCACGATCTGCGACTCGCCCATAAAGGAGGTGGATTTCGCGAAGATCACGGAATTCAATGGGCTGACCAGCGTCTGTCAGTTCTTTCGCGACCAAGTCGGGGCCGATGTTCGCCTGCTCGACCTCCGCGACCTGCAGGTAACGCGCAATGCTCGTGGGGTGATGGTTGCCGAACAGGAGCTCGTGGGCGATCCGCTCGGTTACACCGTGGTCGACCTCGGACCACGGAGCCTGCTCGCGGGCGTGGCCGCTCACAACCAGCGTTTTCGCAGCACGGCGGCCGTATACGAGAATCCGATGTCCGAGGCGCACACGGAGACGGTGAATCTCTACAGCATGTCTAACACGATCCTGAGGGCGGATTGCCTGATCGGTGTGGCGAAGCTCAAGAACCACCGAAAATGCGGCGTGACGCTTAGCCTCAAGAACATGATTGGCACGACGAATGAGAAGCGGTGGCTCCCGCACCATCGAGTAGGGACTCCATCGCAGGGCGGCGACATCTGTCCGGACGAAGCGCCGCCCGCGCGTAAGATACACGAGGTGCTGGCAGACAAGTTCATCAGCCACTCCTACGGATTTGTTGGCTTCAAGTACGTGCTGCCGGTCATGCAATTCGTTTATCGCTACGCCGTGCGGTGGTGGGCGCGACCGCTATCTGCGGCGCGACCGCAGGCGGACGTCGGGGAAGGTGACTGGTGGGGCAACGACACGATCTGGCGGACCACGCTCGACCTCAACATGGTCATCCGTTATGCCGACAAGCAGGGACGGCTGCACGACACGCCGCAGCGCGCATACTTGAGTGTAATCGACGGGATCCTGGGAGGCCATCGGGAGGGTCCGCTGCACGCCACCGCGAAGGAATGCGGGATTCTGGTCGGCGGCCTCGACCCCGTCGCCGTAGACGTCGTGTGCAGCCACATGATGGGATTCGATCCAGAGCGTATCAGGCTCTTGAGCGACTCTCATCGTGCTTCGCTCGCTGTGGGCACGGCCGATCCCGCGATGATCGAGGTGCGGTCGAACCTCGAGCGGTGGACGCAGTGGCGAGAGCCGGATTTCGAGCACCTCGCGTTTGAGCCATCGGGCGGCTGGAGGGGATACGTCGAGCGGGCTCCACACCGGCCCCTCGCCGGTGGGGCCCCGACGTCGCGCCCGCCCGCGCGCGTGTGACCGTTCGCGTTCAGGGTGCGACGCGCAGCGATCGGGTATCGGGGAGAGCTGTTCCCGGGGCCCCGGGCTTCCCAATTCCGCAGTTGAGACAATAGACGTGCGTCACGCCGTCTTGCCCGGTGAACGCTGCGGGACGGGCTCGCTGCAAAGAGTCCAGCCAGCGTCGTTGACCTGGCGCGAGATAATATGCGCGTTGCGCGTAGGTCTCTCCCGACGTCACCAACCACACCCGGCTGCCTGCATACGCTGAGAGAGAATCAAGCAGAAGAGCATCATCGGGTACCAGAACGCTGTTCACGTACGTCTCACGCAGCCTGCCGTCGGGCGAGCGGTAGAGTGCTTCCTGAGCGTCCCCGAAGCTCCGCAGGAAATAGTCCACCTGTCCTGCATACCATTGCTGCTCCGTCGGACGCTCGGCGACGATCACGTCGCCGCGAGCGCGTACCCGACGGAGGAACTCGCCAGGTCCCTTGTGGTCCGGTCTAAAGGGATACATGTGGATTTGGGCGTTCACAGGCTGGCCATAGCGCAGAGTGCTCGCGCGCACGGCCTGAGGCAGGCCGTGGCCGCCGAGGACTCCCGCAAGGACGACGGCTACTGCTGCCGCCGTCGCGTGCGGTGCCTTCCACCACCCGGTTCGGCGTCCTGCCGCAACAAGCGCCGCGTTAAGCCCTGCGGCCGATGCGAGCAGCAGGAAGGGATAGGCGGGAAGGAGATAACGGGTACAGCACCATTCGGTGAATGCGCCGGCAACGGCCACGTACACCGTTACGGCTGCGAGACACACGCGGGCGTAATGGTCCTGAGGCTCGGGAGCGCGAAACGCCCGCCAAAGGAACATGCCGCCAAACACAACTACCAAGATCGGGAACTGCTGGAATAGGTACGCCGCATAGGGAAACGGGAATTCCGCGAGGCGCCTCAGCCCGTGCACGAGGCCAAACCGCGCGACGGAGGTCGCTAACCAGGTGAGTGCCCCGAGGCCGGAGGCACCAAGGGGCATCCAAGCGCGCCGCAGCAACAACGGCCGGTCACCGGAGTAGACGAGCAAGAACATCAGTCCCGCGAGGCCGGCTCCGTACAGTTGGCCCACGCCTACAAGGGCTCCGGCCGTGGCGCCGCAAGCGTAAAGGGCGGCAGCGCGCCATCCGCTCTTGGGCGGGCTCTCGAGCGTGGTGGCATGGGCTGCCATCCAGAGTCCCACCATCCCTCCGAGCACGGCCAGGCCCACAGACCATGGCCAGGACATTGACCCTATACCACCACTGGTAAGCTCCCTGATCGGCAACGCAACTGACCGCACAGCGTCGCCGCCTAGGCGTCCCGTGCCCGGCCACGCGGTAAACGGCGCGGCGGTAAACCGATTGTACGCGCCTGCAGCGAGTCCGGCAAGAATCGCAAAGTAAAGCAGCTTGGCCCGCGCCACCGCGAGGTGTCTCGGAAACACGAGTGGGAGGAGAGCGAAAAGGACTGCGAAAATGCCGAACTCGTGGAGTAACACCGCGAGAGAGAAGAAGAGAACGCTGACGACGAGGTCGTGCCGCCGGTTCGTGACCGTCCAGCGTAAGATGGCCCAGCATGCGATGAGGAAAAAGAGCAGAAATGGGGCATACATTCGGGCCTGGCGTGAGAAGACGATATGCCACTCGGAGAGCGCGAGCATCAGGGCGGCGACGACGCCGGTCGCGGTTCCGAAAAGGCGGGACCCGATGAGGAATAGAGCCGGGATGGTTAGCGCGCCCAAGACGGCCGCGGGGAGCCGGTAGGCTGCTTCACGATCCTCGCCCACCAGGTGCGCGGAGAGGGCGGTCAGCCAGGTCAGGGGCAGAGCGCGCCTGTAGGGCATACCGCTGGGCATGCGCGAGCCTTGGCCATCGACGACGGCGCGAGCGGCCAGCACGCTCAGGTCTTCGTCGCCATAGAACCCGAGCGCGCCGAGCCGATAGAAGCGCGGGCCCGCCGCGACCAGGGTCAGCGCGATGGCAATCGAGAGTTCGGCGCGATGTGAATTGTGCATGAGGAGACCCTAGGGCAGGGACCGGGCAAGAATCATGCAACGTCAGTGCCCATAGTAGAAACGATGCCCGACGCTGGACCGGGCCGCTCAGCCGCGTGCGCCGCTAGCTCGCGGCCCACATAGCCGAGCCGAGCGCCGCGACCTGCAAGGGGAGCAGCCGGTAGGTTCTCTCCGCGACACACAGGTAGCCGCCCCACCGCGCTTGTCCAGCAGCTTCAGCGGCACTCGACGCGGGCGAACACCGCCGCGTCGACGTCCTCGTCGCCGGTCAAGAACTCGGGACGGATGCGCGCATGCGCGCGGCGGAACTCGCGACGTAGGTGCTCGACCACGACGATGTCGACATGGGCGAAGCAGGCGCGGAAGGCCCGCTCGTAAGCTGGCAGGCGCAGGCGATTGAGGTGGTTGCTGGCGTCGAGCCAGCGGCTCCAGGCCGCCTGGCTGTAGCAGAGCATCTCGAACGGGTGCTTGAAGTAGTGATCGCGTAAGTCGACGTAGTGGACGCCCAGGCCCCCAGGGGCGGTGAGGCGGGCGCACGCGGCGATCAGCCCTTCGACATCGGCGACGTGCTCCAGCACCGAGCTCGACACGACCAAGTCGGCCGTTCCGGGATGCCGGCGTGCGTAGGGCTCCAATGGCTGGTGGACTAGGGTGATGCGCGCGGGGTCGGGTCGTTCGCGCGGCAGGTAGCGCGTGCGTAGTGGCGCCGGCAGTGCCCCGTTGCGCCTGCTACGCGCCGGCGCGTAGGGATCCTGGAGGATAACCCGAGCCGCCCCGGCCTCGAGCAGGTAGACACCTACTCCGAAGCTGCCGCCATAGCCGACCACACACACGGTCTTGCCAGCGATCCCCATGTCGTGCGCGGCCGCACGTTCCGCGTAGGCGCGGGCCATCCGATCTGGCTCGCTCGTGTCGCGACCGGGCTTCAAGTAGATGCCACGGTCGAGCAGGAAATCGACGATTGGTTGCGGCGTCGCGCGCCGCGCCAGACGTGCCGCCCAGTAGCCAAGCGGGATCATAGCGTGTCTTGCTGCAGGGCTGGGGTTCAAGAAAGGTGTCGCCGCGCCTGATGGTGACGCAAGGAGCGAAGGCCCCGGGTCGAGTTCACCAGCCAGGACACCGCCGAGTGCTGACGTCCGTCAAGTCAGGGGTCTCGACCAGTGGGCACGAAACACGCCGTACGCCGGCAAGTAAAGCAAGACTACCAAGTTCGTAAGATAGAAGAGTATGCGGGTCGCAATGAGGACGGTCGCAAGCTCTGCTTGCGGCAGGTTAAAGGGACCGAAAAAATATAGCATCGATGTTTCGGTCAGCCCTAACCCCCCGAAGACTTGTACCGGCAAATAAGAAATCACCTGGATCAGAGTATTAACAAAGGCAGTCGGCATGACCCCGATGCCGAGAGAGAATGCCCGGAGACTAGCGTACAACCAAGCCATGGTCACAGCCATGTACAGCAACGACAACAGAATCCCGGTCCCCATCAAGCGAAACACAGAACGATGTTCTTGGTCGGCCAGGGATTGGAGAGTATCCATGGCGTTAGTCACAAGTCGTAAGCGCCCAAGCCTGAGAGAGTCCAGCAATGAACGAGCGATGGAAACAAATCTCTCTCGCATGAACACGGTAATGAAAAAGCACACCACAGCGAGACCAATCACGGTTAGCAGGACAATGATCAACCCATGGAAGCGGGCAACTTGTGCCCATTGAAAGAGGCTCGCCACTAGCAGCAACAGCCAGATCGAGATCAGGTCGCCAATCTTCGTCATGATGAATGCCAGCGCGGCTCGGCTAAGCTTCATGTCGTGTTCAACGTGGAAGAGCATCAGATACGAAGCGATTCCAGCGCCGGTAGCTACAAAATTTGAGACGGCGTTCTGAACGACCACAATATTGAGCACATGCGGATAGGATAACCGGCGACCGAGGAGAAAATAGTATTGAAGCGCTTTCAATGACGTCATCAAACTATATAAGAAGAACACGACGACTATCCAAGGCGTCAGAATACGCGCACGTAATGCAAATAGTTCATTCGGGTCAGTTTTGGATAGGACAACACCCACGAGAACAAGCGCGAGGATGATCTTTAGAACATTCCAAGAACGCGACGATCGGGGACTTTCTGATCGTGAGGCCTGCGAGAGCGACCCACTCACACGCGACTGGCAGGTCGGCTCAGCAGGTAATACCGCTCTCCGCAGAGGGGAACGTTCAAGTAGAAGAGCGTATAAAGAGCGTCGCAGAGAAGCTTCTTGCGAGGACTGTACGTTCCTACGGTCGTTCCTTCCGGCATCCGGTTCGCGATACGTCGATGGATGTTATAGAACGGGAATCCCCATTGAAATGCTTTGATGATCTCAAAGCCTGCTTCACGCATCTTTGCCTCCAAATCGCGACGCCCGTAGCCATGGACATGACCCAGGCGCTCCTCTTCTACTCTGAATAGAGGCCCTAACGGCACCGACAGAATTAGGTACTTGCCAGTCATCTCAAGAAGATTCTTGAGCGCAGCACGATCATCAGGGATGTGCTCAAGAACATCAACGCATGTAATCAGATCGAATTTCCTGTCCAAACATTGCTTGCTCAAATCAAGAGTGCCGAATTCTGCATTTGGCAGTCGCTTGCGTGCGAACCCAATTCCCTGGGAAGAGTATTCGGAGCCGGTCAGCCGAACATGGGGATATTTCTCAACAATTGTCTGCAGCAAGACTCCCGTCCCGCAACCGGCATCGAGAACTGAATAGAAGGACAGTCCCCTGAGCAAATTGAGAACGATTCTGCGAGTGTGCCTTGCTGTGGGACCATATATCTTCATGTCATTCCAATCACCCCCCCAGTGTTCATCGTAGAACTGCGGCGTGAATTCCATGATCGCTACTCTATTTCCTTCTGCAGACAAGTTCGTTGCAACGGGTTGGCATATTTGCGGAGTGCAGTCGCAGCACTTTGGTTTAAAAAGGGAGACCAGTTCTCGCGGACCTTGAACATAGCCTTTATGGTTGTGCCTGTAACGCGAGCATGCACAACGCGTAGATTCTCTTGCCGTGGTCAGCGCGCGCGGTCCGGTGCTCATCGAGCAATGCCCTCAATGCCACGCGGTCGAACCAACGATGCAGCGGACTGCCATCTGCCACCAACAGTTGTCGCGACCAGTCATACAGCGGACCGCGAAACCAAGCGGAAACGGGGATGCCAAACCCTTGCTTTCCGCGTCTCCGGATCCTGTCGGGCAGTTCCTTCGCAAACGCCTTCCGCAGAAGATACTTGCCGCTTCTTCCCTTGACCTTGAGCTGATCGGGCACACGCGCCGCCCACTCCACGAGTTCGTGATCGAGGAAGGGCGAGCGGCCCTCGAGTGAGGCAGCCATGGTCATCCGGTCGGCTTTGACAAGCAGGTCGCCAGGAAGGTAAGAGTGCACATCGGCGTAGAGCGTGCGGTCGAGGTCTGAGCCTTCGGCAGAATCAAACTGCTCCGACAACAAGGACTGAGCGCTCTGAGCGCAAAAGAGATGCCGCAGGTCTGGCTTCCATAACGCGGTGCGTTGGTGCGGGGAAAAGTACGAGCCCCAGCGCAGGATGCTGGCTCGACGGTCGAATTCGGGGATTTGCTCGAGTAGCTTGAATCCGTTCACTAGACCTTGACCCACAGGACGGTCGGCGTCGTGGCGGAGGAGACGCGCGACGAACGGGACCACGCTGTGGGTCAGAAAGCGAGGCGCACGCGCGTACAGGTTGGCATATCCGTCCAGCCAGTAACGCTGATAGCCCGCGAAGTCCTCATCACCGCCGTCTCCATTCAACGCGACGGTGACGTGCTCGCGCGTCAACCGGGAGAGGTGATACAGTGGGACGGCGGAGGCGTCCGCAAACGGCTCGCCGAAGTGATAGGCGATCTTTTCAAGCGTGGAGGGGATGTCACCATAGGTGAGGGTGAACTCGTGATGGTCGGTGGCATATTTGTCAGCCACCGCGCGGGCGTAAGGTAGTTCGGTGAAGTTCTGCTCCTCGAAACCCGCCGAAAAGGTCTTCACGGGGCCGCTGCCAACCTCGGCCATGAGCGCCACGATGATGCTCGAGTCAATGCCGCCACTGAGGTGCGCGCCCAGGGGTCGTTCGCTGAGCAGCCGAATCTTGACGGCTTCGCGCAATCGAGCGCGCAGGTCTTCAATCAGTTCGTCTTCCGGGGCCGTCCACTTGGGCTGGTAGGTGTAGTCCCAATAGCCCTGGATGCGTGTCTGGCCGTTCTCCCAAACCAGCGTGTGCGCAGGCGGAAGTTTGTAAATGCCCTGATACACGGTGAGCGGGTCAGGGATGTATTGTAGGCTGAGATACAAGTCGATCGCTTGGAGGTTAATCTCCGGCTTGTGCGGAAGGGCGGTAAGGATGGCGCTCAGTTCAGAGGCGAAGTACAGCGAACCATCGTGGACGGTGTAGTACATCGGCTTCTTGCCGAGGCGGTCGCGTACGAGCAAAAGGCGGCGTTTCGTGGCATCCCACAGCGCGAAGGCAAACATGCCGCGCAGGCGCTTGAGACACTCATCGCCTTCGTCTTCGTAGGAATGCACGATGCACTCGGTGTCAGTCCTGGTCGCGAAGCGGTGGCCGCGACGCTCGAGTTCGGCGCGTATTTCGGGATAGTTGTAGCACTCACCGTTGAAGATGATCCAGATGCTCTCATCCTCGTTGGCGATCGGCTGGTCGCCACCGCTCACGTCAATAATCGCCAGACGGCGTACGGCCAGACCCACGCCCGCATCGATGTGGAAGCCGTCGCTGTCGGGGCCGCGGTGGGCGATAGCCGCATTCATCCTTTCGAGCAGCGCGCGCTGAGGCTTGCGCTGGTCAGAATAGGATACTCCACAAATGCCACACACGTCTAAGTCACCTCTTCCGCCTCCTGGGCCCCGAGTGATTTCCGGCCGCGCTCCCCAGAATCGTCTCGTACTGACGTGCGACGTCTACCCACAAGTATCTCTGTTCGACACGACAGCGGGCGGCATGACCCATCCTTTCACAGAGACGAGGGTCCGACAGCATCCCACGCAGGGACTCGCGCAACGCGTCCGGGTCTTCCGTCGGGACGAGGCGGCCTGTTTCCCCGTCGAGGACCAATTCGTCGTTCCCAGCGATTTCCGTCGCTACCACAGGCAATCCACTCGCCATGGCTTCGAGGACAGCATTAGGCATCCCCTCGTGACGGGAGGGAAACAGGAATAGGCTTGCACTTTGATACGACTTCGCAAGCTCTTCGGGCGCCTGCCAGCCGAGAAAGGTCACTCGCTCGGCAATGCTCAATTCACGCGCCAGAGATCGTAACGCGGACACCTGTGGACCATCGCCCGCGATGCACCATTCCCACGGCAGATCCTTCAGTTCCGCCAGAGCGCGCAAGCCGAGGTCAAGGCCCTTCTGATAGACAACGCGTCCCACTGAGAGAAGGCGTGGCGGAGTCCATGCGCGGGGAAGAGCGGCATGACGGGCTACGTCCACGCCATTGGGGATGATCGGGATGTCGATGCTGGTGTCGAACGCACGCGCCAGCTCGCGCAGTCCGCGGCTGTTGGCAACTACCGATGAGGCGGTGTGCCAAATGACGCGCAGAAACGGGCCCATCATTCTGTGAACGGTCTTGAAATCATACGGACGGAAGCCAGGCACATCACCGCCGCGAAGGGAAACAACATAGGGAGTTCGATACACCTTCTTCAATAACCACGCCACCGCACCAGACGGCATCCCAAAGAATGCCAGGCTCGCGTCAGGGCGAAAGCGACGGGCAAAGCGAAGAGAATACCAGGTAGCAGACGCGATGAAACTCAATTGCTCGAGTGCGCTTGAGCGATCTTGCCGGTGACGCCAGGCACGTATTCGATGTACGGTCACGCCACCATGAGTTTCCCGCTGCGGCAGGTCTTCGAAGCGAGCTGTTAGAACAACGACGTCATGTCCGAGGGCGGCCAGACAACGGGCAAGGTTCGCGCTAGCATGGCCCGCGCCGCCCCCGATCGGTGGATACTCGCTGTTGATGACCAAGATCCGCATCGGGATCACCTATAGCGAGCTGGGACAGTCGGACCATGAACAGCCTGCAGATCCCGCTCGGACAGCTCCGCCATGGCCCACAGGAGTGCCAAGTCGAGGTACAGAAAGGCAAGCCGAGCGAACGAGCCAAAGAGGCCCGCCACGCAGAACGCAACCAGTCCGACCTCGAGATAGAACAGCCGCCGGGACAAGGCTGGCAAGGGTATCCTGCATCGCTTGCGCGCTCGCTCGGAACGGTACATGGTGCTCAGGACCACTGTTAGGAATAGGACCAGTCCCGGGTATCCCGTCTCGGCCAGGACGTTCAGGTACGTGCTGTGCGTGTCCCTGCCTCCCAGCGCCCCTCGGCTAGGCTGATCGGTAGCCGGGGCATAATCAGCATGTACCGCACGGTAGGTCCCCACTCCGATGCCCACGAGCGGGTGGTCTTGAATGATCCGGACTGCCACCTGCCAGATGCCATAGCGCGCTTCGGCTGATCCCTCCGGGTCTGCTTCTCTGAGCGACTGGGCGTCGATCGCCTTCGAGAGACCTGCCATACGCTCCCAAACGCTGGCAGGCGTCACCGTTACCATCAGGATGGCTGCAGCGGCGGTCAAGAACAGCGGCCGCACATGCCGCAAATGGCCCCACAATGCTATGGCAGCGCCAACACTGAGCGCCAAGATGCCTCCGCGCGACTGGGTCAAGAGAATGAGCACCGGCAGCACGGCGATTCCTCCCCACGCACCGATCCGCACCCATCCGCGCCGCTCGGTGACGAGGAGCGCAGCAGCAAAAGACAGGGGCAAGAGCGCCAGGGCGGCGAGGTCGTTGGGGTTCGAGTAGATGTAGTTCCATACAGCTCGCCCGAACACGGTATGGTGCACGACATAGTAGTTGTGCAACGCCCCTCGCACTGGGTAGACGAAGAAGCAGCCAAGGTAGGTGATCATGAAGTAGCGAATCCGGTTGCCTGATGACAGCGCATTCGCCGCGACGAGGGTGATCAGCCACACCTTGGAGACAACGACGAGGCCGTCCCAGGCTTGGTCACGATAAACCGTCGCCGCGTAACCCGGGATGCACCAGGCGACAAAGAGGGCAAACCAGATGAGAAATGTGGGCAGCTGCAGCCGGTTACGCTGTATAGCCAGCCCGACCAAGGCGACGACCATCGCGATGTCGGCGACGGGCAGCCGGTTGGTGACGATGGAGACCGTGTAAACCAAGAAGCCGCCATAGAGCAGCGACAAGCTGACTCCGCGCCGCCGTTCCGAAGTCCGAGGCGACGCGTCGCCAGCCACTGCGCGCGCGATGGGAGCCGTCACCCAGACCTGAGCACAGCGGACTGGCGTCACACCGTTCATTTCGCACCCCTTCTCGCTTACTCGAAACGGGGCGTCGGACGGACAGCCAGACGCCCATCCGAGCGGCCGCCGCCTCCACCAAGCACCGCTGGTCACCGTCTCGCGGCAGGCCGTTGCGGAATCCGTGCCAGTCGCGCGACTCACTCCGCCTCGCAGCTGCGACGCATTTCTCGATTGCAGCGCCCGAACTTGCGCCCGAGCTCACGCGACCTATGGCAGTTGTAACGCTGGTGCAACAGTTCGGGCGCTGCTCGAGAGACCGCAGTCGTGGTGCGGCGTGGTGCCGTTGAGCCGCTTTCTTGCAGTGTCGTCTTCCACAGGCCTTGGGCCGACCGCCTCGAACGCGTGCATCGGCCATCGACTTGGGGCACGCCTGGAGCCGACCAGATTGCTGGCATGACGCGATGGAACAGCTAGGCGTTGCGCGCGCGGCCGCCCGCGCGCAGACCAGGCATGAGCGAATCCGCGTGCTGGTCTTCACCAACAGCCTCCGGTTGGGTGGATCTGAGCGACAGGCAGTAGAGCTCGTTCGCTCGCTCGACCGCTCGCGCTTCGAGCCCCTATTGGCGTGCTTTCGCCGGGATGGCCCGCTGATTCGGGACCTGCCTCCGGACCTCGGTGCGATTGAGGCACTTCCCCTCGCCGCGTTCTGGAAGCCCGGAGTGCTCCGTCAGGCGTGGCGTTTTCTCCAGCTGGTGCGACGGCGCCGGGTGCAGGTCGTGCAATGCTTCGACTTTTACTCCAACGTCTTCGCGATCCCGCTTGCCCGGCTGGCGGGCGTGCCGGTGGTGATCGGTTGCCGCCGCGAGGAGGGCACGGTACGAACGGCCGCCCAGCGGCGCATCGAGCGTTGGTGCCACCGCTCTGCGCACGCCGTGGTCGCCAACGGCGAGGTGATCGCGCGCCAGCTCGTCGCGCGAGATGGGCTGCGTCCCGATCGCGTCGTCGCCATCTACAACGGCATTGACATAGCGCGCTTCGATCGGCTGGCCACGCTTTCCCAAGGCCGGCACGGGGTCGCGGCCCGGGGGCCCACGATCGCAGTCGTGGCCAACCTGCGGCCCGAAAAGGGTCACTTTGTGTTTGTGGAAGCCGCGGAGCGGCTGTCGCAATGCTGGCCCGATGCCGAGTTCGTCATCGCAGGAGACGGCCCCGAGCGGGCGCGGATCGCGGCTCGGGTCGCCAGCTCGCCCGCTGCTCGGCGCATCCACATGATCGGCGTCGTGAGCAACGTGCCCGCCTTCCTGACAACTGTGGACATGCTGGCGGTCCCCTCTGTGATGAATGAGGGATTCCCCAACGCTGCGATGGAGGCCATGGCGGGTGCGAAGCCCGTCGTAGCGACCGACACCGGGAGCACCGGTGAGCTCGTCGTCGACGGGGTGACCGGCTACCTCGTGCCGCCGGGTGAGGCGGCCCCGCTCGCAGACCGCCTTGGCCGACTCTGCAGCAGCCCCGACACCCGCTCCGCGATGGGTCAGCGGGGACGCGAGCGGGTGGTGGCGCACTTTAGCACTGACCGCATGGCCGCCGGGTTCGCTACTCTCTTCGAGCATTTGCTAGCGGGCTACGCGTGACTCTGGCGGCTGCGCGCTTATGGCAGGCAGCGCGCGCGAGCTGGCTGAGCTGCTGGGTCTTGGCTCGCCGGCGACTGTCACGCGACGGCAACAGTGTTGACTGCACGGACAGTATCGCGGTTCCTCCGAGGATCGAGTCGAATTGCCTAACAGCTTGTGCGATAGTCTGTTATGGCATCCTGCGGGGGAGATCGGTCGGGAACGCGCATTGCTCCCCCCTCAATGTGCCGGTACCCCGGGAGGGCGCCCGTGGAACAGCACGGCCCTGGCCGCGACTGTCTCGACATCTCAGTCGTGGCCCCGCTGTACAACGAGTCGGCCAACGTCGCACCCCTCGTAGAGGCGATCCTGGGCGCGCTGGCGGCCCGTGTGCCGGCCTTCGAAGTGCTCCTCATCGACGACGGCAGCTCCGACGATACATGGGAGCACATCCGAGCGGCGGCCGAGTCGCCCCGGGTGCGCGGCGTCCGATTGGCGCGCAACGTGGGGCAGACCGCGGCGCTGATGGCGGGCTTCGACCACGCGCGCGGCGCGGCCGTTTTCTCCCTCGACGGCGATCTGCAAAACGATCCCCGCGATATCCCGACGCTTCTAGAGAAGCTCGAGGAGGGTTACGACCTTGTCTGTGGTTGGCGGCAGCAGCGGCAGGATGGTCTGCTGCTGCGCCGGCTGCCCTCCTGGTGTGCAAACCGGCTGATCGGCTGGCTCACGGGTGTGTCCATCAAGGACAACGGCTGCTCGCTCAAGGGATACCGGCGAGAGCTGCTCGACCGGCTCGTGCTCTATGCCGATCAGCACCGCTTCATCCCGGCGCTCGCGGCAAGTCTGGGCGCGCGCATCGCCGAGTTGCCGGTCCGCCACCATGCGCGACGGTTCGGCTCCAGCAAGTATGGACTGTCACGAACCGTGAAGGTGTTGGTTGACCTGATCACGCTCAAGATGATCACGACGTTCCGGACACGACCGTTTCTCGGGTTCTGCGTTGCCGCGCTTCCGTCAGTCACCCTCGCGGCGTGCTTCGGCGCGGCCTGGCTCGTGGCCCTGACACAGTTCGGAGTCGCGAAGGCAAGCGCGCTCGTCCTGCCGGGCGCGGCGCTACTCTGGGCCGGGACGGCGTTCTACATGGTGATGCTCGGTCTCGTGGCGGAGGTGGCGCTCCGGGGGGAGCGCGAGGCCACGCTGGACACGCCGTCAGCTCGCGAGCTCGGATGACATGGCGATGCCCACCGCCGTTGCGCCGCTCGCCGTCACCAGCCTGGCCGGGGATGAGTCGGCAGGCGGTATGATCTCGCTGATCGTCCCGGTAGTCAGGCGCGCAGACGACCTTGGCGCCATCTACGACGCGTTCGCCGCAGCCTTGAGCCCCATCACGCCGCGCTACGAGTTCCTGTTCGTCGTCGACGGCGGCTTCGGCCCGCCCCCCGAGGCGCTGGTGGCGCGCAGCCAGAAGGACCGGCGGGTTCGGATTCTTCGCTTTATGCACTCGTTCGGCGAGACGGCGGCCCTGCAGGCCGGAATCGCGGCGAGCCGGGGAAGCTTGCTGGTTACGATCCCACCGTATTTCCAGATCCAGCCCCAAGGTCTGCCCCAGTTGCTGAACGCCGTGGGCGATGGGGCGGACGTGGCGGTGGCTCGCCGGTTCCCACGCTCGGATGGGTGGTTCAACCGNCAACCGCGTGCAGTCCGCCGTGTTTCACGCTCTGGCCCATACCGTCTACGGCGGCCACTTCCACGACATGGGGTGCGGCGTGCGGGCGATGCCGCGCCACGTGGCCGAGTCGCTCCGGCTGTATGGCGACCTGCACCGGTTCATCCCCCTGCTTGCGTTGCGGGAGGGGTACCGCGTGGCCGAGATATCCGTGCCGCAACACGCGGCCGACACCCGACCGAGGCTCTACCAGCCGGGGATCTACCTGCGGCGGCTGCTGGACATCATGGCGTTCTTCTTCCTGGCGAAATTCACCGAGAAGCCGTTGCGCTTTTTCGGACTTCTGGGATCGACGTTTCTTGCCACCGGCGGGCTTGTCACGCTAATCCTGCTCGTGCAGCGGCTCGAGGGCGTCGGCATCGCGAACCGGCCGCTGTTACTCCTCGGAGTCCTGTTGCTCGCTCTTGGGGTTCAACTGGTGGGTTTGGGGCTCGTGGGCGAAATGATCGTCTACCTGAGCGCGGCGCACCGCCGCAGCTACCGGGTGTACGACACCATCTGAAGAGAGCATCAGGGCTCACCTCCCAGACCAGAGCTCGGCGCCAGGCGACCCAGGTATCGCGTCACGCGCCGTCGTTCCTCTTTCGTCAACACGTTGAGATGCCACGCCAACAGAAGATAGATGATCCCGAGCACGGCCGCGCCGACCAACAGCCTCGGCACCGGGGCCAAGGAACGGGTAGATGCGACAGCGGCGGCGGCCGCGATCCCGGCACTCAGGGCGATCGCCCCCAGGGCCCGCAGCGGGAGGATGCGTTTCCACGGCTCGGTCAGGAGCCAACGCACGCGCAGGAGGCCCAAGCCCCGGACAACGGCCGCGCCGATGACGTAGGCGGCCGCCGCGCCCGCCAGGCCGAAGACGCGGTACAGCGGCAAGAGCAGCAGTGCGGTGAGGGCGAGCCCCGCCAGATCGGCCAGGAGGATGAACCGCGTTTCGGCCTTCGCGCGGAGGATGATGTGATCGGCGGGGGGCAGCAGCAGCAGCGTCGTGGCAAAAACCAGAAGAACCGGGGTGGCGGCGAGATAGGAGGCGGTGAACAGCACTCTGATGGTCACGGAGGCGAACACCATAACGAACAGGTAGGTGGGCACAAAGAACGCGCTGAGCAAACGGACGACGTCTCGGTACAGGCGAACCAGCGCCTCGCCTTCGCCACCTTTGGCATACTCCGTGGCTCGCACGAGTGCGACATCGGCGACGCCGGTGTAGACGATGTTGGCGATGGGTACCTGAAAGCAGCCGACCGCGTAAACGGCGAACATCGCGGGGGGAGAGACTCCGGCGACGTAGTATTGGTGCAGATATCCCTGGGCAGTCTCGACGGCGACGGCGCCCCCGAACGGAATCGCGTACCGCAGCAGGTCGACGCAAACCGACGGGGTCACGTCTTTGAGGTGGCGGCCGTACAGATGGGCCGAATAGCACGCGAGGTACGCCCCACGCAGCAATGCGTGGACGATGCTGGCCCACGCGATTGCCTGGATCGTCCCCCATACCAGTACCGCCCCAACGAGCAGCGACACGCGACTCGCCTCGCTGAGGAACAGCATGGCGGCCGCGGTTCGAGGGCGCTGCTCGATCACCGCGAGGTCTTCGGCGAACTGGGTGCTGAGCGTCAGGGCCGCATACAAGCCGAGAAGCGGCATGACTCGCCCGAGGTCGGGTGCGCTCATCCAATTCGCGAGCCGAGGCCCGAACAGCACAGCCAGGAGGAAGACCACCAGCCCCAGGAGGCTCAGCAGACTCAGCGCGCCTGTCACATAGCGGCCTCGTCGGGCTCCTTCGGCAGGGAGGAAATAGAACAGGCTCCACGGCAGACCCAGCGCTCCGATTTGGGCCGCTGTCGTCGCGATCAGGTAGTACTGTTTGTATTGACCGAACGTCGACTGATCCAAGGCCCGCACGAGGATCAGGGGAACTCCGAAGGAAAACGCAAAGCCCAGCCCGCGCCCGATGAGAAGAGCCGTCGACTGGCGCAGCAATGAAGACGGTGGCTCCCGGAGCGCGACGAGCCCCTTAGCCGTCACTGGCGTACCGGAAGGAGGGTAACTCCTTGCATTGGCGGTCATTGTATCCCCACGCGGCTGTGGTCGCGCATTGGACCCGCTCCCCGATGCCCTTGCCCGCCGCGCCGTTCACAAGGTGCGGAGCCCACGATGTGCGCACATCGCGTGCCGCATGACTAATCCGACCTCTTCTTTCAAACCGAGTAGCCGTAACTACCTCTTAAGATGAGAGATAGAGCTGCCCACCGGGCGCATGACCCAAATCACGGACCGAGGCATGCACACGCGGATACCGTTCGGTTGCCGGGGTGCGTCCGGACGGACGACGACGTGGCGTGGCGCATGCCGCGCCGTCGGGGCGGCGGCCGCCGCTGGTCGAAGGTGGCGGGCATGGAGATGTGGGCCCTTGGGATAGGAGAGGCAGTCACGGTGTGCGCGGTAGCGTGGAGAGCATTCTGGCCCGTGGTCGTCTGCGCCGGGGTGGCAGCCTGCGAGCGTGGTGGCCCGACGAATCTGGCGCGGTTGCTGGTCGATCCGCAGCTGCCCCGCGTGTTCCTGGACACGCGCTACATACCGCCCGGCGGTGCCACCATCAACGTCCCGGCCGGGGGGGACGTGCAAGCGGCCCTGAACGCCGCGCAGCCCGGCGACGAGATCGTGCTCGCGGCCGGTGCGACCTTCGTCGGCTCGTTCACCCTGCCGAATAAGCCGGGAACGGGCTGGATCACCATCCGCTCGTCTACCGCGGCTGCAAATCTCCCGACTGAGGGGCAGCGCATCTCGCCTGCCTACGCCTCTGTGTTGCCCAAGTTAGTGAGCCCGGATGTCGGGCCGGCCCTCCAGACGGCGCCCGGCGCCCACCACTTCCGAATCGTGGGCGTCGAGATCACCGTCGCGGCCGGGGTCACGCTCAACTATGGGATCGTCCTGTTAGGCCAGAAGAGTTCGGTGCAGACCTCGCTCTCGCAAGTCCCGCACGACATCACGCTCGATCGGGTGTATGTCCACGGCACGCCGACCGTGAGCGTGAGTCGGTGTGTCGCGCTGAACGGCGCCGCGACGGCCGTGATCGACTCGTACCTTTCGGAGTGTCACGCTCAAGGCTTCGACGCCCAGGCGATCTGTGGCTGGAACGGCCCGGGCCCCTTCAAGATCGTGAACACCTACCTCGAAGGCTCGGGCGAGAACATGATGTTCGGAGGAGAGGATCCTGGCATCCAAGACCTCGTGCCTTCAGACATCGAGATCCGGCGCAACTATTTCAACAAGCCGCTCGTCTGGCGGGGGGTCTGGACGGCCAAGAACCTGCTCGAACTGAAGCTCGGGCGGCGCGTGCTGATTCAGGGGAACGTGTTCGAGCACAGCTGGACGGATGCGCAGGTGGGGTTCGCCATGTTGGTTTGGACGGTCAACCAGAACCTCACCGCGCCGTGGTCGGTCACCGAGGACGTTTGGATTCGCGAGAACATCATCCGCCACGCGGCCGGGGGGTTGGATCTTCGGCAGAGCTCGGGGGAGGGCCCGAGCAATGACTATACGAAGCGCGTGCGCCTCGACAATAACGTCTGGCAGGACATAACCTCGGCGACCTGGAGCAGCGGGAGCAATAACGGACGCCTCTTCCAGATCGGGAGCGGCGCGCTCATGCACGATGTCCAGATTTACACCCAAACCGGCATCGACGTGGACCAGATGACGATGGAGATGATGGGCGGTACCGTCACCAACTTCGCCTTCTCGAACAACGTGGTCGGCTATGGGCTCTATGGCTTTCGGTCGGACGACGCCCCCGACGGGACGCCGACGCTCGATCTGCACCTCCCTGGCTGGAGCTTCGCGCGCAACGTCATCCCGACAGCCCCGGCGAGCCGGTATCCCACCAACAACTTCTATCCGGCGAGCACCAGCGCGATCGGGTTTGTGAACGCGGCCGCCGGCGACTACCACCTTGCCGCCAGCAGTCCCTACAAGAACCAAGGCACCAACGGGCGCGACCCCGGTGCAGATATCGACGCGGTGATGGCTGCCACCACCGGCGTGGTGCCCTGAAACCCGTCACGAGAAGAGAATCGCGGCAGTCGCACCTCCGTCGGGGCTCGTGTCCCCAACCGCTCGACCGCTCATGTCACCGCCGCGGTTCCCCCAGCGCCACGTGCAGCGTCATGGGGTCCCGCTCGCCCGGCGGTCCGTACCCCATCGAGCGCAGCGTCTGGTCGATCCGCGCCGAGCCGAACTCGGCCAGCAGGCGCCGCAGGTCTCTCCGCATGCGCCCCCGGCCGGCGTAGGCCCGCAACCGCAAAGACCCCAGCATGCCGCGCGGTGGAACTTCCTCGCCATCCAGCTCCCACGGGTGAAAGTAGAACATGAACCATGAGTGAGCGCGCAGCCGTCTCGTCACGCCCCACCGAAACCACCGGTACGGGATGACGCGAAAGTAGCCTCCTCCCGACCACGGCACGGCAAACCGGCCGATGCTAACCCGTGACATCGGCAGCTCCAGGAGACCAGGGCGTACCGGGACCACGGAGTGCTCCGGGTCGATCCGCGTAGAGACGCGGCCGTAGCGGTCGTGCCCTTTGAACTGAAAGAAACTCGAATCATACCAGTAGCCTGACTCGGCGAGGCAATCGAGGACGGCGTCGCTGATCGAGAAAGTCGGCGCCCGGAGGCCCCACACGCGAACGCCGGCGAGTTGCTCCAGAGAATCGCGCGCGTGCGCTAGGTCCTGTGTCAGCGCTCTCCGCGACAGGTAGTAGAGTCGCACGTGTACGTCCGAGTGGCTCGCGACCTCATGTCCCTCTGCGACGATCCGGCGAACCACCCCCGGGTGCCGTCGGGCGATCCACCCTAGCACGAAAAACGTGGACTTGACCCCGCTCTCGGCGAGGATATCGAGCAATTCGTGCGTATTGCGCTCGACCCGTGCCTCGAGACATGACCAATCAGCGCTGGGGAGGCTCGACCGCAGGTTTTCGGCATGGAACCAGTCTTCCACGTCGAAGGAGGCCAGGAACACGGGGTCGGTCACACCAGCCGCCTCCCCCCCGCCTGCAGGCGCCGTGCGTCATGCCGCGTGGGGAACCGGTAGTAGTGCTCGTTTATCGCCGGGATCGGGCGGCGCTCCGGCCACGCTGGCGTGCCGATCAAGGACAACAATCGCGCGGCCTCGCGCCCGGCGACGGTCTTCGCTCTCGCCGCGACGTCGAACGCGGAATCCGCCGGTCCCACGGCGACGGCGAACTCCGCGATCAGGGCCCCAGCATCCAGGCGCTCGGTCATTTCGTGCAGCGTGACCACGACACGCTGGTCTCCGTTGTGAAGGGCCCAGAACGTGGGCATCATTCCGCGGTACTGCGGCAGTTGTCCGCTGTGCACATTCAGCACATGCGGCGTGGCGCTCAACGCCCGGCGCCCGAAGATCTCAGGTGCGGCGACCGACAGGAGAACGTCGACGCCGCGGGCCGCGAGCGTCCTGAGATAAGCTTCATCGTTGATCGTTGAGAGCCGCAGCACCGGTACGCCGTGCCGCGAGGCGACCGCTTCGACAGTGCGAGGCCGCCCGAGACGGTCGGAGACGGCCGCCTCGGCGTACCGCCCCAGAAGGCGTACCAGATCCACTGGGCCATACAGGTTCAAGAGGCGACGCGCCAACGATCTCCACGAGCTTGAGCCGGTCGCCGGAGCGTTCCTCCAGGAAGGCTTGGAAGAAGCGAGCCGTGAAAAACGGGTCACTCTGAGTCACGGCCACGACCTTGACACGCTTCATCACCGCGGTCATCCCGACTCCTCCGCGCAAAGGCAGCTCATTCACGAGGTGTGCGTGGCGCCACGGCCGTCACGGTCGCCGCGCATTCTCAAACGTCGGCCTCAACGGCTCGTGCCAGACGTCCCAGCGCCGCCGCAGGGCGTTGATTACCGCCAGAATGAGCGCCACGTGAAGCACCACCCCACTCCGGATCACGCGAAGCACTCTCGCTCCTGGAAACCGGATCGGCACGACCGGGATGGTCCAGATGAGCAGCATCACAGCCGCCGCCCCGCCCGCCAGCCAGCCGGCCCAGCGACCGGCGAGCAGCAAAATGCCCGCCCCGATGAAACTGCTGGTCAACGGCGTCGCCAGACGCAACACCTTGTGCGACAGGAACTGCCACCAGATGCGGTTCTTTCGCGGATCGAGCAGCCAGGGCATCCAAGCGAGCAACTGGTAGTTGCCGGTCAACGTGCGCACGCGCCGCACCAACTCGGTCGAATCCGAACCCATCGGGACGTCGACCGCGATCGCCAACGGGTCGAATCCCACGCGTCTGCCGGCCTTCACGACGTGCATGGGCACCCACACATCGTCCAGCAAAAGGCCTTCCGGCAGCGGGCGCCACAATTCCCGCTTGGTCCCGTACAGCGCGCCGAGCACGCCAACCACGCTGTCGCGCGCAGCTTCGCGCTCGCGCAGCCGTTGCTCGTTCCGCCAGTAGTGATCGAAGAATCCCCTGCGTTCGTGTGGCGAGGCGACTTCCATCAACCCGGACACTGCCCCTACATCCGGCGAGCGCAACGCTCCGACCAGACGCTCCACGGCTCCCGGCGTCACCCGTTGCCGCACGTCCGTGAAGATCAAGACTTCCCCTCGCGTTGCCGCGACGGCGTGATTCAGGGCTACAGCCTTCCCGACCGGCGTCGGTAAGACGATCAGCCGGGTTCGTTCGCCGAGCAGAGCACTCATCGCCGTAGTGGCCGCGGGATCCGGCCCGTCCAGGACCACGACGATCTCGCAATCGAGCCGGACCGTCTGCAACAGATCACGGACCTTCTCCGCGACTTCCCTGCCCGCGCCACGGGCTGCAATCACGATGGAAACGAGCCGCGGGGCCGGAGCCGTCGCGGGCCGGGGGGGGCGGACCGGGAGGAGTCCGACGATCCAAGGGTAAGCGACGTACGTGTACACCAAGTGGGTAGCCCCGAGGCCGACGAGCGCCACACCGACCGCCGCGGTTGCGGTCATCACGGAGTCGGCACTGCGCTCATGCGCTCTGCGGGAGGGAGGGCAACCGCGTTGCCGTCCATCAGCCACGCCCATGTGCGGCGCAGACCTTCCTCCAGCGAGATGCGCGGTTCGTAGGCAAGGAGGCGCGTCGCGAGTTCGAGACTCGCCACTGAGTGGCGCACATCGCCGGGACGAGGAGGCCGTAGCACGTAGCCTAGTTGGCGTCCGGTGATGGCGCGGACCATGCCGATGAGCCGAAGCAGGGACGTTCTGATCCCGCTGCCCACGTTGATCGCCCAGCCGCTCACGACTGGTCCGGACGCCGATGCGGCCAAGATGTTCGCGTCGACGACGTTGTCCACGTAGACGAAGTCCCGCGTTTGTTGACCGTCTCCGTGCAGCGTGGCCGGGCCCTTCTCTAACGAGGCGTGGAGGAAGCTGGGGATGACCGCCGCGTAGGCGGAGTTGCGGCGCTGCCGAGGCCCGAACACGTTGAAGTACCGCAGCGCCACGCCCTCGATCGTTCCGGCACGGGCGAACGCCAGCACATACTGCTCGGCAGCGAGTTTAGAGGCGGCGTACGGGGATCGCGGCAGGGGCCCGAACGACTCGCTCTGCGGCAAGATGGTCGTGTCGCCGTAGACCGCGCTGGAGCTCGAATAAACGATACGCGAGACTCCCGCCTCTAGGCACGCCTGCACCAAGCGGATTGTGGCATTGACGTTCGCCGCGTGTGAGGCCCATGGGTCCTCAAGCGAGCGTGGCACGCTGGCGAGCGCGGCCAGGTGGAACACGACGTCCGTCCCAGCGACGGCGCGGCGGCACACCTCCAACTCGCACAGGTCGCCACGGAGAAACTCGATCTCGCCGTCAAGCCCCGCGAGATTCGCTTCATCACCTGTGCTGAGGTTGTCTACCACGCGGACATCGTGCCCAAGAGCCACGAGCCGCTCGGCGAGATGTGAACCGATAAGACCGGCAGCCCCGGTCACCAGGCACTTTGATCCTCGCGCTGCCAGCATCGGATCCCTCTTGCGATGGACGTCTTCAGAACCGCCCGCACTCTCGGCGCACGTCACCGCCTCGCCGAGCGGCGGTTGCAAGCTTGGCGCCGCTGCGGTTCTGACCTCTAAGACGATCCGAAGCAACGACATGCGCTACGAGACGCCCGGAGGGATTCCTCGCGGGCGGGCCTCGTCACTGTGCCAGGGCGGCAACAGCACTTCCGCGAGCGGTTTCGCACTGTTCGGCGGCGCAACACCCCCACGCGCGCTGGGCGTGACTTATCAAGGCCCAGGGCCGAGCCCAATCCACCACCACGCGGACTTCCATCCGACGACCGCCGAAGGGGATAGCACATCGTGTTGAAATACCAGCAGTTGCGCGGTTGGCGGTACGGATCTTGCCCCCCCTTCATCCCGAGCCGGGCGTCCCGGACCAGAGACCATGGGGAGCAAGTATGGCAATCTCTCGCGTGCTGACAGCGCTCGTTGCCGCGGCGCTCTTGCCCAGCGGCATCCGCGCACAGACCACTAGCACGATCAGCTCGAATTTCAATGGGATCGCCATCGCACCCGGGAGCGACCTCTGGTTCACTGCGATCTTCAGGGTTAGCGGCCTCGGCCCGAGCGGCGGGACTGTGCGGTTGGTGAATTCGAGCATCGCGTTCATTGCAAACGGCGTCACCTATCACGTCGCCGTGCCAGACGCGGTATTCACTTTTTCTCCCACGGCGACCGTAGCGACAACCAGTTTCAACGTGGCGCTGAACCGCTGGGAGACAACGGCGCCGCTCAGCTTCCACGGGGACGCCTTCCTCGCAGGCGTGGCCTTGCCACTTCCCAGTGGTCTTCCCGGCGGCGTAACACCCGTCACTTGGACCGGCACCTTCCTGACCGATACGCCGGGCGCAGTCACATGGCGGTGGGGTGCGGCAGCTTACACAAGCTTCACGAGCGACTATAATGCGCTCAACGTTAAGCCGCTCGACGACAACAAAGCGACCCTCTACGCCAATCCGGATCATGCCGGGACACCCGAGTCGATGAAGGGGTACGTGACTGGCGGCGGGCGGGGCGGGGGCGGAGCTAATTATACCGGCTCTCCAACTCCTCCGGCGACGCTACCCGAACCGGCGACGATCGTGCTGCTGGCGACCGGACTCTTGGGGCTCGGCCTGGTCAGGCTGCGCCGGTCCGCCTGACGCAACCCGATCCCGTGACGACGGAAGCAAGGTCGCCCGTATTGACGCACCTGGGCCGGCCAGCGTATCTGCTGGCCGCGCTTCTCATTGTCGTTCCCCCGGCCGACTGGATCAACAATGTGTGGCCCCTGCAGCCGGCGTCGATCGCCTGGCGCTACGCGAGTCAGGGACTGTTCTCCACTTCGGTTCTGAGCATCGCGCTGGGGATGCTGCTCGCGAGCGCGGTGGCTATCGCAGGACGCCAGCTCAGTGTCATGCGGGTTCTCGTCGTCGTAGAAGCGATACTGGCGGCAGTTTTCGTGCTCGCGGCCGTCGACTTTGCGCTGAATGTGGTGCAGCTGCGGGGGAGCAGCATTACCAATTCTGCCACGCGTGCGACCTACGACCTGGGTGGCATCAGGGTGACGGCGAAGTATCTTGCGACGGCGTTCGTCCTCGCGTCGCTGGCCACGGCGACGCGCCGGTGGCTCCGTGCGCAACGACGGGAGGCGTCGCGCCAGGCTGCCTTCGCGACTCCCTTGGTCTCTGAAGTGGCCCTGCGAGCCCGCCGCTAGCAGCAGCTCATCCTTCCTCTCCGGAGCGCTTCTCGTGAGCCGATAGGCAGGACCTTCCTCGTCATGGCGCTCAAGTCAACCAAGGTTGCGTTCCTGAAACACTGCAAGAGGATGGGTATTCTCTCGGCTGTGGGGCGGAGCTCCTGGCGAACCAGGCGACTCCTCATCCTCGCGTACCATGGAATCTCCCAGGACGACGAGCACATCTGGAACCCGGCGCTCTATATGTCCCAGGAGGCGCTGAGGCATCGGATGGAGTTGTTGATCCGAAACGACTGTTCAGTATTGCCCCTGGCGGAAGCGGTCGCCAGACTGGATAGGAACGATCTGCCACCAAGGGCCATCGCCATAACCTTTGACGACGGCTGCCACGACTTCTTCGCGCGCGCCTATCCGGTCATTCGCCACTTCGGGTTCCCTGTTACAGTCTACCAGACGTCCTATTACTGCGTGTTCAATGGGCCAGTGTTCGGCGTTGCCTGCTCCTACATTCTCTGGAAGGGGGCCGGGAAGAGAATCGATGGCCTGAGATTCACCGGGACGCCGGAACTACTGGACTTGAGCACCGAGGAAAGCCGGTCTTCCGTATGCCGGCGAATCCGGCAGGCTGCTCAGCGTGATGGACTGTCGGCCGTGGAGAAGGACCAGCTCATCGACCAGCTGGCCGCGTCTCTGGAGGTGGACTCAGGGCTCATGCGTCGGAAGCGCATCCTTCATTTAATGACGCCGGACGAATTGAAGCAGCTCGTTGAAAGGGGCGTGGATGTACAGCTACACACGCACCGCCATCGCACGTCCCGGGATCGTGATCTCTTCGTGCGAGAAATCGTCGACAATCGAAACTTCCTCGCGGCGGTCGGCCAGTCGTCTGCCAATCACTTCTGCTATCCCAGCGGCGCCTATGCGGAGTGCTTCCTGCCTTGGCTTTCTGAGCTGGGGGTTAAATCGGCTACTACTTGCGACCCCGGTCTTGCTGGCGCCAGGACGCGGATGCTTCTGCTCCCGCGGCTGGTGGACTCTTCCGCAACCTCGGACGTCGAATTCGAAGGCTGGCTCTCCGGCCTGAGTCAACTCTTACCGCGGCGGCCCATACGGCGTGAGGTCACGGTTTAGAATCGGTGTCCCGGTTGCTCGGCTGGGGCTCGAAGAACCGGCGGTGGTGGCCACGGTGGGTACCGACTTGACGTCTGGAGAGACCCACCAGCAGCGCAGCTTGCTTGTCGCGGCGCCTTGCTGGGCGGTGTTGAGCGCGGCGTGAAAGTGCGTCAAGCGCTCGGCGCTCTTCCAGAGTTCTGGTATTTCATGGCGTACACAAGGAATTCAGGGTGCGACTGAATCCTATAGATGGAAAGCTCGTGACGGCGGAGCAGCGCTCGCATCCTAGACAGCGTTTGAAAGGTTTCACCGATCCGCCACCGCCCGACGCTGGGGCGAAAGAGGACCCCGGTGAAGTGAAAGATCACACCTGTGAGGAGGATCAACATGAGGGCTATGGAAGTCTTCCATTTTCGAGGATTGAGGGAGAGCTTCCTCGCGTACAGCGTCCACGGGTGCAGCTGCAAGAGTACGGAACCGCCGTCCGAAAGGGACCGGGAGATCTCGGCAACCGCCCGCGTGATAGCGGTGTAGGGAAGGACTACGCGGCAAACAAGATGATCCACGGAACTGGTGCCCACCGGAAGCTGTTCCGCCTGGCCACAGATCCACTGGATCGGGCCTTGGGCCCGCTCCAGTGACAACTCCCGTGCCAGACGAAGAGTCTGTGGTACGAGGTCGACCGCCAGATTGCGACGGACGGTCTTATCACGGGAGAAGTAGGCACTCACATATCCGGAGCCACACCCGACATCAAGAACGACAGCCCCAGGCTTGACATCGAGCGGCTCCAGCAGGCGCGTCAGGTATGCGTTATTACTACTCTTCCTCCATTCTGCCAAGTGGTACGAACGATCATCGGGGACAGGCGGCGTCTTGCTCATGGGCTTCTCCGCTGTCACGAACATGCCACACGTCGCGGGTCAGCTGGCCCAGGGCGGCTGCTATGAGCCTTGTAACGAATTCGTGTTCGCCGGCCACGCCGCACAAACTGAACACTGCCACGTCTCAACCTCCAGGTCCAGCGGCAACCCCTAGGGATCTTGCGCGACCCGCTGACTTCCGGAAGGGACCACATGGGTCGCCCGGGCGACGACGTCATGGCCAGTGCGCTGATCGATCGCCTCGACCACCACTTCCGGCCTGAGTCAACTCTTACCGCGGCGGCCCATACGGCGTGAGGTCACGGTTTAGAATCGGCGTCCCGGTTGCTCGGCTGGGGCTCGAAGAACCGGCGGTGGTGGGGACGGCTACGGTGCGGTGGGCGACACTCCCCGGTCGAGCAAGGAGTGCTCGGTGAAAGAACTTCCCGTCCCCTGAGCAGCGCGATTTCCCTGTGGCGGTTCCGCAGCGATACTTCATGGGTCGCGGCGGATATAGGGTCTGGGCAGAGTGGGTTAAGGTCGCCGAGCGGCCGTCGGCGCCGTAGCTTTCCGCGGGCTCGCACCTAAGCGCGGGAGGGCTGATGCGTTACAGGTATCCGGACGGCCACGTGTTCTACCGAAAGCTGACCCGCGCCTTCCCGCGCATCGTGCGCGGGGAGGGGTGCTGGCTCATCGACGAACACGGCAAGCGCTACCTCGACGCGGTGGGTGGCGCGTATGTCGCGAACCTCGGCCACTCGAACGCCGAGATCGCGGACGCCATGGCGCACCAGGCGCGGCAGTTCGGCTACCTATCCGCTACCGCCTTCACGCACGCGCCGGTGGAGGAGCTCGCGGCCGAGCTCGCCGCGACCCTCCCCGGCGACCTCGACAAGCTGTATTTCCTCTCGAGCGGCTCCGAGGCGGTGGAGGCCGCTCTCAAGCTGGCGCGGCAGTACTGGGTGGAGCGCGGCAGGCCCGAGAAGCACAAGATCATCGCGCTCGCTCCGGCCTATCACGGCAACACGCTGCTCGCGCTCTCCGCGTCGGCGCGCGAAGCCTACAAGACGCCGTTCCGGGAGTGGCTGGTGGACGTGCATCGCGTCCCCGCGTCTTATCCCTACCGCTGCCCGTGTCGCGGCCGCGACCCCGGATGTCCGGCGTGCAGCGGCGACGCGCTGGAAGCGGCGATCGTCGCGCTCGGTGCGGACAGCGTGGCGGCGTTCATCGCCGAGCCGGTGGGCGGCTCCTCCACCGGCGCCTCCACTCCCCGCCCCGAGTACTTCCGGCGGGTTCGCGAGATCTGCGACCGCTACCAGGTGCTGTTCGTCGCGGACGAGATCCTGTGCGGCGCCGGGCGCACCGGCAGCTGGTGGGCGATCGAGCCGTACGGCGCGGTGCCCGACATCATGACGCTCGGCAAGGGGATCTCGGGGGGGTACGCGGCGCTCTCCGCCGTGGCGGCACCGGAGCGCATCATCGACGTGATCGCCGACGGCTCCGGCAACTTCATGCACGCGCAGACGTTTTCCCACCATAGCGTGGCGTGCGCCGCGGGCCTCGCCGCCGTGCGCTATCTCAAGCGCCACGGGCTGGTGGAGCGGTGTGCCACGCTGGGCGCCGTGCTCGAGCGGCGGCTGGCGGCGCTGCTGGAGCTGCCGCACGTGGGCGACGTGCGCGGGCGCGGCCTGCTCGCCGGGATCGAGTTCGTCGAGGACAAGGAAACCCGCGCGCCGTTCCCACGCGCGGCGCATTTCGCCGAGACATTCACCGAGGCGGCGCAGCAAGCGGGACTGGTGGTGTGGCCCAACGTGGGGCACGCCGATGGGACGAATGGGGACCTCGTGATGGTCGCGCCGCCGTTCGTCGTCACGGAGCAGGAAATCGACGAGATCGTCCGCCGATTTGCGGAGGCACTGGACGCTACGCTGAGGAGCTGTCAGCGGTCAGCTATCAGCCGTCAGCGTGCCAGTGCAGTGGACCGCTGATAGCTGATGGCTGATGGCTGACAGCTCAGGAGCGCTCATGACTGCCATCGCACCCGGCCAATCCAAGATCACCTACACGTCCGCGAGCGTCGACTGGGAGCTGTTTCACCGCCAGTTCGACGAGGCGCTGGCGCGCGCGCGGGGGCAGCTGGGCCGGGACTATCCGCTCTACATCGCCGGGGAGGCGGTGCCGTCGCCCGCGCCGCCGATCGTCGACCGCTCGCCCATCGACACGGCTGTCGTGCTCGGCCGCTTTGCCGCCGCGACGCCCGCGCAGGTGGACCGCGCGGTCTCGGCTGCGCGGGCGGCGCAGCCCGCGTGGGCGCACCGCGGCTGGCGGGAACGCGTCGCGATCCTGCGGCGCGCGGCCGGCCTGGTGCGCGAGCGTAAGTTCGAGCTCGCGGCGATCATGAGCCTCGAGGTCGGCAAATCCCGCGTCGAAGCGATGGGCGATGCCGAGGAGTCGGCGGATCTGATCGACTACTACTGCCAGCAGGTGGAGGACGCGAACGGGTTCGTGCGCCAGATGGCGAGGGTCACACCCGTCGAGCATAACACCGACGTGCTGCGGCCGTACGGCGTGTTCGCCTGCATCGCTCCCTTCAACTTCCCGCTCGCGCTCTCAGCCGGCATGTCATCGGCCGCGCTGGTCGCGGGGAACGCCCTCGTGTACAAGCCGGCGGAGGAGGCGCCGTGGACGGGGGTCAAGCTGTACGAGATCTACCGTGACGCCGGGCTCGCACCGGGCGTGTTCAACTACCTGTCCGGGTACGGGCCCGAGGCGGGTGAGACGCTGTGGCGCCACCCTGGGGTGGACGGGGTGGTGTTCACCGGCTCGCAAGCGGTCGGACGGCGGATTCACCAGGGGCTCTCGACCCGCTGGATCAAGCCGTGCCTCCTCGAGATGGGCGGCAAGAACGCCGTGATCGTCATGGAATCCGCGGACTTGGACGCCGCCGCGGAGGGTGTCGTGCGGTCGGCGTTCGGGCTGCAAAACCAGAAGTGCAGCGCCACCTCGCGCGTGTACGTGCACGAGCGGGTCGCGCGGCCGTTCCTCGAGCAGCTGGTCGACAGGACGAGGGCGCTCAAAGTGGGGGACCCGACCGAGCGGGATGTCGTGTTTGGGCCGGTGATAAACGCGGAGGCAGTGGCGAGGTTCGAGCGGGCGGTGGAGCAGGTGACGCGGGAAAAGGGGGGGGCCATCCTGCACGGGGGCGAACGGCTCAGGGGCGGAATCTTCGAGCGCGGGCATTTCCTCGCGCCCACGATCGCGCGGCTGCCGCTTGCTTCCTCGCTCTTCTGCGACGAGCTGTTCGTTCCCTTCCTCGCGGTGGCGGAGGTTTCCGGGCTCGAGCAGGCGATCGCGGAGACCAACAAGGCGGAGTATGGGCTCACGGCGGGAATCTTCTCGCAGCGCGCCGACGAGATCGAGCGTTTCTTCGACGCGATCGAGGCGGGTGTCTGCTACGTGAACAAGCGCACCGGGGCGACCACCGGCGCCTGGCCCGGGGCGCAGCCGTTCACGGGATGGAAAGGCTCGGGCTCCACGGGGAAGGGCGGCTGCGGCCCGTACTACGTCGCGCAATTCCTGCGGGAGCAGAGCCGCACGGTGATCGAGGCATGAAGGACTACCCGCGCATCGTGGTCGCCCCGCCCGGACCGAAGGCGCGGGAGATCGTAGCGCGGCAGGACCGTTGGGCGTCGACCTCGTACCCCAAGGAATACCCGTTGGTGATCGCGCGCGGCGAGCGCGCCATGGTCGAGGATGTGGACGGGAACCGCTACCTCGACTTCATGGCCGGGATCGCGGTGGCGTCGACGGGCTACGGCCACCCGACGGTGGTCCGGGCGATTCAGGAAGCCGCCGGGCGGTTCCTCCACATCTGCGGCAGCGACTTCTACTTCGAGGGCTTCGCCGCGCTGTGCGAGCGGCTCGCCAAGCTCGCGCCGGGGCCGAGCAAGAAGCGCGTGTTCCTGGCCAACTCCGGGACCGAGGCAGTGGAGGGCGCGATCAAGCTGGTCCGCCATGCGAAGGGTCGCCCGGCGCTGATCGCGTTCCTGGGCGCGTTCCACGGTCGCACCTACGGCGGGTTGAGCCTCACCGCGAGCAAGGCGGTGCAGCGCGCCGGGTTCGCGCCGTTTTTGCCCGAGGTGCATCACGTCCCGTACGGCTACCGCTACCGCTGCGACTACTGTCGCGGTGAGCCCGCGTGCACGATGCGCTGCGTCACGGTCCTCGAGGACGAGTTGTTCGCGAAGAAGGTCGACCCCCAGAGCGTCGCGGCGATCTTCGTAGAGCCGATTCAGGGCGAGGGCGGCTACGTCGTCCCGCCGCCCGGCTATCTGAAGGCGCTGCGGGAGCTGTGCGACCGGCACGGGATCCTGCTGGTGTGCGACGAGGTGCAGAGCGGCATCGGGCGGACCGGAAAGATGTTCGCTTGCGAGTACGAGGGGATCGAGCCCGACGTCGTGCTGGCAGCGAAGGGCCTCGGCAGCGGCATGCCGATCGGGGCGATCATCGCCAAGGAATCGATCATGCGGTGGCGGCCCGGTGCGCACGGCAGCACGTTCGGCGGCAACCCGGTGTGCTGCGCCGCGGCACTCGCGACGCTGGACGTCGTCGAACGCGAGCTGCTCCCCAACGTCGCGAAGTTGGGAGAGCGGCTGCTCGCCGGGACGCGACGCCTCCAGGAAAAATACGCGGCGATCGGCGACGTTCGGGGGCGCGGCCTGATGATCGGCGTCGAGTTCGTGAAGGACCGCGCTACGCGCGAGCCCGCGCCGGAGATCCCGCACGAACTGGTGGAGCGTGCCTTCCGGAAAGGCCTGCTGCTGCTCGGGGCGGGGAAGAGCACGCTCCGTCTCGCGCCGCCGCTCGTGGTGGACGAGGACGACGTGGATACGGCGCTGCGCATTATCGATGAGTGCCTGCGGGAGATTGCGGATTGAATGACGTCAGATGTCAGACGTCAGACGTCAGACATCAGACGTCAGATCTTGACTCCCGGCGCTCTGCTGTCTGACGTCTGATGTCCGACGTCTCGAAGGTCATGTCCATGCGCGACGCCGTCGCCCGCTTCGTCCACGACGGCGACACCGTGGTCATCGAGGGGTTCACCCATCTCATCTGCTTCGCCGCGGGCCACGAGATCATCCGCCAAGGTCGCCGCGACCTCACGCTGTGCCGCCTCACGCCCGACTTGATTTATGACCAGATGATTGCCGCGGGCTGCGCCCGGAAGCTCGTTTTCTCATGGGCCGGAAACCCCGGAGTGGGCTCGCTGCACGCGTTCCGACGCGCGGTGGAAGGGAAGGGTGGGCCGCCGCTCGAGATCGAGGAGTATTCGCATTTCGGCATGGTGGCGCGCTTCGCGGCGGGCGCGGCCCGCCTCCCCTTCTGGCCGATGCGCAACTACATGGGCACCGACCTGCCGGCCGCGAACCCCCGCATCCGACAGGTCACGTGCCCCTACACCGGAGAGGCCCTGGCGACCGTACCGGCGCTGAACCCCGACGTGACCGTCATCCATGCGCAGCGCGCCGACGCTTCGGGAAACACCCAGATCTGGGGCCTCGTGGGCGTCCAGAAGGAGGCGGCGTTCGCCTCGGCGCGCGTGATCGTGGTGGTCGAAGAGCTCGTGGAGGAAGCCGTGATCCGCTCCGACCCCAACCGCACGGCCGTCCCCGCCATGATCGTGGACGCGGTCGTGGTGGAGCCGTGGGGGGCGCACCCGTCGTACGCGCAGGGGTACTACGATCGCGACAACGATTTCTACGTCGCGTGGGAGGCGATCTCGCGCGATCCCGGCGGCATCGCGCGGTACCTCGACGAGTTCGTCCACGGGGTCCCGGACCGCGCGAGCTACGTGGAGAAGCACCCAGGCCTGGCCGCACGGCTCCACGCGACAGCGCGATATTGTCCCGGGGTGAATTACGGGTTCTGACGCCGCGTACACGCCCGACGAGATGATGGCGAGCGTCGCGGCGCGGGAGCTGGCCGACGGGGAGGTCGTATTCGTCGGGATCGGCCTTCCCAACCTCGCCTGCAACTTGGCGCGCGCCACCCACGCGCCGCGCCTCGTGCTGATCTACGAGTCGGGCGCCGTGGGCGCCGTGCCCGAGCGGCTGCCTGTATCGATCGGCGATCCCGCGCTCGTCACGGGCTCGCTCATGGTCTGCGGCATGGCGGACGTGTTCCAGCTGCTGCTGCAAAACGGTAGGGTCGAAGTGGGCTTCCTCGGCGGCGCGCAGGTCGACCGCTACGGCAACATCAACACGACCGTCATCGGAGCGTATGCGCGGCCGACGGTCCGGCTCCCCGGCAGCGGGGGGGCGGCGGAGATCGCGATCCATGCACAGCGCACGCTCGTGGTGTCGAAGCTCTCGCCGCGCGCCTTTCCGGAACGGGTCGACTTCATCACGAGCCCCGGACACTTGAGCGGTGGCGTGCCGCGCACGCAGCTCGGCATGCCGGGCGCGGGACCGGTCAAGGTGATCACCGACAAGGCGGTGCTGGAGGCGGACGAGGCGACCGGTGAGCTCGTCCTGGCGGCGCTCTATCCCGGAGTGGACGCGTCCGAGGTGCAGTCCGGCGTCGGGTGGCCGCTCGGGTGTCGGCCGCGGCTGGGACGCATCGATCCACCGACCGCGACGGAGCTGCGGCTGCTCCGGGACGTGCTCGACCCCAAGCGGCTGCACCTCAAGGGATGAGGCGCGCCGTCGCAGTCGCCCTGCTGATCGTCGTCGCCGCGGCGCAGCGTCTGGGCGCGCAGGCCGACGTCGACTCCCTCGCCGCCCGAGTGCGGAAGGTCACGGACGCCTACCTCGCCGCCTACTTCGAGCGTCATCCGGACGAGGCCACCCTCGACGGCGCGTCCGGCGTCCGCCATGACCGGCTGCCCGACAACTCGCCGGTCACCCGTGGGCGCTGGCAGGCCCGGGAGGATCGGTGGCTCGCGGAGCTCCGGCGCATCGATCCCGCCCCGCTCGTAGGGCGTCCCGAATGGACGGCGTACGGCGTCATGCGCGCGTCACTCGAGGCGTCGGTCGCGACCCGGGCGTGCCGGTACGAGCTCTGGAACGTGAGTCACGTGAACCGCGGCTGGCTGCCCATCATCACGTCCCTCGCCGCGGTGCAGCCCGTCGGAACCGAGGACCTACGCCAGCAAGCCATGGCGCGATGGCGGGAGATTCCTCTGTACATCGCGAGCGAAATGGCGAACCAGCGCGAGGGGCTGCGATTGGGCTTTTCCGCGCCGCAGGGGAACGTGCGCATCGTGATCAAGCAGCTCGACCAGCTGTTGGACGAGCGGATCGATCGATCGCCGCTGTATGATCCGGCGCTGCGCGATTCCACGCCCGCGTTCGGCGACGAGCTGCGCCGCTTCATCTCGAACGCCATCGTGCCGACGATACGACAGTACCGGCAATTCCTCGCCAAGGAGTACTTGCCGCGGGCGCGCAAGGTGATCGGCGTGTCGGCGAATCCCAACGGCGCGGCGTGTTATCGAGGAACGATTCAGGCGACGACGGGGCTGGCGCTCTCTCCCGACTCGATCCACCGGCTGGGTCGCGCAACGGTCCTCGAGCTCGAAGCGGAGATGCGAGTGATCGCCGAACGGAGCTTCGGGTCGCGGGACGTCACCCCGGTGCTCAAGCGGCTGCGCAACGACTCCAAGTACGCCTTCCGATCGCGGGAAGCGATGCTGGCGTTCGCCGAGGCGGCGCTGGAGCGGGCCCAGCTGGCGATGCCGCGCTGGTTCGGCGTGCTGCCACGGGCGGCCGTCGTCATCCGATCCTATCCGGCGTTCCGCGAGCGGGAGAGCGTCGGCGAATGGGACCCGCCGGCGGAGGACAACAGCCGCCCCGGGATCTTCTACTTCAGCACGTACGACCCGAAGCACAAGCCCCGTGCGGACGTCGAGCCGCTCACCTTCCATGAGACGATCCCCGGACACCACTTGCAGGGGACGATCGCGCTCGAGCGGGGCGCCGCCATCCCGGCGATCGCCCGCTACTTCTGGTCGCCGGGGTTCGGCGAGGGCTGGGGGGAATACGCCGAGCAGCTCGCCGACGAGATGGGGATCTATTCCTCGGACACGACGCGCCTCGGGGCGCTCGCCGATCTCACCCTGTCCGCCGCGCTGCTCGTCGTGGACACGGGGATCAACGCGTTCGGATGGACGCGCGACGACGGCATCCAGTACCTCGAGGCCCACACGCGCGTCTCGGAACCCCGCGCAGCGGTGCCGGTGGATCGCTACCCCGTGTGGCCGGCGCAGGGTCTGTCCTACGCCCTGGGGCGCCTGGAGATCCGCCGGCTGCGGTCCCTCGCGGAGCAGGCCTTCGGCTCGAAGTTCGACGTCAAGGCGTTTCACGATCGGCTGCTGCAGGACGGCGCGATTCCTTTGCCGATGCTGCGCGAGCAGATCGAGCGATGGCTCGGCGCGCCGCGGTAGCGGTCGCCGTCCTGTGCGGTGCGGTGTCCCCCTCCCCCGCACCCGCCCAACGGGAGCCGGTCCTGAAGCAGGTCGACGTGCCGCACGCCTATTACTGGCGGGAGATGTACATCCCCCAGGCGACGAGCGGGCCGAGCGCGGTGACCTGGGCGCCGGATGGGACGGCGCTGATCTACTCGATGCAAGGCTGGCTCTGGCGCCAGCCCATCGGCTCCCCCGTCGCCGAGCAGCTCACGACGGGGGCCGGGTACGACTACCAGCCCGACTGGTCGAGCGACGGCCGGGCGGTCGCCTTCGCGCGCTACGCCAACGACGCGATCGAGCTTGAGCTGCTCGACCTGACGGCCGGCACCGTGCGAGCCTTGACGGCGAACGGCGCGGTGAACGTCGAGCCGCGCTGGTCGCCCGACGGCGGGCATCTCGCGTTCGTGTCGTCCCTGTACAACCGGCGCTGGCACATCTTCATCGCCAACCCGCAGAGCGGCGCGATCACCCGCTTGACCGAGGACCAGGACAGCGGGCTCCCCCGCTACTACTACAGCCGGTGGGACCACTATCTCTCGCCGACGTGGTCGCCGGACGGCAGCGAGCTCCTCTTCGTGTCGAACCGGGGCCACATCCACGGGACGGGCGGATTCTGGCGCATGGCGGCGCGGCCGGGCGCGGTGCCGCGCGAGGTCCGCTACGAAGAGACCACGTGGAAAGCCCGTCCCGACTGGGCTCCCGACGGCCGGCGCATCGTCTACAGCTCCTACCTCGGCGGCCAGTGGCATCAGTTGTGGCTAATGACGAGCGAAGGCGGGGACCCCTTTCCGATCACCTACGGTGACTTCGACGCCACGGCCCCGCGCTGGTCCCACGACGGCAAGCACATCGCCTACATCTCGAATGAAGGTGGGAACACGTCGCTGTGGGTCGTCGACGTTCCTGGCGGGCGGAGACAACGGATCGAGGCGAAAGAGCGACGCTACCGCGAGCCCATGGCGACGCTGCGGGTCGATATCGTAGACCATGGCGGGCATCGCATGGCCGCTCGGGTTTCGGTAACCCGCCCTGACGGGCGGGGCTATGCCCCCGATGACGCCTGGCGGCACGCCGACGAGGCGTTCGATCGCTCGGAGCGAGGCTTCGAATACCCGTACTTCCACTCGAGCGGCTCGGCCCAGCTGACGGTGCCGGCGGGTCGTGTGCGGGTGGAGGTGTCGCATGGCCCCGAATACGCGATCGCCCGCGCGGACGTCGTCGTGCCGGCAGGCGGACGCGTCACGCGTCGCGTCGTGCTCGAGCGGCTCGCCGATCTCCCAGCGCGCGGATGGTGGAGCGGCGACTTACACGTGCACATGAATTACGGTGGGGCGTACCGCAACACACCATCGCACCTGGCGTTCCAGGCACGCGCCGAGGACTTGCACGTCGTTGAGAACCTGATCGTGAACAAGGAGCAGCGAATCCCGGACATCGGCTATTTCCGCACCGATCCCGATCCGGTATCCCGCCCGGGGTTCCTGCTCGTTCACGGCCAGGAGTTTCACACGAGCTACTGGGGCCACGCGGCGCTGCTCGGTCTCAACGACCACTATCTCCTTCCCGAGTACGCGGGCTATCCCAACACGGGTGCGGCGAGTCTCAACCCGACGAACGCGGTCGTCGCCGACCTGGCGCACGCCCAGGGCGCGCTCGTCGGATACGTACACCCGTTCGACACGCCGCCCGATCCGGCCGACACGGCGCAGCCGCTCACCTACGAGCTTCCCGTGGACGTCGCCCTCGGCAAGGTGGACTACGTGGAGGTGATGGGGTATAGCGATCACCGCATCACGGCGGAGATCTGGTATCGCCTGTTGAACTGCGGTTTTCGCTTGCCGGCGGGGGCGGGGACCGATGCGTTTCCGAACTTCGCCAG
>WNGJ01000283.1_pt1 | contig 43795 bp, 39 predicted proteins | sample 5400611 | NCBI WGS metagenome assembly WNGJ01 (sample SAMN13153375, study PRJNA577476) | soil metagenome | isolation source: 40 cm soil or saprolite under Garry oak tree replicate 1 | place: USA:California | collected 2016-06-15
CTCCGCGCGCAGCCCTTGCGCACCTCCTCGATGATCCGGTAGCGCTGGTGCACTCGGGCCGACGGCGAAAGATCCTTCAGCTTCGATGCCAGCAGGCGCTGCTCGGCTCGCGCCAGGGCACGCAACCGCAAGGTCTTGGCCATCCTGCACCCCCTTTCGGAGAGCAGGACGATACCAAAATTTAGGCATATTAAGTTGGAAGCACACTAGGATCTCCACTGGGGTGAAGGTGGCTCTGCGAAGAGTCGGCGAAACGTGGGGTGATGCGTATCCGAACGATCCACAAACGCGATCACGGCCGAGGTATCGACGTAGGCCTCAGAAGCGCAGCCACTTTCTGCATGCCGTACCCGACGAGCAGCGAGCGCATCTGGAGGCTCTGGTGATCCGTCGCCAGCAATTGCTGGAGATGCGTAAGGCCGAGGCCAACCGCATGGGTATGGCCCACAAGGGCTTGAACAAAGTCATCCTGTTCCTGGACAAGCAGCTGGCGGAAATCGACGGGGACCTAGATCAGCACATGCGCGAACACTTCTGGGATCTGAGCAAGCTGCTGAGCAGTGCCAAGGGAATCGGTCCCGTCACGACCACTACCCTCGCAGCGGCTTTGCCGGAGCTGGGCCGGTTGGATCGCCGTGCGTTCGCCAGCCTGGTGGGTGTGGCGCCGTTGGCCTGTGATTCGGGCAAATGTGAGGGCGGTCCTATACATGGCCGTATTAGGCGCTACCCGCCACAACCCGGTGATTCGTGCGTTCTACGAACGCCTGGTGGCCAAGGGCAAGCCCAAGAAGGTCGCGCTGGTGGCGTGCATGCGCAAGCTGCTCACCATCCTGAATGCCATGGTGCGCGACGGTCAGACCTGGAACCCAGCGCTGTACCTGAAAAACGTTTGACAACAAACACAGTTGCTATCCACAAGCCAGCAGCCCTTGGCCCGATCTGGCGACCATGAGTGCAGGTCCAAAGAGTTGCATCTCCCAGACGAACGCGATTCCCGAGGCGCCGCCGCGCTGCACTGGAAGCCTCGCAAGTACGGGCGGACCACACCGGAACGAAACGCTTGGAGTGATTATTTGGGCATGGCATCGATGAACGTATAGAGAGAAACGATACGCCCGTCGCGGACACTCACGATATCGACACCCTTCACTTTTGACTCTTGCCCGGCTGGTCCATGCCCCCAAGAGAGACGTCCGATGTCATGGAAGGCTTCGGGTGATCCGATCGGAGTAAAGACGAAACCTGGAAATTTTTGATGCAAATGACCAACGGACTCGTTGATCGCGTCTCTTCCGACAACCCTGCCAAAGGGGTCCACGAATACTCCGTCCTCGTTCCAAAGCTCGGCGATGACGCCCTTGCGCTTCATAGCATCGGGCTCGCCGAAGACTTCGATCAAGTTGCGGGATAGTAAGGTCTCGGTGTTTATAGCCATGTTCTTCTCCAGCATCTCGTTAGCTCTCTTGTTGGCTTCCACCGCCGACATTCGTTCTAGCGGCACGTGTTCGCACGTTGCAATAGGGCCAATCCGTTCCAACCGGGGCCGATCCACTCATGCGACGCGCTTGGCCAGTAATGCCTTACCGGCTCGCGACACCGGCGGGCGTCCCAGCACCTCGGAGATGAAGGCACCGGCGTCGACCAGCGTGTCGACGTCAATGCCCGTCTCGATGTCCAACCCCTTAAGCATGAATACCACATCCTCCGTGGCAACGTTGCCAGTGGCCCCCTTCGCGTACGGACAGCCGCCGAGCCCAGCGATGCTTGCGTCGAACGTATGGATGCCCATCTCCAGGCAAGCGTAGATGTTGGCCAGTGCCTGGCCGTAGGTGTCATGGAAATGCCCGCTCACTTCGTGGAGCGGATAGTGCTTGAGCGCGCGCTCCATCGCGGCCTGCACCCGCTTCGGCGTGCCGACGCCAATGGTGTCTGCAACGCCGCAATGATCGACGCCGATGCCCTTCATGAGCATCACGACCCGCTCGACCTCATCCGGGCTGACCGCGCCCTGGTACGGGCAACCGAGCGAGCAGGAAATAGCACCGCGCACCTTGAGATTCGAGTCGTGCGCGGCGGCCACCACCGGGCGAAAGCGCTCGATGCTCTCGGCGATGCCGCAGTTAATGTTGCGCTGGCTGAAGCCTTCGCTTGCAGCTCCGAACACGACGACCTCGTCGGGCTCCGTCGGCAGCGCGGCCTCCAGTCCCTTCATGTTGGGCACCAACACGCTGTAGCGCACATTGGCTTGTCGCCGCAGGCCGCTCATCACCTCGGCGTTGTCGGCCATCTGCGGTACCCACTTGGGGCTGACGAAGCTGGTGACCTCGATCTCGCGCAATCCGGCGGCTTGCAACCGATGCACCAGCTCGACCTTGTGCGCCGTCGATACCGTCTGCTTCTCGTTCTGGAGGCCGTCACGCGGGCCAACGTCAACGATGGTCACGCGGTTTGGAAGCATGATGGAATCCTCGCTAAAGCCGTTCAACCGTATCCGGGAAGGCGCAGGTGCGACCGGTGGCGTGCATGCGCCTCATTCGTCGCTTAACCGCAGCAGTTCGCCACCCTCGGCCACCTGGTCGCCCACCGCGTAGAGAAGCTCGGCCACGGTGCCGTCGCGCGGCGACGTAATGGTGTGCTCCATCTTCATCGCTTCCAACACCGCCAGCGGCTGGCCCTGCTTGACGGCCTGGCCCGGCAGCGCCAGAAAAGCGACGACCCTGCCTGGCATCGGCGCTGTTAGCCGGCCGCCTTCACTGACGCTCTCCCCCGCATTGGCGATCACATCGACTTCAAGTACCGTGGCCGAGCCTTCGCGCGTAAATACGCTGACACGCTCGCCGGTAGCGTAGACGGTTAATGCCCAACGCCGCTGTCCGAGCAGTATGTCGTGGTGCTCGCCGATCGATGCGTGCAGCACAAGTGGCCACCGCCGCCCACTGATGACGAGAGTCAGCGCGCCGTCGTGAGCGCGATCCATGTTAACGGCATGGTGCATGCCGCCAAACTCCAGGTCGAAGCGTCGCCGCGCGCCGCCGTGCAAGCGCCAACCATCGCGTCGGCTCCACGGATCGACGTCTTCGAGAATGCGCTCGACAGCAACTGCATGTGCCACCACGCCTGCCGCGGCCACCTCTGGCGGCAACCCAGCCTGGTTGAATAGCACGACGCGTTCGCGCTCGATCAGCGCAGTATCCAAGTCGGCACGGGCGAAAGAGGCGCTGTTCACGACACGTCGCAGGAAGGCCACATTGGTGTGCGGTCCCACGATGTGCGTATGCGCCAGCGCGTCGTCCAACCGCGCCAGGGCCTGTTCGCGCGTCTCACCCCACACGATGAGTTTGGCGATCATCGAATCATAGAACGGACTGATGGCATCGCCCTCGCGCACACCGGCATCGACGCGCACGAGCCCGTCGCGCCGAAACGTAACATGCTCGTCCGGCCAGCGCAGCACGTCGAGCCGCCCGGTCGCCGGCAGGAAGTTGGCATCCGGGTTTTCGGCGCACAAGCGCGCCTCGATGGCATGGCCGTGTAGATGCAGTTGCTCCTGCCTCAGCGGCAGCGGCTCGCCGGCGGCCACGCGCAGCTGCCACTCGACGAGGTCCTGGCCAGTGATAGCTTCCGTCACTGGGTGCTCCACCTGCAGCCGCGTGTTCATCTCCATGAAATAGAAGCGCTTGTCTTGCTCCGCGATGAACTCGACAGTGCCTGCTCCGACGTATCCCACAGCCTTCGCCGCTGCGACTGCCGCCGCGCCCATCTTTGCCCGGCCCTCGGCAGTCATGCCTGGCGCTGGCGCCTCCTCCAGCACCTTCTGGTGACGGCGCTGCACCGAACAGTCACGCTCGAATAGGTAAACGCAGTCGCCGTGCGTATCGCCGAAGACCTGGATCTCGATATGGCGGGGCTTTTGAACGTAACGCTCAATCAACACTGCATCGTTGCCGAAGCTGTTGATGGCCTCCCGTTTGCACGAGGCGAGTGCAGCATCGAACTCCTCTGCCGAGTTCACGGCCCGCATACCCTTTCCGCCGCCACCGGCACTGGCCTTGATCAGCACCGGGTAGCCGATGCGCTCGGCCTCAGTCTTAAGCAACACCGGGTCTTGGTCGGCACCGTGGTAGCCCGGTATCAACGGAACGCCGGCCTGCTCCATCAGGCGTTTGGATTCGGCCTTCAGCCCCATCGCCCGGATCGCCGACGGCGGGGGGCCGATGAACACGAGTCCGGCATCAGCACAGGCCTGTGCGAACTCCTCGTTCTCGCTCAGGAAGCCGTAGCCGGGGTGGATGGCCTGCGCGCCGCTGGCCTTGGCCGCCTCGAGTACGCGTTCGTAGCGCAGATAGCTTTCGCGCGGCGCACTTGCGCCGATATGTATCGCCTCGTCGCAAGCGGCGACATGCCGTGCGTGCGTGTCGGCATCAGAGTAAACCGCTACGGTGCGGATGCCCAGGCGCCTACACGTCGCCGCCACTCTGCAAGCGATCTCGCCGCGGTTGGCTATCAGAATCTTGGCGAACATTGGTTTGGTCACGCCGTGAGCCACGACGGCTTTCGCTTGTTCAGGAAGCTCTGTACGCCTTCACGGCCCTCGTCGCTCGCGCGAATATCGGCGATCCGCTGTGCTGTGTCCGCACGCAGCTCGGGCGTGATGGCTCTCGCAGCGACGTCCTTCACGAGCAGCTTGCAAGCCTTCACCGCGGCCGGCCCGTTGGCGACGATGGCGGCGAGGATCTCGTCGATCTTGGCGTCGATTGCCTCGGGCGCGGCGACCTCATGCACGAAACCCAATCTCTTTGCAGTGACCGCGTCGAAGCGCTCCGCACTGACAAAATAGCGGCGCGCTGCCTGTTCGCCGAGCGCTTTTACGACATAGGGCGCGATGGTTGCAGGCAGCAGCCCCAATTTGGCCTCGCTGAGGCAGAAGTGCGTGTCCTCCGCGGCGACCAGCACGTCGCAAACAGCGGCCAACCCCACCCCACCGGCATAACAGTCGCCGTGGATGCGGCCAATCACCGGCACCGGGCAGCTGTAGACCGCCCAGAGCATGTCGGCGAGCTTGCTCGCGTCGATGCGGTTCTGGTCCCAGTCATAGTCCGCCATCGCGCGCATCCACGCTAGGTCGGCGCCAGCGCAGAAGGCTTTGCCGTGGCCGCCGAGCACGACGGCGCGCAGCGTCGTGTCGCGCGAGAAATCCGTGAAGACCCCCGCAAGCTCGGCAATCACCGCGTCATTGAACGCGTTGCGCACCTCCGGGCGGTTGAAAAAGACGCGGGCAACGGCGCCATCGCCGCGTCGCACATCGAGCGTTTGCATGCGCCACGCCCTCACATGCGAAGCACGCCGAACTTCGTCTCGGGGATCGGCGCGTTGAAGCTTGCGCTCAGCGCAAGCGCAAGCACGCGCCGCGTGTCGGCCGGGTCGATAACGCCGTCGTCCCATAGGCGGGCGCTGGCGTAGTACGGGTGACCCTGGCGCTCGTACTGCGCGCGGATCGGAGCCTTGAAAGCTTCTTCCTCATCGGCGCTCCAGCGTCCGCCCTTGGTCTCGATGCCGTCGCGCTTGACCGTAGCGAGCACACTGGCGGCCTGCTCACCGCCCATCACACTGATCCGCGCGTTCGGCCACATCCACAGGAAGCGGGGCGAGTACGCACGGCCGCACATTCCGTAGTTGCCGGCGCCAAAGCTGCCGCCGATGATGACGGTGAACTTCGGGACTTGCGCGCATGCCACCGCAGTGACCATCTTTGCGCCGGCGCGCGCGATGCCTTCGTTCTCGTACTTGCGTCCGACCATGAAGCCGGTGATGTTCTGCAGGAAAACGAGGGGCACCTTTCGCTGGCAGCACAGCTCGATGAAGTGCGCTCCCTTGTTCGCGCTCTCGCCGAAGAGAATGCCGTTGTTGGCCACGACGCCCACCGGCATGCCCTCGATGTGAGCAAAGCCGCAAACCAGCGTCGCGCCATAGCGCGCCTTGAACTCGTTGAACTCCGAACCATCGACGAGGCGCGCGATGATCTCCCGCACGTCGAAAGGCTTGCGTGTGTCGGTCGGAATGATGCCATGCAGCTCCTGCTGATCGTGACGCGGAGCACGCGCCGGCCGCAGCGCCACGGGCACCTCCTTGCGCCAGTTCAGCGAGGCGACCGATTTGCGCGCGATGGCTATCGCATGCGTGTCGTTCTCGGCCAAATGGTCGGCCACCCCCGACAGACGCGTATGGACGTCGCCACCGCCGAGGTCCTCGGCGCTCACCACTTCACCGGTAGCCGCCTTCACGAGCGGTGGACCGCCCAGAAAGATGGTTCCTTGATTCCTCACGATGACGGTCTCGTCGCTCATGGCCGGCACGTACGCACCACCCGCGGTGCACGAGCCCATCACCACCGCAATCTGGGGGATGCCCGCAGCGCTCAGCGTGGCCTGGTTGTAGAAGATGCGGCCGAAGTGCTCGCGGTCTGGGAACACCTCGTCCTGGTTGGGTAAGTTGGCGCCCCCGGAATCCACCAGGTAGATGCATGGGAGCCGGTTCTCGCGCGCGATCTCTTGCGCGCGCAGGTGCTTCTTCACAGTCATCGGATAGTAGGTGCCGCCCTTGACGGTGGCGTCGTTGCAAACGATCACGCACTCGACACCCGACACGCGGCCGATGCCAGCGATGATGCCAGCGCCCGGCGCCTCATCGCCGTACATGCCTAGGGCGGCAAGCGGCGCGACTTCAAGGAACGGTGTGTCCGCGTCGAGCAGCATCTGCACGCGGTCGCGCGGCAGCAATTTGCCGCGTCCGAGGTGCTTCGCGCGCGTCGCTTCGCCGCCTCCTTCGGCGATCTTCGCGAGCCTTGCGTTCAGATCGTCGACCAGCACGCGCATCGCCGCGGCGTTGACCTTGAACTCCTCCGAGCGTGTGCTCACCTTCGGGATGAGTTGGGGCATAAAGCGTCCTTAAAAGTCCGCTCGGAAAGAACGACCTTGCCACTCCAAAGACTCTGTGCTCTCCGAGGGTCGAGCGTTACAAGAATCAACCCGTCGGCGAACGTCTCGTTCTCCTGGAGACCTGAGGTTCTGAGAGATGGTCAATTCTCGGTGAGCGCGAACGCTACAAGATCAGATGCGGCCAAGAAGGCGCGCCGCGCTCCCGTGATACACGCTGGGCATATCGATACCAGGCACGGTTATGTTGTCGAGGACATGCCCGAACATGCTGATTGCCGTAAGCGGTGCAAAGGGGAAATCCGTGCCAAACAGGATGTGATCTGGATCCGTGACCTGGGCGAGGGCGGCCAGAGTTGAAGAACCGGCCGACAGCGCGGTATCAAAATAAAAGGAGCGGATTGCGGCCAACGGATCGCCGATTTTCTCGACCAGACCTTGCATCATCGAGATCGAGAGGGATAGGCGTGGCACAAGGAAGGGCAAGGTTCCGCCTGCGTGAGACAGAATGAAGCGAAGCTTCCGGTAACGGGTCACGGCTCCGGAAATGATCAAGCTGGCGGCGGTTCTCGTGGTCTCGAACGGAAACTCGAGCACGGAGGCGGGTGCTACGTGCGGGATTGCATATGGGGGCATGTTCGGGTGAATAAATGCAACGGATCCCCTCTTGTCCAACTCCTGAAGTACGGGTTCGAAGCTCGGATCACCCAGGTACCGGCCTTCATAGCTCGCAAAGATGATGAATCCGTCCACTTTAAGCGTATCGAGGCAATATTCGATTTCCTTCAGGGACGCGTCGACATCAGGTAAAGGAAGGCTGGCGAACGAACCGAAGCGGCCCTTATACCGAGACCTGAGCTCCGCCGCGCTCTCATTGCATTGCCTCAACAGGGTCGCTGCATTGGGAAGGGGCGGGCCGGAAGAGATCGACAGGATCCCCTCCTGAATCCCGTTCGCGTCCAGCATCGCGAGCGCATCCTGGGGAGACCAGGTTGGCGCTCTCCCATTCGGCATCACGGACGCCAGCATTTCCATCCCAACAGCATCCACATAAACCTTTGGGAAAAAGTGATGATGTGTGTCAATTTTCTTCACGGGTCGCCCCTTGTCGACTGCGACCTGCACCTTTTCAGCTCCTACAAGAGCGGGTGAACTGATTGCAACGGTGGCTAGGGCGCGCAGAAGCTCGCGGCGGGAGGGCCAATGGCGCCCCCCAGAACCAGCCGCAGCCTCTTCCGCAAGCACCACGGCGCCATTTTTCTCCGGCATATGGGTGATCATGATTGAGCTCACTCCTCGAGTCGACGTGCACCGATTGCGCATTTCAGTAATAGATGATGACGTTTGTCAGGAAATTCAGAGCAGACCTTTGCTCAGGAACAGTGGTAACTGCGCGCGGATGGTTGACGTAGCTAAGACCGGAAGTCAGGAATACGCCTCTGATAATGTTGGCGGTGTAGCCCAACGATGCAATCGTGGCTTGGACGTCGGTCAATTGGTGTCTCGCTTCAGAACTCGCGACCGCGTATTTGCTGAACCGGTTCTGGTTGATCACCAACGACATCGAGTCGGTTGGCCTACTCGCGAATGGCCCCTTCATGTAAAGACGCACTTCGTAGTATTGATCGAACCTGTCAACTTCAGCAGGAGCCTGCATCACGGTAAACCCTGCATAAAGGCCGCGATGTGCGGTTGTTGGGGTATCGCCCAGCTGCAACAGCTGACGATCGGCAAGCAACGACAAGTAGTGGTTGTGTGCAGTTGTCCCCGGTGTTTTCAGGCTGCCATAGTCGCTGTTGTTGAATCCGTAACCCGCGCGGATCCAGGTGAAAGGCCTGCCGGGCGCTGCCGCACGCTTATAGCCGAATTCCTCCAGGAACAGCTCGCCAACGTGCGAGCCACTCGTACCGAAGCCGAAGCCATTGCTACTGATTTCAGCGTCCGTGCCCTTCGGGTTCCAAGAACGCTGAACGCCAGCGAGGTTGTAGACGCCACCGCCCAAATACACCTTGAAATTGGCGCCTGGGCGGGTAATCAGGGATTGCGACTGACCCGCTTCCTGCGGGATATTGGCGTTGACGCCGAAAGTGCCGCCGGCAAGGTTGCCGCCGATGTAGATTCCATTGTAGACAATGCTATTGCCCAGGTAGCCGATCATTAGTTCAGCCTTGCCGTCAAACAAGGACTGAAAGTACTTGAAGTCGCTGATATGCGCATGGGTAGGGCCAGCCGGGTCCCAGTTGACGTAGTTGTACGCCACACCGGCCGTAAGCTGGCCGCCTGGGAGGCCAACCTTGCCGAGATCGTAGGTCAGAAATCCATAGGTGGAGCTGACGATCGTTGGCTTCTGCCCCGAGTAAAGCTGCGGCCTTCCGTAGAGTTGATTGTCATTGCGCACGTCGTACGTGAAGGTGTCATTGGTGAATCCGAAGAAGAAAAGGCCATCCTCTTCCATTGCTGTTCGGATGCCGTAGGGGTCCTGATCAATGTAGTTCGATGGATCGGGCATGGTGACATTCCAGCCCTTGACCATGTACTTTGAGAACCTTGCGTACGGATTGGTCACCGGCGTTTCTGAGACGATTACCGGCAACGGTTGGGTAGGAGTGTACTGGGCGGTCTGGATGGGCTCGCCCTTCGGGGCTGAAGACTCCGGCGTCGGCTTCGTTGGGGGGAGCTGCGCCTCTTTGTCAATGTCAGACGCTTTGAATTCCTGGGATGACGCACCGTCCGTGGCATTTGCCACGGAACTGATGAATAGCAACACGATTGCAGCTAAGCTTGCGTATCTAGCCGGCGTGCCCCTTAAATGTCGAATCATTACTTCTCCTCCTTTGCATTGTGAAGTTGCGTGGAGCGCAACAACCGAGTTTTCCGGAACATTGATCGTGCCTTGTCTCCAAGTTCTTTGAGGGCGAGTGTCTCCCTCGGCCGTGCGGTCGCCGGAACTAGGCGACGCCGGCCGCGTCAATTCTGGTCAGTGAATTTGCGCCGATCGGGCTGCGCGTCAGTCCAGGAGCTGTCGCATGGCTGACCTCAGCGTGTCTGTGGGCTTGGGAACTCGAGAGGGCGACCTCCAAGCGATGAAGCCGTCGGGACGTACGAGCAGGCAGCCGTGGTCTTCGATCTCGCGCACCCGCATCCATTCCCCCAGTACATCGTCGTACTCCTGTCGAAAGCCGACGCTGTAGCCCTTGATGGGGACGCCCCGTTCCTTGGACACTTCGGCCGCAGCGTTCAGCCAGTCCTGCCCGCCGATTCCCGTGATCACCGAGAAGGCGCCCTTCCCCGCCAAGTCGATGGTGGAGATGCGGTGCCGGTCCCGTTCGAGCCAGACATGCGGGAGATAGGCTCCCGGATGCGTCGTGGGGTGGTAGTAGAGATCGGGATCCCTCGTATACGCGGGAAACGGCGTCCCGTCACTGATCACGGCGCCAGCCTCATAGCGTTGGCCCAGTTCGACGCCCAATGCGTTGAACTGACCTTCCTGCACATCCAGCGACTTAAACAAGGCTTCTCGACGAGCGGCGCCCTTCTCCGTGTCAGCAAACAAGCCGTTAATGCTGGCCCAGCCTTGCTCGCTGGTTTGCTCCGGCCCCACCTCGAGCGCCTCGGCGAAGGGAGCCATGTCGTTGAGACTCTTGATGGCGCGGTTCACGACCTGTTGTCCAACCGGCTGACGCTCGGCGCTGTACGTGTCGAGCAGCGCTTCGCCTGCCTTTCCTTGCAGGACCAATGCGAGTTTCCATACGAGGTTGTAGCTGTCCTGAATGCTCGTGTTGGTGCCCAGCCCGTTGGTCGGCGGATGCCGGTGGGCTGCATCGCCCGCGATGAATACTCGGCCCTTGCGATATTGCGCCGCGACGACGTGATTGATCTGCCACGGACTGATGTTCTTGATCTTGACGTCGATGCTCGGATCGCCGATCGACTCTCTAACGAGCCGAAGCACGGCCTCTTCGGTGGCGTCCGCCGGAAGATAATCGTGCTGAATGAACAGCGGATTCCATTCCGTCCAGGGTTTCACGCACGGCCACACGCTCAGCCAGGATTCATGGCCAGGCAGGCAAACGACGAACAAGGCGCCGGACCGGTGCGCGGTGTAGCGAGTCAGGTCCGCCTCAAGCCACACTGACAGAGCTTGGCCGATGCCGGCCCGCCCGCTGTACTCGAACCCGATTTGCTCGCCCACCAGGCTGCGGCCCCCGTCGCAGCCGATCGCGTAACGCGCCCGGATGTCGTACTCGGTCCCTGTGGCATTTTCGCGCACGACGGCGTGCACATAATCGGCATCTTGGCTGATGCGCAGCAGCTCGGTACGCAAACGCACTTCCGCGCCGTTTGCCTTCGCAGCGTCGAGCAGCAATGGCTCCATCAAATGCTGCGGAGCGTTGCACATGCTGGACGGGCTGGCAGCTTCGTAGTCGGGCTGCCGCACCGTGCCAGCACCCCAGGTCATCATCCGCGCGATCTCTTTGCCGGCGAAGCTCGTGGCATAAACCTGCGTCCCCATGAGCTTTTGTGGCATGGCGATCGCGACCAACTTGTCCTCGATCCCCAGATCACGAAAGACTTCGACTGTTCTTTGATTGGTGATGTGGGCGCGCGGCGAGTTCGCCGTTCCGTTGTACTTCGTGATGGTGATTGCAGGCACTTTGTGCCGTGCGAGCAAGGCGGCGGCCGTCAAGCCAGCAGGACCGGCGCCAATGACTAGAACCTCGGTATCGATCGTCTTCATGGTGGCGTGGAGTAGGTGAGTGAGTACTATGGTTCCGCGTTGAAGCTCATCGAATCGCCGGTTGTGTTCTCTCTCATTTGCATGAGAGCTCCTGACATTCAATTTTTACGTTCGTAAAGTATAGATAGAATTCTTCAAAGCGCAAGGGGGTAGCTGCGAAAGATGTCAAAGGAAAGGTCCCGCCGGTGGCAAAGGTGCGTTGCGCTCGCGGGGCGTCGCGTGCCTCATGCCGCTGACCAGGAATCGGAACACACAGATGCGCCAGTTCATCTGCAGCTCTCAGCTGGCAAACGAACTGCTCCGCTTGATGGAGATCCTGAAGACCGACGGCGCCTGTCGGCGTCGGTTAGCCGCTATGCGCCGACGAAGCGCGGTGTCCGCTTTCCAAGAATGGCGTCGACCGCCTCTTGGAAGTCCTTCGTCTTGGCGCCCTCTACGAAACTGATAGCCTCTGCGTTCAGCTGGCCATGAAGACCATTGCTGAGCGCTTGCCGAAGCTGTCGCTTCATGCGCCCCATCGCCTTGGTCGGACCACTTGCCAGTCTCTGCGCGAGACGTTCGACCTCTGCGTCCAACTCGTCCTCCGGGACGACCTTGTTCACGATGCCTAGTTCCCGGGCTCGCTCCGCGTCGATTGCCTCGTTCAAGAGCGCGATCTGCATGGCGCTACGCAGACCTACGATATGCGGCAGGTGCCACGACCCGCCCAAATCGGCCGAGGTGCCTAAATTGGTGTATGCGAAATTGAACTTTGTGTTCGCTGACGCCATAGCCAGGTCGCAGGCCAGCACTAGACTCATGCTGCCGCCAGCGACGTTCCCGCGTACCTTCGCGATGACCGGTGCGTCCAGCGAGACGAGAATCGAGACGGCTTGGTGAAGCGGACCGATGATCTTGCGTGCGCCACGTGGCGCATCGAGCTTGAACTCGGTCAGATCGCCGCCGACTCCGAAGGACGCACCTTGTCCGCAGAGTACGACCGCCCGAACGCTGTCGTTGTTGTCCACCTCGCGGCAGCATTCCAGGTACGCCTTTGCCGTCTCGACGTCAATCGCGTTGTGCCTGCTCGCTCGTTGGACTTCGATGTAAGCCACGGCCCCTTTCACGGTTAGCCCGACGGGGCCGGGGTGTGCATTCGCAGTCATGCGGCAACTCTACGTAACCAAGCGCGCTGGAACAACGAGCAGCACTGCAACGCATCCTTCTACCAGTAGAAAGGTGTGGCTGCTTGTTGAACCTGGCGCAACGCGTCGCCTAGTTCTCGCCTTCTCGTACTGATGCCGCGCGATGCGGCGCTTCCGGTGCGGCTGCTAGCAGACTTGGAATCCTTCGCCCAGACGCAGGAATGATCCAACCCCGGCCGCCGGGAGCTGTGGAACTGCAATGCTCCTTTGCCATTCGCCGTGCTTGCTCTGAGCAGCCGTCGACCTACTCTATGCCTGGCACAAAGACTGAAGACGACGCTCAAGGAATGCCCCAATGAACTCGAGGTCTCCGCCATACGTCAGCACAGCTCGTACGGATATCCGCTCACAGGAGCAGGTTCCATGATCGACAAGATCTCGGCCAGCGTGGAGGCCGCGCTGCGCGACGTGCCGGACGGCGCGACGGTAATGATCGGCGGCTTCGGGGGCGCGGGCCAGCCGTCCGAGCTGATCGACGCCCTCATCGCGCAGGGCGCCCGCGACCTCACCATCGTCAACAACAATGCCGGCAACGGCGAAGTCGGCCTCGCCGCACTGCTCAAGACCGGGCGCGTGCGCAAGATCATCTGCAGCTTCCCGCGCCAGGTCGATTCGCAGGTCTTCGATGGCCTGTACAGCGCCGGCAAGATCGAGCTCGAACTGGTGCCGCAGGGCAACCTCGCCGAGCGCATCCGCGCGGCGGGCGCTGGCATCGGCGGCTTCTTCACGCCAACGGGCTACGGCACCGACTTGGGCAGAGGCAAGGAGACGCGCGAGATTGGAGGGCGCATGTACGTGCTCGAGTCGCCGATCCACGCCGACGTCGCCCTCATCAAGGCCGAGAAGGGCGACCGATGGGGCAACCTCGTGTACCGCAAGACAGCGCGCAACTTCGGGCCAATCATGGCCACGGCGGCCAGGCTGGCCATCGCCTCGGTGCACGAGATCGTTCCGCTCGGCGACCTGGATCCCGAGAACATCGTGACGCCAGGCATCTTCGTGCATCGCCTCGTGAAGGTGCCGCGCACCGCCACGGGACCCGCAGGTTTCCGGCAGGCAGCCTGAACTTCGGAGAACGACTATGCAACGACTCACCCGCGCGCAGATGGCCGTGCGCGTAGCGCGCGACATCCCCGAGGGAGCCTACGTGAACCTCGGCATCGGCCTTCCGACGCTCGTAGCCAATCACCTGCCAAGGGACCGAGAGATCTTCTTGCACAGCGAGAACGGCCTGCTCGGCATGGGTCCGGCGCCAGCGCCGGGCGACGAGGACTACGACCTTATCAACGCCGGCAAGCAGCCAGTCACCCTGCTTCCCGGCGGCGCGTATTTCCACCACGCTGACAGCTTCGCGATGATGCGCGGTGGCCACCTGGACATCTGCGTACTGGGCGCGTTCCAGGTATCGACCACCGGAGACCTGGCCAACTGGCACACCGGCGCGCCAAACGCGATTCCCGCCGTCGGCGGCGCAATGGATCTCGCCATCGGCGCGAAGAAGACTTTCGTGATGATGGAGCACCTGACCAGGACCGGTGAGAGCAAGATCGTAGAGCGCTGCACGTATCCGCTCACCGGCGTCCGCTGCGTGAGCCGCATCTACACCGACCTGGCCGTGCTAGACATCACGACGAGCGGTCTGAAGGTGGTGGAAATCTTCAACGACCTTCCCTTCGGCGAGTTGCAGAAGGTCACTGGCGTGCCGCTCATCGACTGACCCCGAGGAACGACCATGAGCTCTCAGGCATTTATCTGCGACGCGATTCGCACGCCCTTCGGCCGCTACGGCGGCGCGCTTTCGTCCGTGCGCACCGACGATCTCGGCGCGATTCCACTGAAGGCGGTGATGGCGCGCAACAAGGAGGTGGACTGGGCCGCGGTGACCGACGTGATCTTCGGCTGCGCCAACCAGGCCGGCGAGGACAACCGCAACGTGGCGCGCATGTCGTCGCTCCTGGCCGGCCTGCCCCTGGAGCTGCCCGGCTCGACCATCAACCGGCTGTGCGGGTCGGGGATGGACGCGGTGGGCACCGCCGCGCGCGCCATCAAGAGCGGCGAGGCGCAGCTCATGGTGGCCGGCGGCGTGGAAAGCATGAGCCGCGCGCCTTTCGTCATGCCGAAGGCCGAGGCGGCGTTCTCGCGCAACAACGTGCTGTACGACACGACCATCGGCTGGCGTTTCATCAACAAGCTCATGAAGGAGAAGTACGGCGTCGACTCGATGCCCGAGACGGCCGAGAACGTCGCTGCCGATTACCACATCGAGCGCGACGCCCAGGACCGTATGGCGCTTGCTTCGCAGCTGAAGGCCGTCGCGGCGCAAAAGGCAGGCTTCCTCGACGCCGAGGTCACGCCGGTCACGATCCCGCAGAGGAAAGGTGATGACGTCGTCGTCGCCAAGGACGAGCACCCACGTGAGACATCGCTCGAAGCTCTGGCCAAATTGAAGGGTGTGGTCAAGCCCGACGGTACAGTGACCGCCGGCAATGCCTCGGGCGTGAACGACGGCGCCTGCGCGCTGCTGCTCGCGAGCGAAGCCGCTGCGGCGAAGAACCACCTCACGCCGCGTGCCCGCGTGGTGGCCATGGCCACCGCCGGCGTGCCGCCGCGGATCATGGGCATGGGCCCGGCGCCAGCCACGCGCCGCGTGCTCGCGCTCACGGGCCTCACGCTTGAACAGATCGACGTCGTCGAGCTCAACGAGGCGTTCGCCGCGCAAGGCCTGGCGGTGCTTCGCGACCTGGGGCTGAAGGATGACGATCCCCGCGTCAACCCGAACGGCGGCGCGATCGCTCTGGGGCACCCGCTCGGGGCCAGCGGAGCGCGGCTGGTGACCACTGCGGTGAACCAATTGCAGCGGATCAAGGCGCGTTATGCACTCTGCACAATGTGCATAGGGGTCGGGCAAGGGATCGCGCTCATCCTCGAGCGGGTCTGAACAGCCCACGCGCAAAAGCGCGAGCGGGACTTGCATTTGGTCGCAAGTCATCTATACTTTACGTACGTACAGCTTAATGAAGACCGGGTTCGTACACGCCGCTTTAGACCCGCGACCCCGTCGCGTCGAGTGAGTGGATGGGAGACTGACTAAATGATAGAAGAACGCGACATCGTCGTGACCATGAGGGATGGAACCCGCTTGGCCGTGGATGTGTATCGGCCGGACGAGACAGGCAAGTACCCCGTCCTGTACGCCTGCGCCCTGCACAACAAGGACATCCAGGGACCAGACATCGCCGATGTCCTGCCGCCGCAACCTGCTCACGCGCCGCTGTGGTTCGGCCCCATCGAAGCCGGTGACACGCGCCGCTTCATCGCCAACGGCTACGTCCACGTCATCGCGCAGCCCCGTGGCTCGGCCAAGTCGGAGGGCCACTATGGCCACGAGGACACCGACCACTACGACATGATCGAGTGGATCACCCAGCAGCCCTGGTCGGACGGCAAGGTCGGCATGGTTGGCATCTCCGGCTACGCCGGCGAACAGTGGCGCGCGGCAGCACAAGGCCACCCTGCCCTAAAGGCAATCTTTCCTTACGACGCCTGCAGCGCCTACGGCGGGATGTTTGGATTCCGCGACTTCAATCCGGGCGGCGTGATTCACACCTTCCCCTATCTGCTCGACGTCTTCAGCACGGTTCATGAATCGCGCGACATTCCGGGCGAGCTGCCGGCCGAGCAGGAGGCGCTGTGGCGCGAGGCCATGCGCAACCCGGACTTCAAGCAGTACATCAATGTCTACAACATCCTCACCCAGAGGGGCCAGCGCACCTTCGTCATGTACCTCATGATGACCCAGCCCTGGGAGGCCGACGGTGTCGTGGAGCGGGCCGAGGAGACCTTCAAGAAGATCAAGATTCCCTTTTATACGGGCTCCGGCGCGTACGCGTACACGTACAAATTGCACTGGCTGGGCGCGCAGAACTACTTCCAGAACATCAACCAGCCCAAGAAACTTCTTTTCACGGGTCCAGCGCACCTGGAACGTCCGTTCCACCAGTACCACGATGAAATCCTCCGGTGGTACGACTACTGGCTCAAGGGCAAGGACACCGGCATCATGGACGAACCGCCGGTGCGCTACTGGCTCATGGGCGCCAACGAATGGCGCACGGGAAAGGACTGGCCGCTGCCTCAGACGCAGTGGAAGAAGTACTACCTCTCGCATTGGGAAACCTTGACGACCGAGCCTCCACGCCCTGCGGCGGAGCTCGGCGCATCGGCGCGTGAGCCGGACGTCTACACCCAGATGCCGGTCACTAAGACGACGAAGGTCGAGCGGCTGCGGTACATGACCGAGCCGCTGCCACACGACGTGACGGTCGTGGGTCCCATCACGCTGACGCTCTATGCAGCCATCGATCAGAATGACACGAACTGGATCGTGGCCCTCAAGGACGTCGGCCCGGACGTGTCCGTGCGCACCGCACGCGAGGGCGAGCGCGACGTTCCGTCCAACCTGCCGGAGCGCGAGCTCACCCGTGGCTGGCTCAAAGCCTCGTACCGAGCACTGGACGAGCGCCGATCCAAGCCGTGGAAGCCGTTCCACAAGCTCACCCGCGAGTCCATCGCCCCAGTCAAACCCGGCGAAGTCGTCGAGTACAAGATCGAGATCCTGGCAACGGCAAACCAGTTCAAGGCCGGGCATCGGATCTGTCTCGAAATCGCCAGCATGGATATCCCGACGGGTACCGGCGCCATGACGAACGTGGAGTACATCCCGTACCACGTCTGCAGCAGCAAGACCGTGACCCACCGGATCTATCGCGACGCCGAGAGGCCCTCACATCTGTTGCTACCAATCATCCCCTAAGGGGTAACCCCTTCTCTTGCCGCCGGCGAGACTAAGCAACGCTCACCCTATTTCCGCAAGGAACTGCACCATGAGCACTATTCGTTTCGAACGTCGGGAAGGCATCGGCAGCATCGTGCTCGCCAACCCGCCATTCAACCGTCTCGACCTGCGGTTCTCGTCGGCACTACGTGAGGCGGTGCACGCCGCAAGTGAGAGCGCCATCCGCGTCCTGCTCGTGCGTGCGGAGGGACCCAACTTCAGCTTGGGCGGCGAAGTACGCGAGTGGCCAGGCAAGGATGTCAACTGGTTCCGCACGTTCGTCGCCGAGATAAACGCCTCGTATCGCGCCATCGAAGCGCTTCGCGTGCCGACCATCGCCGTCGTGCGCGGCCTGGCATTCGGCGGCGGCTTCGAACTCGCACTGTCCTGCGATTTCCTGGTTGCGGCCGATAACGCGGTCTTCCGGTGTGTGGAGGTGACCACCGCCATGCTGCCCATCGCCGGTGCATTGCAACGTCTGGCCGAGCGCGTGGGTCGCGCCCGCGCCTCGCGCTTCGCGATGCTCGGAGAGCCCATTCCGGGTGCTCACGCAGGCGCGTTGGGCATCGCCACTCATGTCGTACCAGAGGCCCAACTGGACGCCGAAGCAAATGCGCTGGCGCGTCGCCTTGCGTCGGGTCCTACGCGCTCCTATGGCGCAACGCGCACGCTGCTGAAGGCGTGGTCCGGAGGTGGAGTCGCGGCTGCGGATGCGGTGATGCTGGACGTGTCGATGGACCTCTACAACGGCATGGACGCGCAGGCCGGCTTCGCCAACACCGCGAAGGCGTTCGACGCCAACATCGAACCGCCCGAAATGGTGTTCGAGGGCAAGTAACCCATTCGAGCAGCTTCGACACCGGAGAGACTCTTGACTCAGCACAGCTACGTGCATGGCAACACCGAATCCGCGCTGATCGGGGCAACGATCGGCGCGTACCTCGACGACATTGCCAGACGCCATGGGGCGCGCGAGGCGCTGGTCGTACCCCATCAGCGTGTGCGCTGGACCTATGCTCAGCTCAAAGCGCGCTCGGATGAGCTTGCGGCCGGACTCCTGGCGCTTGGATTGGAGCCGGGTAACCGCGTCGGCATCTGGGCGCTTAACTGCGCCGAGTGGGTCGTTGCCCAGTTTGCCACCGCCAAGGCCGGGCTAATTCTCGTCAACATCAATCCCGCCTACCGCACTAGCGAGCTTGAACACGTCCTGCGTGCCGTCCAATGCAGCGCGCTCATCACGGCAACGCGCTTCAAGTCGAGTGACTATATCGCGATGTTGAACACGCTCGCACCGGAGCTGGCCGACGACCGGGACGTGTTGACCAGTGTTAGGCTGCCGGCTCTGCGACATGTGATCACCATCGGAAACGAGGTCCATGCCGGCTGTACCCCATTCGCCGCCTTGTGCGGCCTTGCCGACCACGACGCGAGGCAGCGCCTCGAGGCGGTGGCAGCGACGATCGACCCCCACGCACCAGTCAACATCCAGTTCACCAGCGGAACGACGGGTCTGCCCAAGGGTGCAACCCTTTCGCACCACAACCTCATCAACAACGGTTTCTTCGTTGGCGAGGCAACGGGCATCAAACCTGACTCGCGGGTCTGCATTCCGGTGCCGCTGTATCATTGTTTCGGCATGGTGATGGGTAACCTCGGTTGCCTCACGCACGCGGCGACCATGGTCTACCCCGCCGAGTCGTTCGAACCCGCGGCGACCCTCGCGACCATCGAAGCAGAAAAGTGCGATGTCCTTTACGGCGTGCCGACGATGTTCATCGCGCAGCTGAACCATCCCGAGTTTGGGAGATACGCCCTCTCCTCTCTGCGGCGCGGAATCATGGCCGGCGCGCCCTGCCCCGTCGAAGTGATGAAAGAGGTCATGTCCAAAATGCATATGAGCGAGATCACCATCGCTTACGGCATGACAGAGACCAGTCCGGTGAGCTTCCAAAGCAGTCGCGACGACCGACTGGATCTGCGAGTCTCCACGGTGGGCCGCGTTCAGCCGCACCTCGAGGTCAAGATCGTCGACCTCGAAGGTCGAGTCGTTCCACGCGGCGAGCCGGGCGAACTCTGCACTCGCGGCTACTCGGTGATGCTGGGCTATTGGGGCGACGAGGCGCGTACCAAAGAAGCCGTCGACGCAGAGGGCTGGATGCACACGGGCGACCTCGCCACCCTCGACGACGATGGCTACTGCCGAATCGTCGGTCGCATCAAGGACATGGTGATTCGTGGCGGCGAAAACATCTATCCGCGCGAAATCGAAGAGTTTCTCCACCGGCATCCCGACATCCAGGACGTGCAAGTCATCGGCGTGCCCGATGAGCGGTACGGAGAGGAACTCTGCGCGTGGATCGTCCCGCGTGACGGCGCCACACTCGACGAGGAATCTGTACGTGCCTTCTGCCGCGACCAGATCGCCCATTACAAGGTGCCACGCTACATCCGCCTGGTGGAGGGATTCCCGACAACCGTCACTGGAAAGGTTCAGAAATTCCAGATGCGCGAGCAAATGATCCAAGAACTCGGTAAGCCCTCCGGCTGAGCGCGAGGACGGCATTGGACGCATTCGAATACACGCCGCTGCACGGTCGCGTTGTCTTCGGGCACGGGACGCTGGCGCGCGTGGCAGAGGAACTGAGCCTGCTTGGCTGCAGGCGGGCCTTCGCTCTATCCGACCCGCACCACGCGAAAACGGCCGCCGCAAAGCTTCTCGAAGTGTTGGGCGATCGCGCCGTCGGCCTATCCACCGACGCGGTCATGCACACGCCCGTCGAGGTGACTGAACGGGTGCTGGACCGAGTGAGCGAGGCATCCCCTGACTGCCTGGTGTCGCTCGGTGGCGGATCGACCACAGGGTTGAGCAAGGCAGTGGCATTTCGTACTGGCCTGCCACAGATTGCCATTCCGACGACCTACGCCGGCTCGGAGGCAACACCCATCCTCGGCCAGACGGAGCAAGGGCGAAAGACGACGCTGCGTTCGCTGAAGGTTCTTCCGCAGGTCATCATCTATGACGTTGACCTGACGCTGGGCATGCCGGTGCGCCTGTCGGTTGTCTCAGGCGTGAACGCAATGGCTCACGCCGTCGAGGCGCTGTATGCCAAGGATGGCAACCCGGTGACGTCGCTTCTTGCGGAGCAAGGCATCGCCGCCCTGGGCCGCGCACTACCGCTGATCGCCGCCGACACGCAGCATCGCGAGGCGCGCTCCGACGCCTTGTTCGGAGCCTGGGCCTGCGGCAACTGCCTGGGCACGGTGGGCATGGCCCTGCACCACAGGCTCTGCCACATGCTCGGTGGCAGCTTCGACTTGCCCCACGCCGAAACGCACACGGTCATTCTTCCGCACGCCGTAGGGTTCAACCGGAGCGCCGCACCGCGGGCGCTCGCGCGTGTCGCTCGCGCACTCGGAGTCGATGACGCAGCGGACGGCCTGTTCGACCTGGCCCACAAGCTCGATGCGCCCACGTCGTTGAAAGCGATCGGAATGGCCGAATCCGATCTGGACAAGGCTGCTGAGATTGCCACATCGGTGCCTTATTGGAACCCTCGCCCCGTCGACAAAGGCGCCATCCGCGCGCTCCTCGAGGACGCGTATCACGGCCGTAGACCATCGCACTGAGGAAGAGGGCAGTCATGGACGAAGTCTTTCCCGAACTCACCGAGGACGTTATTGCCCGGATGAAGAACGGCGAGCCCCGGCTGCGCGAAGTCGTGACGCTGCTCGTCCGTCATCTCCACGCATTTGCTCGCGAAGCCAGCCTCACCCAGGACGAATGGCGCGCGGGGATCGACTTTCTGACTCGCACCGGCCAGATGTGCTCGGAAAGCCGCCAGGAGTTCATCTTGTTGTCCGACATTCTGGGCGTGTCGATGCTTGTCGACGCGATCGCCAACCAAGCGGGTCATGGCGTCACGGAATCAACTGTCCTGGGGCCGTTCTACGCGGGTCCGCAGCGCGAGCTCAACAAAGGCGACACGATCCTTCTGCGTGAGGAGAACGGCGCGCCTCTGGTCATGAAAGGACGAATCGCCAACGAGAGCGGCGTATCAATCGTCGGCGCGAAGGTAGAGGTTTGGCAGACAGCGATCAACCAGCTTTACGACGTTCAGGACCATGACCAACCGCGCGGCCACCTCAGGGCCACCTTCAGGACCGACGAGCGTGGCGAGTACGAGTTCAAGACCGTCCTGCCGGTGAGCTATCCGATTCCCAGCGACGGGCCCGCAGGACAGCTCCTGCAACGATTGGGGCGCCATCCCTTCAGGCCCGCCCATGTCCACTTCATGATCAGTGCGCCCAAGTACCGGACCCTTGTGACCCATCTCTTCCTAGCAGGCGACAAGTATCTCGAGAGCGACGCGGTGTTTGGCGTCAAGCCGTCTCTCATTGTGAGGCCCGAACGGAACAACCACGTCCACATGGTCAAGTATGACTTCGGTTTAGCTTGGGGATAGCTTCGCAGTGTCGCGCGTGCTCTCTGACGGCCAGATGGGCGTCGTCCTCGAGACATGAGGCCCATGGGGTCTACGATTCGCAGTCGCCCGGCCAGAAGCGGCGGGTTCGCGTGTGTTAGCGTTTGGGCATGAGCACCCAAAGCACCTCTATCGCTAAGCGGATCCGATCGCCCGATTCCAGGCGGAGCGGCAAACCAAGAAAGCGGGCAGAGCAGGAGCGCTCACAGGCCACGCGCTCGACGATCCTCGAGGCAGCGCTTGCCGAGTTTGCCGAAAAGGGCTTCGCGGCAGCGAGCATCCGAAGCATCGCAGAGCGCACCGGTTTCCAGCATCCGCTGCTCACCTACCACTATCGCACCAAGGACCTGCTGTGGCGAGCGGTCGCCGAGGATACGTTCGCACGCATTCGCGACGAGTGGGACAAGCGCGCTCCCCAGGAAGCCAACTTGTCGCCTTTGGAGCGACTTCGCGCTGAGTACCGCGCGCTCTTTCGGCATACCGTCGCGTTTCCCGAATTCCATCGCTTCATGCGACAGGAGGCATCGCCTGATAACCCCCGACTGGATTGGGTTGCCGAGACCGTGTTGAAACCGCTCATCGACAGGCTGCTGCCACAGATCAAGGCTGCCCAAACGCAGGGTTTGCTGCCCCGGGTCGAACCGATTCTGTTCCACTACATGATGGTCAGCCTCACGGCGGCGCTGTCCGAGTTTGCACCGGAGATGCGAGTCACGCGACGCCTTTCAGCTGACCGTCCGGAGGTAATCGAGGCCTACTGGAAGCTGGTAGAAGACACGGTGTTCGGAACGATGGCCAACGGCAGCGCAGGCAACAACTACAATTCACACGACACGGATCCCGCGACAGCCCGCAAACGGAAGCAACGCGTCTGACTTAAAAGGGTGCGCGATATTCGGCGCACTGCGGCCGCTTCACCGCCGGCTCCCAGACTCTTCGAACCCGGTCGCAAGAGCGTCGATTAACGCTCGCACCGCCGGAATCAGTCCTCGCCGTGACGGGAAGACCACGTGCACGATACCGGGCACCACTTGCAGTTCGGGCAAAACGTGCACCAGGGTTCCGTCCGCCAAGTCCGTTCGGATCAGGGAATCCGGCAGCATAGCGATACCGATACTCTCCAGCGCGGCAGTACGCAACGTCGCAAGGTCGTCGGTGGCAAGCCGCGGCGTGTGCTGGACCTCCAACTCTGTTCCGTCCGCAGCAGTGAACTGCCAAGAAAACCTGTTGCCAGGGCGTGCCATGCTCAGGGTCGGTAGCTTGCCGAGGTCATCGCTGGATGCGGGCTTGCCGTGCTGTGCGATGAACCAGCGACTGCACACCAGCACCATTTGCGACTTGCCAAGGAGCCTAACTGCGAGATCGGAATCCTCCAGCGGAGGAAGTCGCACGCGGACCGCGAGATCGAACCCCTCTTCAACAACGTCGACGCGCCGATTCGTTGCCTCCAGGCTCAGGCGAACTGCAGGGTTGTCGGCCATGAACCGCGCAAGGATCGCTCCGATATCACTCAACAGCAGCCCGACTGGACAACTGATGCGCACGAGACCTTGGGGAGCCGAGCGGGTCCTTTCAATGGCTTCCCGCGCGGCCTCCGCTTCGCCCACCATGGCCACGCAGTGCCGGTAGAACGTCTCGCCCGTCTCCGATAGCGAGATGCTGCGCGTGGTCCGATTCACCAGATGAACACCGAGCTGACGCTCCAGTTCTGAGATTCGCCGACTGAGCTTTGACGTCGCGACGCCGAGCGCGCGTGACGCCGCAGAGTAGCCCCCATGCTCGATCACCTTGGCGAATAGATACATGTCGTTCAGGTCGTGCATTTCGGACATTTCTCTCTCCTCACCTTTGCACGCATGGGAAGGTGCTTTGCCGACAAGCCTCTAGGCGCAACTCCCCGTTCCTTTTACCTTGGATCGGTCCCATCGGCGTTGTGCGCTGCACCAAACCGGGATAAGACGCGATTGGTGCCCGCGTGTACTGAGCGCCCTGTCCTTGTGGGCTCTCGAGGCAAACGCAAGAACCGCGCTCACCGTGCTTCTTGCTGGTTCAGCAAAGCATCCTTCTAATTCATCGGCTGGTTTTGCGGCGCCGCAACCCTCATGCTTCAAAGCATGCCGATTGGAATGTCATTCCGGAATTGTTGGTCCACCCCATCACTCAAGAACCCGGAATACCGACATGATTGACCACAGACCTCTCTCTGCCCTTCCCGGCGCGAACCTCGGCTGGCTCAAAGCTCACCATCACTTCCCAGTTAACGGGCGGCACGATCCGGCACACATGCCCGTCAAGTCTCTCTACGTGTGGAACGACGACCAGTTCGCGGCCGGACACGGGTTTCCGCTTCACTATCACCGAGACGTCGAAATCATCACGTATGTCAGAACCGGTGTCGTGACTCATGAGGACACGCTGGGCAATTCGTATGAGATCCGAGCCGGTGATGTTCAGGTCATGAGCACCGGATCTGGGCTGCGCCACTCCGAATTCAATCGCACCAAGGCCCCTCTGAAGATTTTCCAGATTTGGATCTCGCCGAATAGTCTCGGTGCACCACCCTCCTACGCATCGCGCCCCTTCCCAGGACGTGAGCGCTCGAACCGCCTGACCGTGCTCGCAAGTGGTCTTCCCGAAGATGCTTCTTCCGAGGCCTTGCCACTGAGGGCCAACGCTCGGCTTCTCGCCGGCCGACTCGAAGCTGGCGGGTCGATGAGGTACGACGTTCTGGACAGTCACGACCTGTACCTGGTGCCCGCAGTGGGCGCGGTATTAGTCAATGGCGTGCGGGCCGAGGAAGGCGACGGTGTGGCTGTCGCAAAGGAGGCGGTTTTGGAATTCGTAGCGCTGGCGGATACAGAGCTTGTCGCCGTGGAACTGGTCTAGCGAGCCTGAAGATATGAACCTTCCAAATGTCCATGCCTCGCGATTGCGCTTCGCGCCGAAGGTGGCCTCCAAAAGAGTCTGCGGCAAATTCAACACTGTCGCGTGACACCAATTGTCAACCCACCACTGCGAGTCCGCATGAGCACTTTCTCACCCACGACCACACGCAATCCGACCGCTCCCATTTCCGCCAACCAACCCAAGGAATCAACCGTGAACACCGTGCAAAACGTTTCCGAGCTCGTCGGTCGCACTTTGCTGGCCGTGCTGTTCCTGCTTTCTGGCCTCGGGAAGATCGGCGCCTATGCCGGGACCGCTGCCTATATGTCCTCGCTCGGCGTGCCTGCCGCCCTGCTTCCCGTCGTCATCGCCGCTGAGGTCCTCGGCGCCCTCGCCATCATCGCCGGCTGGAAAACCCGCGTCACCGCCGTACTTCTCGCCGGTTTTTCCCTGTTGACCGCCCTCATCTTCCACCACAACTTCGGCGACCAGATCCAGATGATCATGTTCCTCAAGAACGTTTCGATCGCCGGTGGCTTTCTGTTGCTGGTGGCGCACGGCTCCGGCCCGCTGAGCATCGACCGTCGACTCGCCCGGTAACAACGCGACTGCTGAAGGCGCGTCCATCACTTAAAAGGGAACACTTCAATGAGCTTTCGGAATCCGCACACCAGCAAGCATCATGGAAAGATTGCCCTCATCACCGGCGGTACGTCCGGCCTCGGGCTCGCCACGGCACAGCGTTTGGCAGTCGAGGGCGCGAGGGTCATCGTTACGGGGCGCCGACAGGCGGCGCTCGAGGCCGCGGTGGAGCAGATTGGCCACAACGCGACCGGGATCCGCGGCGATATTTCCAACGCCGCGGATCTAGATCGGCTGTACAGCACGGTCGAGAAGCAAGTCGGGCGCCTGGACATACTGTTCGCCAATGCGGGTGGCGGCGAGTTCAGGCCGCTCGGGGACATCACTGAAGAACATTTCGACAAGACGTTCGCGATCAACGTCAAGGGCACCGTGTTCACCGTGCAGAAGGCGCTTCCCCTTATGCCCGCCGGTAGTGCGATCGTGATCAACGGCTCGATGGTCTCGGTGAAGGGCTTGCCAGCGTTCGGTGTGTATGCCGCAAGCAAGGCCGCTCTGCGTTCCTTTGCCCGCACTTGGTCCGTGGATCTCAAGGACCGTGGGATCCGCGTCAACGTGGTCGCTCCGGGCACCGTCGTCACGCCCGCCTACAAGTCCGAGTTGGGCCTGAGCGACGAACAGATCGAGGGCTTCAAAAATCAGGCGGCTGCACTAGCGCCACTCGGTCGCACCGGCACTGCAGACGAAATCGCCAAGGCGGTGTCGTTTCTCGCTTCCGAGGACGCCAGCTACATCACCGGAATCGAGTTGTTCGTCGATGGTGGTACGGCGCAAATCTGAGCTGCAAGCGCCAACACCCTGTTGCGCGAGATCACCTCACGCCGCCGTCCCTCTTTTCTCAGTGCATGCTGGCGCGCACACTGCGAGGATTGGAGCAGGATGGCTTAATGTCTACCTCGCCAAGCCTCTGCCCCCCTCGAGAGGATTCACGGTGCTGCCACGGGTGCTGGTCCGGCTCTGGCGATCGCGCTTGCGGATCTGATCGGTCGATGGCGCTCGACCTGTCATGCGGCTCGGCGTTCGTCGGTCAGACCGTCCGCTGCGCCCCGTGTGCAGATAGTGCGACGCCTTTGGCCTTTGCGGCGGTCACGGCCTCCCCAGCAGGCGGGCGTTGATCGCGACGATCACCGTGCTCACCGACATCAACACCGCCCCAAAGGCGGGCGTAAGCACGATCCCCCACGGCGCCGCGACACCCGCGGCGAGCGGGATCGCGAACGCGTTGTAGCCAGTCGCCCACGCGAGGTTCTGCACCATCTTGCGGTAGGTCTTGCGCGCAAGGCCGATGATCGCGGCCACGTCGCGCGGGTCGCTGCGCACGAGCACGACGTCGGCCGACTCGATCGCGACCTCGGTCCCGGCGCCGATCGCGATGCCGAGATCGGACTGCGTCAGCGCGGGGGCGTCGTTGACCCCGTCGCCCACCATCGACACCGTCAGGCCTCGCCCCTGCACCTCCCTGATCTTGGCGGCCTTCTCCTCCGGCAGCACCTCGGCGAAGAAATCGTCGAGCTCGAGCTCGGCGGCGACCGTCTTCGCCGCTGCGCGCGAATCGCCGGTAAGCATCATGCATCGGATGCCCATGCGCTTGAGCTCGGCCACCGCGGCGCGCGATTCGGGCCGTACCACGTCGGCGAGCGCGATCGCCGCGGCGACCTTGCCCTCGACCACAAGATAGGCGACCGTCTTTCCTCGCTCGGCGAGTCTGGCGATCAGCGCGTCAGCCGCCGCGAGCCCCTTTTCGCGCAAGTAGCCGAGGCTCACCACGAGCACCTCGCGTCCGTCGACGCGCGCCTGTGCACCGCGCCCGGTGAGGTTCTTGAACTCGCTCACCGCAGGAAGCTTCAGCTTGCGGTCCGCGGCGGCGCGCGTGACGCCCTTGGCGATCGGGTGTTGCGACTGGCTCTCGAGGGCCGCCGCCAGCCGCAGGCATTCCTCTTCGGCAAGCTCGCCGAGCGGCACAACGTCCGACACGCCGAAGCGTCCCTCGGTGAGCGTGCCCGTCTTGTCGAACACCACCGCCTGGAGGTTCCTCGCGCGCTCGAACGCGGCTCGATCACGGATGAGCAGTCCGTGGCTCGCCGAAAGGCTGGTGCTCACCGCAACGACCAGCGGAACGGCCAGGCCCAGCGCGTGCGGACAGGCGATCACCATCACGGTGACCCCGCGCGCGACCGCGAACTCGAAGTCGCCCGCGATCGCGAGCCAGGCGATGAAGGTCGCCGCACCTACGCCCAGCGCGATCGCGGTGAGCCACACCGCGGCACGGTTGGCGAGGTCCTGGCTGCGCGAGCGCGACTCCTGTGCGCGCCGCACCATATCCATTACCTGCGCGAGATAGGTCTCGCGGCCGGTTTTGCGGATCTCGATGGTGATCGCCCCCTCGCCGTTCACCGAGCCGCCGATGACTTCGGCGCCTTCGCCTTTCTCGACCGGCTTCGACTCGCCGGTGAGCATCGACTCGTCGAGGCTCGTTACGCCAGCCACGATGACGGCATCGGCCGGTACGCGCTCACCCGGTTTGACCAGGACCTTGTCGCCCGGGGCAAGCCGATCGATCGTCACGTCCTGCGTCGATCCGTCCGCCCGGAGCCGGTGCGCTGCCGAGGGCAGCAGGCGCACGAGCGACTCGAGCGCGCCGGAGGCGCCCATCACCGAGCGCATCTCGATCCAGTGGCCCAGCAGCATCACATCGACCAGCGTCGCAAGCTCCCAGTAAAAGCCTGCTCCGGCGAGCCCGAACGTGACGGCGGCCGAGTAAAAGAACGCCGCGCTGATCGCCACCGCGATCAGCAGCATCATCCCTGGTTTGCGCCCGGCGATCTCGCCGCCCGCGCCCTTCAGGAACGGCCAGCCGCCGTAGAAATACACGATGGACGCGACGGCGAACAATGCGTAGCGATCGCCCGCAAATGAGATGAGGGGCCGCAGCCCCATCAGTGCCCAAAAGTGCTCCGAGATCGCGAGGATCGGCACCGTCAGCGCCAGCGAAATCCAGAATCGCCGGCGGAAGTCGGCCACCATGTGCGCATGGTGCGAGTGCGCGTCGTGGGCGGCGCGCCGCGGTGCGCCGGCGGCGCCACCAGCGTGCGAGGCACTTTCATGTTGCATCATCGCTTCATGCTTCATACGATCCGCTCAACGCGGCTGCTCGTGGTCAGCATTGTCGTGCTCGTGGGGTTGCGATTCATCATGTCCATAGATTGCCGAGTTACATCCGCGTAAGGCCCTGTTTTGCCGAGGATCGGGCCGGTTCAATGGCACAGCACTTGAGGGCTATCGCAAAAAATGCTGGCGGAGGCGCTGCACGTATAGCAGCCCTCGATCGCGAAGTTCGAGCGGCGCACCGATTTACGCTCTGCAGGCTGCCGCTCGTTGATCGAGTTTTTGCGGACCACAGCGGCGCTGGCCGTCGCAGCCGCGCCGATCTTGCGAACGTGCAGACCTACTTCGCTGCGTTCGCCCTTTCCGTAACGCACAAATATGCCGGCTTGATCCAACTGGCACCGACGCGTGGTGTTATGACCTCTACCGCCGTAGGCAAATTGTTCCGAATCACCTCGGCAAGCTGTTTGACCGTTGCCTCCCGCGGATAGCGGTGACGCCAAGCGATGCCAATGGTGCGTGTGGGCACCGGCGAGGCGAAAGGACGAATTTGCACCAATCCGTTCTGCACCGATCCTATTCCCGGCAAGGTCGCCAATGCGGGCAAAAGTGTGCAGCCCACACCCGACGCGACCATCTGGCGCAGCGTCTCGAGGCTGGTTGCCTTGAATTCGTCGCGCTCGACCGAAGGAGTGGAGCCGCAGATGGCGAGCGCCTGATCACGCATGCAATGCCCCTCCTCCAGCAATAGCACGCTGTGGCTGGCGAGCTCTTTTTCGTTGATGTGCTGCTTTTTTTCCAGCGCATGAGCCCTCGGCAGGGCCACCAGGAAGGGTTCGCGGAACAGCGGCATCACTTCCACATCTTCACCGTGAATGGGCAGGGCGAGCAACAATGCGTCCAATTCGCCGTGCCGTAGCCGCTCGAGCAAATGGGCGGTCAAATCTTCGCGCAGGAAAAGATGCAGTTTCGGAAAGAGCGTGCGTATTGTGGGTATGACGTAGGGCACCAGATAGGGCCCTAGCGTTGGAATTACGCCGAGACGCAACGGGCCAGCCATCGGCTCGTGGTCGCGGCGCGCCAAATCCCTGATCTCGTCGACGACATCCAGCGCGGTCCTAGCGCGCTCGATGATCGCAGCGCCGATTGGGGTTGGCATCAATCGGTGCTTGTTGCGCTCGAAAAGCGACACGCCGAGGTAATCCTCCAGCTTCTTAAGCTGCGTGCTTAGCGTCGATTGGCTGATATGACAGGCTTCCGCGGCGCGAACGAACTGCCCTTTGTCCGCGAGAGCTATCAGATACCGCAGTTCCTGGAGCGTCATCGTTCTCCTCCGTGTTTGCGGCCTGGTCTTTGCTCGATTGCCAGCGCTTGTCCCTCGACCTTAGATGCCGTAATGCCGACCGAGAAGAAAAAATCGAGCATCGGATATTGAAATTATCGATCGCCAATATCTACCGGCGCAATGACTTCCCATCGAACTATTGAAACTATCGATTGCGAATATCTACTGACGCGATGGGTTGTCATTTTCGATAAGCGATATTAGAAGTTTGAATTTGCGGTTCATTTGAAAGCCTGCTCCACTACCAGAAGAATAACAATCCTAGAAATCATGATAAGTCGAGAGGTGCAATACGTCCGGTTGCCGCAGCGAGGCTGTGTAACAACGGCCTCGTACTCGAGGGCGTGAAGAAAAGGGGACGTTCTTCGATGTTCGCAGCGAAAACCATCATAAGACTCCTGCAAATCGTTCCGGTCGCCGTCGTCAGCATTCCTGCTCTCGCGTACGACGTGATAGCCGTCTCCGGCGGCGGGAAGATCGAGGGCAAGGTCGTTTTTCAAGGCGACGTACCCACGAAGAAGATCATCCCGACGAAAAACAGGGAGGTCTGCGGCGGTCCCCGAGACGAGCCCTTGATCCTGGTCGGGCCGGACAAAGGTGTCGAGGACGTCGTCGTCTATTTGAAGGAGGTCCCCAAAGGCAAGGCATGGGGCAAGCCGCCAAAACCGCCGGAAATCGACAACGTGAAATGCAGATTCGAGCCGACCGTGCAAGTGATTCAGGCCGGCGCGATCGATGTGGTCAATACCGATCCGGTCTTGCACAACACGCATGGCTTCTACGGCAAACGCACTGCCTTCAATCTCGCGTTGCCCAATCAGGGGCAGCGAATCACGAGCCAATTGGACAGACCCGGCCTGGTTCGCATCGAGTGTGACTCTCATGGCTGGATGCTGGCGTGGGTTTACGTGGCGGACAGCCCCTATTACGCCCGGACCGCCAAGGACGGAAGCTTCAGCATTACGGATATTCCGCCCGGGGATTACACGCTGGTCGCGACTCAAAACTATGCCGGGGATACCGACATTCCTGTGACGGTAAAGGCGAATGAAGCGGCAAAGGTTTCCATTGAACTGAAGAAAAAGTAGTTGCTCAGTGCCCGCCGCCCGCGGCCTAACACTGCCGAACGAGGGAAACGCAAATGAATACACTGCTGAGGCGTGAAATGGACCAGGAGCTGCGTCAGCCTGGCGCTCATCCCGACCGTTCGACCGTGCTGACGCGGCGTACGTTCCTGCACAAGTCGTTGCTGTACGGCACGACAGGCGCGGCCGCTTATGGCCTGTTCTTCCCGCTGATAAACACCATCGACATCGCATTTGCCCAAGGCGGCCAGAGCTTCAAATTCGCCTGGATTTCCGATACCCACCTGTATCCGAAGGCCGTCAACAAGCGCTTTGTCGAGAAGGCGACGCGGGCGATACAGGAAGTGCAGGCGATGAATCCGCCCGCAGATTTTCTCATCTTCGGTGGCGATATGGCGCAACTGGGCGATCCGGTCGAGTTGCAGCTGGGCGCCGAGCTGCTGAAGGAGATCACCATCAAGAAGGTCTTCATCCCGGGTGAGCACGACTGGTACCTGGATATGGGCGCCACCTGGAACAAGATGTTCGGCGCGGCGCCCTGGTCTTTCGATTACAAGGGGGTCCGATTTGTGGGACTGGATACGGTCAGCCATGCCGAGGACTTCTGGACATCACGCAAGATGAGCGCGAAGGAACGCATGGGCAATATGGCGACGCTGGACGGTACGCTCGGGGGGGCCTGGGCCGCCGTGGGCGCCGAGCAGCTCAAGTGGCTTAACAGTACGTTGGCCAGTTGGGGCAAGGACAAGCCGGTGGTGATCTTCAGCCACAACCCGCTGTATGAGTACTTCCCGCCCTGGAACTTTTGGGTACGCGACTGGCGCGGAGTGCACGAGATCCTGAAGCCCTACAGCAATGTCACCAACATCCACGGACACACGCACCAAGTGCTGTACAACGAAATCGGCAAGCTACGCTCGATCGGCATGCTCGCGACCTCGTGGCCGTGGCCCTACGCGCCCGAAGGCGTGCCTATCCTCACCAGGCCCATGATTCGTGTGGATCCCGGTGAGCCCTTCGATGGTGTGGGCTGGTCTATCCACACGATGGATCCCACGGGGCACGTCGAAAATCAATACAAGATGTGGCGCAAGGAGGTCTTTGCGGACGCAGGGGTCGATTCTAACGCTCAGGATTCGCACGAAGTGCTCAGTCCGCGCGTTGCCGATCGCATCTAAGGGTCGCAGGATGCAGCTCCGTCGAGGAGGTATCAACATGGCCAACGAGAAGCTACGCTATCCGCTCATCACCGCGGGAGTCGGGGTGCTGTTTTTCCTTGCCGTCGACACTGAACCGGCATTCGCCCACAAGGACAAGCACACAGCGGAACAACTGCAAGCGTTCGAAGAAGTCTTCATGGAACAGGTGAAGATCGGCGACCTGCTGTTCCACGGCGATCCCGAGACGCAGAAGCGGCTCAACGTGAACCTTTCCAATACTGGCACGGCCTGCGCCATGTGCCACCCGTATACGTCGGATACGCACCCACATCAGTTTCCGAAGTTCCAGGAGCAGATGAACGAGTTTGCGACGCTGCGCAACATGATCAACTGGTGCATCGAGAAACCCAACGAGGGCGAGAAGATCGATCCTGATGGGCCAGCGATGAAGGCGTTGGAAGCCTACATCTACTGGTCCAATCGGAATTCCAAACTGGATCCGGGAAGGCACTAACCACTTAATGGCCACGTTGCGCCTGCAGCGTGGCCTCGTCCCAGGGCAGACGAGCAGTGGTTTGCCGAGAAAAGTCACCGGCGCGCCGTTGACTCGCGCGGACAATGACAAAGCATGTTCGAGATGGCCGTAATAGAGCACGGAGGGATGACGTGGCCGATACAACAGCAGCCCAGGATGCATTCCCCGATCCCGATTCGCTGATCGACCGGGAGCTCATTCTCAAATGGCTCTACTCGGGGTTGTTTTGGCTCGTGGTCACACCCAGCATCGGCGTAACCATATCCAGTCTTTTCAACTACCCTGATTACCTTGGCACCTCGCAGTATTTGACCTTTGGACGACTGCGTCCATTGCACATCAACGGCGTGATTTGGGGCGCGTTTTCCACGCTGTTCATCGGACTGTGCTATTACATCGTGCCGCGCTTGGCCGGGGTGCGCGTATGGAACGGCCAGTGGGGCCACTGGCTGGTCTGGGTGTGGAACCTGGGGCTGATCGCTGGGTTGATTTCGCTTCTTCTGGGCTACAACTCTGGATTTGAGGCCGGAGAATTTACGCGGCCGATCTTCATCGTCATTTCCATCGTGGTGTCCCTCCTCACGATCCAGTTCCTGGTTACGATCGCCCAGCGCCGCGAACCGCAGCTGTACGTCGCTCTTTGGTATTTGATCGGCGCGTTTGTTTGGACAGTGATGAACCTGGTTCTGCGCTTCATCCTGCCTTACTTCGCGGGCATCAACAGCGCGGCGTTTCACGGGCTGTTTCTCCACTACATCGTCGGGCTGTGGATCACGCCGGCGGGCTATGTGCTGATCTACTACTTTCTACCTGCCAGCGTGAAAAACCCGCTCTACAGCCACAAGTTGTCGCTGGTCGGATTCTGGTCGCTGGCCATGTTCTACCCATTTGTCGGCATCCACCATTACCTGTACAGCCCCATCGCCGACTGGGCGGAGACCCTGGCGATCATTACCTCGATGTTGTTGATCGTGCCGGTGTGGAGCGTGCTGCAAAACTTCTTCGGCACCATGATCGGACGCTGGCAGGGCTTCGGCCAGAACCTCCCGGCCAAGTTCCTGATCATGGGGTCGCTCATGTATCTGGTCGGTTGCTTTCAGGGTTCGACCGAGGCCTTGCGCTCAATCCAGCAGCCCACTCACTTCACCGATTTTGTGATCTCCCATTCGCACTTGACCGTGTTCGGCACCTTCGTAGTCTGGGCCATGGGCGGGACGGTCTACGTGTTGCCGAAGCTGGCCGGACGACCGCTATGGTCGCTCAAGCTAGGAAACTGGTCATTCTGGCTCATCACCTTCGGGATTTCGCTGATGGGCCTCGACCTGACCCTGGCCGGCCTGCAGCAGGGCTTCATGCTGATGGCCGGCGTCGAATGGCTGGATTCGCTGGTTTCCATCCGGCCATACTGGCTGGTACGCACCGTAGCCGGCGCCTCAATGGACATCGGTATGTCGCTGCTCGTCATCAACCTGATGCGAACGATGCTTTCGGCGGAAGCTCCGCACAGTTTCGCGCGTCCGGCCCCCGGGGGCGTCGCGGTACAGGGAGCGCCGTGATGAGCAATAACCGCTATGGACTGCGTTTCTATGCCTTGGGGGCCGGCTTCTTCTGCCTCTCCCTCGCGGCGTTTGTGCAAGGCGTGTTGCCGATGCTGGAGCCCGAATCGCGCACCAACAAGGTGACCAAGGTCGTGCGCAACGATCTGGGCGAGCTCAAATGGATGGTTCACCAGGCCAGCGACTACACACCCATCGAATTGCGCGGGCGCCAAGTCTATATTCGCGAAGGTTGCTGGTACTGCCATTCCCAATACGTGCGCCCGGTAACCGGTGAAACACGCCGCTGGGGTCCGGTGTCGCAGGCCGGTGAATCCTTCTACGATTTTCCGCACCTGTTCTCCACCCGCCGCATCGGCCCGGATCTGACCCGGGTGGGTCTGAAGTTCAGCGACGCCTGGCACCTGGCCCACTTCTGGAACCCGCGCATGCTCTCGCCCGATTCCATCATGCCGCGGTTTGTCGCGCTGTTCGATGGCCCCTATCGGGCAAAGATCATCGCCGACGCCAATGGCAATCAGACCGTGGAAAAAACGCCGGCAACGGAGGGGCTGTTCGATTTCAAAAGCGACCAGCAGATCCGGCTTACACCGAACTCCGAGGGCCTGCTGTTCGTGCCGGAACGCGGAAAGTACCCGGTGATTTTCACCCCCAACAAGGAGTACACCGGCGACACCGTGGCCCTGGTGGCCGAAACCGAGGACTTGAAAGGCCTGGTCGCGTATGTGCAAAAACTGGGTACCAACCGCGGCAAATGGCGGGATGTGTTCGAGCCTCAACGGATGGAGGCATCGCAGGTTTCGGTGCCGCGTTCGGAAGAGTGGACGAGCTACGGAAAGCAAGTTTATCTGCGCCGCTGCGTGGGGTGCCACGGTGTCAACGGCGACGGCAACGGACCGGCGGCCGCCTTCTTTCAAAAAGACCGCCCGCGAAACTTCACGCTCGGCGTATTCAAGTTCCGTCTCACACCTTCGGGGTCGATGCCCGACGACGGCGATCTGCTGCGCACCATCACACGCGGCGTGCGCGGCACTGCGATGCCAAGCTGGCAGGAATTGCCCGAAAAGGACCGCCTCGCGGTGATCCAGTACATCAAGTACGAGCTCGCGGCAGACCGCAGCAAGCCGGACAAACCTTATCTGTACTTTGTGGAAGAGCCACCCAAGGCGCCCCTTTTTATCGGCCAGGCGCCCGCGCCGTCGCTGGAACTCGTGAAGCACGGTCGGGACGTATGGAAGCAGGCCAAGTGCTGGGAATGCCACGGCGAAGGCGGTAAGGGCGACGGCGAAAAGGCCGCCGGGTTGAAGGACGATTTCGGCTTTCCGATCCCACCGGCCAATCTCACGACCGGTCAGTTCAAGTCGGGGGCGAGTGTCAAGGACATTTTCCGCACCATGTCAACCGGGCTTTCCGGCACACCGATGCCGTCCTTCAGCGACTCGTTGCCGGAGGCGGATCGATGGGCCCTGTCCTATTACGTGCTGTCGCTGTCGGCGTTTACCGATCCCCTGACCGGACAAAAGATGCACATCTCGGAGAAAGATCGGGCGGCGCTCGACGATCCGACGCTCGAGGCTTCCGAGTCGCACTACGCATACAACCCATACACTGCCGACAAGCCCATGCGTTACGCCGGCGAAACATGGGCAACCAAGCACGGCTTTGACCTCACCGCGACCCGGGATTCGACGGTCGCTATCAAGCAGGACCCGCATTAGGGGGCAGCCATGGCAGAGATGATCTTCACTCAACTGCTGGTGGCCCTGCTGATGGGCCTGTGCGCGGTTTGCCTGTTCATCTGGGGAGTGCTGTCCGGTTCATTCAACGATGTGGAGGACGTCAAGTACAGAGCTTACCGCGCGGAGGTGCCGGACGATGAGTGACAAGGCAGACAGCACAGGCGGCGCGGCGCATGACACTCCCCATGATCAGCAGGTTGAAGAGTACGGCGGTGACCGTCTCCAGGCTCGCCACGGTCGCGTCAACACCTGGTTGTGCATCGTCTATCTGATCATGTTCGTCTGGGCGCTCTATTACGCCATCACTTATTGGGGCGGGCTTGGGCCTGGGCTTGATCTGGGGTTGCAGTCCATTACGAAGTGAGGGCAATCATGGCGGCAAGATTGCTGCTGGCACTGGCAGCGTTGAATCTGATCTTCCTCGCCACTGAAGTGGCGTTGAACGTGTTTGGTGTGGCGCTCGGCTAGGGAGACGTGATGACTTTATCCGAGAGCATCGCATTCTGGATTTTCATCGTCATGACCGTGTCTTTCTTCGTGTGGGTGGCCTATCTCGCCCTCAAGAAGTAGCAGGCCAGCATCCATCGGCCTGAGCCGTGGGACGGGAGCAACGGGCGTGACTCGATATTTCCTGATCTTTCTCGCCGGATTGGCCGGCAGTGCCCATTGTGTGGGGATGTGCGGCGGCTTTGCCTGCGCCCTGGGCTCCGACCCGCGTGGCAGCGTTGCGACTGTGCGCCGGCACCTGATTTATAACCTCGGCCGGTTTTCAAGCTATTGTTTTCTGGGCGCCGTCGCGGGCTCTTTGGGCATCTTACTGGTGGGCCACGGCGGAGAGGTGACCGCGGCAAGCCTGGCCCAGCGGCTGTTGGCGGGGGTGTCCGGGTTGCTGATGGTGTTCATCGGGTTGCGCTTCTTCGGTTTCTTCCGGCGATTCAGCCGAAGCGCGGTTGATTCCAGCGGCAACTTTCTCGTGTCCGCGTTGCGTACCCTGCTGAAGGCCCCCGGCGCCGCGGCACCCCTAGCCTTCGGCGTGCTCAATGGGTTTCTGCCGTGTCCGCTGGTCTATGCGTTTGCCGCGCAAGCTGCAGGCAGCGGCGGCGCACTGCCTGGAGTGGTCACCATGGCAGCATTCGGTCTGGGCACTTTCCCAGCGATGCTCATGATGGGAGGAGTGGGTGGGTGGGTACGCCAGGGCTTCCAGCAAAGCCGCATCCGCACCGTTCAAGTGAATTTTCCGCAGGATCGAGGTACCGTGGTTCGATTCGATTGGCGACAGTACGGCGTCCACATGGCGGGAGGATTCATCGTCTTGCTCGGAATCATCACGTTCGTCCGCGGATTGTTACCGATGACCGCCCACTTGCACGGCTTATGAACGCCGTCGGCGCATGCAGCCACTGCCTGCTGCCCATTGGCCGCATCGGACTGCAACGGGAGGTGAACGGCGAAGCGCATCAGTTCTGCTGCTACGGATGCTGCTTGGCCTACCAGGTACACCATGGCGAAGCAGACGAACCGGAAGCGGCGGCGCTGTTGATTCGCCTCGGTGTTGGCGCATTTCTCGCCATGAGCATTATGCTGTTCAGCCTCCTTCTTTACTCAGGGACTTTCGGCGAGGCTGACGGCTGGCTGGTGCATCGGATTCACTGGCTGCTATGGGCTCTGGCCACACCGCTGATTGTCATATTGGGTGGGCCATTCATCGCAGGCGCGTGGCAGGCTGCAAGCAGGTTACGCGTCAGCGCGGATACCCTCGTAAGCATCGGTGCCCTGGCGGCTTACGGATATTCCGGGTACCAGGTCGCGCAAGGGTCCGGCATCGTCTATTTCGACACCGCGACCATGGTGCTGATCCTCTTTACGCTGGGGCGTTACCTGGAAGCGCAGGGCCGCGTAAGGGCCATGCGAAGCCTGGCGCCCATGCTTGCTGCCGAACGCGCCAACGTCAGAGTCGTCGCCGACGGTATCGATGCGATAAAACCGGTCCACACCGTGCAGCCCGGAACCATTTTGCGCATTTTCCCCGGCGAGCGCATAGCTGTCGATGGTGTGGTCATCGACGGCCACTCCGATTGCGATGAAGCGATCATTACCGGTCAGTCGGAAACGCAACTCAAAGCGCCTGGTGCGCTTGTGCACGCAGGCAGCATCAACGGCCACGGACAGATATGGGTTCGGGCAACCGTTGCAGGCACCGATACGCGCTGGATTCAGATCAGCCGCCTTGTGCGTGACGCGCTGGCGCGCAAATCACTGCTTGGGAGCACGATCGACAGCGCCGCCACGATATTCATCCCGTTTGTCCTACTGCTCGCGGCGGGAACGGTGTGGTTCTGGAGTACCCGCGGTCCGTTTGAGGTTGCACTCCTTATCGGGCTCGCGGTGTTGGTGGTGGCCTGTCCCTGTTCACTGGGCCTGGCCGCGCCTTTGGCTACCGCACTCGGCATCGGTCAAGCGGCGCGGCGCGGAATATTGATCCGCAGTGGCGGCGTGCTTGAGCAACTGGCGCGGATAAGAGGGGTCGCGTTCGATAAGACGGGAACACTCACTCAGGGAAAACTGCAACCGGTATACGTTACAACTGATGGCACCAATGAAAAGGACCTGTTGCACTGCGCGACGGCTCTTGCCTCGGGTTCGGAGCACTCCATTGCGCGCGCGATAACCGAGCAGGGCCATCTCAATAAAATGAGCGTCCTGCCGGCGATGGAAATTCGAGCCCACCCTGGCGCCGGTGTGACCGGGCAGATCGATGGTGTGCTCTGCGCGATGGGGTCTCGCTCGTTCATGAAGGCCCTCGGGTGGACCATTCCAGAGAAACTGTCGGCGATGCCGGCTCCAAGGTACACGCTCGTATACATCGGCTGGGGGGGCAGCGTGCATGGGATTCTCGCGCTTAACGACACGACGCTACCCGAAGCAAAGAGCGTGATCAAGGCACTTCATGAGCATGGGGTGGAGACGCTGCTATTGAGCGGCGACACAAAGGGACCAGTAGCCAATGTCGCTTCCGCGCTTGGCATTTCAACCTGGCAGGCCGAACTCACACCGGAAGGGAAGGTACGGGCTTTGCGTGAGTGGGCCCACAAGCGACGAGGTTCCATCGCCATGGTAGGAGACGGGCTGAACGACGGCCCCGTGCTGGCATCCGCGGCGGTCGGCATCGCGGTGGGTACGGCTACCGACCTTGCCAAGGAAAGCGCTGATATAACGCTCCCAACGGGAGGCCTCGGCAGCCTGCCCTGGCTTGTTGAACTCGCAAACCGAGTGCGCAAATCCATCCTCGCCAATCTAGTCTGGGCCCTGAGCTACAACGCTGTCGCCTTGATGCTCGCCGTGACAGGGCTGCTGAAACCGGTCGTGGCGGCCGGTCTGATGTTCGGTTCAAGCGTGCTGGTGGTGATACGTTCGTTGCGGGCGGGCCGCGAGTCGACCTCAATCGAGACACACCGGTGTGCTCGAGCCGAAGCAAGCGCGGCTCATATCTATTCGACTTGAAAAGTGGGACGGCAACTGTATTTTGCGATCAATCTGTGGCTTTTTGCCGCGGGTCCAATCCTGCCGGCTCTGGCCCGTGACGGTGAATCGCAACGGGTGAACCTTGCCTCCCAAGGTTGGCCTGTCGATTCTTTCACGCTGCTCGATCAGTACGGGAACACGTTTACACAGGAAAGGCTGCAAGGGCAGTGGACCTTTGTACTGTTTGGCGATACCCATTGTGGACAGCCGTGCACCAAGGCGCTTTCCGCGCTGGTGGCAATGGGGCAACGCATCGCTCGGGCCAAAGCGATCGAGACTACCCAGGTGTTGTTCGTGTCGCTCGATCCCCAACGAGACACGCCGGAAGTCCTGCGCCGATATCTGACGTCCTTTGACGACCGCTTCATCGGCGTTAGTGGTTCCTTGCAGACATTGAAAGGACTGACGGAGGACCTGGGCGCTTCCGTGCCTGCGTCGGGTGTCGACAGGACGAACTACGCTGGATCGCTGGTGTTGATCGGTCCTGATCGTGTCGTTCGAGGAGAGCTTCTTCCACCCTTTGACCCACTGTTGCTTACTGCGGAATATCTGAAGACACGCGCTCGTCATTAGCGCAGCAGTCAGAAGCGGAAGCTCAGTTCATCGAAATAGCCTCCCGAAAGCTGCCGTTCATCGAAGCCGGCTACTGCGATAGATTCGCTCTATGGCTCGATATCATAAGATTGATTGGATTCATCGATGTCGAAGCGCTAATTTGACGACGCTCGGTGAAAGATACGAAACTGAATTGGAGAGAACATGGAAAGCGAAAGCAAATGCCCGTTCTCGGGCGACGCTCGCAAACACACGGTCGCTGGAGCCCCCTCGAACGCAGACTGGTGGCCCAATCAACTGAAGCTGGACATCTTGCACCAACACTCCTCTAAGTCCGATCCCATGGGCGAGGAGTTCAACTACGCAGAGGAGTTCAAGAGCCTCGACCTGAATGCCGTCGTCAAGGACCTCCATGCCTTGATGACCGATTCACAGGCCTGGTGGCCGGCGGACTTCGGCCACTACGGACCTTTGTTCATTCGCATGGCATGGCACAGCGCCGGCACGTACCGCATCGGCGACGGTCGCGGCGGCGCAGGGAGCGGCAACCAGCGCTTTGCTCCCCTGAACAGTTGGCCGGACAACGTCAACCTCGACAAGGCGCGCAGGCTGCTTTGGCCGATCAAGCAGAAGTATGGCCGGAAAATTTCATGGGCCGACCTGATGATCCTCGCTGGCAACGTCGCTCTGGAATCGATGGGATTCAAGACGTTCGGTTTCGCCGGCGGGCGTGAGGACATCTGGGAACCGGAAGAAGACATCTACTGGGGCTCCGAGAACACCTGGCTGGGTGACAAACGCTACTCCGGCGACCGGGATCTCGAAAATCCGCTCGGTGCCGTGCAGATGGGCCTGATTTACGTCAATCCGGAAGGCCCGAACGGCAACCCGGATCCGATCGCTGCGGCGCGGGATATCCGCGAAACCTTCGCTCGCATGGCGATGAACGACGAAGAGACGGTTGCTCTCATCGCTGGCGGTCACACCTTCGGCAAGACCCACGGTGCCGGCGATGCGGCACTGGTGGGTCCTCAGCCGGAAGCTGCCGGCATCGAGGAGCAAGGCCTTGGCTGGACGAGCCACTTTGGCACAGGCAAGGGTGGTGACACGATCAGCAGCGGCCTCGAAGTCACCTGGACCAGCACGCCGACGAAGTGGAGCAACAACTTCTTCTGGAACCTGTTCGGCTACGAATGGGAGCTGACGAAGAGCCCGGCCGGTGCGCACCAGTGGAAGCCGAAGGGTGGCGCGGGCGCCGGTACAGTGCCGGATGCCCACGACCCGTCGACGCGTCACTCGCCGGCCATGCTGACCACCGACCTCGCATTGCGGTTCGACCCCATCTACGAGAAAATTTCGAGGCGGTTCTACGAGAATCCTGATCAGTTTGGGGACGCATTTGCCCGGGCGTGGTTCAAGCTGACGCACCGCGATATGGGCCCCCTGTCGCGCTATCTTGGCCCGCTCGTTCCTAAGGACCAGCTGCTGTGGCAGGACCCCATCCCCGCAGTGGATCACAAATTGATCGACGAGCAGGACATTGCCGCCCTGAAGGCCAAGATCCTCGCATCCGGACTTTCCATCTCCCAACTGGTGACCACGGCCTGGGCGTCTGCTGCAACGTTCCGCGGCAGCGACAGGCGCGGTGGAGCAAACGGCGCGCGTATTCGCCTGGCGCCGCAGAAGAATTGGGAAGTCAACCAGCCGACTGAACTGGTCAAGGCTCTGCAGAAGCTGGAAGCGATCCAGAAAGACTTCAACAGCGCACAGTCCGGCGGAAAGAGGGTTTCGCTTGCTGACCTGATCGTTTTGGGCGGCTGCGCAGCCGTCGAGGCAGCTGCAAAGAAGGCCGGCCACGACGTGAAGGTTCCCTTTTCGCCAGGTCGCATGGACGCGTCGCAGGAGCAGACCGACGTGGACTCGTTCGCCGTACTGGAGCCGACCGCAGACGGGTTCCGCAACTACGTCCGTAAGGGACTCGAGGGATCCGCGGCCGAGCTGCTGGTGGACAAAGCGCAGTTGATGACGCTGACCGCCCCTGAGATGACGGTTCTGATCGGCGGCCTGCGCGCCTTGAATGCGAACGTCGGCCACTCCAAGCACGGTATTTTCACCAAACGACCCGAGACATTGACCAATGACTTCTTCGTGAATCTCCTGGACATGAGCACGAAGTGGCAGAAGTCCGCCAACTCTGAAGGCGTGTTGGAGGGGCGCGATCGGGCAACGGGCGACCACAAGTGGACGGCCGCCGTTGTCGATCTCGTCTTCGGTTCGAACTCCGAGCTCCGAGCCCTCGCGGAAGTCTATGCGTGCAGCGACTCGCAGAAGGCGTTTGTGCGTGACTTTGTGGGGGCCTGGAACAAGGTGATGAACCTTGATCGCTTCGACCTAGCGTGATCTCAGAGGATAGGTCTTAAAGGTCCTATACCGCGCAGCCGCGAATTGGCCGGACGATCCCGGACCAGGTCACGGCTGCGCGAACCCGGCACCAGCCTGTAAAAACCTAGACGCTGCGAGGTAGCGCAACGCGTCGCCGACGTAACGTTCCAAGTTCGACCTGGCATTCCCAATAGCAGACCCTCGCCAACCGCTGCTAAGGGTCGTGTCCGCGGAAAATGTGGTCGCTGACGGCGCGCCAGCGGGCTGTCTGTCAACCGACATCCGGAACTGGCCCCCTGGCGACATCGAATAATGCTAGATCGCATCTTGGAAGCGATCGGCAGTCAATAAGTCCCGGTTCCCTCATAACATCGAGTTAGCGCCCGCCATTTTGGCGGCGGGCCATTTCGAGCTTTCGAGCTTTCCATTGCAGCACGCTCCAACGCTTCCTTTTGTGTCAAGGGATACGGAGTAGTCGGTCGCGATCCGCCCCCGAGCGGTTGATGCCACGGCAACATGCGTACGAAGCCTTCACATCTTCGGGGGCTCGGCTGCGTACGTCACCGATGACACATTCGCAGAGCATCACGACATCGACGTGGAACGTTAGCCGCGCACACTCCCGGACGGCACCGACGACAGTTTGACCTGGCACGGCGTCACGCTGTACGGAACCATCGACATAGGCTACACGTATCAGAACCACGGCGCCCCACTGAGCGACTACTTCACGACCGGCCTGCAGTACCTGATTCAGCCGAGCAGCAATAAGTCGATCTCGTCGATCTCCGAAAACGGGATGAGCCACTCGAAGATCGGTCTCAGGGGCACCCGCGAGTTTTTCGATGGATGGTCGGGCGTCTTCAAGCTGGAAACCGGCATCAACCCGCTATCGGGCAATCTCTCCGACGCACTGAAGTCGACAACGCAGAACAATGGGGTTCCGTTGGCCAACCGGACGACGCAAGGCGACTCGAGTCGGGCAGGACAACCGTTTCAGGGCGCCGCGTATGCGGGAGTCGGTTCGTCGGCCGGCCGAACGGGTTGCTGTTTGACAACGTGCTGAAGTACGGTAAGCGGCTAGCGAACCCATCCTGACTGATTTTCGAAATTG
>WNGJ01002521.1_pt1 | contig 43775 bp, 43 predicted proteins | sample 5400611 | NCBI WGS metagenome assembly WNGJ01 (sample SAMN13153375, study PRJNA577476) | soil metagenome | isolation source: 40 cm soil or saprolite under Garry oak tree replicate 1 | place: USA:California | collected 2016-06-15
TCCTACGACACCCCGCAGGGTGCGGTCAGCGGCGTGTCGTTCGCGGTGTGGGCGCCGAACGCGCGTGGTGTGCGGGTCACCGGCGACTTCGACTACTGGCAGCACCGCGCGTTCCCGATGCGCTCGCTCGGCTCGTCCGGCGTGTGGGAGCTGTTCGTGCCGGGCATCGCCGCCGGCGCCAAGTACAAGTTCTCCCTGCTCGGCGCGGACGGGCAGTGGCGGGACAAGGCCGACCCGATGGCGTTCGGCACCGAGGTGCCGCCGGCGACCGCGTCGGTCGTGTTCAGCTCGCACTACACATGGGGCGACGAGGCGTGGCTGCGGCGGCGTGCGCAGACGCAATGGCACCGCTCGCCGGTCAGCATCTACGAGGTGCACGTCGGCTCCTGGCGGGAGGGCCTGGGCTACCGCGACCTGGCCGACCAGCTCGCCGAGTACGTCACCGAGAACGGCTTCACCCACGTCGAGCTGCTGCCGGTCGCCGAGCACCCGTTCGGCGGCTCCTGGGGTTACCAGGTCACCTCGTACTTCGCGCCGACCGCGCGGTTCGGCACCCCGGACGACTTCCGCTACTTCGTCGACCGGCTGCACCAGGCCGGCATCGGCGTGATCGTCGACTGGGTGCCGGCGCACTTCCCGAGGGACGAGTGGGCGCTGGCCCGCTTCGACGGCACCCCGCTGTACGAGCACGCCGACCCGCGCCGCGGCGAGCAGCCGGACTGGGGGACGCTCGTCTTCGACTTCGGCCGGCGCGAGGTGCGCAACTTCCTGGTCGCCAACGCCATCTACTGGCTCGAGGACTTCCACATCGACGGCCTGCGGGTGGACGCGGTCGCTTCGATGCTCTACCTGGACTACTCGCGGCCGGCGGGCGGCTGGGCACCCAACCAGTACGGCGGGCGGGAGAACCTCGACGCCGTGGCCTTCCTGCAGGAGATGAACGCGACCGTCTACCGGCGAGTGCCTGGCGCGATCACGATCGCCGAGGAGTCGACGGCGTGGCCAGGGGTGACCCGGCCGACGCACCTCGGCGGGCTCGGCTTCGGCTTCAAATGGAACATGGGCTGGATGCACGACACGCTCGACTACATGTCCAAGGAGCCGATCTACCGGCAGTGGCACCACCACCAGATGACGTTCTCCCTGCTGTACGCGTTCTCCGAGAACTACATCCTGCCGCTGTCGCACGACGAGGTCGTGCACGGCAAGCGCTCGCTGCTGGGCAGGATGCCCGGCGACCACTGGCAGCAGACGGCGAACCTGCGCGCGCTGCTGGCGTACATGTGGGCGCACCCGGGCAAGCAGCTGATCTTCATGGGCGGCGAGTTCGGCCAGGGCACGGAGTGGTCGGAGAGCCGGTCGCTGGACTGGTGGCTGCTCGACGACCCGCTGCACCGAGGTCTGCAGCGCCTCGTCGGTGACCTGAACCGGACCTACCGCTCGGTGCCGGCGCTGTGGTCTCAGGACACCACGCCGGCCGGCTTCTCCTGGATCGACGCGAACGACGCGGGCAACAACACCTTCTCCTTCCTGCGCTGGGGCGACGACGGGTCGGTGCTGGCCTGCGTGGTCAACTTCTCCGGCCAGCCGCTGGAGAACTACCGGCTGGGCCTGCCCCGGCTGGGCCGCTGGGACGAGGTGGTCAACACCGACGCCGAGAGCTATGGCGGCTCCGGGGTCGGCAATCTCGGCTCCGTGGTCGCCGAGCCCGAGCCGTGGCATGGGCAGCCGGCGTCGGCCCGGCTGCGGGTGCCGCCGCTCGGCGCGCTGTGGCTGCGATATGCCGGCGAAACCGGCGTCGATGCCGGCGAGGTGCGCCCGACCACGCTGGGCGGCTGACCGGGGAACGGTTGACGCGGGCCACACGCGCGTCGTGGCACGGTGGGAACGGCGTCGGCGCGGTCGGCTCGGGCAGGATGGTGGCGGCGGCCCGGCCGACGAGCGAGGAGTGAACGTCATGTCCCGGTGGAGGGTGCGGGCACGGGTCGCGGTCGCGACCGTGGTGGCGCTCCTGCTCGCCGGGTGCGCGCAACAGGTCCCCGGGCTCGGCAAGTACTCCTCCGGCCGCTCCGCCGTCCCCGACGCCAACATCCTGATCCACGGCACCGACCGGGGCGAGATCGACAGGCTGGCCGGCAACGCCATCGCCGACGTGCAGAAGTTCTGGGCCGAGCAGATGCCCCAGGTCTTCAACGAGCGGTACGAGAAGGTCAAGGGCCTCTACTCGGTCGACCCCGACGGCAACCAGGCCGCGCCGTGCACAGACACCGCGTCCGACATCCGCGGCAACGCGTTCTACTGCCCGAGCCAGGACATCGTCGCCTGGGACCGCAAGGGCCTGTTCCCCGAGTTGCAGAAGCGCTTCGGCGACTTCCTGATCGCGATGGTGCTGGCGCACGAGTGGGGCCACGCGATCCAGCGGCGGACCAAGCTCCCGAGCGGCCGAACCATCGTGATCGAGGCGCAGGCGGACTGCTACGCCGGCGCCTGGGCGGCATACGCGGAGAAGGGTGGCGCCCCGCATTTCGAGATCGAGCGGCCGGTGCTGGACAAGGCGCTCGCCGGCTACCTGCTGTTCAGGGACCCGCTGGGCGCGGACCAGAGCGACCGGCAGGCGCACGGCAGCGGTTTCGACCGGATCAGCGCCTTCCAGGACGGGTTCGAGAAGGGCGCGAAGTTCTGCAGCCGCTTCAACGACAGCCGCACGTTCACCCAGACGGGCTTCCAATCCCCGCAGGACGCGCAGAACCAGGGCAACCTCCCGCTCGCGGACACCCTCGAAGAGGGCCCGCGCGATGTCGCCGCGTTCTGGTCGCAGTCGTTCCGGCCCCTGTTCGGCCAGCCATGGCGGCCGCCCGGCGCCGTCAAGGACTTCAGCCCCTCGTCCCGCCCGAAATGCGGCGACCAGGACGTCACCGAGGTGCAGTACTGCCCGGTCGACGACACCATCTACTACGACTCCGACTGGCTCGGCTCGGTGTACGAGGCAACCCAGGGCGACTTCGGCCCGATCAGCCTGGTGGCTGTCGGGTTCGGATATGCGGCCCGCCAGCGACTCGGCCGTGGTGTGGACTCGGACAGCGAGAGCGCGCTGCTCGGTTCGATCTGCCTGGCGGGCGGCTACGCCCGCGACTCGTTCGGGCAGCGGTCCGGGGACCGGCTCCAGCTCTCGCCCGGCGACCTGGACGAGGCGATCCGGGCACTGCTCGACATCGCCGGGCGCAGCGACTTCACCCGGGTGCGCGGCACCACCGGCTTCGACCGGGTCGCCGCCTTCCGCAAGGGCTTCACCGACATCAAGACCTGTACCTGATCTCGGCCCCCCGGGAACCCCGCGCACACGACCGCCGCTGCCAGGGCCGCTGGGTCGGCGGACCGCGGCAACGCCCGACGGAATCCACCGCCACCGAGCTGCCCCGAGCCGGTCCGAACCGGACCGCCGAGGCGCTGCGCTACGCGGTCAGTACAGGGAGCGGGAGAGGTCGCGGCGGGCGTTCGCCACCCGCGGGTCGTCCGGGCCGACGATCCCGAACAGCTCGACCAGCCGGGACCGGGCGCGCTCGCGGTCGGCTCCGGCCGCCCGCCGGATCGTGTCGAGCAGCCGGCGGAAAGCCTGCTCCACACCGCCCTCGGCGATCTCGGTGTCGGCGGCGGCGAGTTGGGCGTCGACGTCCTCGGGTGCGGCGTCGGCCCGGGCGACCGCGTCCGCCGGGGCGCTGGTGACCCGCTGCAGCAACTCCACCTCGCGCAGCGCATCGGCGGCGCGGGGGTGCGCCGGGTCGGTGGCGAGGATCTCCCGGTAGCGCCGGGCGGCGTCGTCGAAGTCGCCGCGCGCGGTGGAGTTCTCGGCCTCGACGACCCGCGGGTCATCCGGCTCCTCCTCGGCCGGTATCGCGCCGCCGGCCGCCGCCGCCTCGCCGCTGGTCGCCTCGATCACCGCCTGGACGAACTGGCGCACCTGCGCCTCCGGCAGCGCCCCGGTGAACTCGCCGAGGATCTGGCCCTGGAAGACCGCCTTCACCGACGGGATGCTCTGCACCCGCAGCGCCTGCGCGATAGCGGGGTTGCTGTCGACGTCGATCTTCGCCAGGACCCAGGAGCCGCCACCCTCGTCGGCGAGCCGCTCCAGCACCGGGGAGAGCTGCTTGCACGGCCCGCACCACTCGGCCCACAGGTCCAGCACGACCGGCACCTGGAACGAGCGGTCCAGCACCTCGGTCTGGAAGTTCGCCTCGGTGACGTCGACGGCGGTCACCTGGCGTTCGGGTGCGCTGCCGTCTCCGCCCGCGCGGGCCTGGGCCTGCGATTCGGCGCGCTCCCGGGCCTCGGACCGGGCGCGCAGCGCCGAGAGATCGACCGCGCCCGCCAGCGCGGAGGACAAGGCTGGGCTCGGCGCCGCCGCGGCGCCGCGCGAAGGACGACCTGGTTGCATGCGTTCCAGTGTTCCACTCCCCCGCCGGGCCACACCGCCGAGGCGCCCTCGATCCGTGCCCGATGGCCTGCTCAGAAGCGAGCCGGCTCGGTGTAGGAACCCCACTCGTCGCGCAGCACACCGCAGATCTCGCCGAGGGTCGCCTCGGCGCGGGCCGCGTCGAGCATCGGCGGGACGAGGTTGTCGTCCGTACGGGCGGTCTCGATCATCCGGGTCAGCGCGGCCCGGACCGCCGCCTCGTCCCGGGCCCCCCGGCGCGCCGCCAACACCCGGCGCTGCTCGCGCTCGACCTCGCCGCTGATCCGCAGGATCTCCAGGTCCTCGGCGCCACTGCCGGTGTGCACGTTCACCCCGACGACCCGCTTGTCGCCCTTCTCCAGCCTCTGCTGGTACTCGAAGGCCGACTCGGCGATCTGTCCGGTGAACCAGCCGTCCTCGATCCCCCGCAGGATGCCGGAGGTCATGCCGCCGTCCGAGCCCATCTCACGGATCCGGGCGAAGATCTCCTCGGCCTGCCGCTCCAGCTCGTCGGTCAGCGCTTCGACGTACCACGAGCCGCCGAGCGGGTCGGCGACGTTCGTCACGCCCGTCTCCTCGGCGATCACCTGCTGCGTGCGCAGCGCGATCTGGGCCGCCTTCCCGCTGGGCAGGGCGAGCACCTCGTCCAACGCGTTCGTGTGCAGCGAGTTGGTCCCGCCGAGCACGGCCGCCAGCGCCTCCACCGCCGTACGAACGATGTTGTTGTCCGGCTGCTGGGCGGTCAGGGACACGCCGGCTGTCTGGGTGTGGAAGCGCAACCACTGCGCCCGTTCGGTCGTCGCGCCGTACACGTCGCGCAGCCAGCGTGCCCAGATCCGCCGGGCGGCACGGAACTTGGCGATCTCCTCGAAGAAATCGATGTGCGCGTCGAAGAAGAACGACAGGCCGGGCGGGAATCTCTCGATGTCCAGGCCGCGCGACAGGCCCAGCTCGACGTAGCCGAACCCGTCCGCAAGCGTGAAGGCGAGCTCCTGCGCGGCGGTCGAGCCGGCCTCCCGGATGTGGTAGCCCGACACCGAGAGCGGCTTGTACGCCGGGATCTCGGCCGCGCAGAACTCCATCAGGTCGCCGATGAGGCGCAGGTGCGGCTCCGGGGCGAACAGCCACTCCTTCTGCGCGATGTACTCCTTGAAGATGTCCGTCTGCAGGGTGCCGTCGAGCACGCCGACGGCGGTGCCCTGCCGCTCGGCCGCGACGAGGTACATGCAGAAGATCGGGACGGCCGGTCCGCTGATCGTCATCGACGTGGTGACGTCACCGAGCGGGATGTCGCGGAAGAGCGTGTCCATGTCCGCCGCGGAGTCGATCGCCACCCCGCAGTGGCCGACCTCGCCGACGCTGCGCGGGTCGTCCGAGTCGCGGCCCATCAGCGTCGGCATGTCGAACGCGACCGAGAGCCCGTGGCCTCCCTCGGCCAGGATCATCCGGTAGCGCTCGTTGGTCTGCTCGGCGTTGCCGAAGCCGGCGAACTGCCGGATCGTCCACGGTCGCCCGCGGTAGCCGGTCGGGTAGAGACCCCGGGTGAAGGGGAACTCCCCCGGCCAGCCGATCCGGTCGAACCCCGGCACCTCGGCGCGATCGGCCGGGCCGTAGACCGGCTCGAGCTCCACTCCCGACAGCGTCGTGAAGTCGGCGTCCCGCTTGCGCGCCGCGTCGAAGCGGGCCTGCCAGCGCACCCGTCCAGCGGCGATCTCGTCGGCGTCCACCACCTGATACTAGGACGTCCTACTAAATGTGACCAGGGTGGCGCCGCTCACCCGTGCTCGCCCCTGGCGCCTGACCCCGGCGGCTCAGGGAGAGGCTCGGCGGCGGTTCGCACCCGCCTGCGAGCGGTCAGATACCGTCGTCGCGTGCCGAAACCACTGGATCTGCCATTCGATCCGATCGAACGGGCGGGGGAGATCTGGGAACGCACGTGGGGACCGGCATCCGCCATGCGCGTTGCGACGTCGGTCATGCGGGTGCAGCAGATCCTCCTCGCTCGGTACGACGAGGCGCTTCGCGGCCACGGACTGACTTTTGCCCGGTACGAGGCGCTGGTGCTGCTGCGCTTCAGCCGTACCGGTGCGCTGCCGCTGAAGGTGATCGGCAGCCGCCTGATGGTGCACCCGACCAGCGTCACGAACGCGATCAGTCGACTGGCCGCCGCCGGCCTGGTCGACCGGCTGCCCAACCCGCAGGACCGCCGCGGCGTGCTCGCCTCGATTACGGATGCGGGCCGAGAAGTCGCGGAAGCCGCGACCAAGGACCTGCTGGCGATCGACTTCGGTCTCACCGTCCTGGACGAGCCGACCCGGGACGTCGCGTTCCGGGCGCTGCGCGCGGTGCGCGCCGAGGCCGGCGACTTCACCGAGCCGTAGAAGGATGCTCTGCTCGGCGTCGGTGCACCGAGCGCGATCAAGGTCGCGGGTACGCCGGGGCGTGGAGTAGAAGGATGCTCTGCCCGGCGTCAGCGCACAGTCAGCTGGTCAGGGTGGCGACCAGGTCGTCCGCGGCCGTGTAGGGATCCAGGTCGCCGGCCACCACGCGGGCGGCGAGGGCGTCCAGCGCGGCCGACCCGTGCACGTCGCCGATCCGCTCCCGCAGCTGCGACAGCGCGATCGCCTCCACCTCGGCGGCGGCCCGGGCGCGGCGGCGGCGGTCCCCCTCGCCGCTGCGCTCCAGCCACCCGGCGTGCTTGTCGAGTGCCGCGAGCAGATCGTCGATGCCCTCGCCCCGGGATGCGACGGTCTTGACGATCGGCGGTCGCCAGGCACCGGCCTCGGAGTGCCGACCGCCGAGCGACTGCATGTAGCGCAGGTCGCGGACCGTCTGGTCCGCGCCGTCCCGGTCGGCCTTGTTGACCACCAGGACGTCGGCGACCTCGAGGATGCCTGCTTTCGCCGCCTGGATGCCGTCGCCCATGCCGGGGGCGAGGAGCACCAGCGTGGTGTCCGCGGTGGAGGCGACCTCGACCTCGGCCTGGCCGACGCCGACGGTCTCGACGAGGACGATGTCGCAGCCCGCGGCGTCCAGGACGCGGATCGCCTGAGGAGTCGCCCAGGCGAGCCCACCGAGGTGCCCGCGCGAGGCCATCGACCGGATGAAGACCCCTCCGTCGGTGGCGTGGTCCTGCATGCGGACGCGGTCGCCCAGCAGTGCCCCGCCCGAGAACGGCGAGGAGGGGTCGACCGCGAGCACCCCGACCCGGGAGCCACCCGCCCGCAGTGCCTTGACCAGCACGGATGTCGACGTCGACTTGCCAACCCCGGGCGAACCGGTCACCCCGACGACCCGCGCCCCACCGGAGTGCGGCGCGAGCCCGGCGGCCACCGCGCGCAGCGCGGGCGAGGCGTCCTCGACCAGCGAGATGAGCCGCGCGACGGCCCGGGGGTCGCCCGACCGCGCCCGCTCGACGAGCGTGCCGACGTCCGCCCCCCGGCGCAGCGCCGGTGCGGTCACCCCGCCCACTCGCTCGCGCCCCGTGGCAGAGCGCTCACGGGCGCGGGACGCGGAGCACCAGCGCGTCGCCCTGCCCGCCGCCGCCGCACAGTCCGGCAGCGCCGATCCCACCGCCCCGGCGCCGCAGCTCGAGCACGAGGTGCAGCGCGATCCGGGCGCCGCTCATCCCGATCGGGTGGCCGAGCGCGATCGCGCCGCCGTCGACGTTCACCCGCTCCGGGTCCAGCCCGAGCTCCCGGGTGGACTGGATCCCGACCGCGGCGAACGCCTCGTTGATCTCGACCAGGTCCAGGTCGGACGGCTGCAGCCCTTCGCGCCCCAGCGCCTTGCGGATGGCGTTGGCCGGCTGCGACTGCAGCGAGTTGTCCGGACCGGCGACGACGCCGTGCGCGCCGATCTCCGCGAGAATCGGCGAGCCGAGCTCCTCCGCCTTCGCCCGGGACATGACGACGACCGCGCAGGCGCCGTCGGAGATCTGCGACGACGTGCCGGCGGTGATGGTGCCGTCCCTCGCGAAGGCCGGCTTGAGCCGGCCCAGCGACTCCGCCGTGGTGTCCGCGCGGATGCCCTCGTCCTCGCGGAACTCGACCGGGTCGGCCTTGCGCTGCGGGATCTGCACGGGCACGACCTCCTCGTCGAAGAGGCCGTTCTTCTGCGCCTCGGCGGCTCGCTGGTGCGAGCGGGCGCCGAACTCGTCCTGCTCCTGCCGGGAGATGTCCAGGCCCGCGTTGTGCCGCTCGGTGGACGCACCCATCGCGACATGGTCGAACGCGTCGGTCAGCCCGTCGTACGCCGTCGCGTCGAGCACCTCGACCGAGCCGTACTTGTAGCCTTGTCGGGCACCGGGCAGCAGGTGCGGCGCGTTCGTCATCGACTCCATGCCGCCGGCGACCACGACGTCGAACTCGCCCGCACCGATCAGCTGGTCGGCCAGCGCGATCGCGTCCAGCCCGGACAGGCACACCTTGTTGATCGTCAGCGCCGGCACGGTCATCGGGATGCCGCCCTTGACCGCGGCCTGGCGGGCCGGGATCTGGCCGGCACCGGCCTGAAGCACCTGACCCATGATCACGTAGTCGACCTGGTCGCCCGCGATGCCCGCGCGCTCCAGCGCGGCCCGGATCGCGACGCCGCCGAGGTCCATCGCCGTGAAGTCCTTCAGCGAGCCGAGCAGGCGCCCTATCGGCGTCCGCGCACCACTCACGATCACCGATCCGGGCATGCTCGCCTCCCGCTGACACATCGAAGTCACCTTGACTTTACCGCCGGCATCGCGCCCGACTTCCTGTGACGGAGCACACCCCTCCTCCGGTCCGGGCCGGATACCGTCCGGTCATGTTCCGCCGCATCGACCACGTGGGCATCGCCGTCGCGGACCTGGACGAGGCCATCGCCTGGTACGCCCGGACGTTCGGCGTGCACGCGGTGCACGAGGAGATCAACGAGCAGCAGGGAGTGCGGGAGGCGATGCTCGCCGTCGGCGACGGCGAGACGCGCATCCAGTTGCTGGCGCCGCTGCGGCCGGACTCGGCGATCGCCCGGTTCCTCGACCGGAGCGGGCCGGGAGTGCAGCAGGTGGCGTACGCGGTCGACGACGTGGAGGCGGTGGCGGCGACGCTGCGCGACCGGGGGCTGCGGCTGCTGTACGACACGGCAAGGCGCGGCACGGCCGGCTCGCGAGTCAACTTCGTCCATCCGAAGGACGCGGGCGGAGTCCTGGTCGAGCTCGTCCAGCCCGCCGGATGATCGTCCGGTCCGTCGGCTGGGCGGCGGCGCTGGTCGAGCTCGACTCGGCCGGCGAGGTGCGAGCGGCGTACCGGCGGTTGCTGGAGCTGCGGGCGGCCGGCGAGCTGCCGGGGGTGGTCGAGGTGGTGCCGGCGGCGCGGACCGTGCTGGTCGAGGGTGGTCCGCTGCCGGACCTGGCCGCGCTGCTCGGCGACCTGACCGCGGCGCCGGCGGCGGAAGGGCCGGCCGTCGAGCTGCCGGTGGCGTACGACGGGCCGGACCTGGCGGACGTCGCCGAGCTGACCGGGCTGCCCGCGGGCGAAGTCGTACGGCGGCACGCCGGCACCGACTTCGTGGTCGCCTTCTGCGGCTTCGCCCCCGGCTTCGCGTACCTCACCGGCCTGCCCGCCGAACTGCACGTCCCGCGCCGGGCTACCCCGCGGACCGCGGTGGAGGCCGGCTCGGTAGGGATCGCCGGCGAGTTCTCCGGCGTCTACCCGCGCCGTTCCCCCGGCGGCTGGCAACTGCTCGGGCACACCGACGTGGTCCTGTGGGACACCGAACGCGACCCGCCGGCCCTGCTCGCACCCGGCACCCGGGTCCGGTTCGTGCTCTCGTGAGCCTGCTCACGGTCGTCCGCGCGGGCCCGCTCACCACCGTGCAGGACCTCGGCCGGCCCGGCCACGCCCACACGCTGCTCGGCACCGCGGTCCGGCTCGCGGAGGGCCGGTGGGTCGCGGTCACCGGGGCGGTCGCGCCGGTCACCGTCGACGGCGTGCCGGCTGCCCCGCATTCCCCCGTGTACGCGGGAGCCGGTGCGACCGTGGCGATCGGCAGCGCGCGCCGCGGGCTGCGCAGCTACCTCGCGGTCGGCGGCGGCATCGCGGTGGGGGCGGTGCTCGGCAGTCGCGCCACCGACCGACTGTCCGGCCTCGGGCCGCCGCCGCTGCACGACGGCGACGTCCTTCCCCTCGGCGAGCCCCTCGGCGAGCCCCTCGCCGGGCCGGCGGCGGCCGGCATGGGCGTGGTACGGCCGCAGCCGGCCGAGCCCGTCCTCCGGCTGCGTCCTGGCCCGCGTGACGACTGGCTCACCGGCGGTGCGCTCGACCTGCTGGCCACCGTGGCGTACGCGGTCTCGACCGCGAGCGACCGCGTCGGCCTCCGCCTGGACGGGCCGGCGCTGGAACGTTCCCGCCGTGGCGAGCTGCCGAGCGAGGCGCTGGTCCTCGGCGCCCTGCAGGTGCCGGCCGACGGGCGTCCGGTGCTCTTCCTGCCCGACCACCCGACCACAGGCGGCTACCCGGTAGCCGGCGTGGTGCACCCCGACGACATGCCACTGGCCGCCCAGGCCCGGCCGGGCAGCCGGCTCCGTTTCCAGATCGTGCGGCAGTGAGTCCGCCGAGGGTCGGCAGGCACGGTCAACCGATTCCGCAACCTCTGAGCCGTGGACGGGGTGCCGTGCGGGCGGGACGTGGTGGGACGATGGCGGCATGGACCGCGAGCAGCAGACCGATCTCCTGCCCCTGCTCGAGGGGGCGACCCACTTCGACGTCGTCCTGCGCGGCTACGACCGCCACCAGGTGCAGGAGCACGTGGAGCGACTCGAGGCTGACCTGCGGATCGCGGTGGCGGAGCGAGATGCGGTGGCGGCGCGGACCACGGAGCTCGCCGGTCAGCTCGCCGCCGCCCACACCGAGATCGACGCGCTGCACGCGCGGCTCGGCCAGGTGTCCGCGGAGCCGTCGCTCGACGACGTGAGCGACCGGATCCGCTCTATGCTGTCGCTGGCGCAGCAGGAAGCCGCGGAGATCCGCGGCCGCGCGCAGGAGGAGGCGGCCGAGCTGCAGAGGCGCTTCGATCAACTCGACTCCGAGGTGGTTACCCGGCTGACGGCGGCCGACCAGAGCTCCACGGAGACGATCTCCAGCGCGGAGCAGCGGGCCGGCGCGGTGCTGGCCGACGCCGAGCAGCGGGCCGGCGCGCTGCTCGCCGAGGCCCAGCGGCGGGCGGCGGCACTGCTCGCCGAGGCCGAGGAACGCTCGGCGACGCTGACCGCCGAGGCGGAGCGGCTCTCGTCCGAGGCCCACGCCACCGCGGCATCGCTGGTGGGAGAAGCCGACGAAAAGCGCCGCCTCGCCGACGCGGAGGCAGAGGCCAAGCGCAAGCAGGCCATGGACGACTTCGAGATCGCGCTGCGCGCCCGGCGCACTCAGGAGTCGCAGGCGGACGAGGAGCGGCGGGCGGCGGACCTGCGGGAGATCGAGCAGCGGAGGGCTGGCACCACCCGCGCCGCCGAGGAGCATCTGGCCTCGGCTCGGGCGGAGGCGGAGCGACTGGTCGGCGAGGCCCGCAACCGGGTCAACGAGCTGGTCACCGTACGCTCGACCGTGTTGAACCAGCTCTCCGCGGTCCGCGGCATCCTGGACCGGGTGCCGGCCGCCGTGGCGGCCGCGCCCGAGGAGTGGCCTGTCCGCGACTGACCGGTTTCCGCCGTAGGCTCCCGCCGGGGCGAAGGCCGAAGCGGCGGGAGGTGGCGTGAACGACGACGGTCCGGGCGGAGCCGGCCCCGGGGAAGGCACGGCTGCTCCCCGACCGGCCGCCGAGCAGGCGAGCACGCGGGCACGGGGGGCGAGCGGCGAGGCAGCCGCGGCCCGGGACGGGGCGCGGCGCGACCGCGACCAGGTGACCGACGCGCGGGGCGGCGATCCGGTCCTCGACGCCGACCTGCGCGCCGAGGAGGCCGGGGTCGACGACGACTATCCCCTCGGCCGGCCCGGCCGGCCGATGAGCCGGCGCTCCCCGTTCCGGATCGGCTTCTCCGGCGCGGTCGGAGTCGGCCTGGCGTACCTGCTCTACCGGGCGCTGGTGAACGCCCAGTCGGTGCTGGTGCTGGTGCTGGTCGCCGCGTTCCTCGCCATCGGTCTCAACCCGATGGTCAGCCGGCTGGAGCGGATGGGCATGCGGCGCGGCGCCGCGGTCAGCATCGTGTTCCTCGGCGTCGCCGCCTTCTTCGCCGCGTTCGGCTACGCGGTGCTGCCGCCGGTCGTGCAGCAGGTCTCCAACTTCGTCGAGGCGGTCCCGGGGTACGTCCGCGACCTGCAGCACAACCGGACGATCCAGGACCTCGACAGCCGGTTCGGGGTGATCGACCGGCTGCAGCAGTACGTCACCGGTGACCTGGGCACCCGGATCGCGTCCAACATCGTGAGCATCGGCTCCGCCCTGGCCGGCGTCGTCTTCAAGGGCCTGACGATCCTGATCCTCACGCTCTACTTCCTGTCCTCGTTCAACACGATCAAGGACACGGCCTACCGGCTGGTGCCCCGCTCGCGCCGGGCCAGGGTGACCCTGCTCGGCGACGAGATCCTCGGCCGGGTCGGCGGCTACGTGGCCGGCGCCGTGGTCGTCGCGCTGATCGCCGGCACGGCGACCCTGGTCTGGGTAAGCGCGCTCGGTATCCCGTACCCGCTGGCGCTGGCGCTGATCGTGACGATCACGGACGTCATCCCGCTGATCGGCGCCACGATCGGGGCCGTGATCGTCACCACGGTCGCCTTCTTCGCCTCGCTCCCGGTCGGCATCGCGACGGCCATCTTCTTCCTGGTCTACCAGCAGGTCGAGAACTATCTGGTCTACCCGAGGGTGATGAGCCGCTCGGTGGACGTGAACCCGGCGGCGGCGATCGTCGGGGCGCTCATCGGCGGTACTCTCCTCGGGTTCGTGGGGGCGCTGCTGGCGGTGCCGGCGACGGCGGCGATCCAGCTGATCCTGCGTGAGGTCCTGGTCCCTCGACAGGACGCACAGTGACACGCCCCCTGACTGTCCACTCCGCTTTGCCAGGACGGACGCTATGACCGAGCGCACCACCGACCTGAACTACCTCGCCGACGTCAGCATGAGCCATGGGTTCGACGTGGCCTTGCGTGGCTACGACCGCCGCCAGGTCGACGACTACCTGGCCCAGCTCGAGAGCGAGCTCGCCACGCTGCGGCACGAGCGGGAGTCGGCCGGCGACCGCGTCGCCATGCTCGAGCAGCGGCTCGAGGAGCTGCACGTCGAGCTGCAGACCGCGCAGCGCAAGGTGGCCGAGTTCGAGCCGTCGTACGCGGGTCTCGGCGCCAGGGTCGAGAACATCCTCCGCCTCGCGGAGGAGGAGGCGATGAGCCTGCGCACCGAGGCGGGTTCGCACGGCGACCGGGTGCGCGCCGCGGCCGAGGACGACGCCAGGCGGCTGCGCGGCGAGGGCGAGCGGGAGGCGCAGGAGATCGTCGGTGCGGCCGACCGGGAGGCGGCGCAGCGGCGCTCGGCCGCGATCTCCGAGGCGGAGGCGGTCCGGGCGCAGGCGGCCAAGGACGCGGCCGCGGTCCGGGCCGAGGCGACCAGCGAGCTGGAGGAGGCGCGGGCCAGGGCGGCCCACGCGGCCAAGGACTTCGAGACCACGCTGCACCGCCGGCGCGACCAGGCCGAGCAGGAGCTGTCCGCCCGGCTGGCCGAGGTCGAGCGCCGGCTGGTCGACACCAACGACGCCGCCGACCAGGTCAAGCGGGAGGCCGAGGCGCACCGGCTGGACAGCGAGCGGCGGGCGGCGCAGATCCTCGAGTCGGCCCGCCGGGAGGCGGAGGCGCTGGTGAACGACGCGACCGCGAAGGCGAGCCGGCAGCGGTCCGAGGTGGAGCGCGACCTGGCGAACCTGGTCCGCCGCCGGGACAGCGTGCAGGCGCAGCTGCAGAACGTCCGGGAGATGCTCGCCACGATGACCGGTGCCTCGGTCGGCGCCGTGGCCGACGAGCTGGACGGCCCGGATCTGCAGCGCGGCTGATCCCGTCGGCCCACCGGCGGCGGATCGTCAGCGGGCCGGCGGGGGCGGCGGAGCTACGTCGACCCGGACACCGGCGGCGCGCGGAGTCCGAGGCCCGGAGCCCGGCTGAGCTGCCCGTCAGCGGGCGGGGGCGGCGGGGCGATCTCGTCCAGCGCCTCGAGGTCGTCCTCGTCGGGCTCCCACTCGCCGGCACGCGCGTTCGCGCGGACCTGGTCGGCGGACGTGACGCCGGCGATCACCGAGGCGACCGCGGGCTGCGCGGCCAGCCCGCCGATCGCCACGTCCAGCAGCGTGACCCCGCGCTCGGCCGCGTAGCGCTCGAGCCCCTCGATGACCTCCCAGGGAGCGTTCTGGTACAGCTGCGGCTTGCGGTCGGCGATCCGGGTGCCGGCCGGTGGCGGGACCCCGCGCGAGTACTTGCCGGTCAGCAGGCCGTTGGCGAGCGGGAAGAACGGCAGCACGCCCACCCCGTACTGCAGCGCCGCCGGCACCAGCTCGGCCTCCACCCGCCGGTCCAGCAGGCTGTACTCGTTCTGCGCGCTGACGAAGCGGGTCGCCCCGGTCTCCCGGGCGACGTGGTCGGCCTGCGCCACCTGCCACCCGGCGAAGTTGGACGATCCGAGGTAGCGGACCTTGCCCTCGTCCACCAGCTCGTCCAGCGCGGCCAGGGTCTCCTCCACCGGGGTCACCCCGTCGGGCTCGTGGTACTGGTAGAGATCCAGATGGTCGACCCGCAGGCGGCGCAGCGAGGCCTCGATCGCCCGGCGCACGTACCGGCGGGAGCCGCGGGCGCCCCAGTCCGGGCCGTTGGCACCGGCCATGTCCATGCCGAACTTGGACGCCAGCACGACGTCGTCGCGCCGGCCTTCCACCACCTCGCCCAGGATCTCCTCGGACTGGCCGCGGTAGCTGCCGTAGATGTCGGCGGTGTCGAACAGGGTGATCCCCGCGTCGAGGGCCGCGTCGACCACCTTCCGGGTGCCGGCCACGTCGAGGCTGCGGCCGATGGTGTTGCAGCCCAGGCCGACCACCGAGACGGTCAACCCCGACCTGCCGAGCTGGCGCAGGCGCATCCACCAACCCTATGCGCGGATCACAGCCGGCCGGCCGCCGCACCGACCAGGAACTCGACCAGCGCGGCGGTCACCTCGGCCGGCGCTTCGAGCGGGCTGAGGTGGCCGGCGCGGGGCACGGCGACCAGCCGGGCGCGGGGCAGCGCGTCCACCATCCGCCGGGCATCGTCCACAGGCGACAGCTGGTCCTCCTCGCCGACGACGACCAGCGCCGGCACGTGGGCCGAGCGCAGCACCGCGGTGGAGTCGGGCCGGGCCGCCATCGCCCGCTGCGACCAGGCGACCGACTCCGGCTGCCAGGCCTCGGCCATGGCGCGCGCGGCGGCGACGACGGCCGGCCGCTCGGCGACGGTCGTCGCGCCGAGCAGCGTCGGCAGCACGTCGTCGATCAGGACCCGGACGGACCGCTCGGCGAGCACCGTCCGGGCGATGCGCTCGCGGTTGTCCCGGGCCGCCGCCGCGTCGGCGCTCGCCTTCGTGTCGACCAGCGCGAGCGAGGCGATCCGGTCCGGGTGCCGGCGCAGGATCGCCATCGCGACGTACCCGCCCATCGAGAGACCGCCCAGCGCGACCCGGTCGAGCCCTTCGGCGTCGAGCCGTCGGACCACGTCGTCGGCGACGACGTCGAGGGACGGCTGCACCCCGTCGCCGACACCGCGCAGGTCAGGCACGAGCACCCGGTGGCCGGCGGCCGCGAGCGCCTCCCGCTGCGCCGCCCAGACCCGCGGCGTCAACGGGAACCCGGGCAGCAGGACGACATCGCTCACGGTGCTGCCCACCCTCCCGGTGCTGCCCGCCGACGCGCCAGCGGACGCGACCGCTCGGAAACGAGCTGTCGCAGTGCCCTCATAGCGCCGTCTGGCCGCCGTCGACCACGAGCACCTGGCCGGTCATGAACGACGACGCGTCGCTGGCCAGGAAGACGGCCGGCCCGGCCATCTCCTCGGCCCGGCCCCACCGTCCCATCGGGACGGTGGACATCAGCCCGGCCGAGGCCTGCTCGTCCTCCCAGAGGTTGCGGTTGAGCTCGGTGGCCGTCCAGCCGGGGCACAGCGCGTTCACCCGTACACCGGCCGAGCCCCACTCCACCGCCAGCGACCTGGTCAGCGAGATGAGGGCGGCCTTGGACGCCCCGTACGGGGTCAGCAGAGGGGTGGCGCCGAGGCCGGCGACGCTGGCGACGTTGACCACCGAGCCACTGCCGCGCTCGAGCAGGTGCGGCGCGACGGCCTGCAGCACGTGCACGACCGACTCGACGTTCAGGCGCATGACCTTCTCCCAGCCGGCGAACCGCAGCTGGGAGAACGGCACCATGAAGGCGGTGCCGCCGGCGTTGTTGACCACGACGTCCAGATGGCCGAGGCCGCCGATGGCGGTGTCGACCATGCCGCGGACGGCGTCGACGTCGGTCACGTCCGCCGGCACGACGAAGGCCCGGCGGCCGAGCTCGCCGATCTCCGCGGCGACCTTCTCCAGGGCCTCCGGCGTGCGGCTGTTCAGCGCGACGTCCGCGCCGTGCCGGGCCAGGGCGACGGCGATGGCCGCGCCGATGCCCCTCGACGCGCCCGTGACCAGGGCCGTCCTGCCGGTCAGGTCGAAGCTCGCGTCGCTCACCTGGTCTCCTCGTCGGCTCGGGCTGGGGTGCCGCTCACCCTATGGCGTGTCCGATGGATCTTGGTGGATGCGGACGGCGTCCAGGCGTCGATCCGCGCCCCTCGCCGGACAGGCGAAAGTGTGTGGGGCCGAGGAGCTGCCGATATCGGGAATATCGGCAGCGACGAGAACACCGCCGGTCGGCGTGTGGGCGTCGGCCCGCGCCGCCGAAGGTCCGTCGCACATGCCCTAGGCCCAGGGGATGCGGACGCACCGCGTCCTCACCGGACCGAGTGGTCGCGGAAGCCCTTGCCGGCCTTGCGGCCGAGGTAGCCCGCGGTGACCAGGTGCTCGAGCAGCGGGGCCGGCGCGAAGCCCGGCTCCCGGAACTCCTCGAACAGGGTGCGCTGGATCGCCAGCGCGACGTCCAGTCCCACCACGTCGAGCAGCGCGAACGGTCCCATCGGGTAGCCGCAGCCGACAACCATCGCCGCGTCGATGTCGTCCGCCGAGGCGTAGTGCGCCTGCAGCATCTTCACCGCGTCGTTGAGATACGGGAACAGCAGCGCGTTGACGATGAAGCCGGCCCGGTCACCGCAGGTCACCGGGTGCTTGCCGAGCCGCTCGCAGAAGGCGAGCGCGGTGGCGACGGTGTCGTCGGCGGTGGTGACCGTGCGGACCACCTCGACGAGCCTCATCACCGGTGCCGGGTTGAAGAAGTGCACCCCGACCACGTCGCCGGGCCTGCCGGTCGCCGCCGCGCACTCGACCACCGGCAGGCTGGACGTGGTGGTGGCGAGCACCGCGCCGGGAGGGGCGATCTCGTCCAGGTTGGAGAACAGCGCCTGCTTGACCGGCAGGTCCTCGACCACGGCCTCCACGATCAGGTCGCGGTCGGCGAGGTCGTCCAGGCTGGTGGACGGGGTGACCCGGGCGAGCGCCCCGTCCCGGTCGGACCCGCTGAGCTTGCCGCGCTGCACCGCCTTCTCCATCGAGCGGCGCAGCGTGCCGAGCACCCGGTCGACCTGCGCCTGGCCCCGGGCGACGAAGGTCACCTCGTACCCGGCCTTCGCGCAGACCTCCACGATCCCGTTCGCCATCGTGCCGGAGCCGACGACGCCCACCTTCCGCACCGGCCGGGCGCCCTCGGCGGCCGACCACCCGGGCGGCGTGGCGGCGTCCGGCACGACCACCGGCGACTCGGCCGCCTCGTACGTGTAGAAGCCGCGGCCGCTCTTGCGCCCCAGCAGCCCGGCCGTGATCATCTGGCGCAGGATCGGCGCCGGCGCGTGCAGCCGGTCGCGCGACTGCGCGTACATCGTCTCCAGGATCTCGTACGCCGTGTCGAGCCCGATCAGGTCGAGCAGCGCGAGCGGACCCATCGGCAGCCCGCAGCCGAGCCGCATCGCCGCGTCCAGGTCCTCGCGGGTCGCGTACCGGGACTCGAGCATGGACGCGGCGTGGTTTAGGTAGCCGAACAGCAGTGCGTTCGCGATGAAGCCGGCGTTGTCGCCGATGGTGACGTCGACCTTGCCGAGCCGCTGCGCCAGCGCCTCGACGTCCTCGATCACCTCCGGCTCGCTGACCACGCTGCGGACGACCTCCACCAGCTTCATCACCGGGGCCGGGTTGAAGAAGTGCATCCCCACGACCTTGCCCGGCCGCGAGGTGGCCACCGAGATCTCGGTGACCGACAGCGAGGAGGTGTTGGTGGCCAGGATGGTGTCCGGCGGGCAGACCTTGTCGAGCCGGGCGAAGATCTCGCGCTTGAGGTCGAGGCGCTCGGGCACCGCCTCCACCACCAGCTCGGCGTCCTTCATGTCGTCGATCGAGGTGCCGAACGTGATCCGGCCGACCAGCTCGGCCTGCTCCTGCTCGGTCAGCTTGCCGCGACGCACCGCTCGGGCGGTCGATCCCTCCACGTGGCCGCGGCCGCGGGCCAGCGACTCGTCGTCCTTCTCCACCGCCACCACGTCGAGCCCGGACCGGGCGAAGACCTCGGCGATGCCGGCGCCCATGGTGCCGAGCCCGACCACGCCGACCGTCGAGAAGTCCCTGGCCATACCGCAGTCTCGCACGCATCCGGCTGCCGGGGCGGGTCGCGGCCGGGCGACCGTACGCTCAGCCGGGCCGGGCCCGCAGCGAGCGCCACAGCAGCGGCAGGAAGGCCGCCAGCGCGACGGCCGCGACGAGGCCGGCGGAGACGAGCTGGCCCGCGCCGCCGATCCCCCGGACCACCTCCATGACGCCGGCGCCGCCGAGAACCAGGGCCGCCGCGCCGAAGGCACCCGCGCCCACCACCGCCACCAGGTCAGCCCGCGGAGCCCAGAGCGCGCGCAGCCGCGGCACCCGCAGCAGCAGCCCGAGGCCGGCGAGCGCCAGCAGACCGAGCACGCCCGCGTAGAGCCGGTAGAACACCACCTCGTCGAAGTGGTGCGCCACCGCGGCGGCCGAGCAGCTGCCGGCCTCCGGGTGGTACTCGAGGAAGTCGGCACAGCGCTGTGACGTGTAGGTCACGCCGGGACCGTCGCCGGAGACGAAAGGCTTGCCGAACGCCAGCCCGAGCAGGCCGGCCACCAGGCCGGAGACGCCGATCGCCAGCAGGCCGATGCCGCCGAGCACGGCGGCCGAGCTCACCAGCCGCCGCAGGCCGGCGAGCGGGTCGGTCCGCACGAGCGGGGGCACCACCCGCTCGGGCGGCCCGAACCGCCGCACCGCGGCCAGCTCCGCCTCGGCCCGGGTCAGGCCGCTGGCGACACCGGCCTGCGTCGCCTCGCGCAGGTGGTCGTCGAGCTCCGCGAACGCCCGCCGGCCGGCCGGTCCGCTGCCGGCGAGCAGGTCGAACGCGCGGTCCAGGTACGCCTCCACCGGGCTGTCATCGCCGTCCACGCCCGCACCCCCCATCACGCCGACCCGGTCGCGGCCGCCGAGCCCCAGCGCAGCACCGCCCGCACCCCGCGTGCGTGCGCCCGCCACTCCCGCTGCCGGTCCGCGAGCGTCGCCTGCCCGGCCGGGGTGATCCGGTAGCGCAGGCGCCGCCGCCCTGCCGTCGGGTCCCACCCGCTGACCAGCAGTCCGTCCCGCTCGAGCCGGTGCAGCGCCGGGTAGACCGTGCCCTCGGGCAGCTCGAAGGCTCCGCCGCTGCGCTCCCGCAGCGCCGCGATCACCGCGTAGCCGTGCGCCGGCCCTCCGGCCGCCAGCACCGACAGCAGCAGCAGGTCGAGCTGGCCGCCGACATGATCACCTCGCATGCCCAGAACTCTAGGTATGTCGCCGGCGCCCGCGCAAGGGCTTCCGCCCATATGCCAGCCGAAGCACGGTGGCCAGTCGGCCGACCGCGCCGGGCTTGCGGTCGAAGCGCGTCACGTCCAGCGGGGCCGGGAACCGCTGCCGGGTGATCGCCTTGGACCGGGCGAACTCGCGCAGCCCGTCCTCGCCGTGGACGCGGCCGAAGCCGGAGTCGCCCACGCCGCCGAACGGCAGCGCGCCGACGCCGGCGTAGGTGAGAACCGCGTTCACGCTGGCCATGCCCGAGCGGAGTTGGCGGGCCGCCGCCTCGCCGCGGCTGCGGGAGAAGACCGCGGCGCCGAGCCCGTAGCCGGTCGCGTTCGCCTTCCGCACCGCCTCGGCGATGTCGTCGACGCGGGTGACGGTGAGCGTCGGGCCGAAGGTCTCCTCCTGGACGGCCGGCGCGTCCTCCGGCACGTCGACCAGGACGACCGGGTCCACGTACGGCGGGCGGATCGACTCCGGGCCGCCGACCACCGCCGTCGCCCCGCGGGCGAGCGCGTCCTCGACGTGCCGGCGGATCACCTCCACCTGGGCCGGCATCGTCACCGGCCCGTACGCCGCCCCGCTGCCGTCGCCCGGCCGCAGCCCGCGCGCCTTCTCGCTCAGCCTCGCCACGAAGTCGTCGTAGACCGCGTCCACCGCGTAGACCCGCTCGATGCCGACGCACGTCTGGCCGGCGTTGGACAGCCCGCCCCACAGCGCCGCCGTCGCCGCCGCCTCGACGTCGGCGTCCGCGTCGACCAGCAACGCGTCCTTGCCGCCGCACTCCAGCAGCACCGGCGTGAGCGTCTCCGCGCAGGCGGCCATGATCTTCTTCGCGGTCGCGGTCGAACCGGTGAAGGCGATCTTGTCCACACCGGCCCGGCACAGTGCCGCGCCGGTGGGGCCGGCACCGGTCAGCAGCTGCAGGACCGGCTGCTCCGGCACCACCCGATCGAAGCTGTGCACCAGCCAGGCACCCACTGCCGGGGTGAACTCGGACGGCTTGAAGACGACCGCGTTGCCGGCGGCGAGCGCGTACCCGATCGAGCCCATCGGAGTGAAGACCGGGTAGTTCCAGGGACCGATCACCCCCACCACCCCGTACGGCTGGTATTCCAGCGTGGCGACGTGGTTGGCGAGCAGCCGGCCGGGGCGGACCTTGCGCCGGCCGAGCACCCGCTCGGCGTTCGCCGCCGCCCAGCGCAGTTGCTCGAGCGCGCTGGCGAGCTCGATGACCGCGTCCTCGTCCGGCTTGCCGCCCTCGCGGTGCATCAGGTCGGCGAGCTCGGGCACGCTTCGGGCGAGCAGCGCCCCCCAGGCCCGCAGCCGGGCGGCCCTGCCGGCGAAGCCCAGCCCCTCCCACCAGTGCGCCGCCGGCCGTGCGCGCTCCACAGTGGACCGCACGGCGGCATCGTCGTGCACGGCGAACCGGCCGACCAGCCCGCCGGTCGCGGGGTCCAGCGAGTCGAAGGTCTGCTCGCTGCCGGCCCCCGTGCTGACCTGGTACGACTCTCTGGCGGTCACGCTGTCCTCCCGGGGCCGGGTGTGCCCGTTACGCTACCCGTGGGTAGCCGAGCCGGACAGGCCACCGTTCAGCCCCGAGACCGAGCGGGTACGAACCGGATGGACGACTCTTCCAGCGCCCGCGGGAGGCCCGGGATGACCACCAGCGACACCGACCGGACGGACCCGGCGGACACGCGACGCATCCCGTCGCGCCTCGGCGCGACCCGCTGGGGCGGACCCTCCCCGGTCCGGCGGGGCGTGCTGCGGCTCGCGGCCACGATCCTCGTCGCCGTGCTGCTCGCCGGCCTGGCCCTGCTCGGCCTGCGGTCCGTGGTCGGCTGGCCCAACTTCGGCGACCGGGAGATCGACCGCAGCGGGCCGGCGGTGCTGACCGCGATGCGGGACCTGTCCGAATACCACGCCGCCGCGGGCTCCTACCAGATCGTCGTCGACCTCGAGCAGGACGCGAAGTTCCTGCCCGACATCATCAAGGGCAAGCGGGTCATCTTCCTGGCCATCGGTTCCGTCGACGCGTACGTGGACTTCCGCAAGCTCGCCGACGACGCGGTCATCGTGTCGCAAGACCGCCGGTCGGTGTCGATCACGCTCCCCCGGGCGCAGCTGTCCAAGCCGACCGTCGACCCGGACCAGAGCCGCGTGCTCAACCGCGACCTCGGCGTCATCGACCGGCTCGGCGCTCTGTTCTCGGACCAGCCCAACCCGCAGGACCAGCAGATGTACGTGCTGGCCGAGCAGAAGCTGTCCGAGGCGGCCAAGCAGGTCGGTCTGACCGGGAAGGCGGAGGCCAACACCAGGACGACGCTGGAGAAGCTGATGCACTCGCTCGGCTTCACCGACGTCAAGATCACCTTCGTGGACGCCTCCGGCGGCAGCTGACCCTCGCTGTGTCCTCCGGACGGCTCAGGCCGCCACTCCCACCCCTGGCTCACGCCCGCGCCTGCTGGCGTCGGTCGTAGGCCGATCGCTCCTGGCTGATCTGGGGTGCAGTCTTGCGAAGGAACTCGGCAGCTCCGCCGCCGCGCTCGATCCCGGAGCGCCGTTCGGTGGTGAGGTGGTCGTCTTCGCGGTCTACTATCCGGGCATCAAGTACGCCGTCCGGCAGTACGCCGATCAGCTCGCCGGCAAGGTCGTCGTCGACATCACCAACCCAGTCAACACCGAGACCTGGGACAGCCTGGCCACGGCGCGGGGCAGCTCCTCCCCCGAGGAGATCCAGCAGCTCGTTCCCCAGACGGCAGCGGTGGTGAAGGCGTTCAACACCACCTTCGCCGGCACCCTCGTCGCTGGTGAGGTCAGTGGCCAACACCTCGACGTGCTCATCGCCGGCGCCATCACTCAGCCCAAGGGCGAGGTGCTCGCCAGCGACACGCCGGGTGCCTATTCCCTCGCCGTGCGCCAACCGTTCGGGGTTGTCGCAGCCATCTCACCGTGGAATGCGCCGTTCATCTTGGGGGGCCATAGCCATCCCGCTCGCTGTCGGCAATACGGTGGTGATGAAGCCGAGCGAGGACGCGCCCCTCTCTTGCTTCGGTGTGCTCACCTGGCTGTTGCTGCACGATGCAATGGACCGCAGCGTCCCCCAGATCAGCGCGGTGGGCGGCGTTGCCGTCGTGGGCACTCTGGTGGCAGGTCTGCTGTTCGAGGCCTGGCCGGCGCCGCTGCTCCGGCCGCCCGGCACCCAACGGGCTGCACTTTTCGCTACCGCGGCGGTCGTCGCCGTCATCGCAGGCTACGGACTGCGGTCGCTGAGCCTGGCCGCTGAGACTTGGACGCGGGACCCCGCGCAACTGTGGGTTGCCGTGGCCGGACTGAACCTGATCGGCGCCACGATCATCGTGCACGCCGTCCTCTGGCGACGCTGGCCCGTCACAGTCGCCGACTGACCGCCTCCCCTCGCCCGCCCCGTTCACGGCGCTACTCGTGGATTCGGTTCTGACGGCCCGATCCCGACTGCTGGTGGCCCAAATCCAGGAACCACCTGTTGGCGCCCACCGGGAGCTCCGACATCACCACCGGCCGCGTGGCCGTGACCACCGACGTCACGACTGCCTGAGCGCTCAAGCACCGGAGACCGTGACATCGGTCTGAGAGAGCAGCGCGACTGGCCTGGTGCGGCGGCGGGTTCGCCGGTGGGTGGACGGGTAAGCCCAGCGTCAGGCCGGTAGGCGGCCAGCGTCGTCCGCCCGCCGGCCCTCCCAGGCCCGACCGCCCGAACAGGACAGCGTCGATCGAGTGCGCAGGGGCGAGGTGCGAACCAGGAGCGCGGACGACGCCGCGGTCCCGGCCATTGCAGGTGCCGCCAGCGTGGTCGTCGACGCGGAGACCGGCCTGAAGCGGCTGAAGTCGGCCTCGGTCATCGGGGCTGCTCGTCGCGGCCCTGGCACGGCGGCGGCCCAGCCGGGCCGCCGGCACGCCTGGGCACCCTGACTCCACGTCCGCGATCCGAAGGAGACTCCGATGGAGGAGATCGTCGGTCAGAGCCTCGCCAAGCGGCTGATCGCCTTGGGCGCGAACGACACCGCTGCGACCCAGCTCGGACGAGGAGTGGGAACCGTGGCAGGACGGACACCGGCCAGCCGGCTGGCCGCGTTGGCGGCGTTGGCGGCGTTGGCGGCGTTGGCCGCCGGATGTACGGCGAGCGGCACGCCCGGTTACACGACGAGCACGGATGCCCCGAGGTCGTCCTCGCCGGCTTCCGCTCCTCCGGCCGGCGCGGCGAGCGCACTGCAGGCCCAGTACATCGCGGTCGTGCGGAACGTGCTCCCGTCCGTGGTCGAGGTACGCACGCCGTCAGGTCTCGGCTCGGGCGTCGTGTACGACGACCGCGGCGACATCGTGACCAATGCCCACGTCGTCGGTGACGCGACCTCTTTCCAGGTCCGGCTGGCGACCAGATCCGCCTCCTACTCGGCGACGCTGGTCGGCTCCTACCCGCAGGGCGACCTCGCGGTGATCCGGGTAAAGGGCGCGAGCGGGCTGCGGGCTGCCCGGTTCGGTGACTCCGGGAAGTTGCCGGTCGGAACCATCGTGCTGGCGATGGGCAACCCGCTCGGGCTGGACAGCAGCGTCACCGACGGCATCGTCTCCGCGGTCGGTCGAACCGTGAACGAGCCGCAGGCGGCGGAGTCGCCTGGTGCGGTGCTGCCGGACGCCATCCAGACCAGCGCCAGCATCAACCCGGGTAACAGCGGCGGCGCGCTGGTCGACCTCGCCAGCGAGGTGATCGGCATACCGACGCTGGCGGCGGTCGACCAGCAGATCGGCGGCGGGTCCGCCGCTCCCGGCATCGGCTTCGCGATCCCCAGCAACACCGTGCGCCGGATCGCTGACCAGCTGGTGAGGTCGGGCAGGGTCACCAGCACCGGACGGGCCGCGCTCGGCGTCACCGTGACGACCCTCGCCGGTCCGGACGGCCAGCCGGCCGGTGTCGCGGTGACCGCGTCACCCTGGGCGAGCTGGGTGCCTCCTGACCTGGCTCGCCAGCTGTCGGCTGCTCTGCCCGGCCGACCCTTGCCGACCGTTCGCGGCAGCCCGAGGCCGCTACGCCGTCCTCGAGGTGCATCATCGGACGGTGCGGTTGGAGGGCTGGAACCACGTTCCCCGAGGCTACGGCGCCACTTTCGAGACGGGGAGCGCGCCGTGGTGGTTGCGCGTCTGGATCCGGACGCCCTTCGTCGATCGGTTCGCCTACCCCGTACTGATCAGGCGAGGGCTGGGCTGGCTGACGGCCTTTCCCGGGTCGCCGGCACAGGGACGAGAGCCCGTCACGAAGGGCTGGCGGGTTCGTCCGGACCGGGAGGTTCCACCGGGATCGAGGTCTAGCCTGCGCCCGGGCGACGGCCGGTGACCGAGGACCCGGTCGAAGCGATCAGCGGAGCGCACGCAGGAACCGACGCGCGGCGCGCGCACCCGCTGCCGAGGAAGGGCAGCCCCGTTCCGGTCAGTCTGCGCTGCCGTAGGGGCGGGTGATGATCTCGAGGAAGTGCCCGCTCGGATCCTCCCAGTAGACGCCTCGACCTCCGTCGTTGGTGTTGATCTCGTCGGGCCTGCGCCGGCCGGGATCGGCCCAGTACGACAGGCCGCGGGCCCGGATCCGGCCGAAGATCTCGTCGAAGTCGGACTCGTTGACCAGGAACGCGTAGTGCTGCGGGTGGACCGGTCCGTGGTCGTCGGCGAAGTCGAGGGAGACGTCGTTGTCGACCTGCACGATCAGGAATGGCCCGTACGGTGTCGGCTGGTCGAGTCCCAGGATCTCGGCGAGGAACATCGCCGACTCATGTTTGTCGCGGACCGACACGATGGTGTGGTTCAGCTGGACGGCCACCGCACTCCTTCACCGCACGACGGGTACCGCTACCCCGAACCTGCCCTTCCGCCAGCCTCGCACAAGCAGGTCGTCGGGATCCCCGGCCACGTCGCAGATCCGCAAGACCGGACGCGCCGAAAGAACGACCGGCGCTCAGAGCCAGACGACGCGCGGCGTGAGCTATACGACGAGCCAGGAGCGGCCGAGCGGGGTCTTCGGCGGGTTCGACCGGCGGCAGGAGCACACTGACACGGTGCCGCGATCGAGGACGGTCAGCGAGCTGGCGGCCGCGGCGGGACCTCCGGTGGCTGCCGCGGTCCTCGGCAACGCCTTCGTCGGTCGAGACGCGCTGCGGTGGTTCGCAGAGCTGCGCAAGCCCCGGATGCCGCTGCCGCTGCCGGCGTTCCTGGCCGCAGGAGCGGTCTACTACCTGCAGCTCGGCTGGGTTCTGCACCGGGCTCACCGCAACGGCGACCGGGCCGTGCGGAACCGTGCGTTGCTGGTGCTCGCCGGCAACGAGCTGTGGAACGCGGCGTTCTTCGGCCGGCGCAGTCCTGGCGCCGGATTCCTCGGCGTCCTCGCCTTCCTCGGACCGCTGCTCGCGCTGCAGAAGTCCGTGGCCTTGGATCCCCCATCCGTGATCGCCCCTGACCCCGTACACGCTCTGGGTGGTCGGCTACGACGTTCCGTGGGTCTACCAGCTCTGGCGACTCAACCCCAGCCCGTCCCGCTGATCCGGCGGCCGTCGGCGGGTGATACAAGCACGCTCTGCAGCGGCCGACGCCTCATCGATGAGTTTCGCGGCGTCTGACGGTCGGAGCTGTAGACCCGGAGGAGAAGGAGCAACGAGATGGGAAGGATCGTCGTAACGGAGTTCGTCTCGCTCGACGGCGTCATGGAGGACCCGGGCGGGTCGGAGGACTTCAAGTACGGAGGGTGGACGTTCGAGATCAGCCGGGGGGAGGAGGGCGACAAGTTCAAGCTCGATGAGGCGCTCGAGGCGGCTGCCCTGCTGCTGGGGCGGGTCACCTATGAGGGCTTTGCCGCCGCCTGGCCCTCCAGGAGCGGTGAATTCGCCGACAAGTTCAACACCGTGCCCAAGTACGTCGTCTCCTCCACGCTGCCCGAGGCGACGTGGGAGAACTCGACGGTGCTCAGGGGCGATGTAGTGCAGGCGGTCTCGGAGCTGAGGCAAGGCCACAACGGGGACATCGTGGTCCACGGCAGCGCCCAGCTCGTGCAGACGCTGCTTGACCACGACCTCGTCGATGAGTTACGGCTGATGGTCTTCCCAGTCGTGTTAGGCAGCGGCAAGCGCCTGTTCGGTGACACGAGCGCGAAAAAGCCCCTGCGGCTGGCCAACTCCAGGACCGTCGGTGACGGCGTGGCCATCCTCATCTACCAGCCGGCCGGAGACGCCACCGCGGGGTCAGGCCCTGGCGAATCAGCTCGCCGGTGACCGCCGCGGCGACGTGGCCGGCAAGCCAGGCTCGAATCGCCACGGTCACGGCGCCGAGGTCCGCCTCGGTGTGACCCGGCGCCTTCACGGCCGCATGAGCCGGGGCCAGCCGCTCCGACGTCTCTGGTGAGAGGCACTGGAGCGGTGCCAGCAGAAAGGAGAGAGGTCATGTCCGAGGTAATCGTGGCTCTCACGATGTCGCTGGACGGTTTCATCGCCGGTTCGAACGACGGTGGCGACCGGCCGCTGGGCGATGGCGGCATGCGGCTCTTCGACTGGTATCTCGACGGCGACACTCCCATTCGGCGGTATCAGGAAGCCGCGAGTCGCGGCGTGTCCGTGCCGCCCTTCAAGCTGTCCAGTAGCAGCGCCGAGGTATTCGAAGGGTTGGTCGAGAGCGGCGGGGCGGTCGTGACGGGCAGGCGGACCTACGACATCGCGGGTGGCTGGGGCGGCAATGGACCTCTCCCCGGGCTCCCGCTCTTCGTGCTGACCCACAACGTCCCGGAACAGGTGCCGCACGGCGAGAGTCACTACACCTTCGTCACCGACGGCGTGCAGAGCGCCATCGAGCAAGCGAAAGCGGCGGCCGGTGACAAGTACGTGAGCCTGATGGGTGCGAGCATTCCGCAGCAGTGCCTTCGGGCGGGGCTGCTCGACGAGATACAGATCCACCTCGTGCCGGTACTGCTCGGTGCCGGTGTCCGGCTGTTCGACCATCTCGGATCCGAGAACATCGAACTGGAAACCATGCGGGTCGTCGACTCTCCCGGCGTCACGCACCTGAGGTTTCGCGTCGTCAAGTAGTCAGGCCCCGGTCGCCGGCCTGGCCGGTCAGCTGGCGGGCTTTCCCCAGATCGAGACATGCTGGCGGCTCTCGCTGGAGAACGGCTGCCTGGTCCAGCCGTCCCACCGCTCGCGCAGTCGCATGCCGGCGAGCTGTGCCATGAGGTCGAGCTCGGCGGGCCACACATAGCGGAACGGGATCGACCGGTACTGGCCCCGGCCGTCGACGACTTCGACGTAGTTCGAGCTCATCGCCTGCGAGGAGACATCGTAGAGGTCGAACGCCCACCGGGTCGGGCTGACCTGGAATGGCACGGCGTTCTGCCCGGGTGGCAGCCGGCGCAGGTCCGGAATCCCGACTTCGATGACGAGACAGCCGCCGGGCTCAAGGTGCGCCGCGACGTTGCGGAAGCAAGCGACCTGGGCAGCCTGTGTCGTCAGATTCATGATCGTATTGAAGACCAGGTAGGCCACCGAGAACGTCCCGTCCACCGTGGTCGTCGCGAAGTCGCCGATCGTTACCCCGATCGCGTCGCCGCCCGGCTTGGCGCGCAACCGGGCGGCCATGGCCCGGGACAGGTCGATGCCGTGCACCGGCACACCGCGCCGCGCCAGCGGCAGCGCTATTCGTCCGGTCCCGATGCCCAACTCCAGCGCTCGACCGCCGCCGGCGAGCCCCGCGAGGAAGTCGACCGCGACGTCCACGACCGCCGGCTCGAACATGTCCGCCGAAGACTCATCGTAGGTCGCCGCGACAGGTTCGCCGAAGTAACCGTCCTCGCCCTCCACCCGCGGGACCGTACCGCGGAGGACATCTGCACCGCTCGGCCCTCGCGCCAACGCGGCTATGAGCGCGCGTTCGTCAGGTGGTGAAGTGCTCACAACAGGGACGTGGGGAGGACCGCACATTAACGGTACGAGCGTGGCGCCCGCGTGGGGTGCGGCATGGCCGGCGTCTCGCGCGCGGCGGGGCCTGTGCAGGTGCGGAGCCCGTCCCGGGAGGTGTGGGATGGGATAGTGACGACGAGTCGTGACCGTGGTCGGCGTTCGGCGACCCGCGGTGCCGACGGACTGTCCGCCGATGCCCGCAGCCGGGCCGTTCGTGAACCGGGAGGCTGAGTATGGCTCTGGTCCGCTGCGACTTCTTCTCCGAGGTGCTGCGCCTGAGTACCTCGATGACGGTGATTCTTCCGCAGGAGACGTCCGCGCAGATCGGCATGCGCGGCACCGCCCGCGGTGCTGCGGCGCCGACCCTGTTCCTGCTGCACGGGCTCAGCGACGACGACACCATCTGGCTTCGCCGGACCTCGATCGAGCGGCACGTCGCGCCGCTGGGGCTGGCCGTGGTCATGCCGCAGGTCCACCGCAGCTTCTACACGGACGAGGTGCACGGCCACAGGTACTGGACGTTCCTGTCCGAGGAGTTGCCGGCGCTGGTGGGCAGGTTCTTCAGGTTGTCAGACCGGCGGGAAGACACTTTCGTGGCCGGGTTGTCGATGGGCGGCTACGGGGCGCTCAAGTGGGCGATGCGTCAGCCGGGCCGCTTCGCCGCCGCCGCGAGCCTCTCCGGCTCACTGGACCTGGCCGGTAGACGGGGGTCCGGCACCCCGCCCGAGGATCCCCAGCTGATGACCCGGATCTTCGGTGATCGACCGGTGGCCGGAACCAGCGACGATCTGCTGTGGCTGCTCGACCAGGTTGACGTCTCCGCCTTGCCGCGGCTGTACGTCGGCTGCGGCACCGGCGACTTTCTCTACCAGGACAATCTGACATTCCGCGACGCCTGCAAGACCAGGGGTATGCCACTCACCGTCGACTTCGGGCCGGGAGAGCACGACTGGGGATACTGGGACGCGAAGATCCGAGATGTCCTGGCATGGCTACCAATCGCCTGACCGCAGACGGTGGGATGAGGACGGTCTTGCCCCCTTCGCCGAGGACACGGAGGACGCGGTGGCCGTTTCCTCGCCGAGGTAGGTGATGTTGGCGCCGGTGGCTTCGACGATGCGCAGGCCGAGCAGCCCGAGCAGGCAGACGTCGCGTGAAGGCTGGTCCCGGGGCTTGATCATGCGGCTGCTGCGCCTCGATGGGACCCGGGCGGTGGAGGTGCGACCGCGGTAGGGCAGCCTTCGGCCTGAACGACGGTGCCCGAACCAACGAACAGGAGTGCTCATGTCGGTACTGGACTCCTTCGCCCTGCCGGGACGCGTCGCCGTGGTGACCGGCGGGAATCGAGGCCTGGGTCGGGCCTTCGCTCACGCCCTGGGCGAGGCCGGCGCGCGCATCGCCATCCTCGCTAGAGACGAGCAGAAGAGCGCGGAGGTCGTGGCTGAACTCGCCGGCAAGGGCATCACGGCCTCGGCGTTCCGCGGCGACGTGGCGAAGCGCGCGGAAGTCGACGGCGCGGCCGGGCGCATCGTCACGGCGTACGGCCGGGTAGACATCCTCGTCAACAACGCCGGTGCCTGCATCCACCGCCCAGCACTGGAGGTGACCGAGGACGAGTGGAACACCGTTCTCGACGTCAACCTCACCGGCGTCTGGAACGGCTGCCAGGCCTTCGGACGCCACATGGTCGAGGCCGGAGGCGGCGTGATCGTCAACATCGGCTCGATATCGGGGCAGATCGTGAACCGGCCGCAGTGGCAGCCCGCGTACAACGCCTCCAAGGCCGGCGTTCACCAGCTGACGAAGTCGCTGGCGGCCGAGTGGGCACCGTTCGGGGTACGCGTGAACGCCGTCGCGCCCGGCTACGTCAAGACGGACATGGCACCGGTCGATCGACCGGAGTTCGCGAGACACTGGATCGAGGACGCGCCGCAGAAGCGGGCCGCCACACCCGAGGAGATCGCACCCGCCGTGGTCTTCCTCTCCAGTCCCGCGTCGGCCTTCATGACGGGGTCCATCCTTGTCGTTGACGGCGGCTACACCGTCTTCTAAGGACGGGCCGATGCACAACGATCCACGACGCAGGGAGCGCGTCGCTGCCCCGTGGGGGCGGCGTGCGGACGTTCCTGGACGTTGAGTAGCGGCACGGTCTGCTGCGGAGGAACTCGTACAAGCTTTGGTTGCCCTGCCGGCGGCGGGGCCGACAGACTCACTCCCGAGATTGACCCCCCGCTGGGCAGCACGTTCATGCACTTGAGCGCGAGGAGGGCGCAGTGGCTGTCATGTTGATCGCGCGGTTCCCTGGCGATGTCGAGCAGTTGATGCAGGCGTACGACAGAGCACACCGACTGATAATGGAGCAGCCAGGGCCTCCGATTGGTGAGCTTCGCCATCATTGCGCCATTGGCGACGGAGCTCTCTACCTGATCGGCGTGTGGGAGTCCGAGGAGCGTCTTCGGACCCGGTTCGAGAGCAGGGAGTTCGAGGAGACGCTCACGTCGGCCGGCTTTCCTTCGCCCAAGACTGCTGAGCTCACGGTCCTGCAGCTGCATGCGACCGAGCCTCCGCTGTGACGCGCGAGTAGCGATGGTCTGCGGCACGTCGGAGGTCCGCGCCTAACCCGAATCGTCGCGCGGCCGCGGACTGTCGTCGACGGGCGCGAAGTCGCCGTGACGATGGACCAACATCCACCGACCGTCTTCGCGTCGGTAGACGTGTGTGATCCGGATGGTCGAAGCCGCTTCCTCGTCGCCGTCGACGGAGACGTGTGCGCGCTCGTAACCGACGGTGTATGCGGAGTCGACTCCCTCCCACACCACCACGTACTCGATGTCGACAGGGCCATGGCGATACCGGCCGGCCACCCACGGGAACACGACGCTCAGCTCACTCCAACCCACCCTGGCCGGGCCGAACGCGCCGAAGAGGGTGGCGTCGTCGTCGCGAGACCACAGTTCCGCGAACAGTCGGTGATCACCGGCGTACACCGCGCGCACTGCGCGATCGACCCTTTGAAGTGCGTCCCGAAACGACTCCTGCTCCGCTGCCATGCCACCCCCACTGCGCCGACACCGCGCACGGTAGCGCCGGTTACGCGTGTTCTGTCAACAAGATCACCGGGCAGAAAGGGCCCGATATTGCCCGCGGGACGTCCACCGCGGTCGCGGTCATCAACAGGACGACGCATACTCGACCGTGGGTTCTGACTGACGTTGTCCTCAAAGCGACCTCGGTGCGAAGTTGAGCGGCTTGCCGTCATGCGTGTCCGAGCGGAAAGCAATCCTGGTGCCCGGCCCCGCCGGTGGCGGCAACCGAACCGGGCAAGTCGCCCGACAGCGGCTAAATACAACTTCCTCGAATAGGGCCCCTACTCCCAGTTGATCTTATATCGTGCGGCGTACCGCACGCGGTCCTGTCCGCTTCCGCAGAGGAGCTCACCATGCTCAAGTCGCTCATCCGTCGGCCCAGCCGGGTCCTCCTGGCGCTCTTGGTCGCGTCCCTCGCCGGGCTCGGCTTCGTCCAGCCTGCCTCGGCCAGCCCCGGCCAGGTCTCGCTCAGCGTCGACGTCACGGGAGCCGTATTCCCCTGCGCGGACGGCACCACCTACACCGTGGTCGGGGGCACCGCCATGTTCCTGCTCCACCTCAGTGCCGACGCGACCGGCGGTACGCACGTCACCGGCACCGTCGCGCCCACCCGCGTCTCGCTCGTCAGCAGCAGCGACAGCGGCACCTACCGGCTCGCCGGGGCCAGCTGGTTCGGCGGCAACGTCGGGGCCAGCGGGCAGGCGGACTTCACCGACACAGAGCACTTCGTGATCCTGGGTCCCGGCGGGGTAGTGGCCAACGTGCAGATCGTGGCGCACTTCACCCAGCTCCCCGACGGCACGGTCGCGGTGTCGTTCGAGAAGAACACCGGTGCCTGCACGCCACCCCAGGACTGACCGGCGTCCCCATCGCGGCGGCACGCGTCCCGCGCGTACTGCGGCAGGAGTAGCCCACGCGACGGAGGCCTGGTAGCAGGACGTGTCGTCGGGCAGATCACCTGGTCAGAGGGTCGTCCTCGCTGAGGTAGTCGTGGACGAGCTGAATGGCAGTGGCTCCCTCGCCCACGGCGGCCGCCACCCGCTTGGTCGAGCGGTGTCGTACGTCCCCGGCGGCGAACACCCCGGGCACGCTGGTCTCCAGGTGCAGGGGTGCACGGGGCGCCGTCCATCCGCCGCTGTCGCTGACGGCGTCTCGGCCGGTGAGCAGGTAGCCGCGGTCGTCCCGGGCGACGGTGCCGTCGAGCCAGCTGGTTCGGGGCCGGGCGCCGATCAGCAGGAAAGAGCGCGGAGGCCGGTACGGACTCGGTCGCCCCGGTCTCCCGCTCCCGCAGGGTGACGGTCTTCAACTGGCCGCCACCGCCGCCGTCGATCACCTCGGTGGCGAGCCGGACCTCGATGGTCGATGCCTGCTCGATCTCGGAGACCAGATACTCGGACATGGTCGTCCGCAACGACTTTCCGCGGACCAGCATCGTCACGGTGGCGGCGTACCTGGACAGGTGCATCGCCGCCTGACCAGCCGAGTTGCCGGCGCCGACCACGAACACGTCGCGGCCCTGCACCGCCCTGGCCTCAGCCGCGGCGGCGCCGTAGAAGACCCCGGCTCCGATCAGGGCCTCAAGGGTGGGGACGCCGAGGCGACGCCACGACACCCCGGTCGCGAGAATCACCGCGCGGGCGGCGACCTGGCTGCCGTCGCTCGTCGTCACCACCCGCTGCGGCCCGCGGGTGGCCAGCCGCGTGGCCCCCTGAGACAGCACGAGGTTCGTCCCGAACAACCACGCCTGCTCGACCGCCCGGTTGGCCAGTTCGTCGCCGCTGATCCCGCGGTAGAAGCCCAGGTAGTTCCGGATCAGCGAGCTGGTGCCTGCCTGCCCGCCGGGCACCGCCGGCTCCAACACGAGCGTCTCCAAGCCCTCGGAGGCGGCGTAGACCGCGGCGGCCAGCCCCGCCGGCCCCGCTCCGACGACCACCACGTCACAGGACTCGATCTCGACCTGCGTCCGCACACCCAGCGCCCGCCAGACGTCGGCGAGAGCCGGATCGACCAGCACCGTCCCGTCGTAGAACACGACGATCGGCAGCCGCGAGGAGCCCACGCCGACCTCGGCCAGCATCTGCTCGCCCGCGGCCGAGTCCTGGTCGTAGTACCAGTACGGGACACTGACGCGGGTCAAGGTGTCCCGCAGCTCGTGTGAGCGCGCCGAGGATCGGGAGCCGACGATCCGCACCGGCACGACCGCTGCGTCCTGAGACTTGTCCCAGGCGGACAGGAAGTCGCTGACCGCCGGGTACAGGATCCGTTCCAGAGGATGCCACGGGTTGTAGAGGTGATAGTCCACCTGCCCCAGAGCCATCGCCGACACCAGCGGGTTCGCCGAGGACCAGTCTCCGCGGTCGACCAGCAAGATTCGCTTCGCCGTCGGAGCGAGCGCGCGGGCCCGGGTAAATGCCTCGATAGCCGGCATCCCCGTCAACGACTGATCCGCGATCATCAGCGCCACCTCGCCGGACCGGCCTACGACCTCGGCTACCGTCGCAAGCGCAGCCTCGCCCGAGTCGACCCCGACGATGCTGTAATCGGCCCCAAAACGCCGCCGCAGGTCGCCGACCAGAGCAGCACCGACGGACTCATCGCCGGTCACCACCAGCACCACCGGCTCGCTCACGATCGGCTCCCTCCGCATGCCTGCATCGAGGCCACCACGCCACCTCCGCAGCATCATGCCAATCGCAGCGCGGCCACTACGCGGACGCTGACCCCACGAAGCACGAGCTCGGTCGGGCAGCGCCGCCGGACCGCCGGACCGGCCGCCGGCCGCCATCGTCGCCGAATCGGTGGTCGGCGCCGAGGCGCCTGTAACGATCTTCCGCAGCCGATGTAGGGCCGCCGGGCGGCGTTGTCGGCACCGGCGCGGCGGTTGTGAGAATCTCGGCCACCGTCAGCCGATTTGCGCGGTGCGGAGCAGCTGATCACACGCCGCCGCGACCGTTGCCGCCGTTCCGGCCCCCACGATCGAGCCGACCACGACGTCGCCGGGATAGTGGACCCCGGTATGGATCCGGGAATAGGCGACCCCGGCGGCGAGCAGTCGTAGCGGCAGCGCCAGCCCCGGGAGATGACGGCTGATGCTGTACGCGAATGTGAACGCGGATGCCGCGTGACCGGAGGGAAAGGAGCTGGATTCGGGCATCGGCGCCCGGCGGTCCTGGAACAGGTCGGGACCGATGCGGTCAGGCCGCCGGCGTCGTGCGAGCGGCTTTATGCCGAGCTTCACTGTCGCTGAGGTGACGCCGAGGGCAACGACTCCTTCCAGCGCCGCCCGTCGGCCGCGGTTACCGCCCAGGAGGGCGACGGCGGCCGCTATGCCCAGCCACAGGCGGGAGTGGTCGGCGGCGTCGGAGAGGCGGCGAACGGGAGCATCCAGCTCGGCGGTGGGTGTCCGGGCCACCAACTCGTACACAGCGCGATCCACCGCGCCCAGCTCGCGCAGCGCGTCGGCGGCAGCGCAGGCCCAGCCTCTGCGGGCTTCCATCCGCCGGGCAAGCGCGTCCTCGATGGTCCGCTTCGGCTCGCCGTTCCGCTCCGACACGCGCGCACTCTACGTGAGGCGAGGGTCGGGGTGCGGGTGGCGCGCAGTGATCGCGTTGGTGGTGGTCGCTGTCATCGCGACGCGCTGTGCGCTCGGGCCGGACGCCGCGGGGAAGGACGCATCCGGACAGACCCGCCTGGCCTAGAACAGCTTCAGCCCGTCCGGCTCTACTCCGCGCAAGGCGTCGTAGTCGAGCACCACGCACCGGATGCCCCGGTCCTCGGCCAGCGTCCGGGCTTGAGGTTTGATCGTCTGGGCAGCCAGGATGCCGCCCACCGGAGCCAGCAGAGAGTCGCGGTTGAGCAGGTCGACGTACCGGGTCAGTTGCTCCACCGCGTCCAGGCCCGCCACACGCTTGATCTCCACCGCCCAGTGCCGGGCGGCGGGTGCCACACCTCTCGACCCGTCGGTCTCGCCGCTCCGCTTGATCTGCACCGCGACACTCACCCCGCCGGAGTCCCGGCAGAGGATGTCGACCGGGCCGATCGCGGTGGGGTGTTCCCGGCGGACCAGCCGGTAGCCGGGGCCGAGGGTCTCGATCCGCTCGGCGAGCAACCGCTGCAACTCGGCCTCGACGCCGTCCTTGACCAGCCCGGGGTCGGTGCCGAGCTCGTGCGACGAGTCGTGCAACACCTCCTCCAGCGTGATCAGCAGCCTCTCTCCGGCCTTGTTGCTGACCGTCCAGGTCCCCGGCTCCTCGCGCAGCGTGCAGGGCGGGCTCATCCAGTTCAGTGGCTTGTACGCGCGGTCGTCGGCGTGGATCGAGACCGACCCGTCCGCCTTGACCAGCAGCAGCCGCGGCGCCATCGGCAGGTGCGCGGTCAGCCGCCCGACGTAGTCGACGCTGCACCGGGCGACGACCAGCCTCACGGTGCAGCAGGCTACACATCACGAAGCACGGCGGAGCCGCCGTGGTCGGCGGCCGACGGAGCACGGCTCAGCTGCTGGCGGCGGACCTCGTAGCAGCCGACGGCCGCCGCCGTGGCGACGCCGAGCGAGCCGACGCGGCCGAGCTGCGGGATGAAGGCGACCGCGTCGCAGCCGGCGAGGGCGTCCCGGCTCAGTCCCCGGTCCTCGTGTCCGAGCACCAGGCACACGTCGCCGGTCGCGTCGGTGTCGGCCAGCGGCATGGCCTCGTCGGCCAGCTCCAGCCCGACCACCGTGTAGCCGTCCGTGCGGGCCTGCGCGACCGCCCCGCCGACCGTGTCGAAGTCCCGCCACTGCAGGTAGCGCTGCGTCCCCATCGCCGCCTTCTGCACTTTCGGCGAGTCCGGGGCCGCTGCCACCTTGACGAAGTAGAGGTCGTCGACTCCCATGGCCGCGGCGGTGCGCACGATGGAGCCGACGTTGAACGGCGAGTCGAGCCCCTCCAGCATCAGCGCCAGCCGCCCGGTCTTGCGCCGGCGCCACTCCCGATGCAGCCGCTTGAGGCCGGTGCCGTTCAGCTGCTCCACGACCGGCCGTCTTCCACCGGGGCCGGGCGGCCGCCGTTCCCTGTCGGTGGCCGCCCGCTCTCCCGTGCCGACACCCGCAAGATGCGGTAGCCGCGCACGGACCGCAGCCGGGTGGCGGGAAAGCCCTGCCCGGCCAGCCAGGTCGCCAGCGAGTCCGAGCCCAGGTTGCGCTGGACGACCAGGTACGCGGCACCGCGCTCCGCCAGTCGGGACAGCCACGCCAGCAGCAGGTCGTGCATGGCGACCTTGCCGATCCGGATCGGCGGGTGCGAGTAGACGGCGGCGAAGGCGATCTCGGCCGGCACCTCCTCCGGCCGGCACACCCGCACGTTGCCGAGGCCGGCGGCGTCGGCGTTGCGCCGGGCGAGCTCGAGCGCGCGGCTGTTCACGTCGACCGCCCACACCGTGCGGTCCGGATGCCGGGCGGCGAGGGTGAGCGCGATCGGGCCGTAGCCGCAGCCCAGGTCGAGCAGGTCTCCGGGCCGCTGCGGTGCCGGCATGTGCTCCAGCAGCACCCGGGTCCCAGGGTCGATCTGCCGGCTGGAGAAGACCCCACCGTCCGCGACCAGGTCGAGGTGCAGGTCCGGCAGGTCGAGGGGGACCGGCCGCGGCGAGCTCGGCGAGTCCGGCTCGCCGGAGAAGTAGTGCGACTGGCCCACCGCCCAACCCTAGCCGCGCGCCGGCCCCGACCCGCCGGAAGCTTGTCAGTCGGGGAGCGCGTGGGTGCGGCGCAGGACGGTGACGATCTCGTCCAGGATGCCGGTCAGCGCGTAGTCCTTGGGGGTGAAGACGCGGGCGACGCCGCACTCGCGCAGGGCGCCCGCGTCGGCCGGCGGGATGATCCCGCCGACCACCACGGGCACGTCGTCCAGGCCGGCCGCGCGCAACCCGTCCACGACCTCCGGCACCACCTGGCGGTGCGAGCCGGACAGGACGGACAGCCCGACCACGTCGACGTCCTCCTCGACGGCCGCGGACACGATCTGCCTCGGCGTCAGCCGGATCCCCTGGTAGACGACCTCGAAGCCGACGTCCCGAGCCCGCACGGCGATCTGCTCGGCCCCGTTCGAGTGCCCGTCAAGGCCCGGCTTGCCGACCAGCATCCGCAGCCGTGGACGGCCGAGGTCCGCCGCGGTGGCACGCACGCGCTCTCGCACCGCCGCGGTCGCCGCCGCCGCGTCGCCGTGCTGCGGCGCGCCACCCCCGGCTCCGGACACCCCGGTCGGCGCCCGGTACTCCCCGAAGACCTCGCGCAGGACTCCGGCCCACTCCCCCGTCGTGACACCGGCCCCGGCGCAGCGCAGCGTCGGCTCGACCAGGTTGGCCTCTCCCCCACCTGGTCGGCGCTGTGCCGCCTCCCGCAACTCGTCGAGCGCCGCCCCGACCGCGTCGGGGTCCCGTGCCGCCCGCCACGACCGGACCGCCGAGACCGCCGCCTGCTCCACCGCCGGGTCGACCACCTGCACGGCCGTGTCCAGGTCGGCGGTCAGCGGGCTCGGCTCGCCGTCGACGAACCGGTTCACCCCGACCACGGTGTCCTCGCCGGACTCGATGCGGCGCCGCCGCTCGGCGAGCGAGGCCACCAGTTGGGTCTTCATGTAGCCGGACTCGACCGCGGCGACGGCACCACCCATCGCCTGCACCCGGTCCATCTCGGCGTGGGCACCGTCGGCGATGTGACGCACCTTCGCCTCCACCACCGGCGACCCCTCGAACAGGTCGCCGTACTCCAAGAGGTCGCTCTCGTACGCCAGCACTTGCTGGAAACGCAACGACCACTGCTGGTCCCACGGCCGGGGCAGGCCCAGCGCCTCGTTCCACGCCGGCAACTGCACCGCCCGTGCCCGCGCGTCCCGGGACAGGGTGACGCCGAGCATCTCCAGCACGATCCGTTGGACGTTGTTCTCCGGCTGCGCCTCGGTCAGGCCGAGCGAGTTGACCTGCACGCCGTACCGGAACCTCCGCTGCCGCTCGTCCGCGATCCCGTACCGGTCCCGGGTGAGCTCGTCCCACAGCCGGCCGAACGCCCGCAGCTTGCACATCTCCTCGACGAAGCGCACCCCGGCGTTGACGAAGAACGACACCCGCGCCACCACGTCGCCCCGGCGGTCCGCCGGCACCTGGCCGCTGGCGAACACCGCGTCCAGGACGGCGATCGCCGTGCACAGCGCGTATGCCACCTCCTGGACCGGGGTCGCGCCCGCCTCCTGCAGGTGGTACGAGCAGACGTTGATCGGGTTCCACTTCGGCAGGTTCAGGACCGACCAGACGACCGTGTCCGTGGTCAGCCGCAGCGAGGGGCCTGGCGGGAACACGTACGTGCCCCGGGACAGGTATTCCTTGACGATGTCGTTCTGGGTCGTGCCGGCGAGCCGGGCGAGGACCTCGGCCGGCTCGCCGCCGGCCGCCTCGGCCTGCTCGGAGGCGACCGTCACGTAGAGCGCCAGCAGCCACATCGCCGTCGCATTGATCGTCATCGAGGTGTTTGCCTCGGCCAGCGGGATGCCGTCGAACAGCGCGCGCATGTCGCCCACGTGCGCGACCGGGACGCCCACCTTCCCGACCTCGCCGCGGGCGAGGTCGCAGTCCGGGTCGTAGCCGGTCTGGGTGGGCAGGTCGAAGGCGACCGAGAGCCCGGTCTGGCCCTTGGCCAGGTTGCGCCGGTAGAGCGCGTTGGACTCTGCCGGCGAGGAGTGCCCGGCGTAGGTCCGCATGACCCAGGGCGGGTCCCGGACGGCGGCGGGACCGGACTCGCTACTGGCGTCGGACGGCAGCGTCACGGCGGGCCTCCCGGGGACCCGTCCAGGCTAGAGCGGCGCCCTACCGGCCGGTAGCGTGTGATCGATCACGGCCGGGCGCCGCGTCAGGCCGGAACGGCGCTGGCGTCGACGTGGAGGGCGATGATCCGGTCGATCCTGGTCAGCGAGAGCATTCGCGCCACCCGCGGCGGCGCGTTGCGCAGGACCAGCCGGCGGCCGGCGAGCCGGGCGCGCCGGTGGGCACCGACCAGGACGCCGAGTCCGGTCGCGTCGAGCAACTCCACCGCGGACAGGTCGACGACCAGCTCTCCCTCGCCGTCCGTCAGCGCCTCGTGCAGCGCCTCCCGCGCCACCGCCGCCCCGCGCACGTCGAGCCGCCCGACCAGCACCACCTCGCCGCCGTCACCGACAGTCGCCCGCATGGCGTCCCCTCCCCCCGGCGATACGCCGGTACAGAGAAGACAGCACGGGCCGGTGATACGTTGCCCGCTCCAGAAGATCGTCACCTGATCGTCACCTTCCGGGATCCGGGCGTGCTGCGGGGGGCGAAGGCCTTCCCGGATCCAGGCATGCCGCCCGGGGGCAGGGCCCTCCGGGATCCGCGCACGCTGGGCGGGGCCAGGTGGCGGCATCCCGGTGACAGACTGGTGGCGTGCCCTTGGACGCGGGCAGCTATCACTACGCGGCGGGCCCGGTCGTCGCGATCGTCGTCGTCTGCCTGCTCGCCGTGCTGATGCGGTGGACCGTGGGGACCGGCCGGTCGCGGGCGGCCAGATCGGCCCTGCCGTCCAGCGGGACCCCCGATCACGGGCTGCTCCGCCCGGTCGCCGAAGTGCCCGACCGCGCCGCAGGCTCGGCGCTGCGGGCCGTGCTCTCGGACGCCGGCATCCGGTCCACGCTGGGGGTACGGCGGGACGGCACCGTGCAGGTGCTGGTGTTCGCCGACGACGAGGACCGGGCCCGCCGGCTGGTGCCGCCGGCCGGCTGACCGCACGGTCCGCTGACCGCACGCCCGGCTGAACGCACGGCCAGCTTGGCGCCAGCGGCCAGCTGACCGCACTGCCGGCTGACCGCATGGCCAGGCTGTTGCCGCCAGCCGGCCGACCGCACGGCCAGGTTGGTGCCCCCGGCCGAGTGAGAGCCCGGCCCGTTGGTGCCGCCGGCCGGCTGGCACCGGCGCTGGGACCGTGCGCCACGCCGTAGGGTGGCGCTGTGGCCGTGCACCTCACCCGCATCTACACGAAGACCGGCGACGACGGGACGACCGCGCTCGGCGACATGAGCCGGGTCCGCAAGACGGACCCCCGGCTGGTCGCCTACGCCGATGTGGACGAGGCCAACTCCGCGATCGGCGTCGCGCTGGCGCTCGGCGCGCTGCCCGCGGAGATCGCCGACCTGCTGCGCACGGTCCAGAACGACCTGTTCGACCTGGGTGCCGACCTGTGCGTCCCGGTCGTCCCCGACCCACCCTACGAGCCGCTGCGGGTGACCGACGCCCAGGTGGAGCGGCTCGAGCGGGCCTGCGACGCGTTCAACGCGCGGCTGCCGAAGCTGGACAGCTTCCTGCTCCCGGGTGGCACGCCGGGCGCGGCGCTGCTGCACGCGGCCCGGACCGTGGTGCGGCGGGCGGAGCGGAGTGCCTGGGCGCTGCTGGAGGCGGACGGCGAGCGGACGGCCGAGGTGCCCGCGCGCTACCTCAACCGGCTGTCCGACCTGCTGTTCATCCTGGCTCGGACGGCGAACCCGGCCGGCGACGTGCTCTGGACCCCGGGCGCGAACCGCTAGTGCGATGACCGCCCGCGTCCGCAGGGGCTGGCCCTGCCGGCTGAACAGCGGTCACCGCTAGTGCGGTGACCACCGGCGTGGCCCAGCTGCGCTGAACAGCGTGAGCGGCACCAGAAAAGTCGGTGACCCTCTGTGGACACCCGCGCCAGGCCGCCCGGCCCGGAACGTCAGGAGGCGGCGTAGCCGGGCACCGCGAAGCCCGGCGGCGCCGACTCCAGCCAGGACAGGAAGCCGGTGAGCGCGCCCGCGCTCATCGCCAGCTGCACAGGTCCCGCGTCGTTGCGGCACTCCACGATCACCGCGTCGGCCTGCACCGCCCACGACTCGGCCCCGGTCGGCAGCCGCCGGCCGACCACCTGCAGCTCCCGCCTGGACAGGCTGCGCGCCGGTTTCACGGTCAGCGCGAACAGCCGATACCACAGCAGGTCGTCCCCGGCGTAGCGCCCGACGCCGAGCGCCCAGCCGCCCCCGATCCGGCCGAAGCGGGTGCGCAGGCTCATGTCGATGGCACCAGCCGGCCGCAGCAGCACCCGGCGGCGCACGGCGAGCAGGACCAGGGCGAGGGCCACCACGCCCAGGGCGACGGCGAGGGCCGCGACGACCTCCACCGCCACTGCGGGCTACACCGCCTGGCCGGCGGCGCGCAGCCGCGAGAGCGCACGGCTCGCCGCGGCCGCGGCATCGGGATCATCATCACCGGCGGACTGGGCCCGCTCCAGCGCGGCCTGCGCGCGGGCCACGTCGATCTCCGCGGCCGGCTCGGCCAGCTCGGCGAGGACGGACACGCCGTCCGCAGTCACCGACAGGAAGCCGCCGTGCACCGCATAGACCAGCTCGTCGCCGTCCTCCTGGCGGATGCGGACCACGCCGCCGTCGGCGAGCTGGCCGAGCAGCGGAGCGTGACCGGGCAGCACCCCGAGCTCGCCCTCGGTCGTCCGGGCGATCACCATGCGGGCCTCACCGGACCACAGCATGCGCTCGACCGAGACGAGCTCGACGTCCAGGGTCGCCACAGGACCTCCTTCGGCAGTCCGGAGTCGACAGCAGTCTAGCGAGCGACGCCGAGGATGATCGGGCCGGCCCTCGGACCAGGGTCGCGAGGCAGCCCCAGCCCTCAGGCGACGCGCTCCGAGAAGGCCGGTGCGCCCGGAGAGGAGACGTCCGCGAGGGTACGGCAAGCCGCCCGGCCTACCCGGCGCCGGTCCCGGGCCGGCGGGCGCGTCCGTCGCGTGTGGACTGCGTCGTGGCGCTACTTGTTGAGCTCCGCCGCCTTCTTCTCCACGTCCTCGATGCCGCCGCAGAGGAAGAACGCCTGCTCCGGCAGGTGGTCGTAGTCCCCGTGGGTGAGCGCCTTGAACGCCTCGACCGTCTCCCGCAGCGGCACGACCGAGCCGGGCTGGCCGGTGAACTGCTCGGCGACCAGCAGGTTCTGGGACAGGAAGCGCTGGATCCGGCGCGCCCGGCCGACCAGGATCTTGTCCTCTTCGGACAGCTCGTCGATGCCGAGGATCGCGATGATGTCCTGCAGGTCGTTGTAGCGCTGCAGGATCCGCTTCACCTCCTGCGCGACGTTGTAGTGCTCCTCGCCGATGTACTGCGGGTCGAGGATCCGGGAGGTCGAGTCGAGCGGGTCCACCGCCGGGTAGATGCCCAGCTCCGAGATCGGCCGGGACAGCACGGTGGTCGCGTCGAGGTGAGCGAAGGTGGTGTGCGGGGCCGGGTCGGTGATGTCGTCCGCCGGCACGTAGATCGCCTGCACCGACGTGACCGAGCCCTT
>WNGJ01000521.1_pt1 | contig 43545 bp, 47 predicted proteins | sample 5400611 | NCBI WGS metagenome assembly WNGJ01 (sample SAMN13153375, study PRJNA577476) | soil metagenome | isolation source: 40 cm soil or saprolite under Garry oak tree replicate 1 | place: USA:California | collected 2016-06-15
GCAACGTCGATGTGACATCGGCGTGGTTGCTGCCGCGGGCGGGTGGGTGGATTCGGGTTCCGGGGCGGGGCGCGCGGGACTCATGGGGCATGCGGGAAAGCGGTGGCGGGGCAGGCCGGGGGTCGGGGCAGGCGCCATTGGTGCACCCACGATCCGCCCTCGGAGGTTGGCCGCCTAGCTGGGCTGGGTACGCTGCGGGTCCGGCTCGTCCTGGTGCAGGGTGCCGACCTCGGCCTTCAAGATGCGCATCGACTTGCCCAGCGACCGCGCCGCATCCGGCAGCTTCTTCGACCCGAACAGCACGATCAGCACCACGGCGACGATCAGCATCTTCCACGGGCTGTCGAAAATACCAATCATGTTCGTTCCCTTCAGCCGGTCATGGGCGCCGCTTGCGGCGTGAGTGCGTCCGCACCGATCAGCCAGATCGTCCATCCCTGCGCGGACAGCGCCGGCCAGAGGCGGTTCGCGCAGTGCCGGCACAGGTAAAGCTCGCCGTCCCGGAACACGCGGTACACCGCTCGGACCGCAGGTCCGCACCGGTCACATGTCTGATTCAGCTCCATGGCGAGCTATGTGGCGGTAGGCATCTCACATCACCCATTCGTCGCGCAGGCCCGGTCGGGTTGGTCATGAAACCGCCCGTTCTCCGCCGGCCCGAGGTTCGGCGGCCAGGTGGACTCGGGGGCCCCGGGCTCAGTCTCTTTGCGAGCCGGAGAAGATCTGCAGGAAGAACAGGAAGACGTTCAGTATGTCCAGGAAGATGGACGCGGCCAGCAGGGGCGCGGAGCCGATGTCGCTCGATCGTCGCAGCCGCTGGAAATCGAACATGGTGAAGCCGGCGAAGATCACCAGGCCGATCACCGAGTAGATCAGTGCGCCGTGCGGGATGTGCACGAAGATCAGCACGATGCCGAACACGATCAGGGCCAGCAGCGCCCAGAAGCAGACTCGCGCGATCGCCGACAGGTCGCGCCGGGTGGCGTAACCGGCGGCCCCGAACCCGGCGATGAACAGCGCGGTGGCGCCGCCCGCCTGCCACAGCGCACGCGGGTCGGCGCTCGCGTAGTAGGCGAGCGTCGGCGCCACGGCCACCCCGATCAGCAGCCCGAAGGCGGCGAGCAGCCCGACGGTCAGCTGGGTTGACCTGCGCGCCGCGAATCGCATGGCGATCAGGCAGACGAAGGCGGCGATGAACGCCGCGATGCCCGCGCCTGGGGCCAGGTTGCGGCCCAGGTAGGCGCCGAGCGCGAAGAGGGCGGCCGTGACGGCGACGTATCCCATCGTCTGCGCGAATAGGGTGCGGGTTCGATCGCGGGCTGCCGCCCCGAATCCTGCATACCGAAGTGACTCGCTCATGTCATCCTGCTCTTCCGTCGTACCGTACGGTCCCATTAAGCATCCGCCGCCAGCTCGATGCGCGAATCAGCATCTCAGAGCAGGACCGGGATCCCAGGCGTGAACCAAGCCCGTTCGGGAGAAAAGATCTTTTACCCCCGAACGAGTCAGGGGTGCTTGCCCAAGATGGCCCGGGCCAGGGTACCGGCCAGGGTATTCACGGGCGCGACCGGCCGCCCGGAGGCGGGATCGTGAAGCTTCGCCGGCGAGAATACCGGCAAGCTGGTCCTCGCCGTCCAGTGAAACCAGCTGGTAGCCCACGACGATTCCTGACCAGGAGGAACGATGACCGAGACAGCCGTTGAGGAGGCCGGCGGACGATCCGTCACCGGTGCCGCCATTCACCACACGGTCGTGGTGGTCCGCGACCTCGAAGCCAGCCTGCGCTTCTACCGGGACGGGCTTGGCCTCGAGGAACTGCAGGACCGGCGGGTCGAGGGTGACTGGCCCGATCTTTTCGACGCACCCAGCCGCAGCTTGCGCGCGGTTTTCCTGGGCGACGCGCGAGTCCCTGACGACCACGCCGGCGTGCTGGAGCTCAACGTCTTCGACGGTGATGTCCCGGCCGGGCCGCCGCCCTCGCCGCCGAGGACCGGGTTCTTCCTGGTGTCGTTCTTCGTCGACGTCGAGGCCACGCTGAGCCGCCTCGCCGCTCTCGACCTGGGCGGCCCGCCCCGTCGCGTCGCTCAACCGACCCCAAACGGACCGCTAACCCTAGCGACCGTGCGCGATCCGGACGGGCTGCTCGTCCTGCTCACCCCCGGTTCGATTACCCGGCATGCGCAGTGAGCTGACCGCGCCCCCAGGTGCGATCGTAGATAACAGGACCGACCCGGTGGCATCGACTCCAGGCCACTGACATCACAGGAGAGGAGCAGCAGTCGTGGACATGAAACTCGAGGTTGTGGTGGTGCCCGTCTCCGACGTGGACAAGGCCAAGGAGTTTTACCAGAGGCTGGGGTGGCGGCTGGATGCCGACTTCGCCAACGGCGAGGACTTCCGGGTGGTGCAGCTGACGCCGCCCGGCTCGCTGTGCTCGATCATCTTCGGCACCGGAATCACCTCGGCCGCACCGGGTTCGGCTGACGGCCTGCAGCTGACCGTCACCGACATCGACGCGGCCCGGGCCGAGCTCACCGGCCACGGTGCCGAGGTGAGCGAGGTCTTCCACGACGCGGGCGGGGTGTTCCACCACGCCGGGACCGAGGGACGGGTATCCGGCCCGGCCCCGGATCACCAAAGCTACGGCTCGTTCGCCGCGTTCAGCGACCCGGACGGCAACGGCTGGCTGCTCCAGGAGATCACGACGCGCCTGCCGGGCCGGTGAGGACCCAGCTAGGGAACGGGAGACACACCATGAACAGCGACTACGACGTCATCGTGGTGGGCGCCGGCTCGCCGGGCGAGCACTGCGCCGGCGAACTGGCCGACGGGGGCCTGCGGGTGGCGCTGGTCGAGCGCGAGCTGGTCGGGGGCGAATGCTCCTACTGGGCCTGCATCCCGTCCAAGACGCTGCTGCGCCCCGGCGAGGCGGTGCAGGCCGCGCGCGAGGTGGCGGCCAGCGCGCAGGTCGACGTCGAGGCGGCGCTGGCCTGGCGGGACTTCATGGTCTCCAACTATTCCGATGCCGGACAGGAGCGCTGGCTGGCGGGCAAGGGCATCGACCTGCTGCGCGGGACCGGCCGGCTCGCCGGGCCGGGCGTGGTGGAGGTCGACGGCGTGCGCCACACCGCCCGGCACGTGGTCGTGGCGACCGGCGCTGATCCGGTCGTGCCGCCCGTCCCGGGCCTGCGCGAGCTCGATGGCGTCTGGACCAACCGTGAGGTGACCGGCATGAAGGCCGTCCCGCGGCGCCTGCTGATACTCGGCGGCGGCGCGGTCGGCGCCGAGATGGCCCAGGCCGTGCGCCGCCTCGGCGGGGAGGTTGCCCTCGTCGAGGGCGCCGGGCACGTGCTCGCCCGCGAGCCCACGCCGCTGGGCGAGGCGCTCGGCGAGGTCCTGCGGCGCGACGGCATCGAGCTCATGCTCGGCGTGCACGCGACCGCCGCGCGGCGCGAGGGCGCAGACTACATCCTCATCCTCGAGGGTGGCCGCGAGCTGCGCGGCGACCACCTGCTCCTGGCCACCGGCCGGCGCCCGCGCGTGCCCGCCGGCCTGGAAACGGTCGGCGTCCAGGCCGGCCCGCAGGGCATCGGAGTCGACGCGCACCTGCGCGCCGGGGAGCGCCTGTGGGCGATCGGCGACGTCACCGGCGTGCGGCTGCTGACCCACGTCGGAAAGTACCAGGGCGAGGTCGTCGCCGCGAACATCCTCGGCGAGCCCCGCGAGGCCAGCTACGAGGCCATCCCGGACGTGGTCTACACCGACCCGCAGGCAGCTGCGGTCGGCGCCGCCGCGGCCCGGTTCAGCGCGACCGCCCGGATATCCGAGGTGGCCAAGACGGCCACCTACACCCACGCCTACGCCGAGTCGAACGGCTTCCTGACCCTGTTGTCCGACGGCGAGCGGCTGACCGGCGCCTACGCGCTCGGCCCCGAGGCCGGCGAGTGGCTGCAGCAGGCCACGCTGGCCATCCGCGCCCGCGTGCCGCTCGACGTGCTGCGCGACGTCATCCAGCCCTTCCCCACCTTCTCGGAGATCTACGTCGACGCGCTGAAGGCGCTCCGCGGGCAGATCATGGCCGCCCGCCAGCCGGCCGGGGCGGAATCGCCATGACCGGATCAACGGCCGGCCTGGACCAGCGCGAACCCGAACTAACCGGGCAGACCGTCGTCGTGATCGGCGGCAGCGCCGGCATCGGGCTCGAGACGGCCCGCCGGGCGCGCGCCGAGGGCGCCGGCATCATCCTGACCGGCCGCCACCCCGACCGCCTGCAGCGGGCCGCGGACGAACTCGGCGCGCTGAGCTGCGCCGCCTTCGACGCCACCGATCCGGACGCCCTCGACCGGTTCTTCGGCGACCTGCCCGAGGCGATCGACCACGTGCTGGTCACGGGTCCCGGTCCGTACTACGCGCGCCTGGCCGACCTGGACCGCGAGCGGGCGCACCGCGATTTCGACGATCATCTGTGGCTGGCCGTCGCCGTCGCGCAGCACGCCATCGGCCGGGTGCGGCCCGGCGGCACGCTGCTGTTCATGAGCGGCACCGGCGGCCGCGGACGGGGACCCGGCCTGTCGCTCATCGCGGCGGCCACCGCCGCGCTGCCCGCCCTGATCGCCAACCTGGCGGTCGAAGTGGCGCCGATCAGGGTCAACCTCATCGCCGCCGGCTTCGTCGACACGCCCCTGTCCGCGTCGCTGCTCGGCGACGACCTCGACCAGCGCCGCGACCAGCTCCGCGCGACGCTCCCCATCGGGCGCGTGGTGGGGCCGACCGACGTCGCCGCCCTCGCCGTGCACATCATGACCAACACCGCGCTGACCGGCGCGACCTACGACATCGACGGCGGCCAGCAACTGGTCTCCAGCGGGTGATCGCGGTGAACGACTGCCCAAGCTGGCCATCGAGGGGCGCTGCTGCCGTCCCGGGAGGCGCATAACCATGGAATACCTCGTCACCATGACCACGCACGTTCCGGACGGAACCTCAGAACAGGCGGTGGCAGACATCCGCACCCGGGAGGCCGCCCACTCGCGTGAGCTCGCAGCCCAGGGACACCTGCTTCGGCTGTGGCGCCCTCCGCTGCAACCGGGCGAATGGCGCTCGCTCGGGCTGTTCGCCGCCGCCGACGGCGACCGGCTCGAGGCAGTGCTCGCTTCGATGCCGCTGCGCGTGTGGCGCAGCGACGAGGTCACCCCGCTCTCGCCGCACCCGAACGACCCCGCCCCGACGTCCGGAGCAGGCCAGCCCTCAGCAGTAGAGAAGGCCGCGGAGTTCCTGGTGACCTTCACCCCGGCCGTCCCGCCGGGCACACCCGACCAGACGGTGCAGGACACCAAGGCCCGGGAGGCGCAGGCCGCACATGACCTGGCCGGCCAGGGACACCTGCTCCGGCTGTGGGCCCTGCCGGGCGCCGGGCGCGCGCTGGGCCTGTACCAAGCCCGCGACGCGGCCCAGATGCAGGCGATCCTGGAGTCGCTGCCCCTGGCCCCCTTGATGACCGTGGACACCACGCCGCTGTCGCCGCACCCGAGCGACCCAGCGATCATCCGCCCTCCCGCCACGCCGCCGACAGAAACGCCATGAACCCAGCGGGCCACAAGGTCGCCATCATCACCGGCGGCTCCCAGGGCATCGGTGCGAGCTTGGTCGCGGCCTACCGCCGGCAAGGCTGGGGGGTGGTAGCTACCGCCCGCACGATGAAGCAGACCGAGGACCCTGAAGTACTCACCGTCGACGGCGACATCACCGAACCCGAAACTACCGAACGGATCATCGGCGGGGCACTGGGACGCTTCGGCCGCATCGACACGCTGATCAACAACGCCGGCGTCTTCGTCTCCAAGCCGTTCACCGACTACACCGCCGAGGACTACGCCTTGGTCGTCGGCGTCAACCTCACCGGATTCTTCTGGCTGACCCAGCGGGCCATCGCCGAGATGCTGAAGCGGTACGGCGGCCACGTGGTCAACATCACGACGACCCTCACCGATTTTGCGAGCTCCAGCGTGCCATCGGTGCTGACCTCACTCACCAAGGGCGGCCTGGCTTCGGCCACCAGGTCGCTGGCCGTCGAGTACGCGTCCCGCGGCATCCGGGTCAACGCCGTCTCGCCGGGCATCATCCAGACGCCGATGCATCCGCCGGAAAGCTACGACGCGCTCGGCGACCGGCTTCCCCCGCTCGGGCGGGTGGGCCAGATCAGCGACGTCGTCGACGGCATCTTGTTCCTGGAGGCGTCGCCGTTCATCACCGGGGAGATCCTGCACATCGACGGCGGCCAGATCGCCGGTCACTGATCCGGCGCGAGGGCTAAGCCGGCAAGGTCGGCCGGGCCGAGGTTGGACAGCGCCTCGCGTGGTCGCGTAGTCAGCCCGGTGCGCTCCGGCACGTGGTCCATCGATGCCAGTTCGGCGGCAGCCTGCTGGACGAACACAGGCGCCATCCCCCGCGGCCATCCCGCCGCCAAGCGCCGCCGGATCTCAGTGGGGGCCACGGGGCGGACGGAACGCGGCATCGTAGATCCCGCCGACTATGTCATCAAGCAGCCGGACGGCTTCGTCGATCCTGTTGTCGAGGCCGCCGGGTGACATGTCGGCCACCGTGCTCAGCACGACGCCGACCTCGATGATGCTGCTCGTGATCCTGTTCAGGATCTCCTCAAGATGTCGCTGCTGCGCGGCCAGGGCGGCCGGGTCCCGATCGAAGATGGCAGCGGGCGTCTCGCGCTGCGTGGTCTCGGTGCCATCGCGGATCACCGCCAGGGTGAAGCGGCCGGTTCTCGCCGAAACCGGCCTAAGGCTGATCTGGACCGGGAAAGCGGTTCCGTCCTTTCTCGCTCCAGTCAGCCACGCGCCGGGAAGCAGCTGATGGCTGGCGGGGACGAGGATCTGCAGCGAGCGGCCCGGCAGTTCGCCGTGCTGGTAGCCGAACATCTCTTCCAGGCGCCGGTTCACCAGCCCGATTTCACCAGTGTCATCGGCGAGTGCTATCCCGTCGGGATGGGCGTCCAGGGCCTGCCACACCACGGCCGGGGTGATTGCGGTTGCGCGGCTGTCCGGCAAGGCCGCCACCGGGAGCTTGATCACCGACCCCACGGCATCCGGCCGCCCAGGGCCGGATGTTCCGGTCCGGGCAGCCCTCGACACCAGGGGCAGGACGACGGCTGGCCTGTGCGCGGCAAGAGCTGCCTCCAGGACCGGGTAAATCGAGACGAGCCGATCAAGACCGCTGATGCCGAGAACGCGCCGGATTACCGGGGCCGTGACCACTAGCCGCAGTTCCGTGCCGCTGGCGGCGGCCCGCTGGTAGACACGCGCCAGGGTCTCGGTCCCCGCGTGATCGCATGACACGGTCGCGGACATATCCGCGATGAGCGTCTCCGCACCGCGATTGATGAGAGTCAGCAGCTCCTCACGGATCGAGCCAGCAGTGGACAGGTCGACATGCTCTGGCAGTGCCACGATCGCCTGCCGGCCACGATCCAGCCACCGTACCTGGCCTTCCAGCAGGGACATTACGCCTCCGATCGGCCGGCCGCGGCAGACGTGGCGGCCAGCGTGGCGGCGAAGTAATCCACGGTGCTAGTGCGATCACGATGCTCCCGCTCATAGCCTGGCCACCTTCGCCGCTGCCGCTAATGCGCCCCCAGTGCATACAGCAGTCATGCCAGCTCCATGAAGGCCATGTGGAGACGGTATGGAGTTGCGCCCCGCCTCACTCGCGAGCACGGGATTTGCGGTCATAGCGCAACTCGTCGCGGAAGCGCCAGGAGGCAGCCACTCAGGCGCGGGTGCCGGAGACCCGTGAAGTGCCGATTCCAGGCCTGAAAACGGAACCTCATGCTCATGGTGTTGCGGTAATTTCCCGCGTCGGTGAACCTGTTGCCGCCGGAACGCAATAGAGAAGCGATGGACGACGATGAGCTGATCGCCGCGATGGCGGGCGGCGACGATACCGCGCTGCGGGAGTTGTTCGCACGGCACGCGCCGTGGCTGGCAGCCCGGCTGCGCCCCATCCTGCCCGCGGCCGAGGTGGAGGACGTGCTGCAGGAGAGCTTCCTGGCGGTCTGGCGGGGAGCGCGCGGCTACCGGCCCGAGGGCTCGCCAGGCGGCTGGCTGTGGGGGATCACCCGGCGACAGGCGGCGCTGTGGCTGCGCCGCCGCGGCCCGGACGGATTGCCGCTAGCCGTCCTGGCCGGGCACGGCGGCCAGCACGCGGGTGATCCGGCGGAGGCCGCCGTGTCCCGGGCTGAACTCGCCGAGGCGGTCAGGGCGCTCGGCCCGGAGGGCAGCACGACGCAGGAGGTCTGGCGGCTGATGTACGTGGAGGACCGGACGGTCACCGAGGTGGCCGGGCTGATGGGCGTGCCCGAGGGCACGGTGAAAAGCCGCGCTCACCGGGTCCGGCAGCTCATGCGCGCGGTGTTGCGGCCGCCGGTGCGGGACGGAGGCGGACGATGACCTTTAGCCATGAGATGACTGGTGACCGTGCTGACCTGCCGGGCCCGGGCCAGGACCGGGGCCCGCGTGACGTTGATCTGCACCGGGTGTGGCTGGGGGTGGCCGCGGAGGTCTGGCGCCACCGCCCGGGACTGGTGGAACGGCTGGCCGGGCGGGCGCTGCGCTCGCCGGGCCTGGCGCGGGCGCTGGTGGCCACGCCGTCGCTGCTGCTCGGCTGGGTCATCGCCAGCGCGGTCGTGCTGGCGGCCGGGATGTTCGCCACGCTGGGGACCGGCATGCCGTTCGTGCCCTTGTTCGCGCCCGCGGTCGCCGCCGCGGGCATCGCCTACGCCTACGGGCCGGGCATCGACCCGGCCTGGGAACTGTCGCAGAGCATGGCGGTCAGCGACCGGATGGTGCTGCTGGTCCGGGTGCTGGTCGTGTTCGCGCTGAACGCGGCCCTGGGGCTGGCCGCGTCTGCGGCGTCGGGGACCGCGGCCGTGGTCACCTTCGGCTGGCTGGTCCCGATGACCGCGGTGTCCGCGCTGGCTCTTGCGGCGGCGACGGTCACCCGCTCGGCGAACGCCGGTGTCGCGGCGGGCCTGGCCGCCTGGGCGATCACGGTGCTGTCGGTGCGCTCGGCTTCCGGCCAGGTCACCGCGGCGGTCGCCAGCCCCGTGCTGGTCCTTCCCTACCTGGCGGTCGCCGCCGCCTGCGGCGCCATCGCGTGGTTTACCACCCGTATTCCGAAAGGAACGTCATGAACGTTGAGATCAGCGATCTGACCAGGCGGTTCGGCCGCGCCCAGGCGGTGGCCGGGGTGAGGTTGGAGACCGGTCCCGGGGTGTTCGGGCTGCTGGGCCCGAACGGCGCGGGCAAGACCACGCTGCTGCGGATGATGGCCACGGTGATCCAGCCGAGCTCCGGCCGCGTGCGGCTGCTCGGCCGCGATCCGGGCGGATACGGGCCGCGGCGCGAGATCCGGCGCAGGCTCGGTTACCTGCCGCAGAACCTGGGCTACTACCCGGGATTCACGGTGGCCGAGTTCGTCGAGTATTTCGCGCTGCTGAAGGAGATGCCGCCGGGCCGGGTGCCGCAGGCGGTGGCCACCGCGATCGAGCGGGTCGACCTGGGCAGCAGGGCGAGAGCCAAGTTGCGCACCCTGTCCGGCGGCATGCTGCGCCGGGTCGGAGTCGCGCAGGCGATCGTCAACGAGCCCGAGTTGCTGCTGCTGGACGAGCCGACCGCCGGGCTTGACCCCGAGCAGCGGGTGACGTTCCGCGCCCTGCTGCGCGACCTCGGCGGGCAGGCCACCGTGATCGTCTCCACCCACCTGGTGGAGGATGTCGGCGCCGCCTGCAGCGAGGTTGCGCTGATGGACGCCGGGAAGATCGTGTTCCAGGGCACGCCGGACGAGCTGATCGCCCGCGGCGAGGGCACCGGTGCGGCCGGCGACGCGCCGCTGGAGCGCGGCTACAGCGCTGTGCTCGCGGCCGCCCGGTCCACGGCGGCCGCGTGATGGCCGCCGCGACCGGCGCCCCGGTGCGGCCTTGGACACCGCGCGCCAGCAGCGCGGTCCCGCTCAACGCCGCGCGGCTGCTGCTCATGGAACTGCGCCGCAACACGATGCCATGGATCCTGCCGCTGATCGCCGCGCTGTTCTGGTTCGACTCCTACCGGCCAAGCACCGGCACGGCGCTGCTATACGGGCTGCGCACGTTCTGGAACATGGGCCAGGGGAACACGATCATCGACTTCGGGCCGCTGGTGGCCGGCGTGGCCGCCTGGATGGGATCGCGGGACGGCCGCCGCGGCCTGGCCGACCTGGTGACCGCGACCGTCCGGCCGCGCTGGGCGGCCCAGCTCGCCACCTGGGCCGCGACCGCGATCTGGGCGGTGGCCGCCTATTTGGTCTTCGTGAGCGTCATGTTCGCGGTGTACGCCCACCAGGGCGTCGGGGGCACGCCACCGTGGTGGTGGGTCGGCGTCGGCGCCACGGCGGTGGCCGCGTTCAGCGCCGTGGGGTTCGCCATCGGGGCCTACTGGCCGAGCCGGTTCGCCGCGCCGGTGGCCGCGTTCATCGGGTTCCTGGCGATGTTCCTGTCGTCCCAGACCGGGTTCAGCCACACCAGCGGGTGGGCGCTGATCCTGCCGACCAACTCCCACGGCAGCTTCGAGGGCAGCGCCCAGACCGACTCCGGGATCTATTACCCCTGGCTGCCGGACCTGCCGATCGCCCGGATCATGCTCCTGGCCGGAATCGCCGTAGCGGCACTGGGCCTGACCGGCCTGCCCGCCCGGGCCGGCGGCCAATGGCTGCGCCGCGCCGCCGCAATCCTCACGCTCGCCGGTCTGGCGTCGGCGGGGACCGCCGTCGGGCTGGCCAGGACCGCCCAGGAATCGGCGCACGGCGTGGTCATCGCCGCCCTGCACGACGCCGCGAACGACGCGCCGATTACCTACACGCCCGCCTGCGGCCACGCCGCCGGGGTGCCGGTGTGCCTCAACCCGGCCTACGGCCGGTGGCTGCCGGACATGACCGCCGGGCTGGCGCCGGTGCTCGCCGAGGTGGCCGGCCTGCCCGGCGCGCCGGCGCGTGCCACCCAGGTCGCCGCGGCATACCCCAGCGGTGGAGACGGGCCGCCCCAGCCTATGACGTTCGGCGGCGACCCGCCGGTGCTCCGCCTGCAGCTTGGCATTCTCGACATGCCGGGACCGTGCGGCTTTTGCGGGCTCGTGACCACGCAACAGTTCACCGACCAGATGCGGCTGCTGTTCGCCCACGCCTTCGTGGGCGCGGGCGGCGACCCCGGCAGCCCGGTGCAGCAGGCCGTGCAGGCAGCGCTGCTGCAGGATGCCGGGATACCGTTCGCCGCGCAGCCTACGCTGATGAGGCACACCGAGAACTTCCCGGGAGCCGAGAAGGGAGCGGCGACCGGGCCGGTCTACGCGGCGGCCCGGCGGCTCGCTGCCCGGCCGGCCGCGGCCCGGCACGCCTGGCTCGCCGCTCATCTGGCCGTGCTGCGGGCCGGCGGGCTCACGCTGGCGGAACTGCCATGACCACTACAGGCCTGCGCCGGCCGGCGCCGGGGAGCGTCCCGCCTCCGGCGGCCCGGACCCGGCGAGGCCGGGCGGCCGCCGGATGGCGGCTGGCGCGGCTGTACCTGGTCAGCCGCCGGGTGCCGATGGCGCTGGCGCTGTTGGCCGGGCTCGGCGCGCTGCTGTGGTCCGCGCTGCACTGGCACTGGAACATCGCCGGCGGCGCCGCCGCGCGGCTGTTCATCCCGCTGACGATCCAGACCGGGGCCGCGGCGGTGATCGCGGTCACCACCTACGGGCCGTTCGGGGAGCCAGAACGGGCCGCCGGCCGGTGGCTGCCCTGGCTGCGGCTGGGCACGGCCGTGGCGCTCACCGCCGTCGCGTTCGGTGAGCTGGCCGCCGGGGCCGCGGCGGGCGGGATGCCAGGCGGGACCCTCGCCCTGCTCCGCAACCTCGGCGGCGTGGCCGGCATCGGCCTGCTGTCCGCAGCCGTCCTCGGCGGCGCGTTCGGCTGGACCGGGCCGATGGCCTACCTGGTGATCAGCGAAGGGGCGCTGGCCCACCGCTCGGCCACGCCATGGGTCTGGCCGACCCGGCTGCCGCACGACCGCGGCGGCGCGATCTGCGCCTGCCTGGTGATCGCCGCCGGACTGGTGCTGATCACCGTGCGCGGACCGCGGGAATCGGGCCGCGAGTCCGGCCCCGCAAGCTGAACCCGGAGGCAAGGCGCGGCACGCGATGGTGCAGCGGTTCGACCTGGAAGGTGCACATCGTCACCACCTGACTGGCCGGCCGGAGCCGGGCGAGTAACCGTCGGCAGCTGGAATGCCTCTGTGCCGCGGCATAAGCCCCGGATTTGTGTATCAGCATCGATACTTCAGCCTCTCGACCGGATAGCTTTCGCCGGCTTCGCCTGGGGGCTGGTGGCGTGCGCCGGTTATGATTTCTTCCGGCTGCCCAATGTCTATGTTTTCCACCTGTGGGGAGACTTCTTCGGAAGAATAGGCGGGTGGGCAACGGGCACGAGTTCGAACTATCTCGCCGGTTACCTGTGGCGGTACCTCGGCGACGGGGCCGGCATTGGCGTAGTCGTTTTCATCCAGGCTGCCGTCATCGGAGTGTCCTCATGGCCAAGGCGGCAGGTCGTGGGGCTCACGGTCGCCTTCGCCGTCTTTCCCGTATGGGCAGGTCTCGTGCTCACGGACGCACTGGCGCCGGCCGGGCGGGCGGGCGTTGTTCCCGCTCAACGCGACGACGCTTGTACTGAGCCTCGCCGGCCACCTGATCTTCGGAACGATCCTTGGCTACGGGCTGTGGGTATCACAAGACCGGACTGGATATCGATCCGGCCTGCTCGAACCCGAGCCCTGCGTAGAACACGGCTGCTTCGGTCACATCATCGACGCGAAGCCCTACCCGGAAGGGAGCCTCGTCGGTCATTGCGCCTCCGTTCGGCGAGCGTTGTCGCAAGAAGCACGATGCATCAGCATGGGGAACCGTGGCCAGTGTGCCGGGTTTGATCATGCTGCATCGTGATGTCGCCCTCGGGCGTCCGCGGGAACGCCGGTCAAGACAAGTGTCAGGCGGATCCGGCTGATCCGGTTCGGCGGCCGCGATCGCGGCGACCGAGATGTTGCGAAACGGCTTACCTGCACGGCTTTGCGGTAAGCCTGCACTGTTTGCGGGGTAGGCTCCGACAGTGAGGGAACCGTACCGGGAGGGACGCTGATGGGAACGGATCCGGCGGCGGCCGGGGGGAACGGCGCGCAGGCCGACGGCGGGACGGCCGTTCCGCCGGGCATTGACACCAGCACGGCCCACCCGGCCCGCGTCTATGACTACTGGCTTGGCGGGAAGGACAATTTCGCTGCCGACCGTGAGGCGGCCCAGCTGGCCCTGCAGGCCTATCCGGAACTGGCCAGGGCAGTGCAGTCCAACCGCGCGTTCCTGGCCAGGGCGGTGCGCTACCTGACCGGGGCGGGCATCCGGCAGTTCCTTGATGTCGGGACCGGCATCCCGGCCGCCAGCAACACCCACCAGGTCGCCCAGGGCGAGGCGCCGGACAGCCGGATCGTCTACGTGGACAACGACCCCATCGTGCTCCTGCATGCCCAGGCCCTGCTGAAGAGCACGCGGCAGGGTAGCTGCGATTACATCCAGGCCGACCTGCACGACCCGGGCAAGATCTTGGCCGGGGCGGCCCGGACACTGGACTTCGGCGAGCCGGTGGCGCTCATGCTGCTCGCTATCTTGCAGTTCATCCCGGAGCAGGAGAACCCGTACGCGCTGGTGTCCGAGCTGCTTGCGGCGCTGCCGTCCGGCAGCTACCTGGTCGTTTCGCACCCCACGGACGACTTCAACCCCAACCGGCAGGGCGAGTCGATTCAGCGCTACAACGAGCGGGTGGCCGACCAGGCCACGCTGCGCGACCAGGACGGGACCAGGCGTTTCTTCGACGGCCTCGACATTATCGAGCCCGGCGTGGTCGCGGTCTCGCAGTGGCGGCCGGACAGCGATCTGGTGGCCGCCGCGCCGTCATCGATGTGGTGCGGGGTAGCGCGCAAGCCATGATCACGGCGCGTTAGGCACCGGAGCGCTCCGGACCGCAGAGTCCGCAGGCTGGCACCGGAGCTGTGATCGTGGCGGCCCGGATGCGCTCACGATCGTGGCCGCTGTTTGATCCCGGCCGCGAGGAGGTCGACCACTTCGGCGATGCGTGCCGCCCGCAGGTCCGGGCGGCGGCTGGTCGCATCGATCCAGCGGAGGTACGCCTTGCGGTAGAACTGCGCCAGCGTGTCGAAGAACGCGGCTGCGGCCGGGCTGGCCGCGAGCGCGGCCGCGATGTCTTCGGCAAGATCGGCGCGCTGCGGGCCTTCCGGCGCCAGCTCAACGCTCACCTCATCGCCCACCGCCACGCCCGCGTCGCGCACCCACATCGGACTCACTGTGAACGCCCATCGGCTGCCGCTCGGCGTAATGGTCCCGCGGACCCGCCTGCCATCGATATTGCCGCCGACCGGATGCTCAGCTTTGGCGCCCCACACCGTGTCCGGGTCGAACGGAACCACGATCACCGCGCCGCCACGAGGACCAGCAGCGACCAGGGCACGGAACCGCTGAATGCGCATAATCCTCATCGTGCCACGATGAGGACCAGGCCAGCTCATCCCAGCCTCTACTGCCCTGGCGGGCGGGGCCAGTCCGGGTGATCCGGGCCGCTCCGGGTGATCCGGTGCTCTCCGCGGTGCCCGATGCGCCGCTCGGTCCGCCAGCTCAGCCCCAGCGCCGTGAACAGGCCGAGCACGGCGATGCAGGCGATGGCGAGCAGGGCGATCGTGGCGGCCATCAGTCGCCTACTCCGTACGTGCCGGTCTCGAGGCGGCGCAGGCGCTCGGGCCCGGGGTCCTCACTGAGCCGGTAACCCGGAGGCAGCCGGAGGCTCGGGCAGGTCAGGTAGTGCGTGCCGGTCGCGCCGCACCGCATGCACAGCCGCGCTAGCAGCTGCTCGAGGGCACCAGGGTCGGCCGGGCGCGCCAGGGCGGCGGATAGGACGGCTGCGGTAACCCGCTCCGGGGTGATCATGATGCGGTTGCCGGTCATCGCGCCCTCCGCCTGAAATCGCTGCGGAGCAGTTCCTCGACGTCAGCGCGCCGGTACCGGGGCCTCCCGGCTCCGTTGTGGACCTCGGGCAGCAGCCCGCGTCGTGCCCATTTCGCCACCGCCGCTGAGGTCTCCCGGAACAGGTACGCTACCTGCCGGCGGGTCATCAGCTCCTCATCGGTATCGCTGACGGTCATCGCAGCAGCCCACCTCGTCTGGGTATGGTGCGGGTCCAAGGCGCCGAGCTGGGAACGGAGCTGAGCGTAGTCGCGTGCAACGCTCGGTGCCGGTTGCAAGGAAAATGTTGCTGCAAGTTGCAGCGAGAGACATCGGTCAGCTGACGGATATTTGAAGCACGGCCAGCGAACCCCCGAGCCTGACGGCGCATCTCGACCTGGAGGAGGCGGGAGGCTGTCAGGCCCGGCACCAGGCCGACGCATCACCTCTTGCCGTTGTCAGGGCAGGTACCGTTTACGACGCCGAGGCCGGGCTCGGCGGTCCTCGGTTACCCTGATGCCGAGAGGTGGTCATCCCATGCGTTCCGACATCATCCCCGGCGGCATCTTCCCCGATTACGCGCTGCCCGACCACACCGGCACCGTCCGCACGCTCAGCGAGCTCCAGGGCCGCGATCCGCTGATCCTCACGCTCGCGCGCGGCCACTACTGCCCGAAAGAGCACCAGCAGCACCTCGAGTTGGCGGCCCATTACCCGAAGATCGCCGTCGCCTACACCCAGATCGTCACGATCTCGACCGACGAGCACCACACGCTGCAGGAGTTCCGCGCGTCGGTCGGCGCCCAGTGGCCCTTCCTCTCCGATCCCGGGCGGACGATCCAGAAGGACCTCGACATCGCCGAGTACACCGACCCCGACCACGACCCGATGATCCCGCACACGCTCGTGCTCAAGCCGGGACTGATCATTCACAGCGTCTACAACGGCTACTGGTTCTGGGGCCGGCCGTCGGTCGACGACCTCTGGCGTGACCTGCGCGCGGCCACGAGGGAGATCCGCCCGGACTGGGATCTGAGCACGCCGGGGCTCCGCGAGGCCTGGGCCGCCGGCGACCGCTCGCCCTTCCACGGATGGGACAGGCGGTCCGGTGAGCCCTCTGCCGCGACATGATGGCGTCTCCAGGGAGGGTGGCTATGGCAAAGACAACGCCGTTCACGATCGGGGCCGACGTCAGCTGTACCGATGGAGTCTGTGGTGAGGTGAGCCGGGTGGTTGTCGACCCCGTCGCTCGTGAACTCACCCATCTCGTGGTCGAGCCGAAGGGGCGCCAGGGACTCGGCCGGCTTGTCCCCCTCGGCCTTGTCGACGCCGCCGAGGGAGAGATACGGCTCCGCTGCAGCCTGGCGGAGTTCGGGAACCTCGACCCCGCCGAGGAGACGCAGTTCGTGCCGGGAACCTGGGGCTACGCGGCCTACGGGCCGGAGCAGGTGCTTTCCTGGCCATACTCCGGCCTGGGCGGCGGCACGGGCGTGGAGGGCGACCAGGTCACGGGAGTCTCAGAGACCATCACCTACGACACCGTCCCCGTGGGCGAGGTGGCCGTGCGCCGCGGCGAGCGCGTTCATGCCACCGACGGCGAAATCGGACAGGTCGAAGGGCTCGTCATCGACCCTCGCAACCACCACGTGACCCACGTGCTTCTCCAAGAAGGGCACTTGTGGGGCCGCAAGGAAGTGGCCATCCCGATCAGCGCCGTGACCGGGGTCGACGATGGTATCCGGCTCAACATCACGAAGCACCAAGTGCAGGACCTGCCGCCTGTGGACATCGATCACCCGAATGGGTAGAACTGCCCGCAGCCGGAGAAGGGCAGCGCCGGACGGCGGATCAGGATGACTGGACGAGCGCGGATGCCAGGGCGGCCTCGATGACCTGAGCCGATACGCGCGCGACCTGGTCGGGTGAGCGGCCGAGATCGCCGGCCAGGGACTGGGTGGTGAAGCCGGACAGCTGCACTGCGACGGCGTCGGCCAGCCACCGCGGCGGCAGCCCGTGTCCGCCGCGCGTCCGCCACATCAGCTCGGTCACGCTGGCCGCGAACCGGTTGCGGCTGTCCCGGCACTCAGCCGCGACCATCGCGAGGTCCGCGGACAGATCGGCGGCCCGCACTCCCACGAGATCCCAGAAGACCCGGCCATTGCGGGCGTTGAGCCGGTGGGTGACAGGATGACACTATCCGGTGGCGCGGCCTCGTCCGGGGCCTATTCGGCGGAGGCGACGATGACGACCGAGAGTCCGGCCAGGCCCGGCCGCGTCGACACCGGCGCCCGCATCGACAAAGAGACCCACATCGACAAAGACACACTGCGCCGCAGGTACGCCGAAGAGCGGGACAAGCGGCTCCGCCCGGACGGCAACGACCAGTACCTCCGCCTCACCGGTGAATTGGCGCGCTACCTCGACGATCCCTACACGCCATGGACCGAACGGGCGCCGAGGACCGATCACCGCACCGTCGTGTGCGTCGGCGGCGGGTTCGCCGGCCTGGTGACCGGGGCCCGGCTGGCCGAAGCCGGCGTCGACGTCCGCATCATCGAGAAGGGCGGCGGCTTCGGCGGCACGTGGTACTGGAACCGTTACCCCGGCGCGCAGTGCGACACGGCGTCGATGGTCTACCTGCCGCTGCTGGAAGAGACCGGGCACATGCCGACGGAAAAGTACGTGCACGGCCCGGAGATCCTCGCGCACTGCCAGCGCATCGGCAGGCAGTTCGGCCTGTACGACGATGTGCTGTTCCACACCGAAGTCACGGCGCTGACCTGGGACGAGGCACGCACACGCTGGGTCATCCAGACGAGCCGGGGCGACCGGCTGACCGCCACGTTCGTGGTGCTTGGCACCGGTCCGCTGAGCGTGCCGAAGCTGCCGGGGATCCCGGGGATCGGCTCGTTCCGGCGGCACTCGTTCCACACCAGCCGGTGGGACTACGATTACACCGGCGGCGCCCCAGAGAACCTTCAGGGCGCGCCGATGCACAAGCTCGCCGATAAGCGCGTGGGCATCATCGGCACCGGGGCGACCGCAGTCCAGTGCGTGCCGCATCTGTCCAGGGACTGCCGGGAGCTTTACGTGTTCCAGCGGACGCCGTCATCGGTAGACGTTCGGGATAATCATCCGATCGACCCGGACTGGTTCGCGGAGATCGCCACGCCGGGCTGGCAGCGGCGCTGGCTCGAGAACTTCACGGCCAACCAGGCCGGCGGGACCGCGGACGAGGACCTCGTGCAGGACGGCTGGACCGACATCGCCCGCCGGATCCGCGCCAGGATCGCCGTGCTGCCGCCGGAGGACAGGAACCCCGCCGCGATGCTCGCCGCCACCGGCGTGGTCGCGGCCGGCCGGGAATACGAGCTTGACTGCATCATCTACGGCTCCGGCTTCGAGGTCGGCACTCCCTACACCCGGCGGGCCGGCTTCGAGGTGACCGGCCGCGGCGGCACGCTGTCGGAGTACTGGGCCGACGGCATGCGCACGCTGCACGGCATCCATGCCCGCGGGTTCCCGAACCTGCTGTTCGTGCAGCCGACGCAGGGCGCGAACCTGATCTCCAACGTGCCGCACAACATCGTCGACTCCGCCCGGACCATCGCCGTGACCATCAGGCATGCCCTGGACAGCGGGTTCGGCACCGTCGAGCCGTCGCGGGACGCCGAGGACGCGTGGGTCACCCTGCTGCTGTCCGGACCGGGCACCATCATCGGCGGACCTGACTGCACCCCGGGCTACTACAACAACGAGGGCCAGGACCTCGGGGCCCGGGACGGCGCCGGCCTCGGCCACGGTTACCCCCACGGTCCCAGCGCCTACTTCGCCTACATCGACAAGTGGCGCGCGTCCGGCACGTTCGACGGGCTGGAGTTCCGGTAACGACGCCCTGGGTGAGCGCGGGCCGGAGCTCGTGACGGTAGACCGACTCAGTGGCCGTTCTGGCCGAGTGCCACCTGGATGCTGCGTTCGTCGGTGCCGCGCAGGATGTTCAGCTCGATGGTGTCGCCGGCCGCCTGGAGCGCGCCGGACAGGTCGTCGACGGTGCGGACTGGCTGGCCGGCGGCCGCCACGATCAGGTCGCCGGGTGCCAGGCCAGCGCGCGCGGCCGGGCTGTCTTCGGCTACCTCGCGGATGAGCAGGCCCTCGGTGTCGGGTAGGCCGACGGCGCGCCGCAGCCGCCTGGCCACATGGCCGGGAGTGATCGTGATGCCAAGCTGCGGCGGCCTGACGGATTCCCCGCGGGCGAGCGCATCGACCCGGCGCCGCAGCGCTTCGTCGGCGGGTATGGCCAGGTAGAAACCCTCGCCGAGGCGGTTCGTGTTGATCCCGAGCAGTTGTCCCTGCGCATCGAGGACGGGGCCGCCCGAGGAGCCGGGCAGCAGCGGGGCAGTGTGCTCCAGGCTGCCGGTGATGCGCAGGCCGCGGGGGCCGCGGAAGGTCCGGTCGATGCCGGAGACGGACCCGAACGTCACCCGCAGCCCGCGCCCGCCCGGGTTAGCCAGGGCGAAGACGGGCATCCCGATGGCGGGCGCTGCGGTGGCCCACGGCAGCGCCGGAACCTGACCGGTGTCGGCCTCGATGACGGCGAGGTCGCCGTCGATGTCGTGCCCGGCCATGTTCCCCTCGGCCGTGCGCCCGTCGGCGAAGGTGACCGTCACCTGACTGCCCCGCACGTTGTGCGCGTTGGTCAGCACCCGTCCCGCGCTGAGCACGATGCCCGAGCCGATACCCCAGCGCTGCCCGATGCCCGCCACCGAGGGGCCGGCGTCCTGCGCCAGCCGCGCGATGCTGGCCTGAATCTCGTCGAAGAGCGTCATCGCCGCCCGTCCTTCCAGTTAGTAGTAACTTGCAAGTTACTACTAACTATGGAGATGTCAACGCGGCGGCTACGATCGCTTTATGGCCCAGAGCGAAACTGCCTCCTCACCGCTAGCCGAGGCGCTGGCCAGGGTCGGCGACCGGTGGACCCTGCTGGTGGTGGAGGCGCTGCTCACCGGGCCGCGCCGGTTCAACGATCTGCTCGACCAGCTCCCCGGTATCGCGGCTAACATCTTGTCCGAGCGCCTCAAGCGGCTCGAACGGGAAGCGCTGCTGGTGGCCCGGCCTTACTCCGAGCGGCCGCCCCGCGCCGCCTACCAGCTGACCGCCGAGGGCCAGGAACTCGCGGGGGCGCTCCGCCTGCTGGCCTACTGGGGGGCCGGGCATGCCGACCCGGCGCAAACGCCCAGGCACCCCGCGTGCGGCACCCCGGTCCAGGCCCGCTGGTACTGCCCGACCTGCGACCACCTCGTCGACTACGAGCCGAATCACGCCGAGGTGCATTTCGTCTAGATAGGCGGCGGGCGCCGCCGGACCCGGCGCAGAGTTGCGACAGCGTCGGAGGGCAGGGCCCACCCCGGCCGCGGCGGCGGGCCGGTAAGGGTGCCGGCCAGTCCGGCCGGGAAGCCGTCCAAGATGGACCGGTCACCGAAACGGGCGCGCTGCTTGACGCAGGCACCGGCGCGGACCACCGACTCGGCCCCGACCACGCTGCCGTCGCACACGATCGCGCCCGGCTCGACGACACTGCCACGGCCGATATGGCAGCCGTGGATCATCGCGCCCGGGCCGATCACCGCGTCGTCGTCGATGATCAGCTCGTTGTCGGGCAGCAGATGCAGCACCGTGTTTTCCAGGATCTGGACCCGGGAGCCGATGCGGACCGGGCCATGAGAGTCGCCGATGATCTTCACGCCGGCACCGATGAGCGAGTCCTGGCCGACGACCACATCGCCGGTGATTTCCGCCGAGTCGAAAAGCACCGTGCCAGCGCCGATCGAAGGGGTCTTGTCGCGGTAGGCGTACAGCGTGCCCATGCGTTCTCCTGCTTGCATCGGCCCGTGCACGATCGTGCCCGGGTAGTCGGTCAGGTGAGTCTGATGCTGGCGCAGCACCGCCAGCCGCTCACGGTCGGCGTCGGTGGCCGACCGGATAACGTGCGGCGGGCGCCCGACCAGGACCGACCCGGCCCGGATCACGGTGTCCGGCGGGACCAGCGTGCCCTCGCCCAGGATGCAGCCATGGCCCAGACGGGAGCCCGGCATGAGGATCGCGCCGTTGCCGATCTCACACAAGTCGCCAATGGTGGCGCCGACGATCGTGGCGCGGTGACCGAAAACGGTGCGCTGCCCCACCCGGACCGGATACTCGGGCGTGCCGATCACCACTCCGTTCTCCAGGATGGCCGAGTAGTTGCCGATGCTCACCGCTGCGCCGTGCGCCCGCACGACCAGGCCCTGCGCCAGGATCGCGCCGGCTCCGACGTGTATGTCACCCAGAACCACCGCGGAGCCGGCGATCTCGGGCTGGGGCTCGTCAACGAGAAGTTTGTTCAAGCTCACGGCGGCCTCACCGTCCTCCTGGCCGTTCGGGCGACCTGCACCGACACTACCCGCGTGGGGATGGCAGCACGTGTCCACGGATGCGGACGTGCTCGTCTACGGTGCGGCTGGGCGGGGCGGCCGGGCCGGACGCGGCGGTCCCGGCCGCGGCGCTTCACCGTGCAGGGCCTCACCGTGCAGGGCTTCACCTAGCAGGGCATCACCGGGCTGAGCGCCGCCCAGCAGCACCCTGGTGAGCTGGTTCTTGGTGTCGAGCAACTGGTCGAGGGCGGCCGTCATATGATCATCCGCGACCCGGATGGGCGCGGCCTGACCAGTCTCCGTGGCGGCCTGGCCGTCGGCTGCGGCCGCGCTGCCGGTGCCGTCCTCACACGCGAGCAGCGCCGCTTTGCGGATGAGCTCCTTCAAGAACGAGGCCGTGACTCCCTCGGTGCGCTCGATCACCTGTTCGGGCTCGGCCAGGTCGAGAACCACGTCGCCCTGGTAGAGCCGGACGAGCCGACGGCGCGCGTAGGCGTCGGGTAGCGGGAGTTCCGCTGCCAGATCGACCCGGCCCGGCCGGGCGGCGAGCGCGGGCTCAAGGATCTCGGGCCGGTTCGTCGTGAGCAGGAACGTCACGTCGATGTCGGAGTCCAGCCCGTCCATCTCGCTCAGCAACTGGAACAGCAGCGGATGGTGCCCGATGACCGGCCCCATCCGCGGCATCCGCTCCTCGCCGATGAGGTCCACGTCCTCGACCACGACAACGGACGGCTGCAACGCCCGCGCAACCGAACAGGCCTCCCTGATCCGGCCTAGCGCGCCGCCGGAAAGAACGACAGCCGTCACGCCGTCCATCTGACCCAGCAGATAGCGCACGGTGTGCGTCTTCCCTGTCCCCGGCGCGCCGTGCAGCAGCACTCCACGCTTGAGGTGCTGGCCGCTCGCCCGCAGCCGCTCGGCATAGGTGGCGACGCCGAGCACCTGCCGTTCGATGGCGTCAAGCACGCCTTCCGGCAGGATCACATCAGAACGGCCGACGGCAGGCCGGTTAAGGAACGTCACCGGCACTTGGTGGCCGAAGCCGAACATCTCGGCGCCGAAGGCGATCACTTGGCCGCGGAATACGCTCCGCTCGCTGACCAGCCGCCGGACCTCCTCCAACGTGCTCGTGATGCGGTCGGCATCCGGTCCGGCGACATCGAGGATCACCTCGGAAAACGGGCCATGCTCACGCGCGTGCACCAGGAGCGCGAGCCGGGCACCGTTGTCGTCGGCAAGGTAGAGGCCATGCTGCACACAGCTGCGCGTCACACCGCCGGGTCCTGCAGGCAGGGCGGTCGTCGTCACGCCGCCCGAACCGAGCCCGTGACCTCCAGGGTCAGCGATCAGCCAGCCGATCCCGTAGTCCATGCCCCGCATGGCGCCCGCAATCCCCAACAGCTCGAATCGGCGCCCCGGCTCGGCCAGCCATGCGTCCAGCCCGGCCTGCAGGTTCACATGCTCATACGATGGCCACGACCCGGATACAGCCGGAAGGCCATCCGCATCAGCACCGAGGTGGTCAAGCAGCAACCGCCGCAGCGGCTTGTCCTCGGTCCGTGCGGCATCCACCGCCCGGTACACAAGCCGCCGCGCGAGGCGCGCGACGTCGGCCAGTTCCGGCTGCCGCGACTGTGCCGTACCCACCCCAGCAGCCTAGGCGCTCACCGCCGCAGCGCCGACTGAATATACGCCAACCGTCCGCGGCGCCGATTCCGCGCGTTGCAGCGACGACAGGTGCGGCAGCGCCAGCCTGGCATGCGACACGACACCCTAGTCCACCCCGGCCGGCCTGACATCTGGCCAGGCGCAGTCCGGACCTAGCCGGGCGACCGCAGATTTCATGATCTCCTCGCCGCTGATGGGCCGCAGCCACCAAGCGCAGGACCCGGCGTCCGGCCAGGCCCGTCACAATCAGGCAGCCCTGAGGGTGGCCCGGGCCGGCTGATACGTCTCGCCCGGTTCCCGGGACCCTCGCGTAGTCGGTACAGGCCCAGCCGCTCGCCCAGATATACGGTGAGCAGTTCAAGCGCGCCGGTCATGTCACGGAACAGCCGGCCGGTCAGCGCCGCCGGATCACCAGGTTCTCCCCGCGCCGCCAGATGCTCCTCAGCTCCCATGCCGCCCAAGCTACCGCCACCGGGAGACGAACGGCCGCATAGCCGTCCTGCCGGCCTGGCTGCCGTTTTGTGCGGGGCTAGCAGGGAGGATGCGGCCGCCGGAAAACCGGCCCTGGATACCCCTCGCCGCCTGATCCCACTCAGCCGATCCCAGCACCTGACCAGTTACATCACGTTACCTGGCAGAAGTCGTTGGCCAGAACTAACCTGGCAGTCTGACACTGCTGGGCGGTTCAGACCCTCCGGTGCGACCGCGCTCATAGCCGCCTTCGATATGACGCGGTGCTTGAATCCACCTGTCGCCAAACGCCGCAGGAGGACATTGTGACCGCACCGGATGATGCCAAAGAAGTGCTGAGCGCCCTTCGTCTTGGCTGGTTCCTCGCCGAAGTGCGCGGCCGGAACAGGCCCGGCGGCCAACTGGGGGTCTGGACCAGCATGCCCGATCACGATTATCACGCGTTCCCGCTGCGCATCGAACGCACCACAACCGAGCTTCGGATTGAGGCGCAGAAGGTGGTCGCCCAGCTGGCTGCGGACCGCCACGTGGACGCCGACGGCGACGGCACCAGTTTTGCCGCGGCCATCGACGATAAGGCGAAGCTTCTGGATCCCGTCCGCGCGCCGAAGGCGAGTACGGCCCTGCAGCGGGCGCTCGATCAGCTCCGGATGGCCGCGGCCGGCCGGTCCTATCCCGGCGAGCCCGAACCCCCCACTCCGGAACAGGCACTCCAGACGCTACAGACAGCCGTCAACCCGCAACAACAAGTCGTGGCGGCCTGCGACCAAGCCGTGGCCGCCGCCCAGCAGGCCCTGGTGACTGCCGAGAACTGCGTCGCGGGGGTGGCCGGGCAGCCACCTGAGGTGGTCTCGGCGGCCGAGGCAGACTTGGGCGCGGCGGCCGCCCAGGTAGACCGCGAGCAGGTGGCCGCCGAGGGCGAACATCGGGGGCTTGGCGCCCTGCAAGGCGCCATCGGCGCCCTGCAGGGCGTAAACGGCGGTGACGCTAACGCCGCACAGGCCCGCGTCGATCTCATCAGGGGGAGCCTGCAGGTCGTCATAGATGCCGCCAACCAACCGTGGGAGGATCTGGCCGAGCTGTTGTGGAGGTTTGACGCTCACATTCAGGACCGGCTCAGCGCCACTTCCGAGACGCAGGCATGCGGATACCAGCTGGGGCGAGGACTGGCCGAGACCTACTGGGCGCTCGACCCTGATCATGTCGCCGGCTCGCAAGGCTGGGACTTCCTGCTCGGCCAGGAACGCTGCAATGAGCTTTCCCGGCTGGTCGGCCGGCTCGGGGCATACATGACCGAGTACACCGCGCCAGCCATCACCGGGTCCATCGAGATCTGGAGATATCTTGCCGACCAGCAAACCTGGCGAGGCGACGGTCAAGTGGCCAATGACGCGCTGTACCACCAGATCCGGCGCTGGTACGAGCTGATCGTGCTCGGCCAGGATCCCACGACCCTGATCGAACCGGGTGGCCTCATATCAAGCTACCGGACATTCAGCCAGGCAGTCAGGCTCTTCTGGCCCCAACTGGTGACAACAATCATCGGCCTTGGCTTCCTGGTCACCCTCCTCGTGCTGCTCGGCATCGGCAGCGGCACCGCTTGGGAGAAGACTTTGTCCGGGATCTTGGCGGCCGGCGGACTCTCGCTGGCCGGCCTGACCGGTACCCTAAAGAACTCGGCACAAGCCATGCTGAAGCGGCTGCGCCAGGATTCCTATACAGACCTGGTGGCCATGGCGGTGCAGACCGCGCCGCCGCCGCCGAGCAAGTCGGACCTCGATAAGGCACTAAGCAACCGCCGGCTGACACCGAGCACGCCGAATTGAGGCGTAGCCACACAGCGCCAAGACAACCACTGTGCCAGACCGCGGGCCCGGAAAGCGGGCCGGACGAACTCAACCTGCTGGTCTGCGGCTACGGCGCCGGCCGCGGAATCACCGGCACCGATCCCGGTCGGGAGTATCGCGTGTTCGACGCCGTCGCGACACTGTTCGATTACCGCCGTGAGCTGCTTTCGCCTGAACTCACCCTGCGTCGCCTGGCTGATTACATCGCCGACGACGAACGATACCGGACGACGCTGTCGGGCATCGCCCGACTTATCGGACTCGACGATCCCGACGCGGCGGCTGTACGACTTCGAGCTCGAACCGGAGGTCCGTGACTGGCTGGACAGCCTCAGCGACAGCGACTTCAAGCGGGTCGACGAGGTATGCGGCATGCTTGCTGGGCACGGGACCAAACTCGGCGGCCCGTGGTCCGACCACCTGGATGGTCCGGTCTGGGAACTGCGCGACTGCTGCCAGGTGAGCGAATTTGACCTGCTCACCTTCCCCGTCGTCATTGCGACCGGCGTTCGCACTAGGGCACGCTGCGGAATTCTCCATCGGCTGATAGGAATTGGCGCAGGCTGAGGAGCCGAGCCGCGCTCTCTTGCAGTGCGGGCATGAGCGGTCCTTCAGGAGCGAGCCGGGTCCGCCATGATCCAGAGGCTCAAGGCGCTCACCTGAGGTCTCCGCCGAGGCGGTAGCAGATCTTCAACTCCTGCTCTTAATCGGTCCTTTGTCACCTTGAATTATAGCCACTTGTGCTTCACATCCGTGTGCGATCTGATGAACATGGTCGGCTTCGTCCGCGATTGCTGCCCTCCGTGCTAGCTTTGGGGAGTTGGTCAGCAACCATGATGCCTGTGCGTGGTGCTGAGCTGGGGTGGGATGGCTGCCAAGGGGGGTGGTCTGTGACAGGCGTTGCTTATCCATATTCATTCATCCCGCTTGCCGGGGATCTCGGTGACTTTGCCCTGACTGGTCATACGGCGATCGGCAACGGTCGACCGCCGGGAGGCCTGGCGGTTACCTTCATGGGCCGGACACCGCCGTTTGCCGCCCGGCTTGATCAGGGCAGCGCAGGCGCGGACATGCCAAGAGGCGCCCATGAGGCGGCAGGCCGGGCCGGACTTGCCGCGCCCGTCGTGCCCGATGTCGGCAGGTGGGAGGGGAGGGCTTTCGGGTCCTGGAGGCCTGATGGGTGGTGAGATTCCCGGAGCTGGTGTTTTTGCCGGTTTCTCTGTCGGTTCGCAAATCGCCGGCTACCGCCTGGAGGAGCAGATCGGCCAGGGAGGGATGGCAGTTGTCTTCCGGGCCCAGGATGAACGGCTTCAGCGGCAGGTAGCGCTTAAGATCCTGTCGCCGACGCTGGCTGCCGATGAGGCATTCCGGCAACGTTTCATTCGTGAGTCCCGGTCTGCAGCGGCCGTGGATGATCCGCACATCATCCCGGTGTTCGAAGCCGGCGAGGCGGATGGAACGCTATTCATTGCCATGCGATATGTGCCTGGCGGCGACGTCGGAACGCTCGTGCGCCGGATGGGCCCGCTGCCCGGTGTGCGCGCGGCCGCGATCGTCTCCGCGGTCGCCTCAGCCCTGGACGCCGCGCACGCCGCCGGACTGGTGCACCGCGATGTTAAGCCGGCCAACATGCTTCTGGACTCGCGGCCCGGTCGGCCCGATCATGTTTACCTGTCCGATTTCGGGCTGACCAAAGGTGCGCTGTCATCCGCTCACCTGACGGAAACCGGTCACTTCCTGGGGACGCTGGATTACTGCGCGCCCGAGCAGATCCAAGGCGGGCAAGTCGACGGTCGCACGGACGAGTACGCGCTGGCCTGCGCGGCGTTCGAATTGCTCTCCGGCGAGCCGCCATTCCCCCGGGACAAGGGCATGGCTGTGCTGTTCGCGCAGCTATCAGCGCCCCCGCCACCGCTGACCTCAAAGCGCCCCGGCCTTCCGCCGGCCGTGGATGAGGTCCTGCTGCGCGCCCTGGCGAAGGCTCCAGGTGACCGTTATGCCAGTTGCGGGGAGTTCGCTGATGCGCTGCGTGCGGTCTTCGGGCTCCAGCAATACGACGGTGGTCACGACAGCCGCCAGGGACTCGATCACCCGCCGACGGAGGTGGCGCGGACCGGTGATCCGGATAAGCGACTTTTCGGCCCCACTGCCGATGCCATGCTGCAGCAGGTAACTGCAGGCGCGCCGGATCCTGCAGCCGGGCAAGCAGGCACGCCCCCCGGGGCGGCTCCGTCCGCCAGCCCCGGTCAATACGACGGAGGCGCGGCTAGCCCGGTGCAGCCGGCGGGCGGGCGGGAACGCCGCCGTTCTGGCCTGCTTGCCCTCGGGGCGGTCGCCATCGTGACCGCGGGAGGTGTCATGGCCGCATTCGCCTTCGCGAGTGCCAACGACCACGGCTCCAGCCGTACCTCAGGCCTCGGGGCGACGGCCCGTCCGTCTAGCCCGGCGACAGGTCGATCTGAAAGGCCAAGATCCAGCGGTTCTTACAGTCCAGGCGCGGGCAGTCCTGCACATCCCGGCGCCGCGACTGTCCCCGCGATCGTGCGTACCCTCTCTGAGCCGGGCGCTGGCATCAAGCACGTCAATTCAGTGGCCATCAGCTCTGATGGCCGGACGCTGGCCGCCGGTGATACGAATGGCAATGCCTATCTGTGGGATGCCGGCACCGGACGGCAACTCGCGGTGCTTCGCGGCGGCGGCGGTGCGAAGGTCTTCGCGGTGGCGTTCAGTCCCGACGGCACGATGGTGGCGACCGGGTACGGAAACGGCCGCACTAGCGTATGGAAGGCCGCCACCGGGCAACTGGCCGGTACCGTTCCCGATCCAGGGGGCAAGGCCGTCAATTCGGTAGCTTTCAGCCCGGACGGCAAGACGCTGGCCACCGGCGACGCGAACGGCAGCACCTTTTTCTGGGATATCACCGGCAGCGGTCACTCGATCACGTTGGGCCGCACGCTGGCCGACCCTGCAGGCGCGGGAATCTGGGCGCTGTCATTCAGCCCCGACGGCAGGACGCTGGCCACGGGCGATTACGACGGCAGCACATACTTGTGGAACATCGCAGGCTCGGCGCGAGGCCCCGCCGCTACCTTCACCGTCGCGGGAGGAAATAACGTCACGGCAGTCGCCTTCAGCTCTGACGGCAAGACCCTTGCGACCGGAAATTCCAACGGCACCGCATATCTGTGGAACCTTTCCAGCGGAGCCCACACTGTCATCTCCGAACCGGGCCCCGTCTGGGGGGTGGCATTCAGCAAGGGCGGCATCCTGGCCGTTGGCGACAACGACGGCAGCACCTATCTGTGGGATGTCGCTACCGGGAGCAGGAGCGCTACCTTGACCGATCCGGCAAGCGGGGCCCAGGGCGTCGGTGCGGTGGCGTTCAGCCCGGACGGCCAGATGCTGGCCACTGGTGATACCAATGGCACCACCTACTTGTGGAAGGTGGGCTGAACGACTACCGCGATCAGAGGGCGCGCAGCTATCTGGGCGGCAGCCGCCCGCCGCTCACCAGGGCGGCGGTCCCGCTGACGTTGCCGTCCCGCGTCATCGCCCCCAGCGCGCGGGCCTGGCCGAGCACGTACCGGTCGAAAAAACCCAGGGTTACCCGGGCCACAAGCTGTTCCACCGGGCTGGTTCCTATGTAAGGGATCATGTGGTCCGCCCCGAACAGGTCCAGGTAGTACCTGGCGGCAGCCCTGTCCGCGCGATACAACTGCAAGCTGGTCCACGGCGGATTGATCGTATCCGCGGTGCCCTGCACGAACATCATCGGCGGTGCCCCGTGCGGGAAGTACTGCCCGGGCATCGGGGGCCACTCCGCTCCCGACAGCACGGCCACGCCTTTCAGCCGGTGATCCGTGCAGCAGCTGTTGGCTGCCAGGGCGGCGACCGTGTCGCCGCCGTCAGATTGGCCGGCTGCGCCGATCTGATAGCGATTCAGCAGGCCAGAGAACACATTATGGGGTTGTGCGCTTAGCGCAAGGAGCCTGCTGAGCACATAGGACATATCCGCTGGCTGGTTCACCAGGTCTGGCTCATATGCAGCGGCACCGACACGACAATCTGTACGAGGGAAATCCACGACCGCGACGACGTAGCCGGCACTGGCCCAAGCCCGGAGCAAGCCCGAATACGGGCTGCCGCACTGCATGAACCCAGGAGCAAACATAATCAGCGGGAACGGGCCCGTGGCCGCTGGTGGTGATCCGGCTGACCGCTGAGTTAGCGGATACCAGATCCCGGTCACCAGCATGCGCGAGCCAAGATACTGATCCGCCGGGCCAAGGTGCCCTGGCTCGACGAAGGTCACCTGCCGCTGACCAACTCTGTAACCGCCGGGGGAACCAATGACAGCCGTCCTGCCGGGGGAACTGGCCACAGGCTGGCCAGTGACTGCCCGTTTCACGGGTGTCGCCGCATGTTGACGCGGGGGGCCCGCACACGCACAGACGAACATGAGAACTGCCAGAACCCCGGCGACCGTCTTACCGGCGACGATCAGCCTGGTATCCCTGGCGGCTCCCATCACGGCTGCGTTCTAGCCTCTCCCCCGCGATCGATGACCGTCACCGTTGACGTTCACGTCCATTGAGTATGTACGAGGCGCCTACTCGATTCTGACCGTTTCATCCACGGGCGGCGTGTTCGCTCGCACCTACCGCGGCTCGACCGGCAACCAGCAGCCGCCCTGCCACTCCGAAGGTCCGCTCCGCGGGTCAGCCGGTGCCCGGCCATGACGCCACCTGATGCTCAGGCAGGCCCGGTCGAGCAATGCGCCGCATGGTCTCCGGATCGGGACTGCCCGCAATGGGTGCTCCTGTCATGGGGCGCTCCTGTGCCAGCTGCGCGGACGCGATGCCGAAATGCTGTCCGCCTGCCGCCAGCGGACATCATGCCGGCCGCCTCCGGTGTCGACTTGATCGCGGGAGGCGGCCGGTACTAATCCGGACGACATCCGCTGACACTGCCGGATAATCGATCATTGAGCGTGGCCCGATCTGAGCGACGCTGACGTGCGCGAGATGAGGAGCTTCCTGACCGGCACCCGCCCGAACGCCAGGCGCTGGCTTGACGAACCGGAGTGCAGCACCGGCGGGCGGATGGCGGCGTCGATCCCTTGACAAGATCGGATGCCTGAGGACGATGGATGCCATGTACCGGCGATAGGTATATGTAATCCGGCGGCCGTAGGCCCTGCCGGTCGCAGGGGGGAGTAGAGGCATGTCCGAGGCAGACGTCATCGGCCCGTTCTCGGTTGTCGAGGCGGAGGCCGAAGTCCGGCCTGTGCGGCACACGCAGCTCGAGGTTATCGACGGATCGGCAGCCAAGATCGGTTCACCTGGATCACTATCGGTGTTCATCGCGAGGAAGGGTTCAGGTGTCCTGGATGAGGTGCGTGCCGCCGCCGCCGGAGACACCTACGCTGCAGAGCGTCTCGTGGAGCGCTACACGGCCGGCGGCCCCCTGAATCCACCGCCGATACCGGATGAGGCTCTCGCTGCCGCCATGGCAAGCGCCGATGTCTTCGCGGACTTCAGTTACGGGGGCGACGTCCTCAACCGCGGCATCTTCCTGCCCCCGGGCGTGGACATGGTGGCGGCAATGTTCGCCTACAACGGAGGCCGGCTCGCGAGCGACGGGTGCTTGATTGTCGAGCACTACCGCGAGGGCAGCGACATCGAGCTCGATGGCGTCGTCGTGCAATTGGCCCCGCCATTGACGGCCGCGGAGCGAGCCGCGCTGATGAAGCTGCCGGCCGATACCCGCGAGGTCACTGTCGACGCGGGCTTTGACTGCGTGAGCACGACTTACTGGGTGGTCGCGGCCGCAGTTGCCATCGGCTTCGCAGCCGGAACGGCAGCTACGGTGGCGGTGCTCTTGATCGCCGCCGCGGCCATGGCAGAGGATGCGAGCGAGCACCTCTCAGATAAAGACATCGCAGATCTCGATCCATCGGCGTCGGCGCAAAAGCTGCTTGAGATTCGACGCCGGGTGCTGAGAGAGCGATTCGCCCGCGCGACCTAGCCGCCTCCCTGCCTTCCGTCGTATCCCAGCATTGCGACCGGCGCGAGACCGGGGTGGTGACACTTATGCAGGCATTCATCGTCGGCCTGTTCGCGCTGTGGCTGACCCTTTCGATCATCGTCTATATCCCGGAGGTGACCACTGCGATCCGGCGTCGGGATCACCTCATGCTGATTCCGACCTGGAAGTTCTTCGCTCCGACACCAGGGGAGCGTGACATGCATGTGCTTTACCAGGACAGGTACCAGGACGGCACCGTAACCCTGTGGACCGAAATCGGTCCCGCGGTCAGGCGACCATGGTGGGGCTTCGTGTGGAATCCCGCGAAGCGGACGAATAAGGCGCTCTTCGACGTAATTCAGGAGCTAGGGCTCCATGTGACGGCGGGCGATCCAGTCCTCGAACTGTCGATGCCGTACCTCAGCCTGCTCAACCACATCTCGTCGATACCGAGATCCACGTCACCCGCCTTCACCAAGTTCCTGCTCATGTGCTCCCGCGGGAATGTCCGCGGCGACGAGCCAGAGGTCGTCTACGTGTCGCGGTTCCACCAGCTATGACGCTGAACGTCGGCGACGAGTTCGCCGTAGTCCTCGTGGCCAAGATCGCCGCGCTTGGTGTTCTCGTCTCCAGCTTGGAATACCTTGCCCGCCAGCGGGAACTAGGCAACGGCGGCCTCATGTCGTGGAGCGTGGGGAGCCTGCGTAACCGCTGGCTGGCGGGAGGGGTGATCGGACGCAGCCTCCACGTCGTCCTGAGGTACCCGAACGTGCTCGGGCTCCTGGCCGCGCGGGCCGTAATGGCGGCAGCGGTACTGCTGGCACCGCCTCAGGTATCCACGGCTCCAGCCCTGGTCATCCCCCTAGCCGTCGTCACCCTGGTTTTTCTGCTCCGCAGCCACTACGGCCTCGACGGATCGGACCAGATGCTGTGGCTCATCTTCGCGGGCCTGGCTCTGGTCAGCCTCGCCGATACACCTGCGGTCCGTACCGCCTACCTGTGGTTCGTGGCGCTGCAATGCTGCCTGTCCTACTTCGTCGCCGGCGTCGCTAAGGCATCCGCGCAGGGGTGGCGCGCCGGAAGCTATCTAGTTGGCATCTTCCAGACCAGAATCTACGGGCACGCAGGTTTGTCTGCGCTGCTGCAGGACCACCGGCAGCTCGCGACTATTCTAGCCAGGCTAGTGATTACATGGGAATGCGTCTTCCCCGCGGTCCTCGCCGCACCGGTGCCGATCGTTCTGATATTTATCGCCGGCGGTGCGGCCTTCCACGTCGTTAATGCCTACATCATGGGGTTGAACATATTCGTGTGGGCATTCTTGGCGGCCTACCCCGCGATCCTGTTCTGTGCCAGTGCCTGGTAGCTGAGGCGTTCCGTGGGTAGCAATCTGAGTCCCGTATGCCCGCGCACACTGCCGCCGATCTGGACGGTCACTGCCCCGCTGATGACGGCCAGTTGAGCCGCGCAGATCTGGCACTCTGGCGCGCTTCGGGCGCCAGGTCCTGTCAATTGCGAGACGTTGCATCTGGACGTGCTGATGTGCCCGTCGCCATGCTCCGCTGGCTGTCCTTAGCCGCGGCTGCCCATGATGAATGGTGTACCTCGTGCAGAATGCCCGCTTGTGGCGCATGATCTCCTGCAGCGCGCTTATCGCGGGCAGTAGCCGGGCCTGGAGCGCCGGGGGAGTTTGGCCCCCGAAACCAGCTGCACTCACCCGGAGAGGGTGAGGGATCGGTGGTGGATCTGCACCAGGATTGACACGTGGTGCGCGCTGTCAACGGTACCTGGGTAATCCAGGCACGCTCCGGATGCCGCTCCGCGACAAGGAAGGCACCACGATGCCACGGAAGGTAACGGCCATAGCTGATCTGACCGCTATCGGTTGCCAGGTTGAGACGACCGCGACGGCCGCCGAGAAGGTGCGGTGGCTGGGCCGGGACCAGGTCATCCGGCCGGATGCGATCGCGCTGATCGTGCGGGGCTGGACTACTGCGGCGTCTTGCTCAGGCCTCGGCGGTTTTGTGGGCCCCTGCTCGTCGCGGCGGGTGTAACAGCAGACGTGAAGCACCTGAAGTTGAACCGTAAGCGGGTTCCCGATTCACGAGTCCTGGCGGATGTGGGTGAGGGCCGGTGAGGGTCAGAAGGCTGCGTCCGGGGGCGCGACGGCGCGAAGGGCACGCCGAAAGCGCAAGACTGCCGGGGTGGTGAACCTGGAATGACTGCCGAGTCTGGCACCAGCGCTCCCGGGCTGGCCAAGGAAGGCCGCAGGCTGGCCGTCCTGCTGGCGATGGCGATGTTCGTCCTGGTTGTGGACACCTCGGTGATGAACGTCTCCATCGCAGCGGTCGTTCATGACCTGCACACGACCGTCAGCGGGGTCCAGTCCGCGATCGCGCTCGAGGCGCTGGTGTCGGCGGCGTTCATCCTGATCGGCAGCAAGGTGGGTGATCTGATCGGGCGCAAGCGCGCGTACGTGCTGGGTCTGCTCGGCTACGGGATCGGCGCCTTTGCCATGGCTGTGGCGCAGGGCCTGACCACGATCATCATCTTCTGGGCGATCGTGGGCGGGATCGGCGCGTCGCTGCTGCTGCCGGCGATGCAGTCCCTGATCCACGGCAACTTCCAGGGCGCGGCCCAGCGGCAGGCTTACGCACTGGTCGGGGCCGCCGCCGCGGTCGCTGCCGCCGTCGGTCCGCTGATCGGGGGGTTCATCACCACCTACCTGTCGTGGCGGATCGCGTTCCTGCTGGAGGACGTCATCATCGCGGTCGTGCTGTCGGGCATCAGGCTCATCCGCGACGTGGAATACACCGGATCCCGGCGGGTGGACGTGGTGGGTGCGGTCCTGTCCGTGCTGGGCATGGGCGGCATCGTGCTGGGCATCCTGGTCTGGCAAGAAGGCGGCGAGGCGGTCGGCCTGCTGCTGGCGCTCGGCGCGGTCTCGCTCGGGACGCTGGCGTGGTGGCTGGTGCGGCGCAAGCGTGCGGGTAAGGCGATGCTGCTGGACCCGGACCTGTTCAAGGCCAAGCTGTTCAGGTTCGGGGTCTCCGGGCAGACGCTGCAGCAGATCGCGCTGGGCGGCACGATGATCGCGCTGCCGATCTACCTGCAGATCGTGCTCGAGTACAGCGCGATGGGGGCAGGCCTGTCGATTGCCCCGCTGTCCCTGAGCATGTTCGCGGTGGCCCTGGTCGCCGGGAAAAGAGCGGGGAAGCGGCGCCCGGCGAGCCTGATCCGGGCGGGGTTCGCGCTGTTCACCATCGGGATGGTCGTCGTGGAGCCGATCGTGCCCCGGGCGACCTCAGGCTGGTACCTGGTGGTGCCGTTGCTGATTGCCGGATCGGGGCTGGGCCTGCTGGTTTCTCAGCTCAACAACTACACGCTAGCCCCGATCTCCGAGGAACGCGTCAGCGAGGCTGCCGGGGTGAACTCGGCGGGAGGGTCGTTCGGCCTGTCGTTCGGGCTGGCCTTCGCCGGCGCCATCTTGCTGGCGGCGCTGTCTATCGGCTTCACCAGCATGGCCCAGTCCAGTACCGTGCTGTCCCCGGCCGAGCAGCAGCAGGTCGCCCAGACCTTGGAGCACGACGCCGAAGTGGTGAGCAACACCCAGCTCGAAAAGCAGTCTTGGGCTGATTCGGGATTACCCTGGGGGCGATTGGCCCCAGGTAACCGAACCAGCGATAGAGCCGACGCAGGCAGACGTTCGGCGATGCGGCGCAGGGAACCGACGTTCTCCCGTCACGCACTGCAGTTTGCACTGCGCATCACTTGACAAGCGGCAGCCACCCCGGGTACGTCCTGGGCTGCTGGCTGCGCGACTACGCCAGGCAGGTGCGGCTACTCACCAGCGGACCCGCCGCGGAGCGCGCGAACAACGTCTCCGAGCAGGGCGCCATGGCCGCCAAGCGGCACTAGGCCGTCTCCGGGTACTGGCACACCCAGGTAACCGCCGCCCGCTGGTGCCGCAACCGCAGCTACGTCGACTCCGCCGCCGCCCACGGCATCATCGCCCTGGACGCCATCACCGCCGCCCTCGCCAGCACGCCACGGCTGCCGCTCCACGCCGTCGCGACCGCAACCGGAAACCGCAGCTCGCGCATGCCCCTAAAAGGACACCGCGCTCCGGCGTTGATGCCATGCACGATGACAGGCGCGGCGACGGGGCCGTCAGATGGCCCTGAGTGCTTTGATGTGCCAGATAGGTGTCCAAATTAGCCCACCGCGTGGCGCCCTTTCTGCTCAGAGCAGGATTCGTTCCTATGAAAGCGAATGATCCACCACAATCTAGCTGATTAGATGATGTGTCATTTTGATTGGTGGACCGACGCCAGAACTGGAACATATGTGCGCACGTGCGGTGCCGTCGCAGCCAAAACGTCAGGCGCAAATATTCGATCGGGGCGGTTGTTGGGTGTGTCGGTATGGGCATGACGCTGACGTGTCGAGCTGACCGGGCCTATTAAGATCCGTTGCATGCCCAGGTATCCGGATATCGAGCCCTATGAGACCGGCCTGCTGGACACGGGTGACGGGAACCTCGTGTACTGGGAGACCTGCGGGAACCCTGATGGCGTGCCCGCGCTGATCGTGCACGGCGGCCCGGGGTCGGGGTGCACGGCGGGAAACCGGAGGTCGTTCGACCCGGAGAAGTTCCGGATCATCCTGTTCGACCAGCGCAACTGCGGCCGCAGCCTGCCGCACGCCAGCGACCCCGCGGCGGACATGAGCCTGAATACGACCGGGCACCTGCTCACGGATATGGAGCAACTGCGCGGGCACCTCGGCGTGAACAAGTGGCTGCTGCGCGGCGGGTCGTGGGGGGTGACGCTGTCGCTGGCGTACGCGCAGCGGCATCCGGAGCGGGTCAGCGGGATGCTCATGCTCAGCGTGACCTCGACCAGGCGGCTGGAGCTTGACTGGCTGTACCGGGGCGCCGGCCGGTTCTTCCCCGAGGCCTGGGCCCGGTTCCGCGACTTCGCGGGCCTGGCCGGTTCGTACCGGCTGCCGACCGACACCACGCCGCCGATCTCGGGTCTGCTCCGGGCGTACTCACAGATGATGGAGGATCCCGACATCGGTGTCCGGTCGCGGGCCGCGACCGAGTGGACGGCCTGGGAGGACGCGGTGATCTCGCAGGAAAGCAACGGGAGCCCCGGCGCGTACGGCGACCGGCCCGACGACGCGAAGCTGGCGTTCGTGCGCATCTGCTCGCACTACTTCGTGCACGACGGTTTCCTCGAGGACGGCGTGCTGATCCGCGAGGCCGGCAAGCTGGCCGGCATCCCCGGCGTCTTGATCCACGGCCGCAACGACCTCGGCGGCGGCGCCTGCACCCCGTGGGAGCTCGCCCGCGCCTGGCCCGGCGCCGAGCTCATCATCATCGAGGACTCCGGCCATACCGGCAGCACCACCATGACCGAGCAGATGCACGCCGCCGCCGACCGCCTCTATGAGCAGATCACGAACCCGCCCAGCCGCGTAGCGCACACGTAAGCCAATCCGCATCCCGGCGTACCTCCGGAGCAAGCGTGACAACCGGAGATGCCGGGCAGATAGGATCAGCGCCGCCGTCCCGGATACAGATCCGGAACTTCTGCGCATACACGCCAGATTCCGCAGCCCAAATGCCAGCCGCAAATAATCGCTCGGTTCGCTCTCTCGGGAGACTAGTCGCGCAGCGTGACGATCGCTGGTCAGGGCCGTCGCGCGATACCCGCCGATATGCGCGCCTGCGGCAGTGAGCGTTTTTCATCCTGACATGACCTATTCATCACAGCTCGATCACTGCGCGGCGCGCCGCTGCTGAGACCAGAAGCCCCTGGTAGGTGAGGCGATCGACCAAGAAAGCTTCACCACCACCAGGGGCTTCCATGCTTTCTACCGTGCCGCGCTGCCGTTGTCGTCCCGGACCCTCACTTACGCATCGGGGATCATCCGCCGTCACCGGGCGGCGGCCGGGTCGCGGTGGCGGAAGCTGAACCCCGGGAAGCAGGCCCTGCTCGTGCTGGCCTGCCTGCGCAAGGGCGAGACATTCGCCGGGCTCGCCGCCGGGTTCGGGGTCGGTGTGAGCACGGCCTGGAGATACGTGAACGAGACTGTCTCCCTGCTGGCGGCGCGGGCGCCCAGGCTGCGCAAGGCCGTCCGGGACGCGAAGAAGGCCGGGCACGCCTACCTGGTCATCGACGGCACGTTAATCCCCATCGACCGGGTCGCCGCGGACCGGCCGTTCTACTCCGGCAAGCACCGCAAGCACGGCATGAACCTGCAGGTCATCGCCAGCCCCGGCGGGGACATCGTGTGGGTGTCCGGGCCGCTGCCCGGATCGGTGCACGACAAGAAGGCCGAGCAGCTCTGGGGCGTGCTGGCCGAGCTGGAGGCCGCCGGCCTGATCGTCCTGGCCGGTAAGGGCTACCAGGCCGCCGCGCCCGCGAAAGTCCCGTACCGGGGGAAGAACAAGCCGGAATCCCGGAAAGACGCCAACCGCGCCCACGCGAAACTGCGCTCACCCGGCGAACGCGCGAACGCCCAGCTCAAGACCTGGCACATCCTGGACAAGCTCCGCTGCTGCCGCGCCGGCCAGCTCGCCACGGCCATCCACGTTTTGCAGACCCGCGAGGCAAACGCAAGATGAAAAGGGTTCAGTGAGGTACTTCCGTGGCGATGTCGAGACGGCCGGGCCGGCTCCGACTACCCGTTGACGGCGCCGGACGGCGGCGCCGAGCCGACTGAGGAGGCACGATGAGCAAGCTCAGGTGTCATATCTCGATCTCGCTGGACGGTTTCGTCGCCGGCCCGAACCAGAGCGAGGAGAACCCGCTCGGCGAGGGCGGCGAGCGGCTCCACGGCTGGATTGTTCCGCTGGCCGCCTGGCGCCAATCCCACGGCGAGCAAGGGGGCGAGGTGAACGAGAGCGCACGGATAGTCGAGGAATCGAGGGAGAATATCGGCGCCGCGGTGATGGGCCGGAACATGTTCGGCCCTGCCGGCGGTGGTGCCTGGGGCGACGAGCAGTGGACGGGCTGGTGGGGTGACAACCCGCCCTACCACTACCCCGTGTTCGTCCTCACCCATCACTCGCGTGATCCGGTGGAGATGGAGGGAGGGACCACGTACCACTTCGTCACCGACGGAATCGAGTCCGCGCTCGAACAGGCAAAGAAAGCCGCCGGCGCCAATGACGTCATGCTGTGGGGCGGCGGCCACGTCGCTCAGCAGTACCTGGCAGCGGGACTGCTGGACGAGCTCGAGCTGCACGTCGTTCCGGTGTTGCTTGGTGGCGGTTCTCGCCTCCTCGACAACCTCGGGGACGCGGATGTGCGACTCGAGCAGGTCCGGGCCGTCGAGGCACCCGGCGTCACCCACCTCAAGTACCGGATCTTGCCGGGTGCTCCATCATGATCGACGTCGGCCGGCCGGGATTAACGGGCCGCCGGTCACCACGCAGGCGTGCCCGGCGTCCCTGGCCGCTGCCAGCGCATGGCCCAGCTTCGGGGAGCGGGCGGCCAGCAGGCACGGTCTCGGTGACATACCGCCAGGCCGTGGCGGTGCCCACCCCCGAACCCGGCGGCTAGCTCGGCGAACGTCTCGCCCTTGCGCAGGCAGGCCAGCACAGCAGCGCCTGCCTGCCGGGGCTGAGCTTGCGCCCGGCAGAGCCGATCCGCTGGCGGTAACGGCGGATCACCCCGGCGGTGAAAGTCAGGGTCCGGGACGACAAGGCAGCACGGCACGGCAGAACAGCATCGAAGCCCCTGTCCTGGTGAGCGTGTCCTGGTCGATCGCTCTCCTATCAGGGGCTAGTCCTCAGCGGTGACACGCCGCCCCGATCAGCCCGGACCCCGCGCTACCCCAAGATCAGGATGAAAATGGCTCAATACCTGGTATCGTCTGCGGGTTTGGAAGGGCCAACTTGACCCAGATGGGCAGTGGTGGCAGGGCTGGGTCGAGAATATGAGCACCGGGGTCGATACCTGGATTGGCTCGATCAAGGTAGCCAGTACGCATCAGGCCATGACCTCGGTGCAGAACTTCTCCGAGTATTTCGGCCAGCAGGTGGCATGCAACAAGGTCCCGATGTCGATCGTCGACTTTACCCAGCCCGCCGCGGACCTGATAGGGAACGGCCTCTACCGTTACTACTCGCGGTACGCGGGCTATACCAAGGGGAGCTGCACCGGCGGCGGCGTCAGCGTGGTCAGCGAGTACGGGACGAACGCGGCGCGGGTGACTCTGGGCGGCTGACGCAAGGTGAGTGCGCAGGGTACCGGACTTCACGAGGTATGGATTTTCGGCGGCACCACCGAGATCATGAAAGAGATCATCGACCTCGGCCTGTAATCCCGGTGCCCAACGGGCGGTGACGGCTGATCAGTGCGGTCCGGTGGCGGAGGGTCTGGCGCGCGCCTTCCCGTTCCCGGGGAAGCGGTGGACCGCGATGATCCTCGGCCACCTCTCCCACGGGCCGACGGGCTTCCGCGACCTCGCACGCGGACCGGCGGGATCAGCGATTCGGTCTTGTCCGCCCGGCTCACCGACCTGACGGCTGGAGAGCTAATCACGCTTTCAGTCAGTGAGGGGTCGCCGGTGACCGTGACCTACGAGCTGACCGAACGCGGTCAGGCCCTCATGCCCGCGCTCGACCTGATCGCCGCCTGGGCCCGCGACAACCTTCCGCCCGGCGATTGCTGACGGTCAGGCGGGCTGCCACAGCTCGATCCGGTTGCCCTCAGGATCGGTGACCCAGCCGAACCGGCCGACACCCTCCATCTCCTGCGTATCCCCGGCCACGTCCGCTCCCTTGGCGCGCAATTGCGCGAGCATCGCATCCAGGTCGCGGACCCGGAAGTTGAGCATGGTCTGCTGGGCGCGGGACCCGAAGTAGCCGGTCTCGGACTCGAACGTCGCGAACACCGTCAGCCCGGCTTCCTGACGCCACAGGCCGTTCTCATCGGCGTCCAGGCCCAGGCAATCGCGATACCACGCGCCCAGGGCCGCCGGGTCGGCGGCCCGCATGAAGTACCCGCCGATTCCAAGCACACGTTCCATGCCGCTATCTTGCCAGGACAGTGACCGGGCGGGCTGGCACCACACCGTCGCCCGCTTCACCAGAACCGCCGCCGGCACCGGATTCGCGCGGCTTCACGTCGGCGGCGGGCCGCCGCCGGGGATGATGACCGCCTTGGGGCCGGGACCGTCACCGCCGGGGTCGCCGATGACGATGGCCTTCGGGCCGTTGCCGTTTCCAGGATCGCCCCCCGGGACGACGACCGCCTTGGGGCCTTGACCGGGTCCAGGGTCGTTTCCCGTGATGATGACCGCCTTGGGGCCTTGGCCGTCGCCGGTGGTGTCGGTGATGACGATCGCCCTAGGGCCGGTGGGCGGAGGTTGCCGAGTGGCGATGTCGACCGACGTCAGCCTGGCTGAGGCAACTCCCGGGACCAGCGGTTGCGAAGCTGCGACATCGGCCGGGGCGTGTGATTCTGGGGTGGCTACTGTGCTGATTCCGCCAGCTAGTATTATCCCGGCTGCCAGCCCCGCCGCACCGATCGTCGTGGCCGGCTTCAAGTCGGCCACACGATGGCTGATAGGCACCGCGCGTTCCCGGTTCCCAGGCTCTTTGCGCATGTCCGTGACGCTAACGATCCGCGCTTGAACCGGCCTGACGCCGTGCTGAAACGGCAGGGCCAGGCCGCAGCCTCGATGGCCTATTGGCGGGCCATGTGCACGCGCAGTTCGGCTTCGGGGTCGTCGATCAGCTTTCCGCTGACGTCCACGGTCACGCTGTGGATGGTGCCGGTGAACTTGAAGGGGCTGGGGTAGTCGTCGGTGATCGCGGAGCCGGGGTTGGCGCCGCAGGTGAGCGCACCGGGGTTGAGCACGAACGGGTTGGTGACGGGCGCCTCCGCGTTCCCGGTGAGGGTGCCGTCGACGTAGAGCTGGAGCCTGCCGGGCGCGCCCTTGCCGTGCTCCATGTCCGGCTGTCCGGTCGGCTCGAACTCGAACCTGAGCGCGTGCTGGCCGGGCGCCAGGACGATGTCGGATTCCACTGCGTATACGGCCCGGCCGACGTAGTTGTGGACGTAGCGGAGCCTGCCGTCCTTGACGAACAAGGCGTATCCGCCGGCGGCGGTGCCCTGGGACAGCAGTACCCCCTCGGCGCCCTCGGCGGGAATCTCGACGTCCGCGGTGATGGCGTGCGGGCGGTTAAGAACCCTGGGTGCGGCGAAGAACGGGATCGACTGCGTGCCGGGCCGGTAGGTGTAGCCGTCGCGGGGCCGGCGTGGACTCATCCGCGGTCCTCCCGATCACCCCAGGGAACGCAGCGCCCGGCTCATACTCGGCTATCGCTATTCGGACCTCTCCTGCTGGTCGTTATTGGCCGCCGCTAGCCCGTATCCTGCGCTGCGGTGGCGGAGCCCGCATCATCCGGCACGGATGGTTTCTGCTCCGATCGCGCCGCCACAGCCGAAGCCATGCGGTCGTCCAACTGTCTCCGGACCGCTGTCGGCTCATGGTGGATCACCTTCGGCCGTATGACGCCCAGATCTGCGGGAAGTTGCCGGCCGCGAGCTCTTCGGCGCGGTGCAGCCGCCAGGTGATCGAGGACCGGCGCGGGGGCGGCGCAGCGTCCAGCAGGCCGGCGAGCAGGGCCCGCGCGCGCAGAAGCACCATGGGAGACCCCGAACTGGCCTCGATGAGATCGTCCAGGGAGATCTGCAGGTAGTCATCCCAGGATGGCAGGGCCAGCACCACCTTGACGGTCCCGGCCTCATCGGTGATCTCGGCCACGTCCAGATCCCGCGTTGCCAGGGGCGCCAGGAGGCTCTGGACCGTGTCCAGCACCTGCGCGGCGGTGGCCGGGTCGTTGACGGCCGGCGACAGCGCCCGCAGGCCGATGTCGGCCAGCAGCCGGAACGCGAAGAGCGGGTCCTGGTGGAAGGTGCGCTCCTGGCCGGTGACCAGCCCGGCCAGGACCGCCGCGTCGCTGGCGTCGCCGCCGTGCACGGCGGCGACCATCGCGTCCTGCTGGAGGGTGTCGCCGATCCGGGCGCGGAGGACGATGACGGCGCTGCCGGCGGCACCGGCCAGCCGCTGCACGTCAAGTTGCTGCAAGATGGCCTGCTGGTGCGGCCAGGTGATGGTCCGGCGCGGCGGCGGCAGCGGCGCGGCGGAAGGCCGGCCGCCGGGGCCGGGCCGGGGGTACAGGTCGTCGAGGATGCCGCGGCCGTGGGCGGCGATGGCGGAAAGCGTCGGCGCCAGCTGGATGGAGGCGAATGCCTTGACCTGCAGGGCCCGGATCAGGGCGAGGGCGGCGAGCACTCCCGCCAGTTCCGCGGCTGGCACGATCACCGACACCTCCGGGTCGTTGCCGATGGCCAGGGCCGCGGTGACCGAGAACACGAAGACGCCGACGGCCAGGCCGAACGTCCGCCACACGATCGGGTCGTCGCGGAACAGGTTCAGCCGGGGCGACAGGCTGGAGAAGGCCCACTGCACGACCAGGAACAGCAGCGAGAAGATGATGCTGACCAGCCCCAGGACGCCGAAGCCCACTCCGATTAGCGTCTCGGTGACCCGGCTGCTGGCCACGGTCGGCGCCACCGTGATCCGCGGCAGCAGCAGCCCGAGCCCCAGGCCGGCCACCGTGAACAACAGCTGCACCAGGCCGGCCCGCAGCCGGCGGCGGGGCCGTTCGAATCGCCCGACCCGGGCGGCGGTCCGGGATGACGAGTTCGTCTTGGACATGCTGCGCACGCTCCGGGTTCTCCCGACCTTGCATCTAGAGGCTAAGGACGCCCGCGGCCGCCTGCCTCACCCCACCTGGATGAGGTCGGGACGCCGCATCGGCGGCATCGGCGGCATCGGCGGCATCGGCGGCATCGGCCGCATCTGGGCGCTGATCTGCTGGCCGGGTTGCCGGGCACGATCGGCAGCGTCCCGGACGAGATGGCAGCGGCAGTCCTTGCCTGGAAACCGTGCGGTGGCTGAGTGGGCCGACGCATGGCTCTGGGCGGTCAGCTGTGCCGGCTAGCTCTGGCGGGCCGTTTG
>WNGJ01000288.1_pt1 | contig 43479 bp, 49 predicted proteins | sample 5400611 | NCBI WGS metagenome assembly WNGJ01 (sample SAMN13153375, study PRJNA577476) | soil metagenome | isolation source: 40 cm soil or saprolite under Garry oak tree replicate 1 | place: USA:California | collected 2016-06-15
GCCACCAGCAGCTCTATGGCTATGCGACGGGCGAGAGCGTCGAATGCGTCAACCTGCGTGTGACCGCGCAGCTCGTCGGAGACGCCCTCGCGCTCGGCGCGAACGGCGCCGTCGGCCCCGCCCCTGTCGTCGGCCAGCTCCGCGCGTACTTCCGCGGCAGCGGGACGGTCACGATGCCGCGCTACGACCGCGGCGCGTTGTCGCCGGACCACCCGGTCACGGGCCCGGCCCTGGTCGAGGACGAATGGTCGACGACCCTCGTGTATCCGCGCCAGCGCTGTCGGGCCGATCACTTGGGCAATCTGCTGGTGGAGGTCGGGTCGTGACCTTGCATCCCGCGACGCTCGAGGTCGTCCGCAACGCGCTCTACGCGATCGCCGAGGAGATGAGCGTGATCGTCATGCGTTCGGCGCGCTCGCCGCTCCTCAAGGAAGCGGGCGATCTCTCCTCGGCGCTGACCGACGCCGACGGGCGGCTCATCGCCCAGGGCCGCGACATCCCGATCCACCTGGGCGTGATGGGCTTCACGGTGAAGGAGTTCCTCAAGCGCGTGCCGAAGCCGCGCCTGCGCGACGGCGACGTGTGGTTCCTCAACCTGCCCGAGGTCGGCGGCAACCACCTGCCCGACGTCAAGGCGTTGCGCCCGGTATTCGTCGGCGGCCGGCTGGTCGCCTTCGCGATCAACCTGGCCCACTGGGCCGACATCGGCGGCGCCGTGCCGGGCAGCTACGTGCCGTGGGCGACCGAGTCATACCAGGAAGGGCTCCGGATCGCCCCGCTTCGCCTCTTCTCGGCCGAGGGCCCCGAGCGCCACGCGATCGATTTCGTGCTCGCCAACTTGCGCGGGAGCCAAGAGCGCGAGGGAGACATCTTTGCCCAGTTCGCCGCCAACGACGTCGCCGCGCGGCGTCTCCAGGAACTCTACGCGCATCATGGCGCCGAGACGGTCGACGCCTGCTTCGAGCGACTGCACGACGAGTCGGAGACGCAGATGCGCGCGGCGATCCGCGCGCTTCCCGACGGCGTCTGGGAGGGCGAGGACTGGGTCGACGACGACGGCGTCGACGACAACCCGATCCGCATCCGAGTGCGAGTCGAGATCGTGGGGGACGAAGCTCGCTTCGACTTCACCGGCACCTCGCCCCAGGTGCGCGGGCCGGTGAACACGACGTACTACATCGCCTGCTCGGCGGTCTATTACGCGATGAAGGCGCTCGTGGCGCCGGACGTGCCGCCGAACGACGGCTGCTACCGGCCGCTGCACGTCCTCGTTCCGCCGCGCTCGGTCCTGAGCGCCGATCCCGATCGCCCCGTCGTGGGCGGCAATCACGAAACGTGTCAGCGTATCGTCGACGCGATCGTCAAGGCGCTGGCGCCCGCCCTGCCCGATCGCGTCTCCGCCGGCGGGCCGACGACGTCCGGCGTCCTGATCTTCGGCGCGCGTCAGCCCGACGGTCGCTGGTCGATCCTCTACGAGGTGCACGGAGGCGGTGAGGGCGCCACTTCGGCGAAAGACGGCGCCTCGGCGGTGCGGGTGCACATGTCGAACGTCATGAACACGCCGATCGAGGTCATCGAGGGCGAATACCCGATCATGATCGAGGAGCAGGCGTTGCGCCTCGGCTCCGGGGGCGACGGCGCTCATCGCGGCGGCCTCGGATTCCGCCGCGCCTATCGCGTCCTGGCCCCGGAGCTCACGCTCACCAGCATGCTCGACCGTCGCGTGGTGCCGCCGTACGGCCTCGCCGGTGGCCGGGACGGCGCGCCCTTCCGCATCACACTGAACCCGGGGCCGCTCGAGCGCGTGATCCGCGGCAAGGAGACGGTGCGCCTGGGCGCCAACGACCTCGTGGTCATCGAGACGTGCGGAGGCGGCGGCTACGGACCGCCGGCCGAGCGGTCGGCCGAGCTCCAGGCGCATGATCGTGCGGAGGGAGACGCTTCATGAAGCTCGCCGAACGGATCGCCGTCGTCACCGGAGCCGCGAAGGGCATGGGCCGCGATATCTGCCTCACGCTCGCCCGGGAGGGCGCAAATCTGACAATCGCCGCCCGCGAGGTGGGTCCGCTCGAGGCGCTCGGGCGTGAGATCACCGCGCTCGGTCGCAAGGCGATCATAGTCCCCACCGACGTGACCGACGAGCCGGCCGTCGAGCGCCTGGTGGAGCGCGCCCGCGAGACGTTCGGTCGCATCGACATTCTGGTCAACGCGGCGGGCGTCACGGGGCCCATCGAGACCCCGGTGTGGGAGATCAAGGCCGACGACTTCGACCACGTGATCGCGGTGAACCTGCGCGGCACGTTCCTGCCGACCAAGCACGTGCTGCCGATCATGATCAAGCAACGCTACGGCAAGATCGTGAACATCAGCGGGACTTCCGGACTTCGCGGCTACAAGTACCGCGCGGCCTACTCGTCCTCCAAGTGGGCGCTGCGCGGATTCACGCGCACCGTCGCGCTCGAGGCCGGCCCGCACAACATCAACGTCAACGCGCTGCACCCGGGCATCGTGGGCGGCGACCGCATGGACAAGCTCTGCCGCGAGAAGGCGAAGAAGCGCGGCTGGACGCCCGAGCGCGTCTACCAGGAGTACGTCGACGAGATGGCGCTCAGGCGCGTGACGATCGCGCAGGACATCGCCAACGCCGTGCTCTTCCTGGTCTCCGACGACTCGTCGAACATGACAGGGCAGTCGGTCACGGTCGACGGCGGCTGGGACGTCTAGGTTCTCGGAGCATGATGATGTTCACGATCCCAGGGCTCCTCCTCGTCGTCGCCTGCCTCACCGCCACGACCGCGCACGCTCAGTTCGGGGTTCCGTGGCGTCACGCTCCGACGCTTGTCGCCATCAGCAGTGCCGAAGACGATCCGCGCCTGAGTCTCGTCGACGAAGCCGTGTCCTTCTGGAACAAGACGCTCGAAGAGATCGGCTCGGGGTTTAGACTCCCGCCAGCGGAGCGCCTGGTGAAACCGGTGCCGGAGGACGCATTGCAGGCGCTCAGCCGTTCCATCGTTGGCGGTTCTCGGCCCGTGGACATCCCCCCGGCTCTCAGGAACCCGCTCAGAGACCTCACGATCATGTTGGGGGACTCGGATTTCGTTTCGTTCGCCGGTTCGTTCGATTCGACTGCCAAGCGAGTCGTCGGCATCCGCGGGCTGAATCTTTCACCGATGAACCTGCCCAACGTCGCGCGCAACGTGATCGCGCACGAGCTCGGCCACGCCATCGGCCTGGGCCACAACGACGATCCAACCAAGCTCATGTGCGGCCGCCCGTCGTCGTGTCGACCCAACCTCTTTCGGTCCGACGCGTCGCGGCTGTTTCCGCTGACCGATGACGAGAAGAGCCGCCTCCTCCTGATGTACCCGGCCGAGTGGAAGCCACGCTAGGGCGACCTCGGCCCGCAGGGACACGACATGGCCTATCGAGTGATCGGAACGAGCCCGCCCCGGGCGGACGCATGGGAGAAGGTGCGCGGCCGGCCGATCTACGCCGGCGATCTGGCGCTGTCCGGCATGCTCCACGGCCGCATCGTGCGAAGCCCGTACGCCTCCGCACGCATCGTGCGTCTCGACACGCGCGCGGCCTCGGCGCTGCCCGGCGTGGTCGCGGTGCTTACCGCGCGCGATGTGCCGCGCAACGAGCTCAGGATGGAACTGCCGGGGCGGATGGCGGAGGCGACCGCCGGCGCGGTTCTGGCCACTCAGCCCGTGCTGGCCGACGCTCGCGTGCGCTTTCAGGGTGAGCCGGTGGTGGCCATCGCGGCGGCGACGCCGGAGGTCGCGGCGGCCGCTGCCGATCTCGTCGAGGTCGAATACGCGGAGCTGCCGGGTATCTACGATCCGCTTGCCGCGCTGGCCCCAGACGCACCGCGGGTCCACGACACCGGCAACCTCCTCCGCAGCTGGCATCTGCGCAGCGGCGACGTCAGCCAGGGCTTCGCGCGGGCCGACGTCGTCGTCGAGCACACGTACCGCACGCCGTTCGTCGATCACGTCTATATGGAGACCGAGACCGGGATCGGCTGGATCGACGCCGAGGGCGTGCTGGTGCTCCGCGTGAGCACCCAGGTGCTCGAGCACTATCGCGACGTGGCCGAGATCCTTCAGCTCCCGCACGGCCGGGTGCGGCTCGAGGGCGCGTACGTCGGCGGTGGCTTCGGGGGCAAGGAAGACGTGACCGTCGAATGTCTGCTCGGGCTCCTGGTCTGGAAGACGGGTCGGCCCGTTCAGCTCGTGTTCTCGCGCGAAGAATCGTTCATCGGTCACGGCAAGCGGCATCCGTACGCCATGCGCTATCGCAGCGGCGCCACGCGCGACGGCACGCTCACCGCGCTCGAGGCCGAGCTGGTTTCCGACTCTGGCGCCTATGCCGCGCTCTCGCCGTGGGTCCTCTTGTACAGCCTGGTGACCGCGACGGGGCCCTATCGGATCCCGCACGTGAAGGTCGACGCCACGACCGTGTACACCAACAACCCCGTCGCCAGCGCCTACCGATGCTTCGGGTCGATCCAGACCTGCCTGGCCTACGAAGGCCAGATGGACGCGCTCGCCGCCGCGCTGTCCATGGATCCGCTGGCGCTGCGCGAGAAGAACTTTCTGCGCAAGGGCGACGCGCTCGCCACGGGACAGGTTCTGGAGACGGACCCGATGCTGGCGGAGACGATGCGCCGGGCGTGGGCCGGACTCGGCGAGCGCCGGCCATCACGCGCTCCAACGCGCGTCGGGCGAGCCGTCGCCGCCTCGTTCACGCCCTACGGCCGCATGTGCTGGACGCGTGACTCGGCGAGCGCGTGGGTCGGCATGGAGCTCGACGGCACCGCGGTCGTCCGCTGCGCCGCGCCCGACGTCGGCGGCGGCCAGACCTCGTCGCTCTGCGCGATCACCGCCGAGATCCTCGGCCTCGAGCTCGAGCAGGTGGCCGCGGTCGGTCGCGACAGTCACTTCACGCCGCGAGCCGGCACGACCACGGCCACGCGCCAGCTCCTGATGTCCGGCAACGCCGTGCTCAACGCCGCCCGCGAGCTGCGTCGCCATCTGGTCGGCGCGGCGGCGGCCCTGCTGGAGGCCGCGCCAGGTGACATCGAGCTAGCCGGCGGGCGTGCGCTCGTCCGCGGCGCCCCGGATCGCGCACTCACGCTGGCCGCCGTCGTCAGGGCCGCGATCGGCGAGGGCCGGCCCGTCCAGGTGCTCGAGAAGTACGACGCGCCCTCGGCGCCGACGATCGACCCGACCACTGGGCAGGGCAAGGCGTTCAACGACTACACGTTCGGCACGCACGCGCTCGAGGTCGAGATCGACGAGGAGACCGGGCGCACGAGCGTGAGCCGACTGGTCGCCTGTTTCGACGCCGGCCGCATCATTCATCGCGCGAGCGCGGAGGGCCAGCTCGAGGGCGGCGCCGTGCATGGCCTGGGCTACGCGCTCATGGAAGAGATCGCGCTCGACAATGGCGTGAGCAAGAATCCGCATCTCGCCGACTACAAGATCCCGACCTCGCTGGATGCCCCGGAGATCACCAGCGTCCTGCTCGAATCCGGCAGCGGATTGGGACCGTTCGGCGCCAAGGGGCTGGGCGAGCCGGCCATGACGCCGAGCATCGCCGCCGTCGCCAACGCGGTCTCGAATGCCCTCGGCGTGCGCGTGACGGAGCTGCCGATCACCGCCGAGCGTGTGCTCGCCGGGCTGCGCGCGACGAAGGCGTAACCCGTGCCGGTCTTCGAGGAAGAGTTCACGGTCAGTGCCGCGCCCGATACGGTATGGGACTTTCTGCTCGATCCCACGCGCGTGGCGCCCTGTCTGCCCGGCTGCGAGAGCGTCGAGCTGGAGGACGCCACGACCTACAGGGTCCGCCTCACCGTCAAAGTCGGATTCCTCTCGACCACGCAGAACCTCAGGGTCGAGCTCGTCGAGGCGGATCGACCGCGCCACCTCGTCTCGCTGGCACGCGGCGAGGACCGAAAGCTCGCCAGCCAGGTGGAAGTCCGCAACACGCTCGACCTGGCTCCAGGCGCCGTAGGCGCCACGATCGTGCGCTACCGGAGCGAGGTGCGCGTGCTCGGAAGGCTCGGCTCGGTGGGCGACGCGGTGATGAAGGTCAAGGCCAAGCAGCTCGCGGGCGATTTCGCCGCGAACGTCCGCGCGGCGATCGAGCGGCCGGCGTGAATCTCGCGTTCACGCTCAACGGCCGGCCCTGCGTCACGGAGGCGCCCGCCCACTGGACCGTGCTCGACCTCTTACGTGACGGGCTCAGCCTGATGGGAACCAAGTACGGGTGCGGCGAAGGCGTCTGCGGCACGTGCACCGTGCTCGCCGACAGCCGGCCGATTCGCGCCTGTCTGGTGCTGGCCGCCCACGTGCGTGGCCGCGCGCTCGTCACCGTGGAAGGGCTGGAATCCAACGGGCGGCTCGATCCGATTCAGACCGCGTTCGCCGAGCGCGGCGCTTCGCAGTGCGGATTCTGCACGCCGGGCATCATGCTGACCGCGAAGGCGCTCCTGCTCGAGAACCCGAGACCGACGGCGCATGCGGTGCGCGAAGCGCTGTCGGGCAATCTCTGTCGTTGCACCGGCTACACCAAGATCGTCGAGGCCGTACTGGCCGCGGCGGCCGGCCCGAGGTGAGCGTGCGCCTCCACCCGTTCGGTCTCGTCGAGCCCGAATCGCTGAGCGAGGCGGTCGATGCCGTGACGAGGCTCGACGGCGAGGCGCGCCTGGTCGCGGGCGGGACGGCGCTCGTCCCGATGATCCGCCTCGGCCTCGTGAAACCGGACCGGCTTGTCTCCTTGCATCGCGTGCCCGCACTGGCCGAGATCCGGATGGATGGCCCGGCGCTGGAGCTCGGCGCCATGGCCACGCACGCCGACATCGAGCGCTCGCGCGTCGTTCGAGATGGCTGGCCGCTTCTCGGTGAGGCGGTGCGGCGTGTCGCCACGCCGGCGATCAGGACCTCGGGCACCATCGGCGGCAACCTCGCCTACGCCGAGGCGGCCTCCGACCCGGCGCCGGCCCTCCTCTGTCACGACGCCGAGGTGCGCCTTGCCGGTCCTCGCGGGAATCGAGCGGTGCCGATTGCGCGCTTCTTCAGAGGCTTTTACGAGGCGGCGTTGGAGCCCGGCGAGATCGTCACGGCGGTCCGAGTCCCACCGCCGCCGCCGGGTGCGCACGGCGGCTACATCAAGTTCACCTCCCGCTCGGCGGAGGACAAACCCCTGGTCGGCGTCGCCGCGCTGATCACGCTCGATTCCTCGGGACGCTGCGCAGACATCCGTATCGCACTCGGCGGCGCCGCACCGACACCGATCCGCGCCGCCGCCGCGGAGAGCACCGTGCGCGGCGAGGCCCTGAGCGACGCCGTGGCGCGCGCGGCCGCCGAGGCCGCCGCGCGAGAAGCCGAGCCGCTGTCCGATCTGATGGGGAGCGCTGAGTATCGGCGCGAGATGATCCGGGTGTGGGTCCGCCGCCTGCTCACCGCCCTGCGCGACGGCACGCGGTAGTGGCACGGTGCCCGCCTGAAGGCGGGCACCACGGCGTTACTTCTTCGCGTGCTTCGGCTTCCACATGGCCAGGATCGCGCCGGTCGGATCGGAGATCACGCTCATCCAGCCGAACTCGCCGACCTCGGTCACGTCCATGACCACCATCGCGCCGAGCTCCTTGGCCTTCCTCGTCGAGGCGTCGATGTCGTCGACGCCGACGTAGGAGAGCCAGTGCGATGGCGCCCCCGGGATCGGGTTCCGCATCATGCCGCCCCCGGTGCCGCCCCCCACGTCGATCATCGTGTAAGTTCCGCCGGGAATCGGCACGTCCTGCAGCTTCCAGCCGAAGAGACTCGTGTAAAACTTGCGCGCGCTCACAGGGTCGTTCGTCTGCAGCTCCACGTGGACAAATGGATTTGCCATGCTCACCTCCTACCGCGGAGCGTACCCGCGGTGACAAGCCCCGTCCACCGCGAGCGCGGGCCGGGCTTCCTACATCTTCCAGTCCTGATACCACGTGGAATCGGCGCCCACACCTTCGCGCGCCACTTTCACGTCGATCACATACGGCTTGTTCTCGCGAGTGGTCTTGTCGACGCCGCGCCGAAGCGCCGGCTCGAGCTCCTTCAGTGTCTTGACCGTCTCGCCCTCCACACCCTGTGAACGGGCGAGCCCCGCGTAGTCGGTGGCGGGCGCGTCGAGGTAGAGCCCGGGATACTTGCCGGTGTGCACCATCTTGCTGTCCGGCACCTCGCGCGCCCAGTTCGTGCGGACGACCTGATAGGTCTCGTTGTTCGAGATCACCGTCAGGATCGCGGTGTTGTAGCGCGCCATCGTCCAGAAGCCCGCGGCGCTGTAGGTCAGGGCACCGTCGCCGAGGTGGAGCACGACGGGCCGCTCGCGGCCGACCGCGATCTTGGCGCCGATGGCCGCGCCCACGCCGAATCCGAGCGAGCCGCCGCCGCTGCGGGTCCAGCCCATCGCGTCGTGGCCGAACGGCAGGAGCGTCGTCCGCGCGGTCGAGCTCTCCTGGACCATCATGGCGTTCTTCGGCAGCAACTGGGCCAGATGCGCTTCGAGCGTGCTCGGATGCACGAGCGTGTCGTGCTCGTGCTCGCGGACCAGATCTTCCTCGCGCGAGATCAGAAGCTTCGCGTACGCGCGCACCTTCTCGCGCTGGCGCGCCCAGCCGGAGGCCTTGTCGCCGTGCAGGCGCGTCACCGCGGCGGTGATGTTGCGCAGCGTCTCGGGCAGCTCGCACTGCGCCGCGATGTCGAGCGGGTAGTGGCGGCCCATGAGCAACGGATTGGGTCCGATCTGGATCACGAAGGGCTCGGCGACGACGCCGTGCACACCCTGAACGCCGGCCAGGAAGATCAGGTCCGGCTTCAGGCCGGTCACCTTCTCGAAGTCCTTCGAGACCGGATACATGCCGCAGTAGAGCGGGTGCCGCGTCGGGAAGTTCGGGAAGATTTGCCGCGTGGCGAATACCGGCGCCTCGAGCGCCTCGGCCAGCCGTACCGCCTCCACCCCCGCACGCTCACGCCAGACGTCGTCGCCGAACATCAGGACCGGGCACTTCGCCTCGCCGAGCCGCCGCGCGATCGCCTCCACGGTCTTCGCGCGCGCCGGCCCCGGGCGCTCGATCTGATACGCGGCGGCCTCCCCGATCTGCGCTTCGAGCCCTTCGCGCAGGAGCAGCTCCGCGCTGATCGAGAGGTACACGGGCCCGGTCGGTGGTGTCGTCGCTTCACGCAGCGCGCGTGTGGTCGCGACCGTGATCGCCGCAGGGTTCGCAGCCACCTGATAGGCCGCGCGCGCGTCCTTGGTGATCGGGCGCATCGACTCGGCTTGAGTCAGCCCCGGAAACGGTGCCAGGCCACGGAAGTCTTGAAGCTCCGAAGCCCAGTCACCGGCGATGACCAGCAGTGACGAGCCGGCGATCTGCGCGTTGAAAAGCTGTCCGGCGAGCTGATACGAGCCGCCCATCACGTGGGCGATGATGACGCCCACCTTGCCGCTGACGCGGTGATAGCCGTCGGCCATCGCCGCCACGAGCCCTTCGTGCTTGCCGACGATGAGCTTCTGGTCCTGGTCCTCGGAGAGGGCCGCGAAGATCCCGGTCTCGGCGGAGCCCGGATTCGAGAAGAGATATTCGACCCCGGCGTCTTTCAGGGTCTGGATGAGCAGCATGCCGCCGGTACCGGTGATGGTCTTGCGCATGATCTCCCTCTCTCCTACCTCGATTGGAAGGCGCGCCTCGGCCGGCGGGGCCCCAGCCCCGCGACGGCCTGCAGCGCGCACCTCAACGGGCTGGTAGCTGCGCGCGGGTGGCGTCGAGCGCCTCGCGCGCAACCTCTTCGGCCGGCCGAGCCCACGCCGCAGGGTTCGGGGCCTCGTAGCTCATGAATCCGCGATAGCCCTTCCGGTCGAGCAACGCGAAGATCTCCTTGAACGGCACGCTGCCACGCCCGGGCGGCAGCCGATCGAGTGCCTTGCCGGGCTCGAGCCCGGTGCGCGGCACGTCGCTGTACTGCACGTAGGCGATCTCGTCGAGCGCGACGTCCTCGATCGCGGCCAGGCTGGCGCCGCTGCGCTGCAGATGATAGGTGTCGAGCAAGAGCCCGCAGCTCGGATGCGCGGCCTTGGCGACGACCCCGCGCATGACGTCGAGGTTGTTGAGCTGCTCGGCCTGCGAGTTGAACTCGACGGCGAGCTTCACGCGATGACCGGCCGCGATGTCGCCGGCCTCGCGCATGTTCGACGCGGCACGCGCGAGATCACCGCGACCGCGGTCCGAGGCGCTCATCACCGTCTGGCAGCCGAGCGCGACCGCCCACCGGCAGGATTCGTCGAAGGCTTGCATCAGCTTCCGGCGCTCGTCGCCGTCGGCGAACATCCAGCCGAGCTCGACGCCGACGCACGCGACGCGAAGACCGCTCGCCTTCACGAGCGCCAAGACCTCGGCCGCGGCCTGCCCTTTCTCGGCCGCACGGGCGAAATCGATTCGGCGAAGCTCCACGCCGTCCCAGCCCGCCGCCTTCGTCGCGCGAAGCGCGTCCGCAAGCGGCGTAGTATCGAGTGTCCAGGTATGCAGGGCGAGCATCGTGGTCATTGCTTCGCCGGAGGCGGTGGGGTCGCGGGCGTGGGAGTGGCGGCGGGGGCTGTGGTGCTCGGCGGTTTGCTCGGCGTCGGGGGATTGGCCTTCGCGTACTCCACGGCCTGCTTCAACTCGCCCTCGGCCTGCTTGACAAGCTCGAGAGCCTTGGCGCGGTGGCCGCCGAAGTGGTGCTCGGACCGCTGCAGATGGCGCTCGGCGTCCTCGAGCGACTTGGCCGCGGCATGGATGCGATAGAGCCCCGCGCGCGTCGCGGGCACCGCCGGCTTCTTGTCCTGGGTGAACGCCAGCGTGCCGAATCCGAGGACGAATCCGATTGCCAGCACGCCGGCCACGATCACGCTCCGCTTCAGCATGCGCTCCTCCGCTTACACCGCCGCTGTGAGCCCGCCATCGAAGTTGATGGCCGTGCCGGTGATATAAGCCGCGCGCTCGGAGGCGAGGAAGGCGACGAGATCGGCGAACTCGCTGGCCTCGCCGAACCGTCCGAGCGGCAGCTTGCGCTTCTCCGCGATCTCGCGGTAGTGGGCTTCGAGATCGCCCTTGGCGCGCCGCTCGTGCTGGGCGCTCTTGACCAGCCCCAGACAGATCGTGTTCACGAGGATCTTGTCGGCCGCGTACTCGTGGGCAAGCGACTTGGTGAGATTGATGCCCGCCGCGCGCGACAAGCTGGTGGGCAGCGAGCGCGCCGCCGGCGCTTTGCCGCCGACGGTGGTCACGTTGATGATGCGCCCGCCGCCGCGGGGCTTCATGTGCGGGATGACGAGCCGGCAGAACCGAATCGCGCCCATGACTTTCGAATCGAAGTCGTACTGCCACGTGGCATCGTCCACCTGCTCGAAGCCGGCGGCGGACGAGGTGCCGGCGTTGTTCACGAGGATGTCGACGCCGCCGAACCGGGCCACGGTCGCGGCCACGAAGGCCTCGACCTCCGGACCGTGAGTCACGTCGGTCGCCATCGCCAGGATGTCGGCGCCCGTCGTCTTCTGGATCGCGTCCACCGCGCGTTCGAGCACGTCTTTCCGGCGCGCGCACACGGCGACCTTCGCGCCGCTCTTGGCAAACCGCTCGACGCAGGCGCGGCCGAGCCCCTCGCTACCCCCCGTGACGATTGCCACCTTACCGGCGAGACCGAGCTCCAGGACGTCCATGATCGCCTCCCGATCCGAGATTGCCCGAACATACCATCCGGAGGCCGGCCCGCCTAGCCCACCCCGGCAGCCGACGGGTCAGGACGGGCCGATGCGCCCGACCAGGGGGAGGTTCAGCGCGGGATGTTTGAGCTCGACGCCGAAGTTGAGCGTGAGCACGTTGACCTCGATGCCTTCTTCCCAGCCGACCGCGAGCCCGGTGAGCCCGAAGAACGAGAGCTGGACGCCGGTGCCGCTCGGTGTCGTGTCCGCGACCGAGCCCGGCAGGAAATCCTTGCCGATCGCCGTCGATGGCAGCCTGAGCCTGAGCTCGGGCACGCTGCGGCCCACCCAGGCCGTGAACGTGTTGCTGTTGGGGCCGGGCCAGGTGCGATAGCTCGTCGGATAGGGGTACGACGCCACGGCCGCTTCGACCCGCGCGATCAAGGGCTCGGCGGCCTCGCCGCGAAGATCGACGAGAAGCTCGGGCTTGTCACCGAACCAGTAGTTGTCCGCCCCGCTCCGGTTGATGCGCACCGCGGGTGCGCCGCTGCCCACCCCCCAGCCGATCACCTCGTAGCGCGTGTAGGCATCGGCGTTGCGCGGCTTCACCGAGATCCACGTGTGCACCGCGAAGAAGCCACGCCAGCCGACCGTACGGGCGGCGTAGACCTGGATCACCGCCTCGCGCGCGGCCGCGGGATCGGGCGCCTGGCCCGACGGGCCGCGCTCGAGCTCCCAGAAATTCGTCCGCGCGCGCTCCAGCAGCGAGCAGCCGGCCAGCGCGACCAGTATGATGAGCGGCACGACCAGCCTCACCCGCCGAGCTCCTTTCGCACGATGCTAGCTCCTTCGACGAGCGCCGCGAGCTTCTGCTTCACGACCCAGCGCGGGGTCTCCCAGAATCCGCAATCCGGGTTGAGCCAGAGCTTGTCGGGCGCGACGTGCCCGAGGATGGCGCGGGCTCGCTCGGCCACGTCGGCGGCCGACTCGGCCTTGAACGCCTTGACGTCGATCACGCCGGCGCCGAGCTCCTTGTCGGTCGGAAACTCCTTCCAGAACTTGAGATCGTCCATGCCGCGGTTGGCGAACTCGAGGACGATCTGCGAGGCGCGGAGATCGCGCAGGGTCGGATAGAGGTTCTTGAAGTCCCGCACCGCCGAGAACGGCCGGCCGTAGAGGTTGCCGAAGCAGACGTGGACGGCGATCTTCGCCTCGACCCCCTCGACGGCCCGGTTCACGCCGTGATCGAAGCGCGGCGGCGCGCCCGGGTACATCCCGCTGTGCGGCTCGTCGATCTGGATGAAATCTGCGCCGGCCTCGACCAGCGCGCGGCACTCGGCGTTCACGATCCCGACGAGATCGGCCAGCAACGTGTCCTTGTCCCGATAGCCGCCCCCGAGCTTGAGCGGCACGAGCAACGTGTACGGCCCCGGCACCGTGGCCTTGATGCGCTTGGCCGTGAGCGCACGCGCGAGCTTGAACTCCTCCACGATGCCGAGCCCCTCGGGCGCGCTGAGCCGGTCGACGACCTCGAACGGCGTGTTCGTGTCCCAGAGCGGCTGGCCGAGCCGGCGCGCGGCGGGGAGCGTCCGGATACCGCTGAAGCGATCGTAGAAGCCGATGATGAACCTGACGCGCATCATCTCGCCCGTGCTCACCACGTCGACGCCGGCGCGCTCCTGATCGAAGAGCGCCACCTGGGTCGCGTCCTCCATCAGCTCCCGCACGTCGGTCGCCCCCATGCGCCCGGCCTCCATCGCCTCGCGCGCGAGCCAGACCCACCCGGGCAGCCCGTGACTTCCCACGACCGACGTCGGCAGCAGCATCATCCCGCTCCTTTCTCTCGGCTCCCCGCGCGGCCCAGATAGGCCTCGATCACGCGCGGGTCGCGCAGCACCGCGTCCGGCGGCCCCGCGGCGATCCGCTGACCGAAGTCCAGCACGGTCACGGTGTCGGCCAGGTCGCCGACCAGCTCCATGTCGTGCTCGACCCACAGCATCGTCATGTGGAGCTCGTGCTTGATCCTCAACAGAAACCGGGCGAGGTTTTCCTTTTCCTCGCGGTTCATCCCGGTCGACGGCTCGTCGAGCAGGAGGAGCCGCGGCTCCATCGCGAGCGCCCGGCCGATCGCGACGATCTTTTGTACGCCGAACGGGAGATTGGCGATCAGCTCCTTCCGGCACCGCTCGAGCTCGAGGAACTCGATGATCTCCTCCACGCGGCGCCGATGGGTCGTCTCCTCGCGGCGCGAGCGCCCCCAGAAGAGACCGCCGGCGAGCACGCCCGCGCGCATGTGGCGATGGCGGCCGAGCAGGATGTTGTCGAGCACGGTCAGCCCGCGGAACAGCTCCACGAACTGGAACGTGCGCGCGATCCCGTGCGCGGCGATCCGGTGTGGCCGCAAGCCCTGGATCGCTGCTTCGCCGAACACGATTCGACCGGAGGTCGGAGCATAAAATCCACCGACGCAGTTCAGGAGACACGTCTTGCCGGCGCCGTTGGGCCCGACCAGCGCCGCCAGCGAGCCCGGATCGACCGACAGGCTGACGGCGCTCAGCGCGCGCAGCCCCTCGAAGTCGAGCGTGACGTCGTCGACCCTCAGAACCACCGGCGCCGCCTCTGATACTGCTTCACCTCGGTGTAGCTCTTGCGGCCGGCGCGATGGCCCACGCCGAGATAGAACTCGCGCACGTCCTCGTGGGCGAGCAGCCGCTCGACCGGCCCGTCGAAGACGATCCGGCCGTGCTCCATGACGTAGCCGTAGTTCGCGACGGCCAGGGCGGCGCCCGCGTTCTGCTCGACGAGCAGCACCGCCAGCCCCAGCTCGTCCCGCAAGCGCGCGACCAGGGTCATGAGGCTCTCGACGACCAGCGGCGCCAGGCCGAGCGAGAGCTCGTCGACCAGCAGCACGCGCGGTCGGCACAGCAACGCGGTCGCCAGCGCCAGCATCTGGCGCTCGCCGCCCGAGAGATATCCGGCCAGCTGGCGGCGGCGGCCGGCGAGCACGGGAAAGTAGTGGAACACCTGCTCGAGCGTCACCGGCGGCCGCGGCGCGCCACGATCGGTCCAAGACCCCGGCACGAGCGCGCGCAGATTTTCCTGGACCGTCAAGGTCTCGAAGACCTTGTCGCGCTCGGGCACGAGCACGAGCCCGCGCCGCGCCAGCTCGTGGGGCGGGCGGCCGGTGACTGTCGCACCCTCGAACATCACGCGGCCGCCGACGATCTGCGCGTCGTCGGCGCTGAGAAAGCCCGAGATCGCGCGAAGCGTGGTCGTCTTGCCGGCGCCGTTGGTGCCGAGCAGCGCGACGATCGAGCCCGGCGGCACGCGGAGCGACACGCCCTGGATCGCCGTCGCCACATGGTGGTAGACGACCTCGAGGTTCTCCAGCTCGAGCAGCGGCGTCACGACGCCGAGCGGAGCGGCCGGTAGCGCAGCGGCCAGAGGAACACCCAGTTGCGCACGCGGCGCCAGACGCCGACGAGCCCCTGCGGCTCGAAGATCAGGAACGCGGCCATCAGGAGCCCGAACGCGCCGAACTTGAGCGGAAACAGGTAGTACTCGGCGCCGCCGGGCACGCGGAGCGCGGCGACCCCGGCGTCGATCCCATACGGCAGCAAGGTCACGAACGCGGCGCCGAGCACGGCGCCCAGCGCCGAGCCGAGGCCGCCGATGATGACCATCGCGATGTACTCGATCGCGAGAAAGAAGCCGAATGCCTCCACCGAGACGAACGCCCGCTGATAGGCGAAGAGCGCGCCGGCCACCGAGGTGAGCGCGCTCGACCACACGAACGCGAGGACCTTGTAGCGCGCCACGTCGATCCCGACCGATTCGGCCGCGATCTCACGGTCGCGGATCGCCATCCACGCCCGTCCGGCGCGCGAGCGCTGAAGGTTCACCGACAGGATCAAGACCAGCCCGGCGACCGCGGCCAACGCGTAGTACCACGCGGTCGTGCCCTTGAGTACCCACGGGCCGACGCGAGGCGGCGGGATCGACACGCCGGTGTTGGCCCCCCAGTGGTTCTGGAACTCGCCGCACGCGTAGAGCACCACGTGGTGCAGCGCGAGCGTGCCGAGCGCCAGGTAGAGTCCCTTCAGCCGGAGCGCCGGGATCCCGACGATCACGCCGAGCAATGCGCCTACCAGCGCCGCGGCGGGCAGCGCCAGCAGAGGCGACGGCAGGTGGTTCTCGACCAGCATCGCGGTCGTGAAGGCGCCGGCCGCGATGAACCCCGCGTGGCCGAGCGAGACCTGGCCCGCGAGGCCGGTCAGCAGATTGAGCGCGAGCGCGCCAACGGCGGCCAGCGCGGTCTGCGCGACGAGATCGAGCACGAAGGGCGACACGAGGCGTGGCAATACCAGCAGGGCGAGGATCATGAGGGCGAGCGCCGTGCGGCGAAGGCGCGTGTCGACCAGCGCCAGATCGCTCGCGTAGGTGGTCTTGAAGTAGCCGCCGCCGAGCGCCATTTATGTGCTGGCTCGGGCTTGACGCCTTGTGACGCTACTAGTAAAGTTAATAACGAGATTGATATCAGAATTAGGGGGCGTCATGTCGGCTGAGCCGCGACGATATGAGGTCGTGAGCGTGTCCCTGCCGCGCGACCTCGTGAAGCGCGCGAATGCCTTGATTCCGAAAGCGCGTCGAAGCCGAGTCATCACCAAGGTGCTCACCTCGTATCTCGACGCGATCGAGCGGCGCAAAGTGGCAGAAGAGTATCGCACCTACTACTCGCAGCGGGCCGCCGGCGAGGCGAAGGAAGAACGCGATCTGCTGGCCGAGTGGGAACTGAGCGACGCCGAAGCGTGGGCCATTCTCGACTACGAAGAGAAGCGTGGTCGGCGCCCGACGCGGTGACGTTGTCCTCGCGCGACTCGATCCCACACTGGGTGTCGAGATCAAGAAGACGCGGCCCGTGGTCGTGCTGTCCAACGACAGCATCAATCACTTCGCCGAGTTGGCGGTGGTCGTCCCACTCACGACGAGCACGGCTCGTGTGTCCCCGAGTCACACCCTCATCCCCAGGGGCACGGCCGGGCTGAAACTTCCGTCCAAGGCCGTCACGGAGCAGATTCGAGCGGTCGACAAACGACGTCTGGTGAAGAAGCTGGGGCATCTGGCGCCCGAGCTGCTCGCCCAGGTCGAACGGGCCCTCAAGAACACACTGGCCCTGCCATAGCAACACGATCGCGCTGCGATCGTGCGATCACTTCGTCGCGAATCACACCCGCTCCAGCTCTTCCTTCGTCCCGAAGAGCCCCCACGGGCGAATGAGCAGCATCGCGAGCAGACAGAGGAACGGTGAGACGTCGGCCAGGAGCGGGTCGCCGTAGCGGACGGACAGCACCTCGACGGCGGCGACGATCAACGCGCCGGGAATGACGCCGCCCAGGCTGTCGAGCCCGCCGACCAGCGCGACCGCGAAGGCCTTCAAGCCGAGGACACCGAGCGAGGGATCGAGGCGCACGTTGTTCGCGTAGAGAATGCCCGCGAGCGCGCCAGCGAAGCCGGCGAGCGCCCACGAGAGCGCGAACAGCAGCTGGAAGTCGATCCCGCGCTGGGCGGCGAGCAGCGCCTTCTCGCCGGCTGCGCGCATCTGGATCCCGAGCGGCGAGAGGCGTAGAAAGACGAAGAGCGCGATGAAGAGCGCCGCGGTGACGGCCACCGTCAGCAGATCGAACGTCGAGACGACGGCGCCGCCCGGAAGCCGGCGCGGCGGGTTGGCGAGACCGAGCAGCGGCAGCGGATGACGGATGCGATCGGTGTAGACGAGCACGATCGCGGCGCGCAGGAGAATGCCGAGCGTGACCGTGACCAGGACCGCGGCGAAGATTGGGTGGCCGGCCATCGGCCGCATGAGGAGCCGATAGATGAGAAAGCCGGCCAGGGCCGAGAGCGCCGCCGCCGTGACGACCGACAGCGCGGGTTGGCCCGGCACGGCGGAGGCGAGCAGGAACAGGAAATAGCCGCCGAGCGTCATCATGTCGCCCTGCGCCAGATTCAGCACGCGGGTCGCGCGATAGACGAGCACGTAACCCGCGGCCAGCAGCGCGTAGAGGCTCGCGACGACGACGGTCGTGGCGAGGACCTGCGTCACCGCGTCACTTGATCTCGAGCCGCGTCCAGCCGCCGACCGGCGCGATGGCGTTCTTGGTCGGATCCCACCGGTAGACCTTGTAGTACGTGCTCTTCCGGTAGTGATTGTCCGCGGTCCATTCGATCGCGCCGCCGCGTAGCCCGCGCGTGTCGACGCTCACCCCGGCCATCGCGGTCGCGAGCTTGTCCTTGGGGCACGGCCAGCCGCATTTCCTCAGCGAGGCCTCGAGCACCATCGCGGACACCCAGCCCTCCGCCATGTAGTGCGCAGGATGCGTGGTCTGGCCCTTGACGTTGTTGATCTCGGAGTGGATCGGCAGGTTCTCCAGGAAGAGCGTGTTGCCGCCGAACGCGTAGAGGTTCCCCGCCTTCAGGCGCCCCAGCTCGTCCTGCGTCTGCTGGTGGCCGTACAGGAGATAGTTGCCCTGCCAGCCGATGCGCTGGAGCGCCTCGAACACGCCGACCTCGACGTGCCACAGCGCCCACGAGAGCACCCAGTCGGCGCCCGCGTCCTTCAGCTTCTGGGCGAACGGCGTGAAGTCCGGCGTGTTGCCCGGCACCACCACGACCGGGATCGCCTCGAGCCCCATTTCCTTCGCGAGCTGCTCGGCGAACTCGAGCTCGATTCGCGAGAGCGGGATGTCCTGCGCCGCGAAGCCGACCTTCACCTTCTTGCCGCCCGCCTGCTCCTTGATGAAGCCGAGCGCGAACCGGCTGTCCCATTTCGAGCCGAACGACGTCGAGCAGAAGATCAGCGGGCTCGCGGGCGGGAAGGCTTCGCGCGGGCAGACGCCGCCGCCGAACAGCAGCGGGACCTTCTCGGTCTCCGATTCGGTCATGAACGGCTTGTACGTCGCCGAGGTCGACGCGTTGACCATCAGGATCGAGCCCTCGGCGAGCTTCTTGGCGTTCGCCGCCGCGCGCTGAGGCTCGCCGCGGTCGTCCTCGTACGCGATCTCGACCTTCTGGCCGTTGATGCCGCCGGCGTCGTTGATGCGCTTGAAGTAGGCCTTGTATGCCTCGTAGGTCGGCGCGTACGTGGAGGACGCCGGGCCCGTGATGGCGGCGCTCATCCCGATCCGGTACTGGGCGAGGGCCGGCGTGGCCGAGGCGACGACGAGCAGCGCTGTGAGCAGTGTGAGAGCAAGCCCTCGCATCTAGTCCTCCGTCTGGAGAGAAAGGCGGTTCGTCATCTCGGCCGCGATCCGGCGTTCCTCGTCGCCCGCGTACATCGATTCCACCAAGGGGCCGTAGCGCTCGGCCATGACCCGGCGCTTCACCTTTCGCGTCGGCGTCACGGGCTCGCCCTCGAGCTCGGGATCGAGCTCGCGCGGCAGCAGGCGAAAGGCCTTCACCTGCTCGACGCGCGTGAGCTCGTCGTTCGCGCGCCTCACTTCGGTCTCGATCAGCCCGACGACGTCCGGGTGTGCCACAAGCGACGCGTAGCCCGTGTGGACCACGCCGCGCTCGCGCGCCCATTCGGCGATGGTTTCAGCGTCGGCCTCGACCAGCGCGACCAGATACTTGCGGCCTTCGCCGAACACGGCAGCCTCGCTGATGTACGGGCTCGCGCGCAGGCGGGTCTCGACGTAGGAGGGGCTCACGTTCTTTCCGCCCGCGGTGATCAGGATGTCCTTCTTCCGATCGACCAGCTTGAGCGCGCGCCCGCCAGTCCACTCACCGACGTCACCGGTGGCCAGCTTCCCCTCGCGGTAGAGCGCCTGGGTCGCGTCGGGGTCGCGCCAGTATCCTCCGAAAAACTCCGGCGCGCTCACGAGAATCTCGCCGTCTCCGTCGAGCTCGACCGCCATGTTGGGCGCGACGTCGCCGACGTTGCCGGGTGGCGGGTACGGCCCCCGCTGGCCGGAGACGAGCGCGCCGCCGGTCTCGGTCTGGCCGTACGCCTCGCAGAGATTGACGCCCCACGCCTGCCAGAGCGCGGCGACGGCCACCGGCAGCGGCGCGCCGCTCGAGATCACGAGCTCGACCCGCGCGAAGCCGACTTTCTCGAGGAGCCAGCGGAACACGAGCGCGCGCGCGAGCGCCGCCGGCAGCGACACGGCTCGACCATCGCGGCGTGTCCACCGCCGATCGAGCGCCCGTCGGCCGAGGGTCATCGCCGCGCGGTAAGCGGTGCGCTTGATCCACGAGCTCTGATCGAGCCCGACCAGCAGATGCGCCGCGAACTTCTGGAGGTAGCGCGGCACCGTGAAGACGAACGTCGGCTGGATCTCGTAGAGCGCGTCGGCGAACGTGTCGACCGACTCCGGGTAGTGCGGCACGATATCGGCGATCAGCGGCATCGTGATGGCCAGGTTGCGGCCCATCGCGTGGCAGAGCGGCAGCATGGCGACGGCACGGTGCTCGCGACGAGTCAGAATCGGGTAGTGCTCGATGATGTTGGCGCACGCGGCCAGATGTGGCCCGTGACGGTACACGGCGCCCTTCGGGTGGCCCGTGGTTCCCGAGGTGTAGATGATCGTCGCGGGAGCGTCGGGCGACAGCGCACGCGCGAAGCGGTCGAGGGCCTCGGGCTCGGCGGCCAGCGCCTCGCCGCCGCGGCGCTCCACCTCGGCCAGCGGCCGCACGCGCGGATGGCGGTACATGAAGAGCGCCCGGGTGTCGACCACCAGCACCGCACGGACATTCGGGCACTGGTCCAGCACCTCGAGCGTCTTGTCGAGGTGCTCCTGATCCTCGGCGACGATCAGCGAGGCGCCGCCGTGCTGGAGCAGATGGCGCACCTCGCCTGGCGCGCTCGTCGGATAGATGCCGTAGGTGATCGCGCCAAGCGCCTGGGCTGCGAGATCGGCGATGGTCCACTCCGGACACGGGTTGCCGATGATAGCCACGGTCTCGCCCGCCGCGATCGGATACTCGCGCGCGAGCCCGCACGCGAGCGCGGCGACACGCGCGGCGAGCTCGCGCCACGTCGTCTCGCGCCAGATCCCGAGCTCCTTCGCGCGAAACGCGACGCGCTCGGGTCGCGTCCGGGCGCGCTCGGCGAGCAAGCCCGGCATTGTGCTCGCGCGCAACGCCTCGAAATTCATGCCGGGCGGATTATACCGGAGGGGATTATCCTGGGGCCGTCATGACCCGAGAGGAGCAAGTCAAAGCCATCGGCCTCAAGGCCGGCGCGCGCGTGATCGGCATCGCGGCGGTCGAAGCGTTCCGCGAGAAGGTGCCCGAGGGCTATCGCCCGGAGGACATCTTGCCAGGTGCCCGCAGCGTCGTCGTCGCCGGCGGCGACGGGCCGACCGCCGGGGCATGGCGCTGCCCCGACCATCGCGTGATGGAGATCACCGGCTACGATCTGCGCGAGAACGTGGCCGTCCACGCGATGTGCGACTTCATCGAGGGCACCTTGGCCCACCACGCGATCCAGGCGCCGTCCCTGCCGGTCCACGGCCACGAGCCGCCGATGTCGATGATGCACGCCGCGGAGTTGGCCGGGCTCGGCACGCGCTCGCTCGCCGCGCACATCATCCTGAACCCCGAGTACGGCCTGCTCTACTATGCGGCGCTGATCACGACCTTGCCGCTCGAGCCCGATCAGCCGCTGGCCGAGCCCGCGTGCCCGCATCCGGGCTGCGCGGCGATGTACAAGCGCATCGGGACGACGCCGTGCTTGCGCGTGTGCCCGGCGTGCCTGGCCGGTACGGTGCACGATGGGCGCATCCAGCAGTCGACGTACGACCGAGAGAAGTGCCACTCGCGGGCGCAGACCTACGGAATCGGCTCGTTCCAGAAGGGCCTCCTGCAGATCGTGAACGAGGACGACCGCGAGCGGCGCCGCACGATGATCTATAGCGACTTCTTCACGAAGAGCATCCAGTCGCTCGGCTTCTTCCGCGACTCGATCGCCCAGTGCTTCGAGTGCATGCGCGTCTGCCCCGTCGGGCGGAAGTACCGGAAGCTCCAATGAATCCGGCAAGCACCTTTCTCAGGCCACCTTCGACTGCACCGGGCTCACGGCCCCCGCTCCAATAATGGCCGATTTTCCGCCCGGCTCTACCGCGAAGCTGAAGTCGGTCGCGCTCAAGTCGGGCGCGACGGTCTGCGGCGTCGCCGACGCCGCGGCGTTCGACACGCACGCACCGGAGAAGCACCGTCCGGGTGATCTGCTGCCGGGCGCTCGATCGGTCGTCGTGGTCGGCGGCGCCCAGCCGCGCGAAGGTGACTGGGCAGCGACCTCGCCGTGGGTCATGCAGACGATGGGTACGACCGAGCGCATCCAGGGCGTCGGCCGCCGGCTCGCCCAGTACATCGAGGGCGAGTTCGGCTACTACGCGCTCTACGTTCCGCCGGGCACCGCGAGCGGCGACACGCCCTTTCTCTCGCTCATGCTCGCGGCCGAGCTCGCCGGCCTCGGCTCGAAATCGCTCGCCGGGCCCGTGCTGAACCGCGACCACGGCTTCATGTACTGGAGCGCGGTGATCACGACGGCGCCCTTCGACGCCGACGGTGTCGAAGCGAGCCCCGCGTGCCCGGCGCCGTCCTGCCGCGAGATGTGGGATCGTGAGCGCACGACCCCTTGCCTCACGATCTGCCCCGGCTCGAATGGTGGATGCCTCTCGGGCAAGCTCGAGAACGGCCGGGCCGTGCGGACCTTCTACGACGCCGCGCGCTGCAACACGCGCGTGCACACGCACTGGGTCGGCGGGTTCCAGAAGGTGCTCGAGGAGACGCTCAACGAGCCCGACCGTGACAAGCGCAAGATGCTCCTCTACGGCGATTTCTTCACACGCAGCCTCTGGGCCATCACCTACTCGTCCACGAATATCGCGCAGTGCTTCGAATGCATGCGCGTGTGCCCGGCTGCTCACGGGCTCAGGGAGATGAAGTAAACATGGCTGTCTTCAAGCTCGATCCCGAGGTGTACAAGCGGTACAAGGACGAGGTGCTGGAGCTCTGCAACTCGTTCCAAAAGATCGACCAGCCCGGACTCTCCGACAAGCAGATCGCTGAGCGTCTGGGACTCGACGAGCGCACGGTGACCGAGATCCGCTGCGTCGCCGAGCGCGACTGCTATTCGCTGGACGAGTGGGAGAAGGCGATCGAGTTCAAGCGCCGCGCGACCCTCGAGTGGTCGGCGCTCGCGCTGAAGCGGCCCGACCTCAAGCCCGAGTGACGCTCTACTTCTTCGAGCGCATCACCGAGGACGACTTCATCGGGCCCGTGATCGTCGCGGCGCCCGACGAGTCGACGGCCTGGACGCTGCTCGCTACCCGCGAGCGCTCCGACGTCGAGGCGCTCAAGGCGCTCGGTTGGCAGATCGCTCAGGATCTCGCGACGCTGCCCGCGCGCGCTGGCATCGTCTATCCCAGTCACTACCGCCGCGCCATCCTGAGCTAGGACCGGTGTCCTGAGTCTCTCGCACGTCGCGCTGGCGCTGCTCGTCGTCGTCATCTGGGGCCTGGCGTTCGTGGCCACGAAGATCGGGCTCGAGAGCTTCTCGCCACCCCAGCTGACCGCGTTGCGGTTTCTGATCGCGGCCGTCCCGGCTCTGGTGCTGCCGCGTCCGGCGCTCTCGTGGCCTCGTCTCATCGCGATCGGAGCGACACTCTTCGCCGGTCAGTTCCTGCTGCAGTTCTTCGCGATCGCCAACGGCCTGCCGCCCGGGCTAGCCTCGCTGCTCGTCCAGACTCAGGCGCTCTTCACGATCGTGTTCGCGGCGATGGCCTTGGGCGAGCGTCCCACGACACGCCAGGTCTTGGGCGTGGCAGTGGCCTTCGCGGGCCTGGTGCTGATCGTCCTCACCGTCGGTCAGGACCTGACCATCGTCGGCTTCTGTCTCGCGATGGGCTCGGCAATCAGCTGGGGCCTCGGCAACGTGCTCCTAAAGCGAATCAGCGAGGTCGAAATGCTCGATCTCATCGTGTGGCTCAGTCTCGTTCCGCCGCTGCCGGCGCTCGCGCTCTCGCTGCTACTGGACGGCCCGGCGGGTCTCACGCGGGCCGTCTCGAGCGCTTCGTGGCTGGCGGTCGCGGCCGCGCTGTATCTCGGCGTGGTCGCGACGATTCTAGCCTACGCCATCTGGGGTCGGCTCCTGCGTCGGTACCCGGCGGCGACGGTCACGCCGTTCGCCCTGCTGGTGCCGTTCGTCGGCGGTTACTCCTCGGCTCTCGTGTTCGGCGAGCGGTTCGGACCGCTGCGGCTCGCGGGGATGGCGCTCGTGCTTCTCGGGATCGCAGTGATCGTGCTGCCGTGGGATCGCATGATGATGGACAAGCGCGCTCGGCCGCGCGGGAGCACGCTGGCGGTCAGCCTCGGGAGAAGCGCGGACGTGCCCGGCGTCGTCGAGCTCATCGGCCGCGTGTACCTGGAATATGGCTTCGTGTACGTGCCCGAGGTCGAGGTCCCCGACCTCTATCGATTCGATCAGCACTATGCGGCGCCGCGTGGGGCATTCTTCGTCGTGCGTGAAGGCAGCGCGGTCGTCGGCTCCGTCGGTGTCGAGCGGCTGAACGACGGTTCCGCCGAGCTCCATCGTCTCTACCTCGACGCCGGGCTGAGAGGCCGCGGCACCGGCCGCGCCCTCGTCGAGACCGTGCTCGAGTGGTGTCGAACGCAGAAAATTCGCCGGCTGATCCTCTGGTCGGACACGCGCTTCGACCAGGCGCATCGGCTCTACGAGCGGATGGGCTTCCTGCGGACCGGCGAGCGAGTCTTGCCGGACGACCTCAATCAGACGCGCGAGTACGGCTTCGAGCGGCCGGTGTGAGGTGCGAGGCCTTCCGGTCGGTACTGAGATTTCCCAAAGCCACCGACGAATGTCGGCAGCCGCGTGTGCCCGAGGAGCTGTCGCACCGCTTGTGACTCGCCCAGGTGGAACCAGTAGTGATAGGTCGTCCGGTGCAGCTTCGTGCCCGGCGTCTCGCGCGAGGACTCGCGCCTCCACCGGCGGGTCAGATCCGTGCCGGCGAGGCTGTCGAGATACGGGTCGGCGGCGCGGGTGACCGCCCGCCACCAGGCCCACGCTTCGGCGAGGGGCGGCACGGTGAGGGGCTTGCCGTAGCCGAACTGCTTGACCTCGGGCACGACGACCGTGTCCTGCGCGCGCTCCAGCCAGTAGAGCTGCTCCTGCCACGCGAGGTGGACGATCATCCACGCGATCGGATTGATCGGCGCGAAACGCCGCGTCGCCTCCGCGGCCGTCACGGGCTTGAGTCCCCGGATCCACTCGCCGCGCGTGAACCTGAGCTGGGTCACCAGCGGATGTGTCATCGTTTCTCGAACGCCTTCTTCATGGCTGCCGCGCCGTGCTCCATCATCGTGCGAATCTCGCCGGCGAACTCATCGGGCAAGAGGTCGGCCGTCCAGACGAGCCGGCTACGCGTGTCGCCGTCGGCGAAGACCTGGGCCGCCGCGTTGTGATGGGAGAGGCGCCCCCCGCTCGCCGACCAGACGAGCCTGCGCGCCGTGTCGTCGAGATCGACGATCAGCTCGCGGACGACCATCCCGTTGCCGAAGGTGACGATCCGAGCGCCCTTCTCGAGGCGGGTATCGGTGACGAAGCCCGGCACGAGGCGGGTGTGCAACGCGCCGACGTCACGCACCGCGTCCCACACGTCCTCGGCGCGAGCGTCGAGCAGGATCTCCTTGCGGATAGAAGCCATGATGTCCTCCCTCCCTCAGGAGGTCATCCTAGGCAGCGTGCGGTCAGCCTCTCTTGGAGAATCTTGCGGTCCCCCCTGGCCGCCCGGCGGAAGCTTCCGGGGGAGACGCCGGTGGCGCGATGGAACGTGCGCACGAAGTTGGAGAGATCGCCGAAGCCCACGTCGAACGCGACGTCGGTGATCGACCGGCTGCCGTCGGCCAGCAGCCGGGCCGCGCGACGCAGCCGGGCGCGGACCAGATACTGATGGGGCGTCACGCCGAGCACATTTGCGAAGACCCGCAGGAAATGAAACGGGCTCAGCCCGACCGCTCGTGCCGCGCTCGTGAGATCGATCGCCTCGGTCGCGTGCGCATCGAGCCAGCGGGCCGCTTCCACCGCACGGCCGCGGTCGCGCGCGTGGGCTTCGGACCGTGCCGTCGACCGCCCTGAGGCGATGTCGACGAAGCGTGAGGCGAGCGCCATCCCGATCTCGTCAAGGCCGACGTCGGTGCGCCCCTCGGCGGCCGCCTGCGCGAGCTCGCCCAGCACCATCAGCTCCGGCAGCGGCGGCACACAGCCTCGTTCCCAGACCTCGGGCCGATCGCTGATCGCCTCCACCAGCGTCGGGGTCATGTGAAAGGACAGGCATTCGTCGCCGTCCCCGCGGGCGTGGTCGTGGGTGCACACATACTCGTCGCCGGGGTAGCCGACCAGGATCGACCCGGCGACGAGCTCGAACGACGCGCCTCGGCTGCGATATCCGAACGTGCCGAGGCGAACATACGAAAGCGAATAATCCCCGTGCACCTCGACGAACGGCGCGTCGCTCGGCAACGCATCACACCGCCGATCAACCACGCGCAACGAACCGCTTCGAAGCAAGGTCGTCGAAATCATCTGCGCTGCCTATGCCAGTGTAGCCCGGACCGTTCCTGGGCGGCGCCCACGGGAACCGGGCGGGTGGCGCAGGGGTCGCGGTCCCCCGGCGCGGCGAAGTGGGCCCCCCTCGTCCCGTCCGCGGCTCGAAGAGCCGCGATTCGGGCGAGCGGGTGACGTAGCCGCGCCGGGGGAGCGCGACCCATGCAACAGGACCCGCCCGCCTCCGGCGGCCGCGCGCAAAGAACCGACCGTGCGGCCTAGTAACCCTTGCGCTTGTCGATCAGGGCGATCAGCGGCTTGCTCGCGCGCATGCGGCGCAGGTTCTCGCAGAACGTGTCGATGACACGTTGGGCGCGGCGCGGCGAGCCACCGGCGGTGTGGGGGGTCACGATCGCGCGCGGATGGGTCCAGAGGCGATGGTTGGCCGGGAGCGGCTCCGGATCGGTGACGTCGAGCCCGGCGCCGCCGATCGTCTCTTCATCGAGCGCCTTGAGCAGATCATCGCCGTAGACGATCGCGCCGCGCGTGACGTTGATCAGGTAGCCGGTCTTCTTCATCTTGCGGAAGAGATCGCGCGTGAAGAGATGGTGCGTCGCCTTGGTGAGCGGCAGGCAGATCACCACCGCGTCCGAGGCGCCGAGCAGGTCACCGAGCCGATCGGGCTTCCAGATCGCCTCGACGCCGGGCTCCGGGGCCACGTCCTCGATATCGACGCCCAGGACGCGCATGCCGAACCCGAGCGCCCGCTTCGCGACCTCGCGGCCCGTGCCACCGAAGCCGACGATGCCCATCGTCAGGTCGTAGAGCTCGAGCTGCCGGAGCCGGATCGGCTCGCGCAGGGAGTAGTCGGGCTGGCGAATCGCCGTGTGCAGGCCGCGCGTGAGGGCCAGCAAGAGCGCGAACGCGTGCTCGGCCAGGTGGATGCCGACGCCGCCCTTCTCGCTGGCCAGTGGAACGTCGCTCTCCACCAGCTCCTGCGTGAGGATCGAGTCCACGCCCGCGCCGATCGACTGGTAGTAGCGCAGGCGCTTGCCGAGCGGGAAGATGTCGGGCGACACGCGGCCGAAGAGCGCATCGGCGTCCACGATCTCGCGCCGCTGGGCGGCGGCGTCCTTCGCCTCGACGAAGGTGGAGCCCGGGCCGGCGGCCTCGAGGATCGCGGCGCGCTGCTCGGGTGAGACGGACGGCACGATCATCAGCGGCGTGTAGAGGATCTTCATCGTCAGCTCCGTTTCTTCGATCGGATGTTGGCCATCGCGCGCTGGTGCTCGTCGGACGCGAAGCACCCGGCCAGGGCCGTGTTCATCTCGCGGCGGAACGTCTCGAAGTCGAGGTCGAAGGCGGACGTGCTCAGGCGCTTGCTGGCGGTGACGCTCACCGGAGGCAGAGCCAGAAACTTCTCGACGATCTCGTCGAGTGCCTTGGCGAAATCGGCGGACGCTACCGCGCGGTTCACAAGGCCGATGCGCTCGCCTTCGCGCGCGGTGATCGGCTCGCCCAACAAGATAAGCTCCTTCGCGCGACCGAGACCGATCAGCCGCGGCAGCCGGTAGAGCGCCATCGAGGGAATCAGGCATTCCTTGACGGCCGGCAGGCTGAGCAACGCGTCCTCGACCGCCAGCCGGTAGTCGCACACGAGCGCCAGTTGGAGCCCGCCGCCGATGCAGTGGCCGTTGATCCCCGCGATGACGAGCTTGTCCATGCGCTCGATCGCGGTCATCGCGTCTTCCCATCGGACCAGGTCGGGCTGCGTGAGCTCGCCGGCCGCGAGCGCTCTGAGATCGACGCCGGTCTGGAACGCGCGGCCGGCGCCGGTCATGACGACCACGCGCACGTCGCGACGCGCGGCGAGCGCCGCGACCGCCTCGCCAAGGTCCGCGGCGAAGCGGGCGTCGCCCGCGTTCAGCACGTGCGGCCGGTCGAACGTCATGCGGGCGACGGGGCCCTGCACGTCAAGCCGGATCGTGGCCTCGGTCATGGGGCAATGGTTTACCATAAAAGGCCTCGTGACGTCCCTGACCGCTCTGCTCTGCCTCACGACCTTCTCCAATCTCGTCGCCAGCGGCGCCTTTCCTGCGGTCCTCCCCGACATCGCGCGCAGCGTCGCGCTCGCCGACTGGCAGCTCGGGATCGTCGCGAGTGCGTTCGGCTTCGCGCGGATGGTCGCGGACATTCCGCTCGGGCTGTTTCTCACTCACAACTTGCGGCGCGCGTTGTGGATCGGCCCGCTCGTGCTGGCGATCGGCGGTCTTTGTGTCGTCGGTGGCGGTGGCTTTGCCATGCTTGTCTTGGGCCGACTCCTGATGGGACTCGGTCAGGCGCTCAGCATGGTCGCGGGCCTCACGGCGATCCTTCGCTTCCAGTCCGGAAAGAATCTCGCGTCCGCGCTCGCCGCGTACGAGCTCTCGGCGATGATCGGCATGCTCGGCGGCGCCGCGCTGATCGGCACCCTGCCGGCGGAGCTCGCCTGGAACACGGCGTTCGTGCTCGCGTGCGGGCCTCAACTCGTCGCGATTGCGATCGTGCCCAGGCTCTTGTCGTCGCTCCCGGCTCAGCCGAGCGTGGCGTCGCTCTTCGCGCGGCAGGCGCCAAGCGGCACACCGGCCGCCGCGCTCACGCGGCCGCTCGGAGGCGCCTCGCTGGTGCCGCTGGCCTTCGCGGCCGGAGGGCTCGTCGCTCTCACCTACTCGACGATGGAGCAGTTCGTGGTGCCCTTGCGCGGCAGCCGCGAGTTCGGGCTCGAGCGCACCGGGGTCGCCCGGCTCTTCATGGTCCAGCAGGTCTTCGACATCGCAGCCCTGCTCCCGACCGGCATCCTCGCCGATCGTCAGGGCGCCGCCCGCGTGCTCCCGATCGTCTTGCTGCTGATGGCGGCCGGGAACGCAATGATCGGCTTCGGCGCGCTGCCCGTGGTGATCGTCGGCTGCGCGCTCTTCGGGCTTTCGATGTCGGGCTGGATGCTGCCGCTGAGCCTCCTGCGGGGTGAGACCGAGCCCGAGCGCATCGCGTGGCGCACCGGTCTCTATCGCGTCTGCGTGGACGGCGGCATCTTCCTGGGCCCGTTCGTGTCGGGCATCCTGGGCCTCCGCCTCGCCGGAATCCTGCCGGCGATCTCGACGGCGGCGCTGACCCTCACGGCGTTACTCCTGCTCACGCGCGCCCGAAGCTCGGGTACCATGGCAGTCCATGGCTGATGCCGGACTGATGTTCGCCTGCTTCGGGTGCTGCTGCGGCCACACCAACAACGGCGCCGCCCGCATCGCCCGGCCGGCGACGCGACGCGTGTTTGACGCGGCCGGGCTCCAGGGCAAGGTGCGCTTCGCGTTCTCCGAGTGCCTTGGGCCGTGCAGCGAGGCCAACGTGGTCTTCGTGTACCTCAACGGCCGGCCACTCTGGTTCCGGCGCATCAACACGCTCGAGGTGTTCGAAGCGGTGCTCGCGTACGTCCGCACCACGTTCGAGGCGCCCGCCGCGCCGTTGCCCGCGGGGCTGACGGCGCATTCGTTCTCGTGGACCGGCGGCGGCGTCGGTCCGGAGCTCGCCTGAGGAGCGTCATCATGGACTACGCCGACTTCCGGCACCTCACGTTCGAGTCCAAGCCGAACGGGGTGCTCCTCGTCACCATCAACCGGCCCGAGGTGCTGAACGCGGCCAACGCGCGCCTGCACTGGGAGTTCACGCAGATCTGGCCCACCGTCGACGCCGATCCCAACACTCGCGCCGTGGTCGTGACCGGCGCCGGCAAGGCGTTCTCGGCGGGCGGCGACCTCAAGCTGGTCGAGGACATGGCGGGCAACCCGGACGCGCTGACGCGCACGATGCGCGAAGCCTCCGACCTCGTCTACAACATGATCAACCTCGACAAGCCGGTGGTCTCGGCGATCAACGGCGTCGCGGTCGGCGCCGGGCTCGTCGTCGCGCTGATGGCCGACGTGAGCATCATCGCCGAGACGGCGCGATTGACCGACGGCCACACGCGTCTGGGCGTCGCCGCGGGCGATCACGCCGCGATCCTGTGGCCGCTGCTCTGCGGGATGGCGAAGGCGAAATACTACCTGCTCACCGCCGACTTCATCGACGGCCGGGAGGCCGAGCGAATCGGCCTGGTGACCATGTGCCTGCCGCCGGACCACGTGCTGCCGAAGGCGCTCGACGTCGCCGATCGCCTCGCCCGCGGCAGTCAACTGGCGGTCCGCTGGACCAAGCGCGCGCTCAACAACTGGCTGCGCCAGGCCGGGCCGATCTTCGACCAGTCGCTCGCCCTCGAGATGCTCTCGTTCTCGTACCCGGACGTGCACGAAGGGGTCAAGGCGATCCGCGAGAAGCGCACGCCCGTCTTCCCCTCGGCGAAGTAGCGGAGACCGACGTCGTGACCGCCAACGAGCCGGCGCCGCGCGCCGGCCATCCCTACTACATGCACGACGCGATCTTCGCGCAGCCCGGCGCGCTCCGGCTCGTCGCCCGCGGGCAGGGCGCCGCGATCGAGGCGGCGGCGGCGCGGCTGCGCGAGCTCGACCACCTGCTGCTCACCGGCGTGGGCACCTCGTGGCACGCGGCGCTGGTCGGCGAGTTGCTCTTCGCGCGCCCGGGCGGACTCGGTCTGCGCGCGCGGGCCTTTCACGCGTTCGAGCTCGCGAGCTACTGGACCGAGGCGCGCGGGCGCACCGGCGCCATCGTGCTGAGCCACGGCGGCACCCGGCGCTACTCGCGCGAAGCGCTCGCCCGCGTGAAGGCCGCGGGCGGGGCCGGTGTCGTCATCACCGGCAAGGGCCCGGAGGCGCCGGCCGAGGCGGACTGGACGCTTCGCACCGTGGATCAGGAGAGCTCGGGCGCCCACACGGTCAGCTACACGACCGCGCTGTCGCTGCTCGCGACGCTCGCCGCCACCACCGGCGGCGAGGCCGACGTCGCGCGGAGCGTCGATGGGATCCCCGACATGCTCGCTCTTCTCCTTGGTCAGGAATCGTGGGAGGAGCTCGCCGAGCGCTACGGCGATCGCCGCTGCTACTGGTTCGTGGGCGGGGGACCAAACACGGCGACGGCGTGGGAGGCGGCGCTGAAGATGAGCGAAGCCAGCCACGCGCCGACGGCGGGCTTCAACTGCGAGCAGTTCCTGCACGGCGCGTGGGCGGCGCTCGAGCGCGAGGACGTGCTGTTCCTGGTGGCGCCGCCCGGCCCGTCCTACGATCGGTGTCTGGCGGCGGCACGCGTCGCCAAGGAAATCGGGGTGCCGGTTGTCGCGCTCGTGCGCGAAGACGACAGCCAGATCGCGCCGCTGGCGGCGGAGACGATCGCGATCCCCGAGATCGACGAGCTCCTCTCGCCGATCCTCACGATCGTGCCGCTGCAGCTCTTCATCTACCACTCGGCCGTTCGGCGCGGCGTCAACCCTGACCTGACCCGCAGTGACCAGCCCGCATACGGGCGCGCACGCGCCGCTGTGTCACTCTAGCCTCGCGTCGCGGTGGGCGCCGGGGCGCCTCGCGGCCGCGGCCGCGAATGCTGTCTCAGACGTGGGTCAGCGCCGGTGGTAGGCGTCGAGGAAATCGGAGAGGGCTTCGTCGAGTAGCTTGAAGATTTCGGCCGGGGATTCGCGCCACGGACCGGCGGCCTGGCGCTCCGCATGCCACACGCTCGCGACAAGGGGCGTGGACATCCCGGTCACCATGGCCGTGCGCTCCACGCTGAGCCGCACCGGGCCGATTCCGTAGGTTCCGGAGAACGGCAGCCAGAATCCGCGCAGGGTGGTGGCGCTGTAGGGTCGGACCACGACGGTGAGTCGCAAACGACTGGCGCTGGCGGGATCGAGGATCAGGGCCGGCGCGGCCGAGCGCAGCCGCGCGTCGATTCGGCGCGCAAGCTGCTCGGACGATAGCGACTCCTGGCTCGGGTCCAGATCGACGTCCACGCCGATCGTTGTGAGCCCAGCGAGACCGCGAGCCGGCTCGGCAGCCGCCAGGCTCACGGACGTGGCGGCGAGCAGAAGAGCCGCCGAGAGGGCGAGAGCCTCCATAGCTACGACGGCGGCGGCGATCCCTCCGGACGCGGCCCGCGGCCACCCCGGCGGCGGCGGCGACGGCGGCGCGGGTCGGATCTGCCCTCGCTCGACGGCGGCGGTGGCGGCGCGGGCGCCGACGGGCGGCTCGCTTGCGGCGGCTCGCCGTGCGGTCGGCCGTGGGGGCGTCCGCCTCCGCCGCGCCGTCCGCGATCACGATCGCCAAAGCGATCGCGCGCCGCCAGGCGTGCGCGCCGCTCGTCGGAGTAGCGCCGGCGCTCCTCGGCCGTCGGCTTGATCTCCTGCAGGAAGAAGTCGTCGTCGGCCCACTCGACCGCGATCTTCTGGCCGATGAACTTCTCGATCGCCTCGAGCGCCAGGGCGCTCGACTCGTCGACGAGGCTGATCGCCTTGCCGCCGGCTCCAGCGCGCGCGGTGCGGCCGATGCGGTGCACGTAGTCCTCAGCGTCCTGTGGCAGATCCCAGTTGACGACGTGGCTCACCGCCTCGATGTGCAGCCCGCGCGAGGCGACGTCCGTGGCGACCAGGATCGGCAGCCGGCCTTCCTTGAAGTCGTTGAGGATCTTGAGCCGCCGCTTCTGGTCGACGTCGCCGGTGAGCGCCCGCGTCTCCCAGGCGTTGCGCGTCAACCGGTCTTCGAGGCGCCGCGCCTCCTCGCGCGTGTTCGAGAAGATCAGGATGCGATCGCCGCCCTCGCGCCGCAGGAGCCCCAGCAGCAGCGGGAACTTCTCCTCGCGGCCGACGTGGAACAGCGACTGCTCGACGCGCTCGGCCGTCTTCTGTTGCGGCATGATCGTGATCTGCGACGGGTTGTTCATGAACTCCCAGGTGAGCTCGAGCACCCGGAACGAGAGCGTCGCGGAGAAGAGGTACGACTGCCGCTTCTCCGGTGGCGGCAGACGCCGCAGGATGAAGCGGAGGTCGGCGATGAACCCCATGTCGAACATCCGGTCGGCCTCGTCGATGACGAGGATCTCGACGCGCCGAGGCGTCCAGACGTGCTGCTTGAGATAGTCGATCAGCCGGCCCGGCGTGCCGACGAGCAGATCGCAGCCCGCCGCGAGTGTCTCGCGCTGCTTGGCGTAGTCGATACCACCGTAGACGGCGAGGGTCCGGAACGGCGTGAACCGTCCGAGCAGCCGCGCGTCGGACTCGATCTGCACGACCAGCTCGCGCGTCGGCGCGATCACGAGCATCCGCGGCGCGCCCGTGCCCGGGGGCGGCGGCGGCACCGGCGTGCGGAGCAGCTTGGTGAACGCCGCAATCAGGAACGCGGCGGTTTTGCCGGTGCCGGTCTGGGACTGGCCGGCGACGTCCTTACCGCGGAGGGCCAGCGGCAGGGCCGCCTCTTGAATCGGCGTGGCGGTCACGAAGCCCGCCTCGCGAATCCCCTGCATGACGGGCTCGGGGAGGTCGAGAGAGGCGAAATCCATCAGGCCGATTCGGCGGGCGCGGCTTCCGGCGCTGGCGCCGGCTTACGCCCAAAGACGCGGGCGCAGATGATCCCGACCTCGTAGAGGATGATCAGCGGGCCGGCCATCAGCGTCTGGTTGAACGCGTCGGGCGTGGGCGTGAGGACCGCGCCGGCGATGAAGGCGCCGAGGATCGCGTACTTCCGGTTCCGCGCGAGCATCTTCGCGTTGACGACGCCGACGCGCGCCAGGATCGTGAGGGCCAGCGGCAGCTCGAACACGGCGCCGAAGGCGAGCGTGAACTTCAGCAGGAAGTCGACGTGATTCTGCAACGTGATCATCGGCTGGAGCCCCGGGCGCGCGTAGCTCAGGAGGAACTGGATCGCGTACGGCGTCACGACGAACAGCGAGAAGGCGCCTCCGCCGACGAAGAGCAAGGAGCCGATGATCACGAAGGGCAACGCGTACTTCTTCTCATGGCTGTGTAGGCCCGGAGCAATAAAGGCCCACACCTGCCACAGGATCACCGGCGCGGAGAGAAAGATGCCGACGATGAGGCCGACCTTCATCTGCACCCAGAACGCCTCGGCCGGCGCCGTGAAGACCAGCGTGTAGTTGAGCTTGGTCACGGGCTTTGCCAACCAATCCACGATGTACTGGCTGAACGGCAGCACGATCACGGTCCCGATCAGGAGCCCGATGAGCGCCCGGACGATCCGAACGCGGAGCTCGCCCAGGTGCTCCATGAAGGACATCTTGGCGTCGTCGATGGATAGCGGCATGCCCTACCAGCTTGCGACGAAATGCCGGAGCGCGCCGACGCCCCCGCCGGCCTGGAAGCCCTCGCGCATCGCCGCGGTCACGTACGCCTTCGCCTCGCTGACCGCGTCCTTCAGGACGTGGCCGCGGGCCAGGCACGCCGCGATCGCGGACGATAGCGTGCAGCCCGTGCCGTGGGTGCTGGCCGACGCGAGGCGCGGGGCGGTGAAGCGGGTGAAGTCGCGCCCGTTCCAGAGGATGTCGGTGGCCGAATCCCGCAGGTGCCCGCCCTTCACCAGCACGTTCCGAGGGCCGAGCGCCAGGATCCGCCGGGCGGCTTCTTCCATGTCGCTCTCGGTGGCGACCGGCATGCCGGCGAGCGCCTCGGCCTCGTGCAGGTTCGGGGTGACCACCAGGGCGAGCGGCAGCAGCTCCTTCATCAGGGCCGCCCGCGCCTCGGGCTGCAACAGCGCGTCGCCGGACTTGGCGATCATCACGGGGTCGAGCACGATCTTCTCCCGCGCCTCACTTCGCAGGCGCGCCGCCACGGCCGCGATGATGGGGGCGGTCGAGAGCATGCCGATCTTGATCGCGTCCGCGCCGAAGTCCGAGAGCACGGAATCGATCTGGCGGCTCACGAACTCAGGGGGCAGATTGAAGACGCCCTGGACGCCGAGCGAGTTCTGGGCGGTCACGGCGGTGATCACGCTCATCCCGAAGACGCGGAACGCCGAGAAGGTCTTGAGATCGGCCTGAATGCCCGCGCCGCCGCCGGAATCCGAGCCGGCGATGGTCAGCGCTTTGGGTACGCCCATAGACGTTCGAAGTATACACGCCCACGCTCGGGAGGCGTTCCGTCAGCCGTGCGCCGGGATCACCAGGGTGAACTCGCCGCGGGGCGCGGCGGCGGCCAGCCGCGCCAGGTGCACGGCCGGTGTCGCGGTCACGATCTCCTCGTACTGCTTGGTGAGCTCGCGCGCGAGCACCAGCTCGACCTCGCCGTAGACCTCGCCGATCGCGCCCAGGGTGGCCACGATGCGGTGGGGTGACTCGTAGAGCACGACCGTCGTGCCCATCTCGTGCAGCGCGCGAAGACGATTGAGCCGCTTGCCGGGCTTCACCGGCAAGAACCCGTCGAACACGAACCCATCGGCGGCGAGCCCAGAGGCCGAGAGCGCCGTGACGACCGCGGCCGGGCCCGGGATGGGAACCACGCGGATCCCCTGACCGCGCGCCTCGCGGACCAGGAGGATTCCCGGGTCGGAGATGCCGGGCGTGCCCGCGTCGGTGACGAGCGCGATCGTGCGCCCGGCGGCCAGGTCGCGCAAGAGCTGCGGCCCGCGCGTGAGCTTGTTCTGCTCGTAGTAGCTCACGGTCGGCTTGTGGATGTCGAAGTGCGTCAGCAGGGCCCGCGTCCGCCGCGTGTCCTCACAGGCCACCAGATCGGCCTCGCGCAGGACGCGGAGCGCGCGCAGGGTGATGTCTTCGAGGTTGCCGATCGGGGTCGCGACTACAAAGAGGGTACCGCTCAGGCCGTCTGTTCTTTCGCTTCGGAGACGAGCATCGGCCTTTCGCGGTTCAGGATGACCTCGCGGGTGATGATGCATTCCTTCAGGCCCTGGATGGAGGGCAGGTCGTACATGATCTCGAGCATGACCTCTTCCAGGATCGCGCGCAGCCCGCGCGCGCCGGTGCCGCGCTTGAGCGCCTCGCGCGCGATCGCCGCCACCGCGTCGTCGGTGAACTTGAGCCGGACCTTCTCGAGGTCGAAATATTTCTGGTACTGCTTGATGATCGCGTTCTTCGGCTCGCGCAGGATGCGCACCAGCGCCTGATCGTCGAGGTCGTGGAGCGTCGCGATCACCGGCAGGCGGCCCACGAACTCGGGGATGAGCCCGTACTTCAGGAGGTCCTCCGGCTGGATCATCGCCAGCAGATCGCCGACCCGCCGCTCGTCGCGGCTCTTGATCTCGGCGCCGAAGCCCATGCCGGAGCGCCCCACGCGGCTCTCGATGATCTTGTCGAGCCCGACGAACGCGCCGCCGCACAGGAAGAGGACGTTGGAGGTGTCGACCTGGATGAACTCCTGGTGCGGATGCTTGCGGCCGCCCTGGGGCGGCACGTTGGCCACGGTGCCCTCGAGGATCTTCAAGAGCGCCTGCTGTACGCCTTCGCCGGAGACGTCGCGCGTGATCGACGGGTTCTCGGACTTGCGCGCTATCTTATCGATCTCGTCGATGTAGACGATGCCACGCTCGGCCCGCTCCACATCGTAGTCCGCCGCTTGCAACAGCCTCAGAATGATGTTCTCGACATCCTCACCGACGTAGCCGGCTTCGGTCAACGTCGTCGCGTCGGCGATCGTGAACGGCACCCGCAGCATCTTGGCGAGCGTCTGGGCCAGCAAGGTCTTGCCCGAGCCGGTCGGCCCGATCATCAGGATGTTCGACTTCTGCAGCTCGACGTCGCCGGCCTCGCTCCCCGACTCGATGCGCTTGTAGTGGTTGTGCACGGCGACGGCGAGGACCTTCTTGGCGCGCTCCTGGCCGACGACGTATTGATCGAGGACGGTCTTGATCTCGGAGGGCTTCGGCAGACTGCGGAGCTCGCGGGACTTCTCCTCTTCCCACTCCTCCGCGATGATGTCGTTACAGAGCTCGATGCACTCGTCGCAGATGTAGACGGTGGGCCCGGCGATCAGCTTGCGGACGTCGTTCTGGCTCTTGCCGCAGAACGAGCAGCGCAGGGTTCCGTTGCCTTCGCGCGGCCGGGCCATGCGCTCGCTACTTCTGGATCGTGAGCGCGGCGGCCTCGCTCACCGGTCGGGTCGTCGGCTTCGAGGAGATCACTTCGTCGACGATTCTATATTCCTTGGCCTGCTCGGCGGTCATGAAAAAGTCCCGATCGGTGTCGCGCTGGATCTTGTCCATGCCCTGCCCGGTGTGGTGCACGAGGATGCGATTCAATTCCTCGCGCATCCGGAGAATCTCCTTGGCCTGGATGTCGATGTCGGTTGCCTGTCCTTGCACGCCGCCGAGCGGCTGGTGGATCATGATCCGCGCGTGCGGCAGCGCGAACCGCTTGCCCCTGGCGCCCGCGCAGAGCAGGAGGGCGCCCATCGACGCCGCCTGACCCATGCAGATGGTGGAGATCGACGGCTTCACGTACTGCATCGTGTCGTAGATGGCCATCCCCGCGGTGACGGAGCCGCCGGGCGAGTTGATGTAGAGGTTGATGTCCTTGTCGGGATCGTCGGCCTCGAGATAGAGCATCTGGGCGATCACCAGGTTCGCCAGATCGTCCTCGATGAACGTCGGCAAGAAGATGATCCGCTCCTTGAGGAGACGCGAGAAGATGTCGAACGCGCGCTCCCCGCGCGGCGTCTGCTCGACGACCATCGGAACCAGAGCCATCGGAGATCTCCTGCTCATCAACTCACCTCCGGGCGTTAAGCCTTGACCTTCGCGTTGGCGACCAGTAGCTCGAGGGTCATGCGATCGCGGATTCCCTGGCGGAGCCCCTCGAGGTCGCCGCTTTTCTCCATCATACGCCGGAGGGCCGGCGTGGGCCGCTGACTTGCCTGCGCGAGCTTCTCGACCTCGGCGTCGACGTCGGTCTCGGTGGGCGCAATCGCTTCCTTGTCGGCGATGGCCTCGAGCAGGAGGGCGCGGCGTACGGCCTTCTCGGCGCCGGGCCGGAGCTCGGCGATGAGCTTCTGGTAGTCCCACGGCATCCGCTCCGGATCGATCCCCTGCCGCCGGACGGACTCGCGCGCGTGCTCGATCCGGTGCGCGACCTGACGCATGACCAGCGCGTCCGGCACCGTGAACTCGTGCCGCGCGATCACCGCGTCGACGACCTTCTCCTGCAGCGCCCGCTGCTCGTCGTGCTCGCGGCGGGCCTCGAGCTGCTTCTTGAGCTCGGTCCGCAAGGCTTCCAGTGTCTCGAACTCGCCGAGCGACTTCGCGAAGTCGTCGTCGAGCACCGGCAGGGCCTTCTCCTTGACCTCGACCACCTTCACCGTCGCGTTCCCGCCGCGGCCGCGCAGGTCTTCGCGCCGATGGTCGTCGGCGAAGCGCAATGTGACCTGACGCTCCTCGCCCGCGCGCAGGCCGACCACGGCGTCGTCGATCTCGGGCAGGACGTTGCGGGCGCCGACCAGGAACTCGTAGCTGGTCTGGCTCGACGGGTCGTGGCCGTCGATGGTGAGCGTGTAGTCGACCACGACGAGATCGCCGGAGGCCGCCGGGCGCTCGACCGCGTGGAACTGCGCCTGCTGCTCGCGCATGTGGTCGAGCGCGGTGGAGAGGTCGTCGGCGGTGACCGGCGTCGGTGCGTGCTCGACCTCGACACCCTTGTACTCGGCGAGCGCGATCGCCGGCTTGACCTCGACGACCGCCACGAAGCTGAGCGGCGCCCCCTCCTCCAGGCGGACTTCCTGGAGATCGGGCTCGTTGACGGGATCGAGCTTCGCCTCGGAGAGCGCCTGACGATAGACGTCGGGGATCAGATGCTCGGCGACCTCACGGCGCACGTCGTCGGAGAAATGCACTTTCACGAGCGAGCGCGGCACGTGGCCCTTCCGGAATCCGGGCAAGCGCGCCTGCTTCTGCACGCGGCCGTAGGCGCGCTCCCATTCCTGCCGCACGACGTCGACCGGCGCCTCGACGGCCAGGCGCCGCTTGCAACCTTCGATCGCTTCGACCGCGACTTTCATCGACACTCCAGAGTGAACTCGAGCGTTCGCGTCACGAGCCCTCGCATGGTACCACGCCCGACGCTGGAAGACATGCGGGCGCCCGCCTCGCGGGCTCCCTTGAGGACGCCGAGCCGGAGCCCCTCTGCTAGACTCGCGCCAACGAAGCAATCATGAGGCGCTCATGCGGTTGATCGGACTGGTGCTGCTCACGCAGAGTCTTCTGCTGGCCCCGCTCGCGGCTCACGCCCAGCAGGCCGGGAAGATCTATCGCGTCGGTCACCTGGCCACGGCGGAATTCGAGCAGCCCGATCCGACGGAGCAGCGCGCCTGGCCGACGTTCATCGAAGCGCTGAAGAGTCTGGGCTGGATCGAGGGCAAGAATTTCGTCTTCGAGCGCCGAATGAGCTCGACCCGGACCGGCATTCAGCAGGCGGCCGAGGAATTCGTGCGCAAGAAAGTCGACGTCATCGTGCTCGTGGGCGGAGCCCGGGCGGCCATGGTCCAGCAAGTGACGCGTACCATTCCCATCGTCACCCTGGCCGCCGGAGACCTCGTCGGCTCCGGCATCGTGCCGAGCCTCACCCGGCCCGGCGGCAACATCACGGGCATGCAGAGCTACGCGCCCGAGATCATGGGCAAGCGTCTGCAGATGTTGCAAGAGCTCAACCCGAGCCTGTCCCGCGTCGCGGTGCTCCGACGCTATTCGTGGCATCCCGGGATTCTCGCGGTCTATCGCCAGGCGACGGACGACGCGGCACAGAAGCTCAGGATCAAGGTCCGCTACGTCCGCTTCGACAACGCCGACGAGCTCCCCGGAGTTTTCGCCGAGATGCGGCGGGAGCGCGACGGGGCGGTCATGATCTGGGAGGACACGGCCATCGACGAGGTGGCGCCCCAGCTCCTCGATCTGGCCGTGAAGCAGCGTCTGCCGACGATCGTCGACCGCCCGAAGTGGGCCCGGACAGGCGCGCTCATCGCGTACGGCCCGAAAGCCAGCGATCTCTTCCGGCACGCGGCGACGTACGTCGACCGCATTCTGAAAGGCGCGAAGCCGGCGGAATTGCCCATCGGGCAGCCCACCACGTTCGAGCTGATCTGCAACCTCAAGACGGCCAAAGCGCTGGGCGTGACGATTCCACAGTCGATCCTGCTGCTGGCGGATCAGGTCGTGGAGTGAGGCGCTAGACGCCGGAGCGGCGGGCGACCGCGGATACGAGAAACCCGATCCCGGCCACCAGCTCGAACAGCTCCTCGAGAAAGTAGTGGGGCACGCCCGGCACGTGGCCGAGCTGCCGCTCGAAGAGCTCGGTGACGACGGCCAGCGCCACGCTCGCCGCGAGCACCCGCCCCCAGGGCTGGGCGATCGCGGCCCAGCCTTCCCTCCAGAAGGGCCGAATCCGGACGAGCGCGAAGCTTCCGATCGCGGCGGGCACGCCCACGACCCCGACCGCCGCGAGCACGCGCCACGGCAGCGCGACTCTCGCGTCGACGGAGAAGCGGGTCGAGATGACCTTCGTCCCGAACACGAGCCGGTCGAAATCGACTTCGCCGATGACCAGCCCGATGAGCGCGGCGACGATGACGACGTCGAGGGGCGACAGGCGGCCGGCGCGCGACGCGCTTCGGGCCAGATGCCGGCCGAACAGCACGGCCGCCGCGGCGTCCAGCAGCACCTGGAACCATTCGACCGCACCGTTTTCGGCGGTGGCCCGATCGGCCAGACCCGGGCCGACGAGCGCGATCGCCGACAGCACGACGACCGCGATCAACGCGAGGGCGGCGGCGACGGTCTCACACCGAAACTCAGTTCGGCTCCAGATCTGCGCAAGGGACTTTTCGACGGCCATTCGCGGATCACGACGAGGTTCGTGGTGCGAGAGGGGGGAGTCGAACCCCCAAGGGCTTTCGCCCACTGGATCCTAAGTCCAGCGCGTCTGCCAGTTTCGCCACTCTCGCCCGCAGAAGTATCGCATAGTTGCGAGTCGAGCTATCCAGACTTGGAGCCCACTTGGCCCGATACTTGGCCCAGCGCGACCACGCGCCCGCGCTCGGACGTCGCGAGCTTGCGTGCGGCCTCGTGGAGATCCTGCTCGCTGACGATCGCGTAGCACCGATAGACGGCCTCGGTCTTGTGACCGGTGATCTTCATGGCGACGGAGCGCGAGAACCACAGCACCCACGTGCACTCGGCGTGGGCGACCGCAGCCGACGTGAGCAGCAGCAGCGAGGCGATCACCGAAGCCCGGCGCAGTTATCGCTTGCCCTCCGTCACGAGATTCGCGCTACGGACGATCTTCGATCCTTGTCCACTTGATGGCGTAGCGGGCGGGTGCTTTGGCTCCCGAGAGTTCGCCATACCAGACTCGCCCTTGGCTATCCAGACCTACCAGACCGACCGCGCCCGCGTTCCCTTGCACCACGACTTGTATCTGAACTAGACCGTCCATGTTATTTGCCCTCCTTTGGCGGTCGCTCGCCTCACGGAATTGGACCGTGTAGATCATGAGCACAGGGTTGCCCGTGGTATCCAGGCTGAGGTTAAGGCCCGGAACGGCGCCCACGACACCATGTTCAGGGCATTGACCGCCCTGGGTTCTGTCGACCTGTGCCACGTTCTGTGCGTTGACTCCTGCCGCACCGAGTGTGAACAATAGGGTAACAAGCGAGACACCCACGATAAGTCTGGTCATTGCTCTTCTCCTTCTCGGTGGGTGATAGCTGCAGTCTAGCCGAACGCCGGGACGCGCACCAGCACGCCGCCGCACGAGGAGGGCGCGGAGCACTCTGTCGTCATTCTACGAGCCTTGGATAGCCCGCGCGCTCGTCGCCCTCGATGGTCAATTGTGATCAGACCTCAAACCCCCGGCCGTGGTGTGCTTGCCCCTCAGAGGAGGAACATTCATGAGGAAGACACTCCTGCTTCTTGGTGTCGGTCTTGCCGGTGTCGGCGCCGGCGCTCTTGGCGCGACCTACGTCGGTGCTCAGGGCGCCGGCCAGGTCACGCGGACCGAGCTACTGCGGAAGCCCATTTCCGGCATCGAGGGCAAGGAAGTTATCGTGTTCGTCGCCGATGTTCCTCCAGGTGCCGTCGCCGGCCGGCACGCTCATCCAGGCGACGAAGCGATCTACATGCTGCAGGGAGCGCTGACGTTCGCTCCGGACGGCGGGCAGCCTTTCGAGTTAAAGGCTGGGGAGATCACTTTCAATCCCGCCAAGCACGTCCACATGGCTAAGAATGTGAGCTCGTCCGAACCGGCGAAGGTTCTCAACTGCATGCTCGCGGAGAAGAACCAGCCGCTCACTCTGCCTGCCAACTAGAGACTGCACGAAGGGCAGCGGCCTTCTGAGCAGTCGGGAGGCTGCTGCACCCGGCGAAGCCGAGGCCGCGATGAGCAATCGGCCGCGTTGGTCGAGTACGGTTATTCGATCACCTGGTCCGCCCGATGGAGCAGCGACTGCGGGATCGTCAGCCCGAGCGCCTTGGCCGTCTTGAGGTTGATCACCAGCTCGAACTTGGTGGGTTGCTCGACGGGGAGGTCAGCGGGCTTGGCGCCTTTGAGGATCTTGTCCACATAAACAGCGGCACGCCGAAACAAATCGGCGAGATTCGTGCCATAAGACATCAGGCCTCCAGCCTCGACAAACTCCCTCAATTGGTACATTGCTGGGACTCGGTTCTTGGCTGCCAAATCCGTGATGCGGCTTCGTTCGTTGAAGAACATGGTGCTTGGGAACAATACAAGGACGAGTTGCGTTCAATAACCGCCCTGCAGTCATAATGTTGCCCACCGATCTCGCAGGATTCGTAGCAGACCACCGCCCGCACGACGCCGTGACCGCCGACGCCACGGAGCCCGCGTGGAATGGCTATCTGCTCACGGTGGCGTGCCCCCGTGCGGCGTCACGTTTGAGCGCTGGGTCACGCCGCTGGATGCCGAGCTGAATCTGCTGAGGGCGGCGGGGCTGAATTGACCTTTGCCGCGGCGCCACCGCGAAGTACGGGGACGAATCTGACACGCGAGCCGTGATCGACTGGCTTTTACGGGAACGAGGACAGCCTATCGAGCTGGAGTTGCGGTCGCTGCGAACGACGGCACAGCGGCTTTGGCAAACGTCGGCAGCACTGCGAGCACGGCGTTGGGCACTCGGTCGGTCGCAATGAGGCTCCACGAGTTACCGGGTCCAGGGGAGCGGAACCAGGCGCCGCGGTAGAGGCTGTAGTAGCGGCCGGCATATGCGAGCAGCGTGTAACGCTCGCTCGGTGCGTGGAAGACCGAGCTGCCAGGCA
>WNGJ01000290.1_pt1 | contig 43365 bp, 39 predicted proteins | sample 5400611 | NCBI WGS metagenome assembly WNGJ01 (sample SAMN13153375, study PRJNA577476) | soil metagenome | isolation source: 40 cm soil or saprolite under Garry oak tree replicate 1 | place: USA:California | collected 2016-06-15
TCCCGTAAGAACTACATTGGCAATCACGAGAGACCATTCCCCGGTCTTCAGCTCCGCAAGGAGCATTTGGGTGTCGGAGACGACGCGGACGCGCCATCCCTCGGAATCCAGAATCTGTTTGACCGCGCTCGCGCCCTGGACATTGTCGTCCAGGACGAGAATGCCTACCTGTTGCGGGGTCGGCGTAGGACTAGTACTCACAATACTAAGAGTATACGCGCAATAGGGGAAACAAAGCGTAGGGAATCAAGTGGCTGCGACGTATGGGGCAAGGGTGGCCAGGCCCCCACTCCTCCAGGCCAAGGGAAGAAGCAGCTACTGGCCGATTGCAAGGGAGGTCCCCGAGACGTATTTCTGCATGCCGATGCCATCCCAAAACATGCGATAAGTGGCGTAACGCCGTGCAGAATCGGCGCCGGTGAAGAAGACTTGGAAGCCGTCGCGGGACCATTCTGCGTTTTGCGAAAGCATATTCACGGGGTTCAGCAGGACACGCCGTTTCGAGCGAATCTCATATAAGAAAAGGCCAAAGCTAGCCCCCGTGTGCGTGTCGGCGGGAACACCTGCAGCCGGCTTCAGCCACTCTGCGGAGACGAGAAGCAGGTCCGGATTTAGGGGATGGACGCGAAACGTGCCGGCACTGGAAGAACTGAAAGCATCACCGAGAATATCCTTCTCAGGGATTGCCTGCTGGATTGTTCCGGCATCGGTCACCCAGGATAGCTGCTTCAGGTCGTCCACGAGAATCGTTTGAGCATCAACCCATCCGTGGATCGAAACGATATCGGCAGGCAAAACGGAGGCCGCGGTCTCCGGGGAAGCGACAGCCGCAGTCCACAAGTGCCACTTGCCATCAACGAACTTCATGAATGCGAATCGCGAGTCGTCAGGCGACCAGAAGGCTTGTTGGACCTGGCCGCGAACGAGTTCGGTGGACTTTTCAGTATCGACGTCGTAGAGAAAAATGGCGCGGTCTTCCGGCTTGTCCTGGTGCGTGTAGAGAAGCCGTTTGCCGTCACGGGAAACGGCTAATTGAGCGCCTTCCCCCGCGATCAAATGAGTTGTGGCGCCACGCTTGAAAACGATCTTTCCGGCAGGATTAACATAAGCCACGGAAACCGGGGACTTGGAATTAGTCACAGAGGAAACGGGGACCGGCGGTTTCTTCTTGGCGTCATCTTCTTGCTGGTCGGGTTGATTGTTGATCTTGGGGAAGAGTTCGGCGGCGATGCGCGCACAGCCGGTCATCGCGCCTAGCTGTGCATGTTCGACAGAGGCGCGGAAAGAGTACTTCCCTGAGGGCGGCGGCGCTAAGGTCAGTGTGTCGTTCTTGGCGTCGGTACACGCTTCGCGCGAGAGGTGGATGGCGACAGCCGCGCCGGTGGCGGAATCTTTGGCGTGATAGATCCAGGAATCAGCGGCGGCTTCGTGGGTAACATCGGCGGCTTCCAGAGGGATTGGAGGGTAGCCGGGGCGGTCCATGCGCTCCGGGCCTTTCAGCCCAATGCGCAGGCTCCAGTTGGGATCGTTGCCAAAGGCCAGTATGAAAATGGGGTAGTGGGTTGATTGAGGGGCCGCAGGACCCGCAGGCAGCTTCTTTGCGGCCGGAGGATTCTGGCCGAAGGAAAGCTCAGGCAGCCCCGCAAGAAGCAGGGGTACAGCAAGCAAAACAATTCTCGGCACGTTACGCATTCGGACGGCAGTCCCCCCGGACAATGAGAATACCTTGTGGCAGCGAGGGAGGCAATTGGCTGCGGGGCTCTGCGAAGGACCGCGTATCCAGGGAGACACGGCCGGAAGGGGAGCGGAACAGGCAACGTTTAGACGAACAAAAGGCGAAATATTTTGCTTGACTAAGCGAATAAAAAGCGAAATACTGCCAAGTGCTTTGAGGTGGGCTATGTCTCCAGTTCACTCCCCATGGGCGCCGAGTTTTCGGATTCGACGCCGCCACGTTTCACCAACCACAGCGAGACTCTTTCCTGAGTGCCCTGATGCCATAGGCCCAAAGCAAGTGGTCCAAAGTCCTGCCCGGACAGAGGACCAACGCGGCAGCATTTCAGATCGAGCGACGACGGATTGCCCCCCGGCGTCCAGGATCCAAAGCGGGAACCAAGACCGCAAAATGGGTCCGGTCCGAAATGATGCCGTGGCGCCCCCTGAACGCCCTAACACGCGACTGGTTGGCATAGCCCGCCTCGCAGCATCTTCCCCGCCGGCCGAGACCCGACGGAAGTCCGCGGAGAAGCCGGAGTATTTTGTACTGCCGGTAAAGTCGATCCTGAACCGGTGCGATTCAAACCGCGTGCCGTTTGAGTGGACGATCAATCCGTATCGCGGATGCGAGTTCGCCTGCAAGTATTGCTATGCGCGGTACACGCATGAATACATGGAGCTGGACGGGAGCGAGTTCGAGAAAAAGATTTATGTGAAGAAAGACGCCGCGCCGCTGCTGGCTTGGGATGTGGCGCACAAGTATTCATATGAATCCGAAGCGTCGGGCGGAGCGCGGCCGGACCACATTGCCATTGGAACGGCGACGGATCCGTATCAGCCCGCAGAGAGGGAGTATGGGGTAACGCGAGCATGCCTGGAGGAGCTTGCGAAGAGGGAAGGCCTGAGCGTTTCGATTATCACCAAGTCGAACCAGATCGTGCGGGACATTGATGCGCTGCAACGCATTGCCGAGCGGTCAAACCTGGGAATCGACATAACGATCACCACGTTGCGCGCGGGATTGACCCGGCTGCTGGAGCCGCGGGCACCACGGCCGGATTTGCGGCTGGCGGCGGTGAAGCAATTGCGCGAGGCCGGGCTGGCAGTAGGCGTATCGGCTTCGCCGCTGATCCCTGGAATTACGGACCGCGAAGGAGACTTGGAAGCGGTGGCGGAGGCGGCGAAGAAGGCCGGCGCGCAGTGGTTCTTTTCGGGAGTGTTGTTCTTGATGCCGTCTTCGGCAAGGCAGTTTCTCCCATTTGTGCGGGAGAAGTTTCCGCGGCTGGCGAAGCAGTATGAGCAGTGGTTTGCGAAAAATGGCTACGCACCGGAAGAGTACCGCCGCAAAGCATCGGAGCGCGTAGCACGGATCCGCGAAAAATATGGATTTCGATCGCGGCCGTGGGTGGAAAACAAACGCGCCGCGAGTTGCTCGCAGCTGTCTTTAGGTTGGGATGCGGCGGCAGTCGCGCAGGAGATGGCCGGAACACAACCTTGCGTACCGGCGTAGGAGCCAGCAAGAACGCGCAACCAAGAGTGGCTGTGCCACAAAGAGTCTGCTAGGGGACGATGATGCGGGATTCTTCGCCCCGGAGTTCTGGGGACTGGGGGAATTGGCCGCGAAGGAATTCGATGAAGCGGCGCGAACGGGGGCGGCCGTTGGTGCGCAGCAATCCCATCCGGTAGAGAAAGACCAACAAAGAGAAAATTTCCGAATCCTTGAGGACGGCCGAACTGGCGCGTTCGGATTGCTGTTTCCTGATTTCAGAAATAAAGGCGCCCAGTGCGGCATAGAGTTCGCGCGGCAAGGGTGCGTCCGGCCGTTTTTCGTAGATAATGCCGGTGCTCAGCGTTTTGTAGGTTTGGGCGAGCGACTGCAGGGCGGCGAGGACGTCCGTGTCCACTGTAGCGGGCTGGACGGCGCAGAATTTGGCGAGGGAGAAGGCCAGCGCGGCCATGAGTTGCTGGTGAGTGTAAACGATATCCTGGGGGATTTTTTCGTCTAGCAGCGGCGTGTCCGCGGGAAGAGAGCGCTGGTGCCCGTCTTCATAGCGGTGGGCGGCGACGAGGTAAGAGCAATCGGACGGGCAGTCAATGGTCACTTCGCGCTGGGTGCCACAGCAGACGGCGCAGATCTTTTCGCCTTTGACAGGGCAGAAGCGGGCGGGTTTGCGCTTTTCGCAGATCGGGCAGGACACGGAGTTTCCTCATTCTTTCCGAACAATCGAGCAGGATACGCTGCGCCGCAGCAAAAGACAAAAAGCGGTGAACGACGGCTCGCGCCAGGATGAGATTGATCCTGAAAGTGAGTCTCCACCGGGAAAATAGAAAGCGGCCCCTAAACATTTTGAATAGGTTCAGGGGCCTCTCTCTACAGAGAGGTACTGCGCGACTAATGATTCGAGCTTGTCTCGTTATCTGGCGCAAAGGCCGGTACTTACGATGTGCTTAGCGGGCTTGAGCTGATAAGTGAAATACGGCACAGCCACGCGGAAGGCCTGCGGATCGTTGTTGGCGCAGTGGCCTGGGCTTCGTTGCGAGCAGAGCGGACTGGCGAGGTGGTCGTCGGCGAAGGCAATGTTGGCACGATGCTGCGTGTCTAGAGCCACCTGGAAGAAGTCCGCAAGCGCGCGGCTGTCACTGCTGGAGCAGCCAGTGCCGTTGGTGCACACGGTTCCAGCGTGAATGAAATGATCGCTGGCCGTGTGCTGAGCAAAGGAAGGAGTCGCGGTGTTGCCGTTGACGGATTCAGCCATATACACACTCCACTGTGCCCAGCAATTGGTGGTGCCGTCGGCGCACGCCGGCTGCATGGCGGCGGCATCGTTAGAGTTGCCGGCGAGGCTGGATCCCAGCCACGTGACGACCACATGCCCGTTGGCGTCTGCTGCGACCCAGGGGAAGACATTGGATTTTCCAACCGCACCGTCGCGGTTAACACGCACCGGAGATGTCCAGGTGTTACCCAGATCTGAAGACCAAGAGAGGAAGATGTCTTGGTTGTCTGACCAGACGGTATAGACAGAACCGAAATTGTCGACGGCAAGCGCCGGGAAGATATTGTTCCCGCCGTTGGCCGCTCCAGGTGAGCCTGATGGGCTGGTGAAGACCTTGTGATCCGTAAAAGTGATGGTCGGCGCACTGAGGCCGGCATCTGTGGACACGGCAACGTACACGCTGCGGAGCGGTCCAGTGGCGGCGTTTTCGGTCGCGCTATCGGGCGCCACAAAGGCGATATAGAGATTTCCTTTGCTCGGGCAGGAACTCGTGTTGCGGTCGACTTTGATCTGGGCGGCGACGTTTCCGCTGTCGGTGGGCACGAGGCTGCCTGCGGCGGGGAGGGTGGCGGCGTCGATGGCTTCACCGGCACCGGCGAGGTAAGTAAGCCCGCCATTGTTGGAGCGCTGCACTTCGATGTTGAAAGTAGCCAGATCGTGGTAGCTGATGTACCCGGTGGAAGGATCATCGGCGGCATCGTTCCACATGCGGTCGTCGCCGGGGACCAATGCCGCGACGACGTTGGGCGGCGTGAAGAAGGTGTCGCCGCGATTCCTGGAATTGGTGGCGGTAACGCCTGGGGCCAGCGTCAGGCTGCTGAAAGCCAGATTCGGGATGGCGGAATTGTTGGGGTCAGGCGCGTTCACTGCGATATCGGCATCGCCGCCGCCGGGTGCTACACCTAGATTCGTAGGGCTGCCGACGTTGTTGACGCAGCCGCCGCCGCGCAAGCCAAAGACGCCGCAATTGTCGGGCTGGCCTTCATATTTGAAGGGCAAAGTTCCGTTGGCGTTGGGCGCGCCATCAATGGGTTGAGACCAACGCCAGAGGTCCACGCCGCCGGGCACTCCGCGGATGGATTCCACGTAAATCGTTCCCTGGGAATCGACACGGTCACCAGGTTCAACGCCTTTCACGATGAAGGCGAAGGGGCTTAAGCCGGTCGGAACGGGAGCCAGTTGAGGCAAGCACAAGCTTTGATTGGGGCTGAAACCGTCGCTGCCCGGGCCGACGAAAGCCGGAATCGCTTCGGCGCCGCCGCCCGCACCGGTTTGACTGGGACAAGCGTGCTCGTTGGCCGGATCAGGAAAGGTACTTTGCGCCATGATCTGGAATTGACTGGCGGGGCCGAGTTGCAGCAGCAGCGGAACAAGGGCGAGCAGCAGGACATCTGCAAAGAGGATCGCGAGTGGTGGCTTTCTCATGAGTATGGCTCCTTCCATCTAGTTGGCTGAAACCTGGTTATTGCTAGAAATCGGACACAAACCCGCACGTTTGGCCCCCGAAGTAAGCAGGCGACCCAAACCCGAATTTGACTTCAGCATCCGATCTTGCGCAGCGCCACCTCAGCCATGCCTTTCCATCCTGGCCGGCGGACACTAGGACGAGGAGGGCTAGACCTCACAAGAAACAAGGGGGTGGCGGGCCGTGCGGGTCTTGAGCACCCTGTTTCTTGAAACACGGAGACGATATAGAAGGCACGGGGGCTTTTCGCAATCAGGTGAAAAGCGCAAACCAAGCTCCTGAAAAAACCCGAAGGGGCCAATTAGGCCATGATGACTTTATTCTGGAAACGGCGGGCGGCGATGAGAAGAAGGATAGAGCCCATGGCATAGAGGGCCAGGCCATCGAGCCAAAGATGAGAGAGTCCGGCGCCTCGGAGGATGATGCCGCGGGTGATGTTGATGTAATAGCTTGCGGGAATGAAATAGCTGATGACGTAGAAAATCACGGGCATGGTCTCGCGCGGAAAGATGTAGCCGGAAAAGAAAATACTGGGTAGAAACGTGAGGAAGGCGAGCTGGATGGCCTCGGACTGAGAATTGGCTTTGCTGGAAACGAGAATGCCGATGGAAAGAGAAACAAAAAGATAGGGTAGAGAAAGAAACGCAAGAATCAGAACGTTGCCGTGGATAGGAACCTGAAAGACGAAGCGCATGAAGGTGAGAATCAGACAGAGCTCGGAAAAACCGATGACGAGATAAGGGAGGAGCTTGCCGAAGAGCAAGCCCATGGGGCGGACGGGTGTGACAAAGAGCTGTTCAAGGGTGCCACGCTCTTTTTCCCTGACAATGGAGAAAGCGGTGAGAAAAGTGGTGACATTGAGAAGTAGGATGGCCGTAAGGCCCGGCAAAAAGAAATTCGGAGAGCGGGAGTCAGGATTGAAGAGCATCTTGGGGCGCATGTCCACGGCAAACGTGGCGCGGTCCTGAAGAACGCGGCGAAGCGATTCGTCGAGACCGATGGCGGTAGTGACATTGATCGCCTGGCCGGCGACGGAAGAGTCCGAGCCGTCGATCAGGACCAGGACCTGGGCGCTCATGTTGTGGAGAAGGCGGTCGGAATAATCCACGGGAATCTTGATACCGACGCGCGCCTTACCGGCAATGATGGCATCGTTGAGGTCGCCGTCATTTTCGACGTATCGGATGATGTGAAAAGTGTCGGAGTTTCTCAGGCGATCCAGAAGCTCGCGGCTCTCGCGGCGGCCGTCGGCGTTAAATACGATGGTATTGATCTGGCGAATGTTCGTGTCAATGCCGAAACCAAGCACCACCATTTGCAGCAACGGAATGACAAGCGAGAAAAAAAGCGTCGCGGGGTCGCGGCGAACGTGCAGCACTTCCTTGTAAAAGACGGCGCCGAAACCGCGAAAGAAGTTACGCACGCGCAGCCTCCAGCAGAGCTTGGTGTTTGTAAGTGAGCTCGACGAAGACGTCTTCGAGGCTGGGAGCGAGGGGGCGAATTTCAGTGACAGCAATGCCATTTTTCATGAGCTGTTCGCGAAGCTCGTCAAGGTTGAAGCGGTCCTCGATGAGCGCATGGATGGATTGGCCGAAGATCGTTGCGCTGCGAATGCCCGGGAGGTGACGCGCGAAGCGCAGCGCGCGGGTGACCTCGGGCGTCGTGATTTCAATGCGCAACGTGCCGGGGGGTTGGACGTCGGGAAGCTCGCGGAGCGAATTGGGCGTGCCATCGGCGATGAGCTTGCCATAATAAATGTACGCGACGTGACTGCAGCGCTCGGCTTCATCCATGTAATGCGTTGTGACGAAGAAAGTGATGCCATGTCCGGAAAGCTCGAAGAGCAGATCCCAGAGCTGGCGGCGCGCGACGGGGTCGATGCCGGCGGTGGGCTCATCAAGAAACAGAAGTTTAGGCTCGTGCAACATGGCGCAGCCGAGAGCGAGACGCTGCTTCCAGCCGCCGGAAAGTTGCGAGGCCAGGCGATTCAGAAAAGGCTCGAGGCCATTCAGCTGGACGATTTCGTCAATGCGCCGCTTGAGGCGCGCGGGCTCGAGGCTGTAGATGCGGCCGTAGAACTGCAAGTTTTCTGTGACGGTCAGATCGTAATAGAGGCTGAAATTCTGCGACATGTAGCCAATGCGCTCGCGAACGGATTCAGAATCCGTGCGGACATCGAGGCCTTCGACATATGCTTGGCCGCCGCTGAGCGGCAGGAGGCCCGTAAGCATTTTGATGACGGTCGTTTTTCCGCTGCCGTTGGGGCCAAGGAAGCCGAAGATTTCGCCTTTCTGGACGCGGAAGCTGACATCGTTGACGGCGGTGAAGTTACCGAAGCGGCGCACAAGATGCTCGGCAGAGATGGCAACTTCCCCGTGCGTTTGCGGAGCCGTGGCCACGGCTTCAATTCCCCGCTTTCAGTTTCACGTCGGCGGCCATGCCGGCAAGGACGCGGCCGGCGGGATCATTGATGCGGATTTTTACGCCAATAACCTGGTGAACGCGCTCTTCGCGCGTTTGCACATTGCGCGGCAGGAATTCGGCCTGTTGATTGATTTGTTCGACGACGCCATCGAAAGCAGTGTGCGGGAAAGAATCGACGCGAACTTCGGCTTTTTGGCCAATCTTCACGCCGCCAATTTCCGTTTCAGGAATGTAGATGCGAACGTAGATCTGATCCTTTTCCAAAAGAGTGGCGACCGGCGTATTGGGGGCAATGAGGTCGCCCGGGCGAACGTCCAGAACTTCGACAGTGGCGGCCGAGGGAGCGGTGACCTGGCGCTCACGGAATCGGGCTTGGTCGTAAGCATAGGCTGCTTTGGCGAGTTCCACGTCTTCGCGCCGGTTGCCGCGTTCGAGTTTTTCCAGGCTGGCCTGTGCCTGATGGTAATGCGCTTCGGCGGAGGCGATCTCCTCGGGGCGGTAGCCGCGTTGAAGTTCATCGAGCTTATGACGGGCGCTCTGTTGCTGGGCGACGGCCATTCTCCAATTCGCCTCGGCGGTATCGCGCTGTTGCTTTGAGACGAGGTCTTTTTTTGCCAGTGCTTCGTAGCGGTCGAAATCCAAATGCGTGCGGATTTCGTCAGCTTTCGCGCGGTCGAGTTCGGCTTGTGCCGAAGCGATATCTTCCTGGCGATAGCCATTCCTTTTTAACTCGTAGTCGGCTTTGGCTTGCGCCGCCGTGGCGCGGGCTTCGTCGATTTCTTCGGGACGGTAGCCGCGGCGGGCTTTTTCCGCGTTGGCGCGAGACTGCTCGAGGGAAGCTTGCAACTCCTTGTCGTCAAACGTGATCAAGATCTGGCCCGGCTGGACGGGATCGCCTTCGCGGACCAGAACTTTGTCAATGCGGCCGCCGATCTTGGAGCCGACGCGGATATTGCGGGCTTCGACGGTGCCGGAACCTTGCAGGGACGTGTCGTGGTGGAACCAGCCGGCATAAAGGCCAGTAGCGGCGAGCACGGCGACAGCGGCAACAAGGATCAGGATGAGCTTGCGGTTCATGAAACTAATCTCCACAGGTGAAGAAAGGGACGGACGCCGACGGCGCCGGATTGCCACGAGGCGTCAAGCCGGTCCAGAGCAGATTGAACGCGGCTTCAATCCGGGAATGCAGGGTCGCGTCGCCGTAAAGCGACCAGATCAGTAGCGTGCCGAAAATCGTTTGACGAAATACATGGGCGATCTCCGCGGCCGGCAAGTCGCTCCGGATTTCGCCTCGATCCTGACCAAGCTGAATCATCTGAGTATGCAGGGCATGGACGCGTCTTTGCAGGTCCATCATGGCCTCGCGCACCGGAGTCGTTGAAAGATAAGCCTGTAGAAGCGCGCGGATGATCGCGGGGTTGCGCGTGGGCTCCTGCGTCATGCGGACGCCAAGGAAGCGGAGGAACTCCGGCATAGGCTCGTTTGTCTGGCGGGCCATCTCGATGGCTGCTTCCAGTTTGCTGAGTTGCATTTCCCCGAACGCCAAAAGGATGTGGTCCTTGCTCGGAAAATAATTGAAAAAAGTGCCCTTGCCTACGTCAGCAGCTTCGGTGATGTCCTCGACAGTAGTTTCAAGGAATCCCTTTTGGGCGAAAAGGTTGAGCGCGGCGCGAAAAAGGCGTTCGCGGGTTTCCGCGCTGCGGCGCTGGCGGCGATCCGGAGCCGACTGCGGTGTCGGAGCAGTGACGGAGGAAGGCGACTTGGAACGAGAAGTCATTGTGACTGATAACCATATATGACTGTAAGTCATTAAGCGCACGTTGTCAAGCCTTTCTTTTCGTCCGTGGTTTAGCTGAAAGTCTGCGAAGCTTACAGTAGGCAGAAAGCAAAACACCCCGGTTGGAGCCGGGGTGTCTCGAGCCAAAGAGCTATTCTCAGAACTATTCTTTGAGCGAATTGGGATCAGACAGATTCTTGGGTGATTTCTTGTTCAGGAAGGCAATCATTTCCTGGCCGGAAGGAGGCACGGCCACGGCGCCTTTGCGGACAACCTGCTCAGCCGTAACCTTGCCCTTGTAAAGTTTCTCGTTTGCACCGTTGTCTTGGCGGAGGGTCGACCCCTCCAGGGAGATTCCCGCAAACAAACCGCGAGAGCGGGAGTACGTGAGCATCTCGGCGCGCATGGTTACGTCGCTGGCCGCGGCTGCGTCACGGCCCTTGGGGCCTGCGGCTGCGGCGGCGTCCGCGCCCAGCTTGACCTTACTCTTGAGAATAGCTTTAGCCCCGCGCGGGTTCATCACCAGGATGACGAAATCCGTAGCTTGGCCACCGAGTTGGAAGCCGACGCCTCCGCCTTCGAGGCGCATCATCGCGGGTGCGCTCCAGGGTCCCGTAAAGTGTTCGCCGCTGCGGCAGCTCATGGCGCCTTTGCCGTAACTTCCGCCGATCACGAAAGCAGCTTTAAGGACGGACGGAATCACAATGACACACTCGGCTTTGTCCAAGAGGTCAGTGGGAATGTTGTCGGGGATATCGAGAATTTCCTTGAGAACCGTGCCGCAATTATCCAGGCGATCGGCCTCTTTCTGATCTTCCGCGGCAGAAAGCGGCAGGGCGACCAGGGCCAACGCCATCAGGGTAGAGATCATTCGCTGAATCACAGTTCACCTCTTCATAGTTTTCTGGGCTAGAGCCATCATAGAGTGCTCACAGGCCAGACGCAACCTCACGCCTTGTGAACGGAGCCTTCGAGACGGCCTTGATGCAGGGTTGGTTCTTTAAGTTGGACGCCGAGGAGACGGAATGTGTTGCCTTTCGACTATACTTTTGCGGGGCGAATTTGCCGCGAGCAAAAAATGAAAATCCAGAGAATCTTGAAGCGATGTGCGGTAGTGGCGGTGACGAGCGCCGCGTGGAGTTGCGGAATTGGCGCACCGCTCCTCCGCGCACAATCGAAAACAAAAACACAACCTGCGTGCTGCGGCGCAAAGAAAAAGAGTGCGGCTTCCAAAAAAGCCACCGCGAAATTCACTTCGCGCGCGGAAGCTTTGCTCGCAACAACGCCCACAAGCAAAGGGGAGTGGGGATTGCTCATCGCAGACGCGGAGAGCGGCGAAACGCTTTACGAGCAGAATGCGGACAAATATTTCGTGCCGGCTTCGAACATGAAGTTGTTCACCACGGCGCTGGCGCTAGCGAAGCTGGGACCGGAGTACCGCTTCCGTACGACGCTGGAAACGCAGGGCGCCGTTTCGAGTGAGGGAGTGCTGCGTGGAGATCTCATCCTCGTAGGGCGTGGCGATCCGAATCTATCGAACAGAAAATTCCCCTATGAACTGAAGGAAGAGTTTGATGGTCCGCCGGAGAAAGCGCTCGTGGAGCTTGCAAACGCCGTAGTGGCCAAGGGAGTCAAGGAAATATCGGGAGACGTGGTCGGCGATGACAGCTACTTTCCGCGGGAGCGCTATCCAAATGGCTGGGAAATCGACGACATGGTGTGGGAATACGGCGCGGCCATTTCCGCGATCGTCGTGGGCGACAACACTGTCGCGCTGACGCTTACGCCCGGCGAACAGGCGGGCAATCCAGTGCAGGCCGCGGTAACTCCCGCGACGCCGGATTTTATGGTTAAAAATGATGTGAGCACTTCCGCGGCGGACGTGAAGTCGGATCTGACGCTCACGCGCGAACCGGGATCGAATGCGGTGGTTGTGAAAGGCACGTTGCCGGCAAAGAGTACGCCGCGGAAACTGATTCTGGCGATTGAAGAGCCGGCGCAGCATGCGGCGGCCACGTTGAAGCGGTTGCTGGAGGAGCGCGGAGTAAGAGTCGCAGGCGTTGCGAGGGCGCGGCACAATCATACGGAACCCGGCGGCGATCCAGTTGTGCTCGCGGAGCACGTTTCGGTGCCGCTGGGTGACGCGCTGAAACTGGTCAACAAGATCAGCCAGAACCTGCACACAGAAATGCTGCTCCGGACCGTCGCGCGACAGGGCGGCGTGTGGGCCACGCCGGATGACTTGATGAAAGTTCCCGCGGACTTCTACGCCACGGCGGGCATCGAACCGGGCGATGTGATTCAAACGGACGCCTCGGGATTATCGCGGCACGATTTGGTGACCCCGCGCGCCGTCGTGGCTTTGCTGAACTCTGCGCAGAAGCAGTCCTGGTTCGGGCCCTACTATGCATCGCTGCCCGTGGCGGGGATTGACGGCACGCTGGAAGACCGCATGAAAAACACACCGGCGGCGGGACGAATTCACGCGAAGACGGGATCGGTCGAGCACGTAAGAACTCTTTCAGGTTTTGCGGAAACGCCGGGCGGACGTCGGCTGATTTTCTCGTTTCTGAGCAACAATCAGGGTGGAAAAAGCCACGAAGCGGCGGATGCTTTAACGGGACTGTGCGTGGCGATGATCGAGGAGTTCAACGTAACGCCGCCAAAGCGCGGCCGGGAAGGCAAGCTCCCACAGTAGGCCGAAGATTGCAGATGGGAAAGGAACTCATCGTCACGGTCTTTGGAAGTTCGCGGCCGCAGGAAAGTGATGCGGACTATGAAGAGGCGCGCGTGCTGGGGCGGGCTTTGGCGAAGCATGGATTCTCTGTTTGCAGCGGCGGTTATGGCGGGGTGATGGAAGCGGTGTCGCGCGGCGCGAAAGAAGCCGGCGGCAAGACGTACGGCGTGACTGCGGACTTCTTCAAGACGGCAAAGTTGAATCCCTGGATTGACCTCGAAGTGCGCATGAAGACCTGGGAAGAAAGGCTCTTTGAGCTCATCCGCTGCGCGGACGCCTTTGTGGCGTGCAAAGGCGGGACCGGCACGCTAGTGGAGCTTGCGGTGGTGTGGGAAATGTTGAACAAGGCGGTGATGCCGCAGAAACCGTTCGCGGTGCTTGGATATTTCTGGGAGCCGGTTCTGGATCGCGTGAGGCAAGTGGAATTGGGACGCCCGGCGCCGTGGGGCGAGGCCAACCGTCCGCTGGTCTATGTGGCGGCGACGCCGGGGGACGTCGCGAATCATCTGACCATGAGGTTGAAGCAGACATAACGATGTCACGAACGGCGCAAGACGTATTGGAGTTCGACAAGCTGCGGCAATTACTGCGGTTGAGGACGACGTGCGCGCCCGGACGGCGCGCCGTGGATGAACTCCAGCCGGTGACGGAGCGCGCGGTGCTGGAATCGGTGTTTGCCCTGATTCGCGAAGCAGCGGAGTGGCTGCGCGCGGGGCGCGAGCTAGGATTTGGCGCGCTGGCCGATCCGCAAGGCTGGCTGGAACGCATCGAGGGTGCCGGCGCGGTGCTGGAACCGGGAGAATTCCTGGATACGGCGTCGTTGCTGGAAACAGCGGCGTGGCTGCGGCAGCAGTTTCGGGATGAAGTGGCGAAATTTCCGTTGCTGGCGGCACAGGCCGCTTTGCTAGGTGATTTTCGACAGATGCAAGCGGCCATCCGGCGTTGCGTATTGCCGAACGGCGAAATTAACGACGATGCATCGGCGACGCTGCGGCGAATTCGCGCGAGCATTACGGAAACACGCGAGACGATCCAGAAAAGCTTGAAACAGATTCTGCGCGCGCGAAACCCCGAAGCGGTGGAAGACTACGTCACACTACGGAACGATCGCTTCGTGATTCCCGTGCGCGCCGAGCATCGGCGGAACATTCCCGGCGTGGTGCATGGAGCGAGCGCGACGGGACAAACCGTGTTCATGGAACCGTTCGAAACCGTCGAGGCCAACAACCAACTGGTGCAGCTCGCCGAGGACGAAGCCGCGGAAATCGTCCGGATTCTGCGAGAGCTGACGGAGAAGCTGCAAATGATCCGGGGACCGCTGCTGGCAACCGCGGGGACGATTGCGGAACTCGACAGCGTGTTTGCACGAGCGCGATTCGCACGGGAATTTGACGCCGCGATGCCGGAATTTTCCACGACCAACGAATTGCGACTGGAAGGCGCGCGGCATCCGGTGCTGGAGGACAAACTCCGCAAGGAAAACCGCGCTATTGTCCCGATGACGCTGACTCTCGGCGGGGAAGAACGCGTGCTGGTGATCAGCGGGCCAAACACGGGCGGCAAGACCGTGGCGCTGAAGACGACGGGAATGGCGGCGCTGGCGGCGCAGTCCGGCATTCCAGTGGCTGCGCAGCGCGCGGTGCTGCCGCTTTTCGATCGCGTGCTGGTGGACATCGGCGACGAGCAATCGATCGCTGCGGATTTGTCCACTTTCTCGGCGCATATGTTGAACTTGAAAACCATGCTGGAGGCGGCCACGCCGAATTCGCTCGTGCTGGTGGATGAGATGGGCACGGGAACTGCGCCGGAGGAAGGCGCCGCGCTGGCGGTGGCTCTGCTGGACGAATTTCGCGCCAAGAACTGCATCGTGCTGGCCACGACGCATCACGACCGGCTGAAGACCTACGCATCGACTACTCCGGGAGTGGTGAACGCGGCAGTGGAATTCGATGATGTGAATCTGCGGCCCACATACCGATTGATGGTGGGCGTTCCGGGCGGTTCGAGCGGGATTGCGATTGCGCAGCGGTTGGGGATGGCCGCGGGAATCATCGAACGCGCAAGGTCGCTGTTGACGCCCGAATCGCGCGAAGCCTCGGACCTAATCGCTTATTTGCACCGCAGCCGCGACGAGCTGGATCGCATGCAAAAACAAATGGCGGAAGAGCGGCATGCACTGGAAGAAGAGCGCAAGAAGCTGCGAACCGAATGGGTCGAGCGGCAGCAGAAGCGAATAAAGGAATTGGAGGCGCAGTTCGCGGAAATGCAGAAACGCTTTGACGAAAATGTCGCGCGCGTCGTCGAAGCGGTGAAAGAACGCGAGCCGCGCGTTCAGGCGGAGAAGACAACGCGGCGGAAGATGCACGACGTGCGCAGCGAGGCTCGCGAGGAGCTGAATGCCGCCGTCGTGCAGACCATGTCGGAATCACAAGCAGATCTTGGCGTGAGTGCGGCCTCGCTGGAAACCGTCAGCGCGGAACGGCTCCAACCCGGCGCGAAGATTCGCGTGCGCGGATTCAGCAAGCCGGTGGTGCTGCGGCGGATGGATGGATCGTCAGCGGAAATTGAAGCCGGGCCGCTGCGAATGAAAGTGGCGCTGGACGAAATTACGGGAGTGGAGGGCGCAGCGCCAACGGCGAAATCAATTTCGCTGGCGGCGAGGCCATCGAGCGTGACGGTGACTACACAACGCAGGGAAGCTAGTGTCTCCGACGAAATCAATGTCATCGGCATGACCGTGGAAGAAGCCACGGACAAGCTGGACAAATTCCTGGACGACGCCGCGCTGGCGCACAAGGCGCGAATCCGAATTATTCATGGACACGGAACGGGCGCCCTTCGCAAAGGGATTGGCGAGTTTCTGGCTTCGCACCCACTGGTGGAGAAGCATTCGTTTGAGACCGAGGAGCACGGAGGGAAAGCGATCACGATCGTAGAGTTACTGAGATAAGAAAATGGAAATCAGAAACCAGGAATCAGAAAGTGGACGAAGACCTGGAAGTTTCCTCCATGGAGATGTATGCAGTGCTGTTTTGCTATACTCGCCGCGCTCCGAAAGCCAATTCACAACGAGGTGCCTGGATGAAAGTCTTGAAGTATTCACGGTCGCACGCAAGAGCGGGTCGAGAAATCAGCCCACGGGGAGCGGCCTTTGCGGCGGTTCTGGCGATTTTAGCTTGGACGGCGATCACGGCAAGCGCGCAGGCGCAAGCGGCGAAGCGGACGGTAATTCGCGCGGGGCGCGTGCTGAATGTGCGCACGGGGGAGTTGCGCAGCAATCAGGCGATCGTGATCGAAGACGACAAAATTTCGCAGATCGCGCCTTCCGGCGAAGTAAAGGCGGCTGCGGGAGACGCGACGATCGATCTGCCGGATGCCACGGTGCTGCCTGGCCTGATCGACATGCACACGCATCTGACATTTGAGCTGAGTTCGCTCTCGTATGAAGGCTTGAAGATTTCAACGGCGCGCGAAGCACTGCATGGCGCGAGGAACGCTCGGCGGACGCTCGAAGCTGGTTTTACAACCGTACGTAACCTTGGCGCGAAAGACTACGCAGACATTGCGCTGCGCGATGCCATCAATGATAGCGACGTGATTGGGCCGCGTATCGTCGCGTCGGGACCGGCCATGGGAATCACCGGCGGACATTGCGACGAAAATCTGCTGCCGCCGGCTTTCCATTTTCAAGGAGGCGGAGTGGCCGATGGCATGGAGGCCGTGCAACACAAGGTTCGCGAAATCATCAAATACGGTGCGGACGTGATCAAGATTTGCGCCACTGGCGGGGTGCTATCGAAGGGCGACGATCCGAACGCTTCGCAATACACTCTCGAAGAAATGAAAGCGATCGTGGCGGACGCGCACCGACTCGGGCGGCGCGTGGCCGCCCATGCTCATGGAGCCGAAGGCGTGCGCTGGGCTTCGGAGGCCGGCGTCGATTCGATCGAGCATGGCCACCTGATGGACGACGCGGCGATCGCCACCCTGAAGAAAAATGGAACGTATCTTGTGCCGACGCTCTTTCTCGGCGAATACATGGAAAAGAATCTGGACCGCAGCGACGTTCCCGAGTATTCGAAACAAAAGATGCGCGACGTGATCGCCGCAATGCGCAAGAACACTGGGAAGGCGTTTGCCGCGGGAGTGAAGGTGGCGTTTGGAACGGATGCGGCGGTTTATCCGCACGGACTGAATGCCGGAGAGTTCCACGTTTACGTGCAATTGGGAATGACGCCGCTGGCGGCGATTCAAACGGCGACAGTCAATGCCTCCGACTTGCTTGGTCCGAAATTTGCCGTCGGCTCTCTGGAGCCCGGCAAATTTGCAGACGTCATCGCCGTGGATGGCGACCCGACGAAAGACGTCACTATCCTTGAGCATGTAAAATTCGTGATGAAGGGCGGCGCAGTCTACAAGAATGATTATGCGAAGCACTGATCTTCACTGAAGTACGCGATGGCAGAGGCCGGATCATTTGCGGATCGGGTAAAGCAGCAGGCGGACATCGTTCGGGTCGTCGGCGAGTACGTCCGCCTGAAAAAGAGCGGCCAGAATTTTACCGGGCTGTGTCCGTTCCATGCGGAAAAGTCGCCGTCGTTCGCAGTGCATCCGACGAAGCAGATTTATCACTGCTTCGGATGCGGCGTGGGCGGAGACGTTTTCAAATTTGTGATGGAGATGGAGAAGTGTGCGTTTCCCGAAGCGATTCGTATCGTAGCGGAAAAATGCGGCATCCCCGTTCCGCGGCAGAAAGAGCGTTCGCCGGAGGAGCGTAAAGAGAATCAGCAGCGGGCCCTCCTGGTCGAGATGCACCGCGAGGCGCAGAGTTTCTTCGTGAAGCAGCTCGAAGGGACGCTGGAAGGAAAGGCGGCGCGGGCGTATCTTGAGGACCGCGGACTGGATAAGGACGGCATTGAGCGTTTCGGAATCGGATACGCGCCGAGCGGCGGCGACGCGCTGCTGCGCCAACTGAAATCCAAATACAACGAAAAGTTGCTGGCCGAGTCAGGGCTGGTCTCGCGAGACCAAAGCGCAGGCCGGCTGTTCGACCGATTCCGGCGGCGTATCACGTTTCCCATCGCGAATGAATCAGGAAAAATTGTTGCGTTCGGAGCGCGTGCGCTGGGCGACGACATGCCGAAATACCTCAACTCACCGGAGACGCCGATTTATTCCAAAAGCAATGTGCTCTATCACATGGACCGCGCGAAGGAGGGTATCCGGCGGCAGGAATTCGCGATACTGGTGGAAGGCTACATGGATGTCATCGCGGTGGCGCGCGCGGGGATTAACAACGTGGTCGCCAGTTGCGGCACGAGTCTCGCTGAGCCGCAGATCAAACTGCTGCAACGGTTCACCAAGCGCGTGATTGTCAATTACGACCCGGACGCGGCGGGCCAAACCGCAACGGAAAGATCGCTTTCCCTGCTGCTCGAGCAGGACTTTGAAGTGCGCGTGCTCGCACTACCTCCGGTGGGTAACAAGAAAGCTGACCCGGATTTATTCATCCGCGAAATGGGGACGGAGACTTACCTCAAACTCGTGAAGGAAGCGCCGCCGTATGTGGACTACCTGATTGCGCGTGCGCGGCAAATGGATTTAACGACGGGAGAAGGAAAGCTGCGCGCGGTAAATTTTCTCCTCCCTTACGTCCAGAAAATTCCAAACCGCATCTTGCGCTCCGAATGGGCCACGCGAATCGCTCAGCAACTCCGTTTGGAGGAGCCGGTGCTGCGCGCCGCTTTGGGCAAGGCGGCTACCGAACGCCGCAGTGAAGTAAAGACCCAGCCGGAACTCGTCGGCCGCCCTGCCAAGCCGGTCGAGCGGCGGCTGATTCGGATGCTCGCGGAAGCGGAAGGCTTCCGGCAAGAGCTTGCCAAGCAACTGCAAAATGCCCGCCTCTATCACGGGCTGGAGACGGAGAAGATTTTTGCAGCGCTGGTGATCGCCAGCTTGTCTGGACAAGCGGTCCAGGCTACGGAAGTGGGAGCCGCGCTGGAGGAGCGCGACCGGCGTCTGTTCTTCGAGATTTTGTTCGAGGAGGCCAACGAGCCAACGTGGGAAGAGGCAGAGAGCTGCATCGAGGCTCTGCAGCAACGGCAGGCGGAACGAGAGTTGGCCGACGTGCAGCGCAGCATCGAGGCTAACCCCGCCGCCCCGGAACTCCGGGGGCTGCTAGAGAAAAAGCAGGAATTGATGCGCCGGCTCGCCGCAACGAGGTGACTGCCAGAACGCTCTCGGACTCTGAATTGGAGCGACTAACCCCTCCCCCCGGGTTTTTGTAAGTGTTGCATCTAAAGGCCTTAGAGTTTCTGTAAGTGGTTTAGAATCAATACTTACGGGGATTTCTATAAGTGTTGATTCTAAAGAAGTTGCCCAGGGAGGAAAGGACAACTCGCGGACCGCGAATTTCGACGGAGTGCACTACTACTGGGATCGCCCGGCCTCAAACAAATCGGTTACATAAGGGAATCGCGTAGATTTACCTGACATTCCGAGCTACGGGGAAGGCCTAGCTCGCCAGCGCATCAGCCAGACCGAAAATGCCAGCAGCGCTGCCGGAAGCCAAATCCAGAGAAACTCGCTCTGGACGACGACAAGCCCCCGGTCCGTAAAAAACCGTCCAACGCCGATGGGTGAAACTCGGATTGGTGTCCAGGGAAGGAAGTAACGGCGATTGTCGAACGGGGAGAAGAAAGCGACACCCAGACCGCCGTCAGTCATGGCGTCGAGCAGACCATGGCTGGCAGTCGCCAGGAAGAAGTAAATCGACATAGGGAGTCGGTTTAAGCCTGGCGCGACTTGCCGAAATCCGGTGAGCATCACAATACTCGCCAGGAGCGCGGCAAAAAGAAGCGAGTGCGTGAACCCACGGTGGCCCCAGAAGTCACCGTAGCGGATGCCGAATCGGAATCCGATCACATCAAGGTCGGGAATTACGGAGCAAAACACGCCCGCGACCCAAACTCGATTTGAGGTCCCTGAACGGTAAAAGCAGGCCCCAATACCGAGGGCTGCCACCCCCATGTGACAACGCCGATGCCACCCTACCCCCTTAGCAACCTTAAGCGAGATTAAACCCTGGCCGGCCAGAATCTTCCACAGAAATCCACGAATTAAAATGTTGACGAGACGGGAGTCAAACGTGTAGCGTAATAGGGTTTCGGGAGTAACTGTTTTACCGTTAAATGCATCTATGTAAGTGTGTTAACGGCAGGGGTCAGGCCCCCTAAGGTGCGGGAAGCGGGCAACGCACGGGGCCAGGCCAGCGGCAGACAAGCGGCGCGGTGCACAGATTTTCAAACAAAAAACCGAGTAATCTCCTGGGGAATGATCCCCTTGGTTTGCGCCTGCGCGCGAGCCTGTGCGTGTCTCTGCGAATGAGCACGACCCCGGCATGCTCGGGGAGTGCCTGGGATTGCGGAAAGTAAGCGGGAGGAATTTGTGGCAGCAGTAGGCCTTGAAGAGAAATATGACGCAGTACGCCAGCTCATTGCCGTTGGCAAAGAGCGCGGTTACCTGCTCTACGACGAAGTAAACGATTCGCTTCCGGCAGAGGTCCATTCCTCCGAAGAAATCGACGATCTCCTCACCACGTTTGAGCGGAACGGTATCGAAATTTATGAGGACCAGGCTTCGGCGAAAGCCGCGCGAGCAGTGGAAGTTTCCGCCGAGGCCGGCGACCACGAAGTCGTCGTCAAGGACGATGCGCATTCCGACGAAGGCAGCAGCGACCTCGACCTGACACCCGGTTCGCTGGAAAAGACCAACGATCCCGTCCGCATGTACCTGCGCGAGATGGGCACGGTACCGCTGCTGACCCGCGAGGGCGAAGTCACCATCGCCAAGCGCATCGAGCGCGGGCAACTCGTGGTGATGAAGTCCATCACGCGCTCGCCGATTGTCATTAAGGAACTTATTGCCGTTGGCGATGATTTGCGCAAAGGCGTCCGGTCCATCAAGGAAATCGTGCAGTTTGACGACGAAGAGCTGACCGAAGAGAAAATCGCCAACAAGACCAAGCAAACCCTCAAGTACATCGACAAGATTGCGAAACTGTATGATGCGGCGCTAAAGCAGGCCGCGAAGCTCGACAAAACACTGAAGTCGAAGAAACGGTCCTACATTCGCGCAAAGTGGGATGTGGCGCGGACGCGCGTGCAGATTTCCCTGGCCATTCGCGACATCGATTTCAATCCATTCGAGAAAAAGCGGCTGATCGACAAAATGCGCGGCACGGTCGAGCGGCTGCAGTCGCTGGAGCGGGAAGCCGGGCGCCTGGAGCGCCGCGCGGACATGGCCAAGGGTGAAGTCGCGGCGGAAGCCCGCAAGGAACTGCGCACGCGCCGCACCGAGCTGAAAGATATCGAAGAAGCTAGCGAAGTCGGGCTCACCGAACTAAAGCGCACGCTGACCTTCATTCACCGCGGGGAAGCGGAAGCCGAGCAAGCCAAAAAAGAATTGATCGAAGCCAACCTTCGGCTGGTCGTTTCGATCGCCAAGAAGTACACCAACCGCGGATTGCAATTTCTCGACCTGATTCAGGAAGGCAATATCGGCCTGATGAAGGCCGTGGACAAATTCGAGTGGCGCCGCGGGTACAAGTTTTCAACGTACGCGACGTGGTGGATCCGGCAGGCCATTACGCGCGCAATCGCCGATCAGGCGCGCACCATTCGTATTCCTGTGCACATGATCGAGACGATCAACAAGCTGGTGCGCACCAGCCGCCAGCTCGTGCAGGAGCTCGGCCGCGAGCCGACCAGCGAAGAAATCGCCAAGCGCATGGACATTCCGGTGTCCAAGGTGCGCAAGATTCTGAAGATTGCACAGGAGCCGATTTCGCTGGAAACGCCGATTGGCGAAGAAGAAGATTCGCACCTGGGTGATTTCATCGAAGATAAAGCCGTGGTTTCGCCGTCCGACGCGGTCATCAACCTGAACTTGAAGGAACAAACTTCTTCGGTGCTGAAGACGCTGACGCCGCGCGAGGAAAAAGTCATCAAGATGCGTTTCGGACTGGACGACGGCAGCGAGCACACCCTCGAAGAAGTCGGCCAGTCGTTCGCGGTCACCCGCGAACGCATCCGCCAGATCGAAGCCAAGGCGCTGCGCAAGCTGCGCCATCCCTCGCGTTCGCGCAAGCTGCGCGCTTTCCTTGAGGGCCCTTCGCGCGATTACCTCTAGAAGGACCAAACAATCTTCCACAAAAGCGGCCTTTAGGATTTGGCGCGCTTTTGTTTTCGGCGGTTGGATCCGCGTGATTCTTCGGTGGAAAGTACTTCTTTACGCCTCCGGCTGAGTCAAATAATGAAATTTGATCCAGACGTTGTCTTCTTCGCCGTTTTTCAGTCGATGGTAGACCCACGCGCAAGGATAGGACTCCCCACTGCGGTCCTCGTACACGATGGGAAGCGCATTCTTACCAGCTACGACGGAATCCCTAGCCCAATGTGCCGGGTGAATACGCTTCATTACTTCTCCAATGTAGGCGCCCCAAAGATCGGCGGCATCCGTGATTTCTGTTTCCGTCATGGGATGCGTCCTTTGCATTTCGTATTTCGTCCCGAGTATTTTTTCCACTTCTTTGACCGAATCAGGACTGTAGTCGAGCGTGACGCCGTAGCTTGAACCGGCGCGCTTCACCGCTTGCGCCGAGAGCGAGGCCATGTACGTGCCGATGTTTTCAGCCAACTCGTTTTTGTGGGACTGTCTGCAGGAGGAAGCGAGGAGTGTGATGCCTAGAAGCAGGATTCCGATGCGGGGCATCCAAGTCAACTCCCGCGCTTTTCTTGCGGCGTCCGCAGGAATCGCGCTAGCAAGCGGATGATCCAAACGGCTACGAAAGCGAGGAAGCCCGCGAGGATATACCACATCCGTGAAACATCAGGCCGGTTGTCCGGATGCAGATTGGACTGGATTGCGTAATCGAAAGTAAGAATGATGATCAGGAAAACGGCGCAGCCGAACCATTCGAAATAGTTGTTCAGGAACGCTTGCGTTTCCGCAAGCTGATCCGGCGCCAGCCAGTATTGCTTATTTGGCAGGTTGATCAGTTGCGGTGGCATTACGGAGATAATGTGCGGAATGCCAAATCCAATCACCGCGGCAAGAACACTTACGCCCACGAATACCGTAAAGAAAGCTGGCTTTGTCTGCCAGCCGTTTGCCACGCCGCGCGCGTTGAAATGGGAAGCCACCACGTCAGGTAGCTGGGAATAGTAAGACGAAAAATGAAAGGCCGCGTACGCCGCCAACACCACAAATGACAATTTGGGCAGCCTAGAATCCATAAAACCTCTGTTTTTCAGACTAGCCGATGCCCGAACGCGCTGGCGAAAAAACCTGATCCCAGATGCGAATCGGTTAGTCCAAAGTTGTGCGTATCGCGAGACAGCACGCGTATTAGAATAGTGATGAATGGTTGGGGACGGATGAAGACCACGCAAAAGATTGCCTTGATCGTGTTGATTGTGCTGCTGGGTGCCGCGGCCTATGGATTCTTCCGCACTGGGCAGACGGCAAGCAATGCCGCGACGAAGGCGGTCAAGGGGGTTCAAACGACGCTGGTAGACCAATCGCCCGTGAGGATTGCCCAGAAACTCGCGCGTCTGGCGGACACTCCAGATGAGCAGGCGCTCTCCAGAGAGGCCATTCGGTTAGCCGACCACGAAATGGACCTTGCTTACGAGAGTGCGCGGCGGAATGCGGAGGCGCATCCTCCCGTTTTGAGTCCCGAGGCGAAAAACATACAAGCAAGGCTCGAAAAGGCGCAGGAACTGCGGAAGGCAGATCAGGCGCTGGCGGAGCAGTTGACGGCGGAGGAAGCCAAGGCGAGTGGGAGCAAGAAAGATGCGCTAGGTGACCGACTCGATGAAGTCAAGGCGCAGCTGGAATCCGACGAAGACGAGGTGGACGACGCTACGCAAGACTTGATCCAGGCCGGCGGCGATGCCAAAGGGCGTGCCGACCAGATTAGCCAGGAGCATGACACGCTTTCCCACGAAATTGATAGCGCTGTTCCCTCGTATCCGTCGCCGTTGCCCGATCAGTTTGGGCTGGTCCATCTTTGCCGGCAGTGGTCAGCGCTGCGGCAAGAGCAGCAAATGCTCGAGCAGGCAAAGCAAACGGCACTGACTGCAGCGGCAGCGCTGGCTGCAATGCATGATGCATTGGACAAGCGCATCGACGCGGCAAAGGAGACTTCGCCGGATCTAGCTACGCATGCGAAAAAGGCGGCGGCAGGAGCGCCTGCCGCTTCGCGGAAAGAACGCAGTCACGAAGAATCCGCTGCGGCGCTGGCGAGGATGAAAGAGATTGTCCTCGATCAAAAGGATCTGACAAATTTTGACAAGCGCGCAGACTATGAAAAGCGGCGGGCCGCTGTCTATGCCCAGTGGAGCGATCTAGTCGCCGCACGGCAGCGCGACGTCCTGCATCGCGCGTTGTTGGGCGCGCTAATTGTTCTGGGAATTGTGCTGATTGGATTTTTCTTTGACAGTTGGCTCGAACGTCTGCTTGGAAAATTGTCACTGGATCGCCGGCAGGTGGAAACGCTCCGCACGGTAACGCGCGTCGCCGTTCAAGTGGCGGCGGTACTCTTTATTTTGGTGGTAATCGTTGGGCTCCCAGGACAACTTGGGACGTTTCTCGGACTTGCTGGTGCGGGCCTCACGGTTGCTCTCAAAGATTTCATTGTGGGCTTCATCGGTTGGTTTGTGCTGATGGGGAAAAACGGTATTCGCCTGGGCGACTGGGTGGAGATCAACGGCGTGTCGGGCGAAGTCGTCGAGCTCGGTATGTTTCATACGGTTCTACTCGAGACCGGCAACTGGACCGACACTGGCCACCCGACCGGACGGCGCGTGACCTTCACGAATAGTTTTGCGATTGAAGGCCATTACTTTAATTTTTCGACTTCCGGACAGTGGCTGTGGGACGAATTGCAGATTGTTCTTCCCACCGGGCAGGATCCCTATCCCATCATAGATGCCATTCAGAAAAAGGTCGCTGAGGCCACGGCGGAAAGCGCCAAGCAAGCTGAGAAGGAATGGCAACGCGCGGCGCGTTCGCGCGACATGAGCTCGCTTTCCGCGGCGCCAGCAATCAATGTCAAGCCGATAATCGGCGGCGTCGAAATCGCCGTGCGCTACGTCACGCGCGCCAACGAACGATACCAGTTGCGCGCCAAGCTCTATCAAGCAGCCGTTGATTTGCTCGGCGGAAAGAATGTCCATCTACCGCCGGCGCCTGCTCCCGCGCCGGCACCTTCCACTAATTAGCTGAAGCAGATTCAAACAAGCCATCCCAACGTCCTGCTTATTGCGCGAACCTGTTCCGATGCCAGCCTACTGGCTTCTAGCCAAAGAATCATCGCATGAGCTGGCGCGCGCGAATGGCAGAGACCGTGGCTCCCGCGTAAAGCAACGCTAGCAGCGCGTACCCGGCGATCAGGCCGGCTCCTTGCGCCACCCATCCGAGCGCAATGCTCATGGAGAGCTGTACGACCGTCGTTAAAATCGCCATCGCGGATTGCGTGCGTCCCATGAAATGCCGCGGCACGATGGACATCAGCGAAGACTGTGCCACTACGCCGCCCAGCGCGCGGCAAAATCCGAACAGGATTTGCATTGCTACTGCGCCCACGAGAAATGCCACGAACGGAGTCGCCATGTGGCCGGCCGCCAGCCCGGCGCACGCTGCCACGTAGAGAGGCATGCGCAATGACTGCGGCAGTTGGCTGGCGATCAATCCTCCGATGATGGCGCCCGTGGCCCAGCCCGCTTCCAGAAATCCCAGTCCGCGCGGGCCCGCGTGCAGAATGTCATTTGCCAGGGCGACAAGCACTACGTTCGCGCTCACCACGCCCGCCATCATCACGGAATGCGTGACGCCCAGCGCACGCACCAGCGGCTGTTGCTTGAGGTACGCGAAGCCTTCCTTCATGTCCGCGTAAACGGCTAGGGAGAGTCCGGCTTCCGCGACTTCCGGGTTTTCGCCGGTTTCCAGCGCTTCGGCGGTTGCCTCGGTCGCTTCGTTATATTCGCGAGGATACTTCTGATTCATGCGTGGCGAGACGTACCCGCGGCGCACCTGATACAGGGAATATGCCGACACGAAATAAGTTGCGCCGTCGATTGCCAGGATTCCCGCAATCCCGGCGGAGTTGTAAAGGAAGCCGACAAAAGCCCCGGCAATGAGCATGCCGCTTTGCACTCCTACGAGCACCGCCGCGTTCGCGCCGGTGAACTGGCTGGGCGGAATCACTTCCTGCACCAGTGCGTTCACTGTGGCCCAATACATTGCCGATCCCGTCCCGGTGATCAGCGTCATTGCGTACAAATGCCAAAGCTGCAGATGGCCGCGCCAGGCGATGTACGCGGTCGCTAGCACGAAACACCCGCGAATCAGATCGAGCAACACGCCCAGATATCGCCGGTCGAGGCGGTCAATCAGGACGCCGCCCAGGAAGGGAACGAGAAGCCCCGGGATGGTCATGACGATGACCTGCCAACTGACCTTCACCGTGGAATGCGTCACGGTGAGGATGTACCAGCTCACGCCGGCAAAATTCATGCCGCTGCCGAAAAGAGACACAAACATGGCGAAAAAGAAATAACGGAACCCGCGCTGCGCCCAGATCAGTTTCCAGTCGACGGTGTTTGTAATTGCGGTTGCCATGGAACCTCATAGCTTACTATTGTGTCTGTCACCGAGGGTGGCCGCGGACTGCGGAAGAGTCACGGTTCAGCAACAATTTGGCCGGTGGGCAGGTGATCTCCGATGGGAAACGAAGCGACATGCAAGGTGCACTTTGACAGACAGCGGTCGGAAGGGAGGGCGTTGCTCGAAACCAGCGAGATTCTGTTTCGTGGCGAATTCCGGTTGAAGATTCCCTTTTCCACGATTAAATCGGCGAAAGTTGTGGGCGGCGAACTCCGATTGCAAACTTTGGATGGATTTGCGGTTTTTCATCTGGGTGCAGCCGCCGAGAAATGGCGCGATAAGATTCTTCATCCAAAGTCGCGCAGCGAAAAACTCGGCGTAAAGCCGGAAGCGAGAGTCTCTTTATTGGGTGAGTTCGAGCCGGAGTTTCTTCGTGAAATAACCAGGCTCACGAAGAAAGTGAGTCAAAGGAAGGTCACGGGGGACACGGAATGCATATTTTTCGCGGCGGATTCGAAAGAAGATTTCGCCGCTTTGTCAAAAATCGCGAAAGCCATGCGCGGCGCTGCTGCTCTCTGGATCGTGTACCCCAAGGGCCAGCCGCACATCACCGAGAACGATGTTCTCGTCGCCGGCCGCAAGACAGGCCTGAAGGACGTGAAAGTGGTCGGCTTTTCCGCAACGCACACGGCGCTGAAATTCGTCATCCCGTTATCCAAAAGGTGAGGGCTCAATATTTTTCTTCGACAATCCCCGCCAATTACGAGTTTTACTTTCCCAATTTCATCTCTAAGATGGCCGCATGAGCGATTTGCCCGAAGTTCACCGTGGAGCTGCCCGCGCCGGCTGGCTGGGTGCGGCCCAGTGAATGAAGTGTCGCTGCGCATCAGCGCGGGCGAATCGCTGGGATTGGTTGGCGAATCCGGCAGCGGAAAAACAATGCTGTCGCTGGCACTAATGGGTTTTGCTTCCGCCGGGGGCGTGAGCGGCGAAGCATCTCTAACAACGGAATCGTCTTCCAAGAGATTAACGGCCCTCTCCGAGCGCGAATGGCGCAACGTACGCGGCGGCGAAATCGCCATGGTCTTTCAGGAGCCGATGACCTCGCTCAACCCTGTAATGCGAACCGGCGCGCAAATTGAAGAGGCCATCCGCGCGCATGAACCGCTGCTCGAAACTACGAATGTCAAGCGCAAGTCCATCGATGCCCTGCGGTTCGCGTCTGTCCCTGAGCCCGAGGTCCGCGCGGAACTGATTCCGCATCAGCTTTCCGGCGGATTGCGTCAACGCGCGATGATCGCCATGGCGCTGACGGCTGGCCCGCGACTCTTGATCGCCGACGAGCCCACGACGGCGCTCGACGTCACCGTGCAAAAGCAAATCCTGGATTTGCTGGACCGTCTCCGCCGCGAGCTGAAGCTCGGCCTGCTTTTCATAACCCACGATCTTGGCGTGGTAGCGCAGGTCGCGGAGCGCGTCGCCGTGATGTACGCGGGACGCATCATCGAAGAAGGTCCCGCGCCCGAAGTCCTGGCAAAGCCGCGTCATCCTTGCACGCAGGGGCTGCTGAAAGCCTCGCCATCGCTAAAGCGCGGAGCGCTCAGGCCCATTCCCGGAACCGTCCCACAGCTCACCGCACTCCCGCCCGGCTGCGCATTCGAACCGCGCTGCGAACTGCGCCGCGACGAATGCGCCGTGGCCGTTCCCGTGCTTCGCGTCATTGATTCCGCGTATGCCGCGCGATGCATTCTCGTCTGATGGAAGCGCTTCTCACTGTAGGCGAACTTCGCAAGACCTACCGGCGGGGCGGCGGCGTTTTTTCGCCGGAATCGGACGGTGCACGCTTCACCGCCGTCGACGGCATAAACTTCTCAGTCGCGCGCGGAGAGACGTTTGCTGTCGTCGGCGAAAGCGGCTGCGGAAAAACCACGCTCGCCCGAATGCTGCTAAGGCTGATCGAGCCTGACGGCGGTGAACTTCGCTTCGAAGGGCGCGATCTTCTCGCGCTCCGCGGAGAAAAATTGCGCGCCGCGCGCTGCCAGATGCAAATGATTTTCCAGGATCCTTTCGCCTCGCCTAATTCGCGGATGCGCGTCGGCGAAATCGTTGCCGAGCCTCTCGCCATTCATCTTCCCGTTGTCGCGCAGGTCGCCACGCGCATCGCCGTCATGCGTGCCGGTAGATTCCTGGAAGTCGGCGACGCGGAACAGGTCCTCCATCAGCCCAAAAACGACTACACCCGCGAATTGCTTTCTGCTGTCCCTGAGATTTCCCGCGTCTGAACGCCTCTTCTCCATCTCTTTCTTTTCTTGCTTCTGGCCTTTCAACTTTCGACTGTCAACTTCTTTCCAGCCGCGCTAGAATCACCCCACTGAAATATTCCTTGGTGCTCGTGCGTAGTTCCTCTCAGAAAGCGGAATTACGCAATCTTGTGGTGGAGGAATCCTCGATGGCGACAACTCCTATTGCTGCGGCCACGCCTGAGCCGCAGGAGCCGATCAATCACCTGGGGCGAATCATCGGCGTATTTTTCTCCCCAAAGGCTACGTTTGAGAGCATTGCCCGGCGGCCTACTTGGATTTTGCCGGTAGTGCTGATGACCATCCTTGGCGGGCTGGTGGCCTTTACCATGAACAAGAAAGTCGACTGGCGGGAAATCGCGAGCAAGCGAATTGAGCAGAGCCCACGCGCCTCCAATCTCAGCGCCGATCAGAAAGAGCAGCAACTCGCCATGAGCGAGAAGATCTCTCCCGCCATTGCGTATTGCTTTGGGCTTTTAGTGCCGATTCTGATTGCCGTGATCGTCGGCGGAGTGATGCTGGGCGCGTACAATTTGCTGGGGGGGGCCAACGCAAGCTACAAAGTCTCCATGGCAATCGTCGCGCATGCCTATTTCGTTAGCATTATCAGCAGCTTGCTCTTCATTCTGGTTCTCTTCTTGAAACCTCCCGGCACTGTCGATATCGAGAACCCTGTGGCCGCGAATCTCGGTGCGTTTCTGCCGGATGGAACGTCAAAGGTCGTCATGGCTTTGGGGACGGCCATCGATCTCTTCAGCTTCTGGATTATTTGTCTGATCGGTATCGGATTCGCAGCCTTCAATCCCAAGAAGCTCAAAACGGGAGGGGCCATCGGAATAGCCCTCGTCGTTTGGGCGGCGTATGAAGCTGTGCGCGTAGGAGTGACGTTCATCTTCTCCTGATACACTGCAGGAGGACAGGCATTACTGCCGGTCCTACTCTCGGGTGTTACGTCGAAGATGAGTTTTTCTTTTGAAGTATCAAAGACCGACCCGTCGGGCGCGCGCCGCGGCTGCCTGAGTACTCCTCACGGCGCAATCGAAACTCCATTCTTCCTGCCCGTGGGCACGCAAGCCGCCGTAAAAGGCCTGCGCAATGAAGCGCTCGAAGAACTCGGCGCCGAAATCATCCTAGCGAATACCTACCATCTTTATCTGCGTCCCGGCCATGAATTAGTCCGCAAGCTTAGCGGCTTGCACAAATTCATGTCCTGGCCGCGAGCGATTCTCACGGATTCCGGCGGCTATCAGGTTTTCAGTCTTTCCGAATTGCGAAAAGTTACCGATGAAGGCGTGCGCTTCCGTTCCCATCTTGACGGTTCCGAGCACCTCCTCACGCCGCAAAAAGCGGTCGAAATCCAACTCGCGCTCGGTTCAGACGTCGCCATGGTCCTCGATGAGTGCATCGAAACGCCCGCTCCTCGCGAAAAAGCCGAAGCCGCGCTAAAACGCACCACGGAATGGGCCCGGCGTGCGCGCGTCTATTTTCAGGAATGCGCTCGTCGTAACGGGGATCTCAGCCAATGGCAGTTCGGCATCGTGCAAGGCGCGACGTTTGCCGACTTGCGCCGCGAGAGCGCGCGCCAGCTTCTTGAGTTGGATTTTCCTGGATACGCGGTCGGCGGCCTCGCGGTCGGCGAACCTCACAAAATCACTTGCCAGATGACCGCCGAAGTCACCGAGCTGTTGCCCAAAGATCGTCCGCGCTACCTGATGGGCGTGGGTCGTCCAGAGCAGATCGCCGATTACGTTGCGCTGGGTGTAGACATGATGGATTGCGTGCTGCCCACGCGCGCCGCGCGCCACGCTTGCCTCTACACCAGTGAAGGCCGCGTCCTGATCAAAAACGCCCGCTATGCTCAGGATCAGCGGCCCATCGATCCCCGGTGCACTTGTTCCGTTTGCCGCCGCTATTCGCGCGCTTATCTTCGACATCTCTTCGCGGCAGGAGAACTCACTGCCGCTATCCTCGCCACCCACCACAACGTCCACTTTTACCTTGACATAATGCGCCGAATCCGCGAGGCTATCGAGTTTGGGAACCTAGCGAATTTCTCATCAGAGATGCACGTGCGCTATGCTGAAGGACCGGCCTGAAGGCCGAGTTTCGGGGCGCGCGCGAGCTGTCCGCGGGGCGCCAAAACGAATCGAACGGAAGACGATTTAGCAGGAGCGCGGGTGATGTGCCGCCGCCCGGTCTTTCTGTCTTTCTTAGCGTGGAAAGAGCATCGGGGCGGCCTGACCGGGAATTGACAACTAAGCAGTAAGGACTGGTTCAACACACGATGATCGCAGCGATGATTCTTCAGGCTTCTGGCAGCAGCGGCTTTGGCGGCTTCCTAATACCGCTCGGTCTCATGTTTGCCATTATGTATTTCATGGTGATCATGCCCCAGCAGCGCCAGCGTAAGAAAACGCAGGAAATGCTCGGCGCTCTCAAGGCCGGCGATAAGATCATCACCAACGGCGGCATTTATGGCACCGTCAACGGCATCGATGGCGATTCCGTAATTCTGAAAATTTCCAGCGAACCGCAGGTTAAAATCCGCGTCGCGCGTGCGGCGATTGCTCAGGTGGAGGCATCGGAAGATGCAAAATAAGCCCACCCTTCGGCGCCTTACGCGTCTTACATTCTGACCATGAACCCCAATCTGAAGTGGAAAGCGCTGTTCATCTTCGCCGTGATTCTGTTCTGCCTCTATTTCCTTTTCGGCTACCCGGTGTTCCCCACCTCGTTGGCGCAGGTAAAGGATAATTTCTCCAAGCAGATCAAGCTCGGCCTCGACCTCCAGGGCGGCACGCACCTGGTTCTCCAGGTCCAGGTCCAGGAAGCCGTCGCGCAGGAGACGGACACGACTGTGGACCGTCTGACCACGCTGCTGCGCTCAAAGAACATTCATTACGATGAAGTGCGCCGCATCGACGACACGCACATCCTTGTTCGCAACATCGATCCGTCTCAAGCCTCGGAATTCCGCGACCTGGTCACCCAGCAATACAACAATGTCTGGGACCTGGCTCGCGCCGCTGGTGATCCCAACTCCTACACGCTGACGCTGCGTCCAACCGCAATCGCGCAAATCCAGGAATCCACGATGACGCAAACGCTCGAGACCATCGCGCGCCGCATCAACGCCCTGGGATTGACCGAGCCGACTATTCAGCCTCGCGGCGGCCGCAACGCCAACGAAATCCTCGTCCAGCTCCCCGGCGTGGGCGACCCCGCGGAGGCCATGGGAGTGATTCAGGCGGGCGGCCAGCTTGAGCTCAGGTTGGTCAGAGACCCCGTTACTTACCCCTCTGTGGCGGCCTATATGGCGCAGCACACCGTGCTCCCGCCAGGAACCGAATTAGTGCCGGGCGTCTCGGAAAGCCGCGGCGCCAACGGAGTTACCGACAAGAGCGAAGTTTGGTATCTCCTGGACCGCGCTCCCGTAGTCACCGGCCGCGACCTCCGCAGCGCCGTCGAAACGCGTAATACTGCCAACCCCGGCATGTGGCAAGTGAATTTCACGCTTTCGCCGGAAGCCGCCAAGCGCTTTGGGCCCTTCACGGAACAGAATATTGGCAACAGAATGGCGATTGTCCTCGATCACAAGGTCCAATCCGCTCCCGTGATTAATGGCCGCATCGATGACACCGGCATGATTGAAGGGAATTTTAGCCAGGAAAGCGCCCATGAATTGGCGCTGATACTCCGGGCGGGCGCGTTGCCGGCTTCCATTAAGTATCTTGAGGAGCGCACTGTTGGTCCTTCACTCGGCGCGGACTCCATCCGCCACGGCGTCCAGGCTTCCGTGCTCAGCCTCGTCGTCGTGATGCTCTTCATGCTCTTTTATTACCGGGCTTCTGGTGGCAACGCCGTGCTGGCCCTGATCCTCAACTTGATCATTCTCCTCGCGTTTCTCGCTATGTCCGGTGCCGTCTTGACGCTGCCCGGTATCGCCGGGGTCATCCTGACCATCGGCATGGGTGTGGACTCCAACGTCCTTGTCTTCGAGCGTATCCGAGAGGAATTGCGCAACGGCAAGTCCGCAGCGGCCGCAGTCGATGCCGGTTTTGACAAAGCCTTTCTAACGATTATCGATACCCACGTCACGACCGTCGTTTCGGCGGCGTTCTTGGGCGTGTTCGGAACCGGGCCAATTCGCGGTTTCGCCATAACACTGGTTGTAGGCTTGGTTGCGAATATCTTCACGGCTGTCTATGTCTCGAAAACGATTTTCCAGTATCACCTGATGAAGATGGACCGTCAGGCGGAGTTGAGCATCTAGGACGTACTAGAACTTCTGGGGCGAGTGTCCCACTCAAATCCAAACGGGTGGGCTGTGGGTTCGGGGCGCGGATTCTTCTACCCTGGTAGAAGGCTTTGCGCCGGGAACATTCCACCTCCTCTGGTGTCTAAGGAAGGGAAGTAAAGGCCGCATGATCGAGCTCTTCAAACAGCCCAATATCGACTGGATGGGCAAAGCCAAGTATTTCTATGCCTTAAGTGGCATTCTTCTCCTCGCCGGGTGGGTTTCGATTCTTTACGGTAGCGGGATTCGCTACGGGATCGATTTCAAAGGCGGCACCAACGTGGATGTTCGCTTCGCCCAGCCTCCGAATGTTGACAAGCTTCGCAGCAGCCTCGCCGCGCAAGGCCTCGGGAACACGGAAATCCAGAGTATCAAGGACATTGGCGACCCTAATTCCAATGAAGTCGTCATCTTCGTGGAAGGCAAAGGCCAGGACGAACAAGCCCTAGAAGAAGGACGAGTAAAAGTTCTCGGCGCACTGAACGCCGCTTATGCCGTTTCTGGATCGAAGCCCGATTTCAATGCCGCCACCACGGCTACACTCGCCGCGCTTCTCACCGAAAAAGATCCGCTGCTTCTTTCCGCCAACGCCGGTGATCGTTACCAGCAGCTCGCTAAAAAGATTCTCGACTATCGTGACAAGAACGCCCACGGCGTGCTCACCAATTTGGACGATCTCGCGAAAGTGGATGGCGTAACCGCGCCGATCCTCGCCGCCTTGAAAGACAGCTATGTTCTCGGCCCATTCGGCATTCGCAATGTGGAAGTCGTCGGTCCCAAAGTCGGCGCCGAGCTTCGCCAGCAGGCAATTTACGTTACCCTCTATGCTTTGGGCGGCATGCTGGTATATATTGCCTTTCGATTTCAGGGTGGTGGCTCGGTCGGCCAGGTCTTTCTTGCGCAGAGAGGGTTCGTCGGGTTTGTTCTTCGGTTGCTCGATAAGATGATTTTTGGGCTGGCGGCGGTTTTGGCCGTGTTTCACGATGTGCTGATTACCCTGGGCTTTTTCTCGCTGTTGCATTTTGAGATTTCGCTTACGGTCATCGCGGCCTTGCTTACTTTGGTCGGTTATTCCATGAACGACACGATCGTCATCTTCGATCGCATCCGTGAGAACAATCGTTTGCTGCGCAACCAATCGTTCGCTGACGTGGTCAACAAGTCCATCAATCAGACTCTTTCGCGAACGATCTTGACCAGCGGTTTGACTTTCCTTACCGTGCTCGTCCTGTTCCTGATGGGCGGCCAGGTGCTCCGTGCTTTCTCCTTTGCCCTGGTGGTAGGGATTGTGGTAGGAACGTACTCCAGTTTTGGTATCGCTGCTCCGCTCGTCGTCGCCTGGAACCGTTGGCGCGGCCAGGGCGTGGCGGCAGGCACCGGACCCGCAGCCGGCAACAAAACCCGCAGTGGCGAAAATGTTCCCGGACGTCTCGCTACCGCCGGGAGGAGGTAGGACCTATGTTTGAAGAAATGGTGATTTCCAGTCCGAATCCGAAGAAGACCAACAAGCCTTGGACGGTCGTCGTCTCGATGATCTTTCAGGTCGCCTTTTTGGGGATACTGATCCTTATTCCGCTGATCTACACCGAAGCGCTCCCCAAGACCATGATGGCGACGATGCTCACTGCGCCTCCGCCTCCGCCGCCGCCCCCGCCGCCTCCTGCGGTGGCCCAGATAGTCCATGTGAAGCCGCAGGCTCATTTGATGGATGCCGGCAAACTCATGCAGCCGAAGGTCATCCCGAAGGAAGTAAAGATTATTAAGGAAGACGCCGAGCCCGATGTGGCTACCGGCATGACCGGTGGAGTCCCTGGCGGCGTTGCGGGTGGCTCCATGGGTGGTGTGCTTGGCGGTGTGATCGGTGGCATGGGTGCAGCGCCGCCTCCGCCGAAGCCGCACCAGACTGGGCCGCTCCGCGTTGGTGGCAACGTCCAGGCCGCGCGCATTGTCAACCGCGTTCAGCCGGTCTATCCGCCGCTCGCGCGCCAGACGCGCATCTCCGGCACCGTGCGCTTGCACGCCATCATTGGCAAGGACGGCACGATTCAGTCTCTGGAAGTGATGTCCGGCCATCCACTGCTGCAGCAGGCTGCGCTTGATGCTGTGCGCCAGTGGCGCTATCAACCGACGCTCCTGAATGGCGAGCCGGTGGACGTGGACACGACCATTGACGTGATTTTCTCTCTCAACCAGTAGTGCGGGTGGCGCGCCGGTCGTGGGACAGGTGCGTCGCTCCAGGTAGCAATATTCGGCGAACACTCTTGTTGCCCGCCGGCCTCGTCGGTGGGTCACTTGAAACTTAAGGAGCAAACGAATGGTAGCAACTTTATTCACCTTTGCGGTTCTGCTGCAGGAAACTGCACCCAGCTTCGATTTGCGCGACATGCTCAAGAACATGGGCACACTCGCGCTTGTCGTTGTTTTCATCCTCTTTGTTCTGTCCATCTATTCCTTCGGCGTCATGATTGACCGCTTCCTTATGTACAGCGCGGCTCGCAAGCAGTCCCGCGTCTTCGTGCAGCAGGTTGCCGGCGCCCTCAAGGACGGCAAGCTCGACGAAGCCATCGCTATTGCCGAGCGCAATAAGAAGAGCCACATCGCCAAGGTCGTCGCCACTGGCCTCTCTGAATTCCAATCTGCCTCACAGCAGGTTTCGGACTCCGATGTCATTGACGCCGCCAAGCGCGGTCTGGAGCGCTCCGTGGCCATCGTCCATGCCGAAATGAAGCGCGGTCTCTCGGCCCTCGCCACTATCGGTTCCACCGCGCCGTTCGTCGGTCTGTTCGGCACCGTCGTCGGCATCTTGAACGCGTTTAAGGGCATCGCCAACAGCAAGGCCACCGGTCTCTCCGCGGTCGCCGGCGGTATCGCTGAAGCGCTCGTCACCACCGCTTTCGGCTTACTTGTCGCCGTCCCCGCCGTCTGGGCTTACAACTATTTCACCAACAAAGTGGAAGCCTTTGACGTCGAGATGGACAATTCCTCCATGGAACTCATCAACTACTTCATCCTGCGCCGCGGCGCCAAGAAGTAACCGGCCATGGCCTACAAGCCACAAGCCGGTGCGCAGATGGCGGCCCCCAATGTCATTCCCATGGCCGACATCATGCTCGTCTTGCTGATCATCTTCATGGTCGTGACGCCCATGTTGCAGAAGACCCATCAGGTGGATTTGGCTCCTACCAATAATCCACATGATATGAAGGATGCGGACAAGGATGACGCCATCGTCGTGGCCATTTCGCGCGATGGCAGCATCTTCCTTGGCAATACCAAGCTCCGCAAGGAAGAGATCACCGACCAGGTTAAAGACCGCATCTCCAACCGGCTTGACAAGACCGTCTACGTCAAGAGCGACGCTCGCGCCAAGTACGGTGATGTCGTCGCCGTCGTCGATGAAATTCGCTCCGCCGGTGTGGACCAGCTCGGCTTGCTCACCGAGAAGAGTCAATCCGGGAAGTCAACTCCTCCTCCGCCGTCCGCGGATTAAGGACCGCTGTAACGTAGCTGCTTGTGCCGTTCGTTTGCTGATTTTTTACTGCCGCGCCGGATCCCACCCGTCGCGGTTTCATGGCCCGAGGAGACGCTTTACCTCAGGCCCACAGGAGACTCGCTATGGGGATGGATGTTGGAGGAGAAAGCGGAGGAGCGCTCGCGACGCCCAATGTGGTGCCGCTGATCGATATCCTTCTTGTTCTCATCATTATTTTCATGGTCATTTCGCCGGTAGTTCCTAAGGGCTTGGACACGCTCGTGCCGCAGCCCTCGCCGAACCAGCAGCAGAACGTCGAGCTCGAAAATAAAACCGTGGTCGTCCAGATTGCCAACAATGGCAAGCTCAAGATCAACCAGGAAGACACCACCTGGGATCGCCTCGGTCCGCGCATGGAAGAAATCTTCAAGGAGCGCGCCGAGAAAATCGCTTTCGTCAAAGGCGATAACGATGTAATGTTCATGGACGTTGCCCGCGCCATTGACGTCATGCGCGGCGCCGGCATTGACAAGATTGGTTTGATCACCGCCAAGCTCGAAGCAGGCCAGTAAACTTTCTTGGGTTCGCGCTCGTGGATGTGAGAGTCCTCCTCGCGGGGCATTTACCGTTGCGAGGTGGATTATGGCAATGTCAGTCGGCGGTAAGCGCGGTATCGTCTCGGACATGAATGTCGTTCCGCTGATCGATATCCTGCTGGTGCTCCTGGTGATCTTTATGATCATCCGGGCGAACTCCGTGGGCGAAGAGGCCCTGGTTCCCCAGCCTTCGACGGAGAAGGCTCCAGCGCCTCCGCCAGATGATGTAGTCGTGATTCAAGTCTTGGCGGACGGGACGCTGTGCATCAATCAGGAGCCGCTCGCTTTCGATAAGCTCGGCCCCCGGATTGAGGAAGTTTTTAAGTCGCGCGCGACACGCGTGGCTTTCATCCGCGGCGACAAGCCGGTTGAATTTGGAGTCGTGGCCAAAGTGATTGATGTCATGCACGTTTCGGGAGTTGCGTCAGTCGGCCTCCTGACGCCGGAACTGGAAATAGCTTTCTGAAGGTTTTGGAGTGCCCGTCGCAGGGCAGACGTGAAATATCCGGGTGCTGGCCCCGGCCATCTTGGGGTCACGCACAGCAGGGATGGATGCTTCGATGACTCATGCATCATCGGTGATCAGTTCCGCTTCAATTCGCCGCGCTTCGGCCTTTGCCGCGCTCGTGATTCTGGTTGTCTGTGGCTCCGGCTGCAATAAATTGAAGGCTCGCGACCTCCTCAATAAGGGTGTCGCCGCTTACAAGAACGCCCAGTACGATGCGGCTATCGAGGATTTCAAGAAAGCCAAGGAACTCGATCCCAATTTGCTCAATGCCCGCCTCTATCTGGCCACCGCTTATGCCAGCCAGTACATTCCCGGCGCACCCTCGGAGCAGAACCTGCGCCTCGGCACCCAGGCCGTCAACGAATTCAAGGAAGTCCTGCAGGTTGACACTAACAATCTGAGCGCCATCGACGGCACCGGCTCCATTCTTTTCCAGATGGCCGGCACTCCCTTCGACCCCAAAAAATTTGAGGAGTCCAAGGCCTACCATCAAAAGCACATCGAGCTGAGGCCCAATGATCCCGAGCCTTATTATTGGATCGGCGTCATCGATTGGACCCTCGCTTACCGTGCCAATGGCGAATTGCGTGCTGCCTACAACAAAGATCACATCAACAAGCAAATCCGGGATGACGATCCGCTCCCTCCGGCGGTTCGCAGCGAGTACGCCTCAAAGTATGGTCCCCTCGTGGACGAAGGCATCACCAACTTGCAGAAATCCATCCAGGTCAAGCCTGATTACGACGATGCCATGGCCTACCTGAACCTTCTCTATCGCCGCAAGGCGGATATGGTGGAAAGCGCCGAAGAGCGTGCCAGCCTGAAGAAGCAGGCCGACGACCTCGTTGACAAGGTCAAGGAAATCAAGCAGAAGCGCGCCGAGCAGCCCCAGCAAACCAGCTCTAATTAATCGGGCTATCCTCTGGGCGTCCCGCGCGCGGACGCCCTTTTCGCTTCTTTCCCCTCCGTGTTCTCTGTGCTCTTTGGATTGTGTACCGTCGCGCCTCAGCGTGGCCTTCCGCGCCGTCCTGCGCCTCTCTCTTGACACCGGACGTTGCCCTCGTCATCTCTCCAGGCCATGATTATCACTGGTATCGTAAGGGTCGCGCCGGATACTGGACACACAAGATGGGCAACTCGCCTGCCACCGACGTTGACAACAGCGGCCATCTGATCCCCGACCCGCGCACAGCCGATCGTGGCTCCTACAACATCTTCTGCACGTTCATGGTCGTCATGCATGGCCACATCAAAATCAACTAGCAAACGTGCGGTCTGGACCGCGGGCGCGTCGGTTTTTTCGGGGCGTCCCGATCCCGTTTGGGAAGTGAGGCCTTCGGTCGGCGCGCGCCTGGAGAAGATCTGGCGCGGTCTCCCTCCTGCGGAGATCGAACCGCCGCCCGAGCCTGCGCTTGGCTACCGCGGCTCCTTTCTGAAAGGGCCGCGCGGCCGTCACTGGTTTGTCTTCGGTGGCGTTGTCTCCCTTCGTTCCGCCCGGCGCCCCAAATCCCGCCCCGAAAGCCGCAGGGACCTCATCAGGAAATTCGAGCGCACTCTCCTCGCCTCCGCCCCCGCTGGTCTCCTCCCTCCCTAGCTCGACTCCTAAACCGATTTCTCGCAATCGAGGAACCTCTCTTGTCTTCACTCTTCAGTCCGCTTCCCGTCCAGCTTCTCCGGAATGTTTTCTTTCAGCAGTGTTCTGGCTGTCTCCGCATCTTCCTCGCGAACCATCAATTTGATCCCGCCAACTAGGTTTGAGTAGAACCAATCCAGCCTCACAAGATTCTCATCGCCCAAAAACGACTCGATCCCCGCCGAATCAAGCATACTCTTCGCCAGCAGCGCTTCCAGCACACCGCCAAAGCGTGCAATCATGACGGGGCTCGGCCCTTCACGCTTGACGGAAGTCTCTGCGGCTCCGGCACTTAACGATGGCGCCTCCATCCCCCTGCCCAACATTTCCGACCGCAACGCTTCTCGCGCCACCTGAGTTAGCGAGCCCGCGTCTCCCGCAATTTCTTCCAATTCACCCTTCTCCATGCCTGCGTATAATTCTGCAAGCCGTTTCCGCTCTCGTCGTTCGTCAATTTGTCCCATAACGTCTGCATCATACGCTCGACGGCCCAGCCCCTTCTACCTGTCCCTCTTCCATGCGACCATTGCTCCTCTTCCTCGAAACGCGCTAATCAACCTCGCAAACCCAGCGCTTTCAATTCGTTCCGGCTCCGTTCGAATGGTATCTAAGTAATTACTTGACACACGATTTAGTTTCATGCTATAGTTGCGCGTGTTTGCCGCTCAGCAATCCCGATCTCTTTCCGCCGTCTTCACATTCGCACTCTACTTCGTCGCGACGGAGGGTGTACGCCACTCTCCCATTCTGGAACTCACCTCGCGTCGCACATCTGCCATTTGTTTTCACTCACTTATGTGCAACCCATTTTGCAAGTCCTTTCCTTTGATATACATGAAGGTAATGAGGGGGCCCCGTTCAACCTTCAATCGAAGGTCCCGCCTTGGTCGTGACTTTCGGCCCCGATCCTCTTCTCCATGGAGACTCCTTTCTGGCGTAAACTAAACCATGCCGTCTCCTGACAAAATCCCGCTAAGCTTTAACCGCGACCGCGCCGTTCGCCAGCTCGACGCGCGTCTTGAAGACCTCCTCGAAAAGCTCCGCAAGAACCGTCCCTCCGAAGATCCCTGGATGGTCCGCCGCGCCTACGAAATCGCCACCGAGCGCCACCATGACCAGTTCCGCAGTTCCGGCGATCCCTATCTTTCTCACTTACTCGAAGTCGCCCACATCCTTGCGGATATGCGCCTTGACGCCACCACGCTCACCGCCGCGATTCTCCATGACGCCATCGAGGACACCGAGTATCCCGTCTCTCGCATCGAAGAGCGCTTCGGCGCCGATGTCGCCCATCTCGTCGAAGGCGTAACCAAAATCGGCCGCCTCAAAATGATGGCCCCGGAAGAGCGCCAGGCGGAAAACGTCCGCAAGATGCTCCTCGCCATGGTGAACGACGTCCGCGTCGTTCTCGTCAAGCTGGCCGACCGGCTCCATAACATGCGCACGCTGGAATACCTCGAGCCAGAAAAGCAGCAGCGCATTGCGCGCGAAACGCTGGACATCTACGCGCCGATCGCGCTCCGCCTCGGCATGAGCGTGGTGCGCGGCGAGCTGGAGGACCTGGCGTTCCGCTATCTCGAGCCGGAGGCTTTCTTCGCGCTGCAAAAAGAAATCAGCGATAAGGCGCCCGCGCACAAAAAATTTCTCGAGGAAGTCCAGGCTACCATCCAGACCAGGCTCGTCGAAGCCGGCATTCCCGCCGAGCTCGAATCGCGCGTAAAAGGTTTGTACTCCGTGCACCGCAAAACCATCCGCCAGGAAATCGGTCTCGGCCAGGTTTACGATCTTCTCGCCGTGCGCGTTATTACGGATTCCGAGCGCAACTGCTACGCGGCTCTTGGCGTCGTTCACCACATCTGGCGTCCCGTTCCCGGCCGCTTCAAGGACTACATCGCCATCGCCAGGCCCAATCTTTATCAGTCGCTGCATACCACCGTGCTTCACAGCGGCCAGCCCTTCGAGGTGCAGATCCGCACGCAGGATATGCATCGCATCGCGGAGGAAGGCGTTGCCGCACACTGGAGATACAAATCCGCAAAGCCGTCGTCCGAGGATGACGACCAGCGCATCACCTGGATGCGCCAGCTCATCGAATGGTCGCAAGAGCTTCAGGAACCAGGAGAATTTCTCTCTACGCTGAAAGTCGATCTCGCTCCCGTCGAAGTCTACGCTTTCACGCCGAAAGGCCGTGTGCTGGAACTCCCGCGCGGCGCGACTCCCATCGATTTTGCGTATATGGTTCACACCGAAGTGGGCCACCAGTGTGTCGGCGCGAAAGTAAATGGACAGATGGTTTCGCTGCGTCACGAGATTGCCAGTGGCGACGTGGTCGAAATTCTCACGCAAAAAGGCCACCACCCCAGCCGCGATTGGCTCAGCTTCGTAAAATCATCCTCTGCAAAAAGCAAAATTCGGCATTGGATCAACGAGCAGGAACGCGAAGAAGCCACGGAAATGGGCAAGCGCCTGCTCGAAAATGAAGCGCGCCACTTTGGCCGCAGTCTCAAGAAAATTCCTGAAGCGGACATCCACAAACTGATTTCTGATTATGGTCTCGCCAAGACTGAGGATCTCTACGCCGCCGTCGGCTTCGGAAAATATTCCGCCCGCCATGTCCTCAGCCGCCTTCTCGGAGAGCCGGAAAAACCAGTCGATCCCGAATCCATTGACGCCAAGCCCACGCTCGTCAAAACAGTCAAGCGCATACTGGGTTTCGGCGAAGCTCCGCTGGTCGTCAAGGGCCACGACGATCTGCTCGTCTACCGCGCCAAATGCTGCAATCCTATTCCCGGCGACGAAATTGTCGGCTATATCACGCGCGGCCGAGGCGTCGCCGTCCACACACGAACTTGCCCCAACGTCCAAAACCTGATGTACCAGGCCGAGCGCCGCATCGCCGTCGAATGGGGCGGCGGCTCCGAAGCCACTTTCCCCGTCCAGCTCACCATCCGCGCGCGCGACCGCGCCGGCCTTCTTGCTGAAATCACCGCGGTCATCAGCGGCGCCGGCTCCAACATCCACAACCTGGAAAGCCGCCCCGACCGCACGAACGCGCGCATTGACGCCAACCTCGAAATCGCCGACAAGCGCCAGCTCGAAACCATTCTCGTAAATATTCGAAAAATTTCCGGCGTTTTCGGCGTTGACCGTGTCTACCAGCCCGGCCATTGACCGGCCACTAAAAAATGGCTCCTCCCGCATTTCCGCGCCCAGTTTTTCTGACCTGTCCTTTCGCACGGGTATCTCGCACAGCACACTTCTCGGCTCTCCCCGTTGCCCCCGATACAATGGAATCATGCGGTGTAAGCTCATGCTTCTCGGGTTGGTAGTCCTCTTCCGGACGAGCGGATGCGATAAGCATCCGCTCACGGATTATCGTCCGCTCGATCAGGCGGGAGTGTGGTCCAGCAACGTCGAAGACCTGAAAAAGCTGAACACTTCCGATAACGAAGTCGCGCAGCTCGTAAAACTGAAACAAGCGGGGATCACGGATGACGCGTGCGTCACTCTGGTTGCCGACGCACACCAGCACGAGCACCCCTTCGGCAGCGCCGATTCCGCGGTCAGCCTCGCCCGCGCGGGGTACGCCGAGTCAGTCATTCTGGAAATTGCAAAAGTCGATCAGCTGGATACGATCAGCACCGACGCCGTCATGCTGCGGCTGGTGGGGCTTTCCGATCCCGCCGTCAATCAGATTTTGCACCGGAGACTGAAGGGCCAGCGCACCATGAGCAGCGCGGAAATCGGCCGGCTGAAAAATACTGGGCTCACGGAAAACCAAATTCTCGAACGCATCAACGAAGGTATGACTGATGCGCAAGCCGACAAGGAAGCGGCATCGCGCGAAGCCAAGCGCAATCATTCCGGAACTGATTTCAAGCGTGTGCGCGGGCGCAGGTAGTGCCGCTCTCCCGATTCGAATCCGCCGCATTTTTCTGAAATCGCCGGGCTGTACCCTTCTGAGTTTTTCACGCGACGCGGAACTGCAAACCTTC
>WNGJ01000304.1_pt1 | contig 43141 bp, 40 predicted proteins | sample 5400611 | NCBI WGS metagenome assembly WNGJ01 (sample SAMN13153375, study PRJNA577476) | soil metagenome | isolation source: 40 cm soil or saprolite under Garry oak tree replicate 1 | place: USA:California | collected 2016-06-15
GGCGTCGCTCGCACGACTTGCCCCCAGGCATGCCGCCTGCTCAACGACCCGCCCAAACGCTTCGTCTGGAGTTCGCTATGCGCTTCCGCTCCCTATGCACCCTGCTGGCCGCCGGCGCCGTGAGCGTCGGCTGCCAGACCAACACGACGACGGTCGGTAGCGCGCTCCCGCCGCCCGACAGCCTCACCTACCAGCTCGACGCGAGCGGCGATGCCACGAGCCCCGCGGGGATCCTGCTCCTGTGGAAAGACGTGCAGAGCTCCAGCCTGTCGAGCTACAACGTCTACTCGCGCGGCAGCACCTCCGGCTCGTTCGGGCTGCGTGGTATCACGACCTCGAACACCTTCCACGACAACGGCGTCCCCCATCTCCAGTACTTCGTCACGGCCGTGGACCTGGACGGCCTCGAGAGCGCTGCCAGCAATACCGTGACCGTGAACGAGTACCTCCAGATCGGCGCGCCGCCGTCGCTCTTCGGTATCTCGCTCGACAGCGCGATCCACCTCGATTGGCAGGACACGCCCGACCTCTCGCGCTTCAAGTGGTATCGTGTGTACAGCTCGGACTACATCCTCGCGCAGAACCAGTGCGTCAACTGGGCGCTCGAGGGGACGACGGTGTCGCACGAGTTTCTCGCCGCCCAGCTCGCGAACGGCGTGACGCGCTGCTTCGGCGTGTCCGCCGTCGATACGCTGGGCTACGAGAGCCTGTGGTCGCCGATCTGGTCGGACACGCCGCGGCCGGATGCGCGCAACGTGTTGGTGTGGGGCTTTGGCGGCACGCACAACGCGCAGTCAGGCTTCCGGTTCTGGGACGACGTGAACGGCAATGGGTACGGCGATGCCGGGGAACTGGGCCTGGTGCAGGACGGCGGTCGGAGCGACATGGGACCAGCATGCAGCTCTACAGTGCGAGCCCGATCCCCGATCTCACGTCGATCGACCTTGCACCCGCGAGCGGCTATTCGGGCGATTCGCTGCTTGCTCGCCCAGGGTTCGGATACGTCTTCGAGATCGTGGATGGCTCCTTGGTGCACTATGGGGCCCTGCGAATGACCTTCGTGGGACGGCAATACGTGATCTTCGACTGGAGCGTGCAGACGGATCCGGGGAATCCGGAGCTGGCGCCGCCCCACGGGCCGACGCTTACCGGGAAGCAGGTGGTGTCGAGGTAGACGCTGGCGTCACGAACAAGCGTCTCGAGGGAGCGTCACGGAACGGCGTCGTTTCGTGACGCTTTCTCGTGACGCTTCTCCGTGACGCCCTTCACGACTTGGCGTCTCCCCACCCTTGCGCGTAGCTTCCTCTCGCATGCCGGCCCCCGTCACGCTGGATGGTCACTCCCTCGCTATCGAGGACGTCGTGTCCGTCGCCCGCCACGGCGCGCCCGTCGCCGTAGCGGCGCATTCCCTCGCCGCCGTCCACGGCTCCCGCCGCACCGTCGAGACGGCCATCGCCCGCGGGGACACGATGTACGGCGTGACCACCGGCTTCGGGAAGCTCGCGCACGTGCGCATCCGGCCCGAGCAGGCCCGCGAGCTGCAGCGCAACCTGATCCGCAGTCATGCCTCGGGCGTAGGCGATCCGCTGCCGGTTGAGGCCGTGCGCGCCATGATGCTGCTGCGCGCCAACGTGCTGCTGCGGGGCACGAGCGGCGTCCGACCCGTGCTCCCCGAGCTGATCGTGGCCATGCTGAACCAGCGGGTGCACCCGCGCGTCCCGTCGCAGGGGAGCGTGGGCGCGTCGGGGGACCTGGCGCCGCTCGCGCACCTCGCGCTCGCCATGATCGGCGAGGGGGAAGACGGCGCGGCGCTCCAGGCGAAGGGGCTGCGCCCCATCACGCTCGAGGCCAAGGAAGGCTTGGCGTTCGTGAACGGCACGCAGGCGCAGACCGGCCTCGCCGCGCTCCTGGTGCACGATGGCTGGGTGGTGTGGCGCACGGCGCACGCGGCCGCGGCGATGAGCCTCGAGGCGGTGCGAGGCACGCCCGAGCCGTTCGACGCGCGCATCCATGACGCCCGGCCCCATCCGCAGCAGCGGCGCTCCGCGGCGCTGCTGCGCGAGCTGCTCGCCGACTCCGCGATCCGGGAGTCGCACCGGGTGCACGACCCGCGCGTGCAGGACGCCTACTCGCTGCGCTGCACGCCCCAGGTGCTGGGTGCGGTGGGCGAAGGGCTGGCGTTCGCCGAGCGGCTGGTCGCGACCGAGCTCAACGCCGCCACCGACAACCCGCTCGTGTTCGACGGCGACGTCGTGTCGGGCGGCAACTTCCACGGCCAGCCGGTGGCGCTGGCGCTCGACGTGGTGGGGATCGCGCTCGCCACGCTCGCCGGCCTGGCCGAGCGGCGGCTCGAGCGGATCGTCAACCCGGACCTGTCGTCGGGGCTGCCGCCGTTCCTGGCGCGCGATCCGGGTCTCGAGTCGGGGTTCATGACGGCGCAGATCGCGGCGGCGGCGCTCGCCGCCGACTGCCGCGTGCTGGCGACGCCGGCGAGCGTGCAGTCGGTGCCCACCGAGGGGAATCAGGAAGACGTGGTCCCGATGGGCATGAGCGCGGCGTGGAAGGCCGAGCGGATCCTCGGGAACGCGGTGCGGATCGTGGCGATCGAGCTGCTGGCGGCGGCCCAGGGGCTCGAGTTTCTGAAGCCGCTCACTCCCGGCCGCGGCGTGGCGCGTACCTATGCCGCGCTGCGGCGCGCGGCGGCGCCGCTCGACGGCGACCGACCGCTCACGGGCGACATCGAGCGCGTGGCAGGGGGGATTCGCGAGGGGACGTTCGATCCGGAGCGACAATGACAACGCGGAACGCGGAAGTCGGAACGCGGAACAGCAAGGCGAGTTCGTTCACCACGGGGCCCGCCCATCTGTTCCGCGTTTCGCGTTCCGCGTTCCGCGTTCACATGGAGGCTGGCGCACCGTGACCGCTCCCCGCACCGTCCGGGCGCCGCGCGGTCCGGAGCGATCGTGCAAAGGCTGGATCCAGGAAGCCGCGCTCCGCATGCTCATGAACAACCTCGACCCCGAGGTGGCGGAGCGGCCGCAGGACCTCGTGGTGTACGGGGGCACGGGGAAGGCGGCGCGCGACTGGCCGTCGTTCGATGCCATCTGCCGCACGCTCGTCACCCTCGGCGACGACGAGACGCTGCTGGTCCAGTCGGGCCGGCCGGTCGGCGTGTTCACGACGCACGCCGAGGCGCCGCGCGTCCTCATCGCGAACGCGAACCTGGTCGGTCGCTGGGCCACCTGGGAAGTGTTCCGCGAGCTCGAGCGCAAGGGCCTGATCATGTACGGCCAGATGACCGCGGGCTCGTGGATCTACATCGGCACCCAGGGGATCCTGCAGGGGACCTACGAGACGTTCGGCGCCGTGGCCCGGCGGCACTTCGGCGGATCGCTGCAGGGGCGCGTCGTCCTCACGGGGGGACTGGGCGGGATGGGAGGCGCGCAACCGCTCGCCGCCACGCTGAACGGCGGCGTGTGCCTCGCGGTGGAGGTGGATCCCGCGCGCGTGGAGCGACGGCTCGCGACGCGCTATCTCGACCGCTCGACCGCGTCGCTCGACGAGGCGCTGCGCTGGTGCGACGCGGCGAAACGGGCGGGCGAAGCGCTGTCCGTCGGGCTGATCGGCAACTGCGCCGCGGTGCTTCCGGAGCTGGTGCGGCGCGGCTGGGTCCCCGACGCCCTCACCGACCAAACGTCGGCGCACGATCCGCTGCACGGCTACATCCCCGCTGGCCTGTCGCTGGACGAGGCGGGCGCGCTGCGGCGGCGGGATCCGGACGACTACCTGCGTCGCGCCACCGCGAGCATCGCGACGCACGTGCGGGCGATGCTCGCGTTGCGGCGGCTGGGGGCGGTCACCTTCGACTACGGCAACAACATCCGCGCCCAGGCGAAGGATGCCGGTGTCGCCGACGCGTTCGACATCCCGGGCTTCGTCCCCGAGTACATCCGGCCCCTGTTCTGCGAAGGGAAGGGGCCGTTCCGTTGGGTCGCGCTGAGCGGCGACCCGAACGATATCCGCCGTACCGACCGCCTGGTGTGCGAGCTGTTCCCCGAGAACGAGCACCTGGCGCGCTGGATCCGGCTCGCCGGGGAGCGCGTCGCCTTCCAGGGATTGCCCGCCCGCATCTGCTGGCTGGGACAGGGCGAGCGTGCCGCGTTCGGTTGCGCGCTCAACGACCTGGTGAAGCAGGAAGAGGTCGGCGCCCCGGTGGTGATCGGCCGGGACCATCTCGACACGGGCTCGGTCGCGTCGCCGTTCCGCGAGACCGAAGGGATGCGCGACGGCTCGGACGCGATCGCCGACTGGGCGATCCTCAACGCCCTGCTGAACACCGCGTCGGGGGCCGCGTGGGTGGCGTTCCACCACGGCGGCGGCGTGGGCATCGGGAACTCGCTCCACGCCGGGCAAGTGAGCGTAGCGGACGGGACGGCGGCGGCGGGCCGCCGGCTCGAGCGGGTGCTCACGAACGACCCGGGGATCGGCGTGGCGCGGCACGCCGACGCGGGCTACCCCGAGGCACTCGCGACCGCGCGACGCCACGGCATCCGCTTGCCGATGCGCGAGGCGGGCGACTGAGCACGCTGCTCGTCGGCGCCCGCCAGATCGTCACCTGCCGCGGGCCGGCGCGCGCGCGTCGCGGGCGCGACATGGCGCAGGTGGAGGTGCTGCGCGACGCGGCCGTGCTGATCGACGGCGGGTGCATCCGGACGGTGGGGACGTACCGCGAGCTGCGCGACGCCCACGCGAGCGCGGTCGTCGAAGAGGTGCGCGGGGTGCTCTTCCCGGGCTTCGTCGACTGCCACACGCACGCCGTGTTCGGGGCCCCCCGCCTCGACGATCACCAGCGCCGAGCCCTGGGCGAGGACTACAAGACGATCGCATCCCTGGGCGGCGGCATCCTCCAGTCGGTCCGGGACGTGCGCGCGCGACCGGAGGCGGAGCTCACGGACCTGACGCGCTCCCGGGTGGAGCGGCTGCTGGCCCACGGCAGCACCACGATCGAGGCTAAGTCGGGATACGGCCTCGACCCGGCGACCGAGCTGAAGCAATTGCGCGCGCTCGCCACCGTCGCAGCGGACGCGCGCGCCGCGCTCGTTCCCACCTTCCTGGGCGCCCACGAGGTGCCGCCCGAGTTCCGCGACCGCCGCGCCGACTACGTCCGCTTGCTGTGCGACGACTTGATTCCGACGGTGGCACAGGAGCGCCTCGCCGTCGCGTGCGACGTGTTCTGCGAGCCCGGAGTGTTCGACGTGGCGGAGACGCGCGCGATCCTCACTGCCGCCCGGCGCCATGGCCTGGGCGTCAAGCTGCACGCCGACGAGCTGGAGGGCTCGGGCGGCGCGGAGCTCGCGGTCGAGCTGGGCGCGCTCTCGGCGGACCACCTCGCGGGTGTGTCCGCGGCAGGCGTACGCGCTCTCGCGGGCAGCGACACGGTCGCCGTGCTGCTGCCCGCCACCATGATCTTCCTGGGCACGCACCGCCAGGCGCCCGCCCGGCGCCTGCTCGAAGCCGGTGCCGCGCTGGCGCTCGCCACCGATTTCAACCCGGGATCGTCGCCGACCGTGAGCCTGCCGCTCGTGATGGCGCTGGGCGTGTCGCAGCTCGGCTTGCGGCACGCCGAGGCGCTGTTAGCGGTCACGGTGAACGCAGCGGCGGCGCTCGGGCTGGCCGGGGACCGGGGCCAGATCGCGCCCGGGCTGCGCGCGGACCTGGTGTCGTGCGAGGTGTCAGATTGGCGCGAAGTGGCGTACTGGATGGGCGCGAATCTCGTAACCGCCGTGTGGACAGGAGGTTCCGCTTGTCCCCTCCCCACGCGGTCCGTATCTTTAGGGCTCCATGGCGAAGCTTGAGAAGCAAAAAGACAAGGCTCGCAGCCTCGAGACCAAGGACCCCAAGGGGGCCATCGAGGCGTGGCAGGAAGTCCTCAAGGATCAGGAGGGGGAAGGGGAGGCGAACCCCGACCTCTCCATCTTCAATCGCATCGGCGATCTCTACCTCAAGGTCAAGGACCCGGCCCAGGCCGCCGACTACTACGATCGGGCCGTCGACAAGTATGCCGAGCTCGGCTTCCACAACAACGCGATCGCGATGTGCAACAAGGTGTTGCGCAACGCGCCCGGGCGGCAGACGACGTACCTCAAGCTCGCCAAGCTGTACGCCGCCAAAGGCTTCATGGCCGAAGCGAAGCAGAACTTCGTCGAGTACGCCGAGCGGATGCAGAAGGCGGGGAAGATTCAGCAGGCCTTCAACGCGCTGAAGGAGTTCACCGACATCTCGCCTGAGAGCGCGGACCTGCGGCGCATCCTGGAGGAGCATCTCCGCATGTATGGCGAGCCGGCGCGCCGGACGAGCAGTGTGGCCGCACCGGCCAAGCCGGAGCCGAAGGAGGATGTCAGCAAGTCGGGGAAGCGCAAGACCTCGAGCCTCGTGTTCCTCGATGTGGACGCGCCGCCGACGCCGAAGGTGAAACCCGGTGCCCGCCCGATTTCGCCCCCGCGCCCGCCCCTCCACTCGGTCCCGCCGCCTGTGCGGCAGCCGGAGCCGGTGGCGGAGCCCGACACGTCGCTCGAAATCGAGTCGACGAGCCTGGTCGAGGGTCTCGAGCCGACGAACGTGCAGCTGGAGGGGTTCGAGACCACGAGCGCCGACTTCGGTGAGGTACGGCTCGAGGCGCCCGAGATGGAGTCGCTGCGCGAGGAAGTGAAGGCGGACGACGTGCGGCCGATGGCGGAGCTCGAGCCGACGGTGCCGAGCGAAGCGGAGACGGCGGCGTCCGAGCTGGACCTCGAGCCACTGCTCGACACCGAGATCGAGATCGAGCAGCCTGGGGCGCCCCCCGCGGCTCGCCCGCCCGCGTCGCCACCGCGCGCGACGTTCCCGCGCGTGGCCCCGCCCCCTTCCAAAGGCGGCGGAGTCGCGCCGAAGCGGCCGGCGGCAGCGCCCAGTCCCAAAGCGCCAGCGCCCAGGTTCCAGCCGCCGGTGCCGGCGGCGCCGAAGGTGAAGCCGGTCGTGCCCAAGCGCCCGCCGCCATCGCCGCTCGCGCCGCCCAAACGCAAGACCATGGTCGAAGTACCGCCGCTCGAGCTCGAGCCGGACTTTGAGACGGAGGAACCTACCGCGCCCGGGGGCCGGCGCTCCGGCGCGATCGATCTTAGCCTCGACGATCAGGCGGGCGACGCCGGCGAGCGGAGCTCGCTCGTGTTCGGGGGCATGGACGCGACGTCCGCGCAGCCGACAATCCAGGACCTCGAGGCGCGGGTCGCGGACGACCCCGACGATCCCGAGGCACACCAGGCGCTGGGCGAGGCGCTGATCGAGGAAGGCGAGCGGGAGCGCGGGATCGAAGAGCTGGACCTCGCCACGACGGGGTTCGAGAACCTTGGCAACCTCCCCCAGGCACGGGACCTGGTGGACGAGATCCTGCGGCTCGACCCCAACAGCGTGCGGCACCGCCAGAAGCAGGTGGAGTTCGCGTTCAAGTCTGGGGACAAGGCGAAGCTGATCGACGCCTACCTCGAGCTGGCGGACTCGCTGCTGCGCAGCGACCTGCCGGACAAGGCCCGATCGGTCTACCAGCGGGTGGCGGAGCACGATCCCAGCAACGAGCGCGCGCAGGCCGCGCTCGGCATGCTGGCGCCGGTGGCGCCCGCGTCCCGGGCGCAGGCGCCCGAAGGCCGGGTGGCGCCCAGGGACGCCAAGATGAAGGTGCGCGACGAGGCGGCCGTGGACGAGGGCGACTTCGTGGACCTGGGCGCGATGATCCTCGACGAGGAGTTGCCTCAGCGCGACACGCGCATGAAGGTGGCCGACGAGGAGCCGACGGGGGACGAGGAGCGCGATTTCCAGGAGATGCTGGCGCGCTTCAAGCAGGGGATCGACGAGAACATCGACGAGGCCGACTTCCAGTCGCACTACGACCTCGGCATCGCCTTCAAGGAAATGGGGCTGCTCGACGAGGCGATCGCCGAGCTCCAGAAGGCGCTGCGCGCGCCCGAGGGCAAGCTGAAGAGCTCGGAGGCGCTCGGTCTGTGCTTCATCGAGAAGGGCGCGCACGTCGTGGCGGAATCGATTCTGCGGCGGGCGCTCGAGCTGCCGGCGTCGGGCGAACAGGAGCGGCTGGCGATCCTCTACTGGCTCGGCCGGGCGCTCGAGGCGCAGGGCAAGAAGACCGAGGCACGCGAGCTGTACGGGCGCGCGTTCGCCGTCGACATCCGCTTCATGGACGTGGGCGAGCGCGCCAAGGCGCTCGCCCGCGCCAAGTGACGTGAGCCAGCAGGTCGCGCCCGTCACCCTGCGGGACGTGCAGCAGCCGGTGGCGGCGCAGCTGGATCGCGTCGCGGGCGAGCTGCGGCGCATCATCGCCGCGGACTTCTCGATCATCGCGGCGGTGAACGACCACCTGCTGCGGATGAAGGGCAAGCTGTTCCGTCCCACGCTGCTGCTGCTCAGCCACCAGGCGGCCGGCGGCGACGACCCCCGCGCCGTGACGCTCGCGGCGGTGGTGGAGCTGATCCATCTCGCCACGCTGGTGCACGACGACTCGGTGGACCATTCGGTGCTGCGCCGTGGCATGCCCACCACTAACGCGCTGTTCTCGCACCAGATCGCGGTGATCATGGGCGACTACCTCTACTCCCGCGCCATCATCGAGCTGGTGCGGCTCGACGACCTCGAGCCGCTGCGCGTGTTCGCCCGGGTCACGAACGCGATGACCATCGGCGAGATGCGGCAGCTCGAGGCGCACGACAAGCTGGCGTACGGGGAGGAGGAGTACGACGAGCTGATCCGGGCGAAGACGGCGTCGCTCTTGTCGGGGGCGTGCGAGGTGGGGGCGCTGCGGGCTCCGAACGCGTACCGCGAGGCCTTGGCCCGGTTCGGGCTGCGGCTCGGTATGGCGTTCCAGATCGCCGACGACCTGCTGGACTACACGGCGCCCGAAGCCGTCACCGGAAAGCCGTCGGGGCTCGACCTGAAGGAGCACAAGATGACGCTGCCGCTGATCGCGGCGCTCGGGGGGGGGATGGGACCGGAAGACCGGCGCCTGGTAGCGGAGTTGCTGGCGACGCCGGAGCCGGACGACGGCCTGGTCGGCGACGTGATCCGGCGGGTGGCGGCGGCGGGCGGCCTCGACTACGCGCGCCGCCGGGCGCTCGAGCTGGCGCAGCAGGCCGAGGCGGAGCTGGAGCTCCTGCCGCCGTCGCGGGCGCGGGACGCCCTGCGCGACAGCATCGCGTACGCCGTGGAGCGGCGCAGCTAGACCGTGGCGCAGGGCCCGCGCAGGCCGCTATTTTACTTCGGGGTGCTCGCCACCGGGTTCGTGCTCGGCGGCTTCACGCACTCTCTGCTGCGGCGGTTTTTGCCGCAGGGACCGGCGAAAGAGATCTTCACCTGGGCCGTGACGCCCACGCTCGGGCCGGTGCATCTCGATCTGCTGGTGGTGTCGATCACGCTGGGGCCGATCGGGTTCGACGTGTCGCTGCTGGCGCTGGTGGGCGTGGCCATCGCGTACTACTTCGCCCGGTCGATCTTCTGAAGCGAGGCGCGTATGTTCGGGGACCTGTCGTTCAGCCACATCCTGATCCTGCTGCTCGTGCTCGTGCTGGTGTTCGGCGCGAAGCGGATTCCGGAGATCGGCTCGTCGCTGGGGAAGGGGATCAAAGAGTTCCAGCGCAGCCTCAAGGACGCCGCGAGCGGCAACGATCAACCCCCGCCGGCGTCGCCGCCGCGCGCCATGCAGCCCCCGGCGTCCTCCTCCCCCCTCTCTTCGGGCGGCGATCCGAAGCGCTTGAGCGACTAGGCGCCGCTCGGCGTCGTCGGGCGGAACAGCTCCTTGCGCCGGTCCACGACCTTCGCCTGTGCGCGCAGCGCGGCGAGGTACTGCTGGATGCGCGCCTGCGCCACCGGCCGGAGCAGCGCTTCCCGCTGCTGATCGCGCTGCTTGAGCCAGACGCCCGAGTCCGCTGCCGTGCGGGCGATTCCCTGCAACACGAAGAACTCTCCTCCCTCCCCCGGGAGCAGCCCGGTCTTCTGTCCGGGCCGTAGGCCGAAGGCGGTGCCCAGCACGACGGGATCGCGCGCGAACTCGGGGGGTGCGTTCACCCGGGTGAACGGCCCCAGCTTCTCCACCCGGACGCCTCGCGCCCGGCCGGCGGCCAGCAGGTCGGGGGCGTCGCCCAACGCCGCGACCGTCTGCTGCGCCCGCTCGCGCGCCACCAGCTTCTTCTTCTCGTAGCGCGCGGCGTCCTCCACGCGCCGCCGGATCTGCGCGAGCGGTGGCACGCCTTCAGGAAACAGCGAATCGAGCCGGAACACGTAGGCCGCCCGCTCCCCCTCGATCACGGGACTGGTTTCGCCCGGAGTCGCCTCGAAGGCCCACACGCCCACGTCGGGCACGACGTACTTGCCGAGCGTGAGGCGCTCGCCGTGGAGGAGCCGGGGCGCGTGCGCGAGCGGCAGGTGGAGCACCTGTGCCGCGCTGTCCAGGCGCCGTCCGTCGGGCTGCTCGGCGGCGAGGCGGTCGAGCGTGTCGGTGCGGGCGTCCACCGCGTCGAGATGCTTCCCCTGGAGCGCGACGGCGACGAGAATGTGACGCGCGTGCACGGAGTCACCCTTCGCGGCGTCCACGCGGATCAGGTGATATCCGAACTGGGTCAGCACCGGTTGGCTCAGCTCGCCCGGCTTGAGGCGCAGCATGGCCGTGACGAACTGCGGGTCGAAACCCGACCCCACGCGCTTCACCCAGCCGAGATCGCCGCCCTGAGGGCCGGAGCCCGAGTCCGCCGATTCTTTCTTGGCGACGTCCTCGAACTTCGCGTGCCCGGCCGCAAGCTCGGCGTGCAGCCGGCGCACTGTGGCAAGCGCCGACGCGGTGTCGGCCACGTCCGGGACGCGCGGCTGCGCCACGAAGCTCAGCCAGGCAGTCGCCGGCCGCTTGAAATCCTTCTGGTGCGCCTCGTAGTAGCGCTGCAGCTCCGCATCAGAGAGCGGCGCGAGCGAATCCGGGATATCGCTCGCCCCCAGCATCAGCGCCGCGACCGTCGCCGTCTCGTGCTGGTCGCGCCAGATGCGCCACAGCTTCGCGTCCGAGACGTAGATGTCGGCCGTCAGGTACTCTTGCAGCTTCTGTTGGGGGAGATAGTCGCGGTACAACGCCTCGATCTGCGAGGTGAACTCCGGACCGGCGCTCGCGAGGTAGCGCTGCCACTTGCTGATGTCGAATTGCCCGTTGGTCTGGAACGTGGCATCCCGGATCACCTGCTGCACGATCTGCGGCGGCGGTGAGCTCCGGGCCGCCTCGATGATCTCGTCGTCCGACACCGTGATGCCGAGACGACGAAACGCGTGGTCCAGGAGAATCTTCTGAATGAACTGGTCGGCGACCTGGTTCTGAACCTGCTGCTCTTCCTCCCGGCTGAGCCGGGCGCCGCCCTGCTGGCGGCGATACTGCTCCAGTGCCGCCTGGTATTGCAGCTGGAACGGCTGCGACCGCACGATTTCGCCGTCCACCTTGAGCACCACGTCGCGCCCGCCGGCGATGAAGTCCGTGACCTGACCGTAGGCGAGCCAGCCGATGAAACTGATCGCGACGACCCAGAACACCGGCTTGGTGATTTCGCGCATCGCGCGCATCATAGCGGACTAGACTCCGGCGCAGAGCGGGTGAGAAGGGGCATAAGTCTAAAAACCACAACGCGAAAACTCAAGCGAACGGCGGCGTTTCCGATTGACAGCCCGCCCGAGCGAACACTATCTTCGTTCAATTCTCCCAAGCACTTAGGCCGTGTACACCAGCGAAATTGAAAAGCTCGAAAAGCGCTGGGCTGAAAACCCCAAGGGACGCAATTTCGCGCCCCTGGCGGACGCCTATCGCAAAGCGGGAGAACTAGATAGGGCCATCGAGCTCTGTAAGGCCGGGCTCGAGCGGCACCCCGATTACGTCAGCGCCCACATCGTGTTCGGCCGGTGCATGCTCGACCAGAAGAACGAAGCCGCCGCGTCCGACGTGTTTCGCAAGGTGCTGACGCTCGACCCCGAGAACGTACTCGGCCTCAAGATGCTCGCGGAAATCGCCGAGCGCGGTAAGCGCTACGACGAGGCGGTGGAGTGGCTCAGCCGGTTGCTGTCTGCCGATCCCATGAACGGCGACGCGGCCGAAGCGCTGGCGCGCGCCAAGGGCAAGGCAGCACTGGCCGGGCAGGCGGTGCAGGCCGTGGCGACGCCGCCCACGGCACCGGTGCGGGCGGTGTCGGCGGCGCCCCCCGCGCCGCCCGCGCCCCCCGCGGCTGCCGCGCGCCCGGCGCCCAGGGCGACCCCCGCACCATCGGCGCGCCCCGCGCCCACTCCGTCGCGCCCCGCGCCCGCCGCACGCCCCGCGCCCCCCGCGCCCCCGGCGCCCCCGGCGCCCCCCGCGCCGCCACGAGCGACGCCTGAGCCGGTTGTGCGGCTCGTGCCCGAGGAGAAGACCGCCCCGATGGCGAAGCCCGACCTCCTGGTCGAGCACGTGTCGGAGCGACCGTCCGCCCCGGACATCGCCGCCGCGGGTACGCCGCAGGACATCGAGACGTTCGACGGTACCATCGACATCGATGCGGCAGCGCATAGCGCGGCCAGGGCCGATGGGATCGAGGTGCAGGAAGAGGTGGTGCTCGAGCCGCGCGCGATGGAAGTCGAGGGGCTGGCGCATACGCAGTACGAGAGCGGCATGTTCGCGCCGCCACCCCAGGCGGCGGAGCCGGAGGAAGATCTGCCGACGATCGACTTGCCGCTGATCATGCCCGATGACTTGGTCGAGCCGCCCCCACCTCCCGTCGCAGCAGCCCCCGCGGCGGCTCCGCCGCCGGCGGTGCGGCTCTCCGACGACGACGGCGCCGCGGACACGGCCACGCTGTCGCGCGCCGAGCCGGTGCTGACCGAGACGATGGCCGAGCTCTATCTAAGGCAGGGGCACCAGGAAGACGCGCTCCGGGTGTACCAGGCGCTGCTGACGCAGCGGCCGGGCGACGCGCGCCTGCGGGCGCGGGTCCAAGCGCTTTCCCCGGGCGGCACGGGGAGAGGGAGAACGGGTGAGTCGCTACCCAGTTTCTTGAAGCGGATTCTGGCCGGCCGGCTGCCTGCGGCCGCGCCGGATCCGATCGCTCCGGCTCCCACGCTGCCTCCCCTTCCGCCGTCCGATCCGACGCCCGAGGTGGGCGGTGGCTCGCCGCTCGCGGGCGCGTTCGCGTCGCTCGGGCTCGAGGCGGAGCCCGAATTCACCGCGCCGGGTGAAGCGACGCGGCCGTCGGCGGACAGCATCTCGCTCGATGCGGTGTTCGGCGAGGCGGCGCCCCCTCCGCCCGCGGCGCCGTCCGTCGCCGCGACAGCGTCGCCCCCGGCGCCGTCGCCGCCGCCGCAGCCTCCCCCGTCCCCGTCACAGACGGGTGGGTTCTCGTTCGATCAGTTCTTCAGCGGCGCTGCGGCGCCCCCCACGCCGCCGGCCCGGGCTCCTGTTGCGCCCTCCGCCCCCCCCGCGCCGTCACTGCGGCCGCCGGGCCGCACGTCTGGTCCCAGGCCGGCCGCGCCCGGGGAAGATGAGGGCGAGCTCGATCAGTTCCAGGCCTGGCTGCGGGGCCTCAAGTCCTAGTGCCCCCCCACATCGCGGTGCTGAACGGCCCCAACCTGAACTTGCTGGGGGAGCGCGAGCCCGAGGTGTACGGGCGAGCGACCTTGGCGGAGGTCGAAGCCCGCACCCGCGAGCGGGCGCGCACGCTCGGCGTGGAGCTCGAGTGGTGCCAGACGAACCACGAGGGCGAGCTGGTGGAGGCGATCCAGCAGCTCGCCGGGAAGGCGGACGGCGCGGTGATCAACGCCGCCGCGTTCACGCATACCAGCCTCGCGGTGCGGGACGCGCTGCTCGCCGTGCGCGTGCCGTTCGTCGAGGTGCATCTCTCGAACATCTTCGGGCGCGAGCCGGAGCGGCGCCGTTCGCTGCTCGCGGACGTGGCGGTGGGCGTGGTGGCGGGGTTCGGCGCCGAGAGCTATCGGCTGGGACTCGAGGGCCTCGTGGGCTATCTCCAGTCCCGCCATGGGCGCTGATCGGCGGCGCGCGCGCCAGGAGGCGCTCGTGCGCGCGCTCGCGACCGAGGAGCTGGACGGGCTGCTCGTCACCTCGCGCGCCAACATCCGCTACCTGACGGGCTTCAGCGGATCATCCGCGCTGGTGATGGTGACGCGCGCCGACGTGCTGCTGGTGACGGACTTCCGCTACGACGAGCAGGCGCGCGCGGAAGCCGGCGCGGTGGCGCGCGTCGAGGTGGAGAGTACCAGCGTGTGGGACCGGTTCTTCAAGGAGCTGGCCACGCTCGGGCCGCTCACGTCGCTCGGGTACGAGGCGCACGCGCTCACGGTCCACGACGCTGAGCGGCTCGGGGGGGCGGGCGGCGCGGGGAAGGCGTGGCGGTGGCAGGCGACCACCGAGCTGGTGGAGCGGTTGCGCGCGGCGAAGGACGCCGGGGAAGTGGCGGCGATTCGGACCGCGGCGACGCTCGCCGGCGAGGCACTGCGTCAGACGCTCACGCTCGTGCGCCCGGGGATGACGGAGCTCGAGATCGCGGGTCTGCTCGAGGGCGCGCTGCGGCGGCTCGGCAGCGAGGGGCACCCGTTCTCGACGATCGTGGCCTCGGGCCCGCGGACCGCGCTGCCGCACGCGCGTTCGAGCGCGCGCGCGGTAGCGACAGGGGGAGGGGGAGGGGGAGGGGAGGGGGAGTGGTTGCTGCTGGATTTCGGCGCGCAGGTGGACGGCTACTGCGCCGACATCACCCGCACGGTGCTGGTCGGCGGCCGGGCGACCGAGCGGCAGCGGACGTTGTACGGGCTGGTGTACGACGCGCAGCAGCGGGCCCGCGCCGGCGTGCGTGCGGGGATGAGCGGGCGGGACGCCGACGCGCTGGCGCGCGAGCTGATCGCGGCGCGCGGCCTGGGTGATGCCTTCGGCCACTCGCTCGGCCACGGTCTGGGGCTGGAAGTGCACGAGGCCCCCCGGCTCTCGAAGACGAACGCGGAGCCGCTCCCCGCGGGCGCCGTCGTCACCATCGAGCCGGGCGTGTACGTGGCGGGCGACGGCGGCGTACGCATCGAAGACGACGTGCACCTGGCCCCTGAGGGGCCCGTGCTGCTCTCGGACGGCCGTACGGAACTGCTGGAACTCGTGTAGATTCTCTACCTTATGAACCTCGACATCATCGCGCAGCTGGTGCAGATCCTGAAGGACGCGCCCGAGGTCGGCGCGATCGAGGTGCGCCGAGGCCTGTTGGGGCGGTGGTCCACGATCCGGGTGACGAAAGTGGGCCACGCGAGCAATGCGGGCGGTGGGGGAGGGGGGGGGCAGCACATGGTGATGGCGCAGCCGGCGGCGGCCACCCCGACATCGGGTTCGGTCGCCCCGCCCCCGGCGACCCACCTCGTGGAGATCAAGTCCCCCATGGTGGGGACGTTCTATTCCGCTCCCGAGCCGGGTGCGGAGCCCTACGTGAAGGTGGGGACCCGCGTCGCCGCGGGACAGGTGGTGTGCATCATCGAAGCGATGAAGATCATGAACGAGATCGAATCCGAGGTCACCGGCGTGATGCGGGAGGTGCTGCTGGAGAACGCCCAGCCGGTCGAGTTCGGGCAGGCCCTCTTCCGGGTGGATCCCCATGCCTAACGCCCCAACCACGTTCAACTTCAAGCAGGCCATCACTCTGATGGTGCAGCGCAACGCGTCCGACCTGCTCCTCAAGGTGGGGCGGCCGGCGACGATCCGCTTGAACGGCGAGCTGGTGCCGCTCGACTCGAACCCCATGAAGCCCGAAGAGCTGAAGTCGCTGGCGGAGCAGATCATGACGCCGCGGCAGGTGAAGGAGTTCGCCGAGCACAAGGAGGCGGATTTCGCGATCGGGGTGCCCGGGGTGGGCCGGTTCCGGACCAACGTGTACCAGCAGCGCGGCACGGTGGCGTTCGCGTTCCGAGCCATCCCCTACGAGGTGAAAACGATCGTCGACCTGAACCTGCCCCAGGTGCTGGAGGAGATCGCGCTGCGCCCACGCGGGCTGGTGCTGATCACCGGGGTGACGGGGTCGGGGAAGTCCACCGCGCTCGCGGCGATGATCAACCACATCAACGCGACCCGGCGGGTCAACATCATTACGATCGAGGACCCGATCGAGTTCCTGCACCGCGACAACCTGGCGAACATCTCACAGCGCGAGGTCGGGAACGACACCTTGTCGTTCAACTCGGCCCTGCGCCACGTGCTGCGCCAGGCGCCCGACGTGATCCTCATCGGCGAGATCCGCGACATGGAGACGCTCGACACGGCGCTCAAGGCGGCGGACACCGGGCACCTGGTGTTCTCGACGCTGCATACGACCGACGCCACGCAGACGGTCAGCCGCGTGATTTCCTTCTTCCCGCCGCACCAGCACGACGAGGTACGCCACCTCCTGTCCAGTGCGCTCCAGGCGGTGATCTCGCTGCGGCTGGTGCCGCGCAAGGACGGCCAGGGCCGCATCCCGGCGGCGGAGGTGCTCATCAACACGGCCGCCGTGCAGGAGAACATGCGCGACCTGACGAAGACCCTCAGCATCCCCGACCTGATCGCGCAGGGCTCGGTGCAGTACGGGATGTTGAGCTTCGATCAGTCGCTGCTCTACTGGTATCAGCAGGGGATGATCAGCTACGAGAGCGCGATCTTCTACGCCTCCAATCCCAGCGAATTCGCGCTCAAGGTGTCCGGCGTCGAGTCGGGGGAGAGCCGGGCCTTCGGCGGCAGCACCGCCGCGGCGGGCCTGCGCGGCGACATCGAACCCTGATGTTCAAGAAGGTGCTGGTCGCGAACCGCGGGGAGATCGCCCTGCGGGTGATCCGCGCGTGCAAGGAGCTGGGGATCGAGACCGTCGCGGTGTACTCCGAGGCGGACCGCGACAGCCTGCACACCCGGTTCGCGGACGACGACGTGTGCATCGGCCGCGCCCCGTCGCGGGACAGCTACTTGAACATCCCGCGCATCATCGCGGCGGCCGAGATCACGGGCGCCGACGCCATTCACCCGGGATACGGCTTCCTCGCCGAGAACGCCGAGTTCGCCGACATCGTGAAGGCGTCGAACATCACCTTCATCGGCCCCACCGGAGACCAGATCCGGCAGATGGGCGACAAGGCGGCGGCGCGCAAGCTGGCCCAGAAGCTCACCGTGCCGACGGTGCCGGGCTCGCCTGGGCCGATTGGCGACGGGGACGAAGGGGTGAAGCTCGCCGAGACGATCGGCTTTCCCGTGATCATCAAGGCCGCGGCCGGTGGGGGCGGCAAGGGGATGCGGGTGGCGACCGACGCGGAGCAGTTCACGCAGGCCTTCGCGCTCGCCAAGCAGGAGGCGCTCGCCGCGTTCGGCTCGGACGAGGTCTACATCGAGAAGTACCTCGCCCGGCCGCGCCACGTCGAGTTCCAGATCATGGGCGACACGCATGGGAAGCTCATGCACCTGTGCGAGCGCGATTGCTCGGTGCAGCGGCGGCACCAGAAGCTCATCGAGGAGGCGCCGAGCCCGGCCGTGGATGAGACGTTGCGCCAGGACATCGGCGATGCCGCGGTGCGGCTGGCGGAGGCGATCGGCTACGTCGGGGCCGGGACGGTCGAGTTCCTGCTCGACGAGGACGGCGCGTTCTACTTCATGGAGATGAACACGCGCATTCAGGTCGAGCACCCGGTCACCGAGATGACGACCAACTTCGACCTCGTGAAGGAGCAGATCCGCGTGGCAGCCGGGGAGGCGCTCTCCCTCGTGATGAACGGTCACCGGCTGCGCGGGCATGCGATCGAGTGCCGCGTGAACGCGGAGGACCCGGCGCGCAACTTCCAGCCCAGCCCCGGGACGATCACCGCCTACCACCCGCCGGGCGGGCCGGGCGTGCGCGTCGACACCCACATCTACGCCGGCTACACCGTACCGCCCTACTACGACTCGCTGCTCGCGAAGGTGATCGTCCACGGCAACAGCCGCGGGGAAGCGCTCGCCCGTATGCGCCAGGCGCTCGATTCGTTTATCATTGAAGGCGTGACCACGACCATCCCGTTTCTCAGTCGGGTCATGCGCCACCCCGACTTCATCGCCGGCCGCGTGGACACGAAGTTCCTCGAACGCGAGCCCCAGCTGCTGCAACCGTCATGAGAATCGACGTCTTCTTCACACCGCTCGGCCTGAACCCAGGGGACCTGACCGGCCGGGGCGTCGTGGTCGTGGACGCGCTGCGCGCCTCGACGACCGTGATCACCGCCCTCGCCAACGGCGCCAAGGCCGTCATTCCCGCCGCGACCGCGGAGGAAGCGGTCCGCCTCGCCTCCAACCTGGAGAAGGACGGGGTGGTGCTCGCCGGCGAGCGCAAGAGCCTCAAAATCGAGGGGTTCGCGCTCGGCAACTCGCCGCGCGAGATGACCGCGGCGGCGGTGGGCGGCAAGACCATCGTGCTGGCGACCACGAATGGCACCCCGGCCCTGGTCGCGGCCCAGGGCGGCGATCCGGTGCTGGTCGGCGCGCCCGCGAACTTCCGGGCGCTCGCCGCTCGGGCGCGCGCCGTGCTCGAGCAGCGCGGCGAGTTGGTAGTGCTGTGCGCGGGGCGCGACAAGCAGTTCGCGGTGGAAGACGGCTACACCGCGGGCCGGCTGATCAAGGCCGTGCGGCGAGGGGTGAAGCGGCTCGAGCTGAACGATGCCGCCCGCGCGGCCATCGCCCTCACCGACGCCGTCGCGACCTGGACGGAGGCGCTCGAGGGCTCCGACGCGGCGCGCCAGCTCGCCGAGGCGGACCTGGCAGAGGACGTGCGCTTCGCCGCCAAGCCGGACCGCTTCACCGTCGTCCCCAGCTACGCAGACCGCCGCATCACATGAACCGGAAGGCGCGCCAGGAGTTGGTCGGGATCGGCGCCCTCGTCATTGGGCTGTTCCTCGGACTCACCCTGCTGCGGCTTCCTCTCACGGGGAGCTGGGGCGGCACCGTCGGATCGCAGCTGTGGCGCGTGTTCGGCGTCGGCGCCGTGCTGCTGCCGCTGCTCGGCATCGGGTGGGCGCTCGCCGCGTTCGAGCGGCTCGGCAGCCTGTCCGCCGGGCGGGCCGCGGTGCTGGGTGTGGGACTCGTGCTGCTGCTGCCCTACGGCATCGGCACCGTCACCGGCGCCACCTTCCCGGGCGACTCCACCGCCTGGACGCCGACGCAGCAGCTGGTGGGCCGGGTCCCCGGGCTCCTCGCCCGGGGCGTGCACCAGACGCTGGGCACGGCGGGCGGTGTGCTCGTGGGGCTGTTCGCGCTCTCGGCCCTGGGGATCCTCACCGTCGGGTGGCATCCGCTGGCGGTCCTGCGGACCGAGGAAGTGGCCGGGGGAAAGGCCGGGGAAGGGGGACGGGTGAAGCGGGAGGCGGAGAGGCCGCTGCCCAAGCCGAAGCCCGAAGCACCCCTCGCCCTTCCCCCTTCCCTGAAAGCACGGAAACTGAAGACGCCGCCGTCGGCTCGACCGGTCTTTGTACCGGAAGGCGTCCTGATTCCTCCCATCGATCTCCTGACCCCCGCCCCGCCCGAAGACGCCGACGCCGGGCTCGCGCAGATCGAGCAGATGGGCCAGAAGCTGATCGAGACGCTACAGACGTTTCGCGTCGAGGGGGCGATCGCCGGCCGCACCGTGGGGCCCGTCGTGACGCAGTACGAGGTCGCGCCGGGACCGGGGGTCAAGGTCGGGCGGATCGCGGGGCTCGCCGACGACCTGGCTCTCGCCATGCGCGCCCAGAGCTTGCGCATCGTGGCGCCGATCCCGGGCAAGGCGGCGGTCGGGATCGAAGTCCCGAACCCGATGCCGCGGATGGTGCACATCCGGGAACTGATCGAGGGCGAAGACTACCACCGGACGAACCGCGTGCTCCCCGTCGCCCTGGGCAAGAACCTGGAGGGCGAGCCCGTCGTCGCGGACCTCACCAAGATGCCTCACCTGCTGATTGCCGGCGTCACCGGGTCGGGGAAGTCGGTGTGCATCAACACGATTATCACGAGCCTCATCTACACGCACCCGCCGGAGCGGCTCAAGCTCCTGATGGTGGACCCCAAGATGGTCGAGCTCTCGATGTATGGGGCGCTGCCGCACCTGGGCCATGACGTGGTCACGAGCAACCGCCGGGCGGCGAGCGCGCTGAACTGGGCGGTGAAGGAGATGGAGCGGCGTTACCGGCTGCTCCATGCGAACCACGCGCGCAACATCGCGGACTTCAACCGCAAGGTCGAGCAGAAAAAGTCGCTGAAGGGGCCGAGCGAAGTGCCTGCCGCTCCTGCCGGACCTCAGAAGGAGCTGCCGCTGGACGCGGAGTACTCGGGCGGCGTCCTGCCTTATGTCGTGCTCATCATCGACGAGCTGGCCGACCTGATGCTCACCGTGCAGGGAGAAATCGAGACCCCCCTTGCCACCCTCGCCCAGAAGGCGCGGGCGATCGGGATCCACCTCGTGCTCGCGACGCAACGCCCGTCGGTCAATGTCATCACCGGGCTGATCAAGGCCAACTTCCCCTGCCGCATCGCGTTTCGCGTCTCGGCCAAGGTGGACAGCCGCACCATCCTCGACCAGAACGGCGCCGAGACCCTGCTGGGGAACGGGGACATGCTGTTCCTGCCGCCGGGCAAGAGCGAACTGATGCGCGTGCAGGGGGCGTTCATCTCGACCGACGAGACGGAGCGCCTCATGGAGTGGTATCGCAAGCACCCCAGTGAGGCGTCGGAGAAAGCCAAGCACGAGATCACGGAGCAAATCACGGCGATCGACGAGGCGAAGGATCGGGAGGAGCGCGGGGAGACGGGACAGGACCTGGGCGAGCGCGACCATCTGTTCCGGCAGGCCGCCGAGGTGTGCATCCAAAATCAGATCGGCTCCACCTCGCTGTTGCAGCGGCGCATGAGCATCGGGTACGGGAGAGCGGCGAGGATAATCGATCAGCTGGAATTGGCGGGCATCCTGGGTCCCGCGAATGGGTCGAAGCCGCGGGATGTGCTGGTGGGATTGGAAGAGCTGGATGAGATTTGTGGGAGACAATAAAGTCGGAACGCGAAACGCGGAACGCGGAACAGCAGTGACGGGTCGCTTGCGGAACGACGGTTGGGCGTATGTTCCGCGTTCCGACTTCCGCGTTCCGCGTTGATCGGGCACTGTCGGCGTAGATTCGGTTACGTTGCTCGTCCGCGAGCCGCTAGGTTGCGGGGGTGAAGAGCGGCCTTCGCAGCGACCCCGCGTCGTGGAAAGACGAGCGCCACAAGCGCGGGCTCGTCGCCGAGCAGCAGGCGATGCGCTATCTGCAGAGCCAGGGCTGGGTGATCGCGGCGCACCGCTTCCGGGTGGGGCACACCGAGATCGACCTGGTGGCGCGCCGGGGTCACCTGGTGGCGTTCGTGGAGGTGAAGGCGCGGCGCGGCACGGCGTTCGGCAGCCCGCTCGAGGCGGTGACGGGGCCAAAGCGGCGGGAGCTGGTGAAGGCGGCGCGGGTGTGGGTGGACCGCTGCGGGCGGCCGTCGGACGTGTACCGCTTCGACTGCATCGCGATCGTGGACACGAAGTTGGAGCACCTGGAAGACGCGTTCCGGCCGGGATGGCGCTAGTCCCAGCTTCGGTTTATATTCGGGTCTCCCACAGGGAGGGAGGCTCCCAACCCATGTCGAGGACACTTATGGCGGCCGAGAAGGAAGGTCCGAGCCTCACCGAGGAGCGCCGCAAGGCCCTCAATCTCGCCATCACCCAGATCGAGAAGACGTGCGGCAAGGGTGCCATCATGCGCATGGGCGCCGACTCGCCGCGGGTGCGAGTCGAGGCGATCCCGACGGGCGCGATCAACTTGGACGCCGCGATCGGCATCGGGGGCATCCCGCGCGGCCGGGTGACCGAGATCTTCGGTCCCGAGTCGAGCGGCAAGACCACGCTGGCGCTCCACGTGGTGGGGAACGCGCAGCGCGCCGGCGGGGCCGCCGCCTACATCGACGCCGAGCACGCACTCGACGTCGAGTACGCCAAGAAGCTCGGCGTGGATGTGGACGACCTGCTCGTGTCGCAGCCCGACACGGGGGAGCAGGGGCTCGAGATCACGGAGATTCTGGTGCGCTCGGGCGCGGTGGACGTGGTAGTGGTGGACTCGGTGGCGGCGCTCGTCCCCAAGGCGGAAATCGAGGGCGAGATGGGTGACTCGCTCCCCGGCCTCCAGGCGCGGCTCATGAGCCAGGCGCTCCGCAAGCTCGCCGGGGCCATCAACCGGTCGCGCACGGCGGTGGTGTTCATCAACCAGCTGCGCGAGAAGATCGGGGTCATGTTCGGCAATCCCGAGACCACCACCGGCGGGCGGGCGCTCAAGTTCTACGCGTCGGTGCGGCTCGACATGCGGCGCATCGGCCCGGTGAAGGAGCGCGAGGTGGTGATCGGCAACCACGTGCGGGTGAAGGTGGTGAAGAACAAGGTCGCGCCGCCGTTCCGCCAGGCCGAGTTCGACATCATGTTCGACGAGGGGATCAGTCACGAGTCGCTGCTCGTGGACATCGCGGCGGAGGCGGGGATCATCGAGAAGTCGGGGGCGTGGTACGGCTACGGCAAGGAGCGGATCGGGCAGGGCCGCGAGAACGCCAAGCTGTACTTGAAGGACCACGCCGACCTGGCGGCCGAGGTGGAGGCGCGGGTGAAGGAGCACCTCGGCATGAAGCCCACCGCCGTGGCGGCGGACGAGGAGGCTCCAGCCCCCGAGGAGTAGGTGCCCGCGCTCCCTCCGACGCTCACCGCGCTCGCCCCCGATCCCCGCCAGCCGGACTACCGGCTGGTCGAGGTGGATCGGGGGCGATTCGCGTCCCTGCCGGCGGCGGCGCTCGAGCCGCTCCGGCTCCGGGTCGGCTACGAGTTGTCGGCCGCGGTGCTTGCTCGACTGCGCGACCTCGCCGACATCGAGGCGGCCCAGCGCGCGGCGCTGCGCGCCCTGGCGCGCCGCGCCCACGCGCGCTTCGACCTGCGCCGCCGCCTCGTGCAGAAGCAGCACCCGCCCGACGCCGTCGAAGCCGCGCTCGATCGCCTCGCGGCGCGCGGGCTGCTGGACGACCGCCGCTTCGCCGAGCAGTACGCCGCCTTCCGCGCCGCGCGCGGCAAGGGGCCGGCCCGACTCGTCACCGACCTGCTGGCGCACGGTGTGGAGCGCCGCGTCGCCGAGGAAGCGGTGCGTCGCGCGCTCGCGGACGAAGGCATCGATCCGGCGATCGAAGCGCGCGCCGTCGCGGCGAAGCGCGCCCGCCAGCTCTCCGACCTCCCCGGGCCCGTCCGCAAGCGACGGTTGCTCGCCTTCCTGGTGCGGCGGGGGTACGCGGGGGCGGGGGTGAAGGAGCTCGTGGAGGAGCTGTGTGGGGACACTATATTCCCCCCATGACCTCCGCCGAAATCCGCCGCAAGTTCCTGCAGTTCTTCAAGGCGCGGGGCCACGAGGAGGTGCCGAGCTCCCCCCTGGTCCCGGCGGACGACCCCACCCTGTTGTTCACCAACGCCGGGATGGTGCAGTTCAAGCGGGTGTTCCAGGGACTCGAGCGGCGCGCTTACACCCGAGCCGTGACCTGCCAGAAATGCGTGCGCGCCGGGGGGAAGCACAATGACCTGGAGCAGGTGGGCCACACCGCGCGACACCACACCTTCTTCGAGATGCTCGGCAACTTCTCCTTCGGCGACTACTTCAAGCACGAGGCGATCGACTACGCCTGGGAGTGGGTGACCGGGAAGGACTGGCTCGGCATCGATCCCGACCGGCTGTACATCACCGTGCACCACGCGGACGACGAGGCGCGGCGACTGTGGCGCGAGCGCACCCGGATTGCCGACCGCCGCATCTTCGGGCTGGGCGACGAGGACAACTTCTGGCAGATGGGCGAAACCGGGCCCTGCGGCCCATGCTCCGAGATCCTGGTCGACACCCGAGCCAAGGCGGAACGCGGAACGCGGAACGCGGAACTGAGCCTGGACGAGTTCGTTCGGTTGAGCGAAGCCGGGGAGCTACTGGAGATCTGGAACCTCGTGTTCATGCAATTCGACCAGCAAGCCGACGGCACCCGCTCTCCGCTCCCTGCTCCCTCGGTTGACACCGGTGCCGGGCTCGAGCGCGTGACGGCCGTCATGCAGCGCGTCCCCTCGAACTTCGACACCGACCTGTTCACGCCGATTATCGAGCGGGCGGTCGAGGTGGTAGGGAAGAAGTACGACCGGGGTCCGGGCGGGGCATCTTACCGAGTGCTCGCCGACCACGCGCGGGCCGTGGCGTTCCTGCTCGCCGACGGCGTCTATCCTGCGAACGACGGCCGGGGCTACGTGCTGCGGCGTATCCTGCGGCGCGCGGTGCGCCACGCCTGGCTGCTGGGCCGGCGCGAGCCGACGCTGGTGCACCTGGTGCACACAGTGGCGGGTCTCATGGGGAGCGTGTACCCGGAGCTGGTGAAGCAGCGGGCCCATCTCGAGAGCGTGACGCGCGCCGAAGAGGAGCGCTTCTTCGACACGATCGAGGGCGGGCTCGTGCGGCTCGACGAGCTGCAGAACGTGAAGGTGATCGCGGGGGCGGACGCCTTCAAGCTGTACGACACCTACGGCTTCCCGATCGACTTGACGCAGCTCATCGCCGCCGAGCGTGGCCAGACGGTGGACGTGGCGGGGTTCGAGCGCGAGCTCGGCAAGCAGCGCACCCGGTCGCAGGAGTCACTGGAGCGGACCAAGGCGCGCGCCAAAGGCGCTCCCGCGGTGCACGTGAAGCGCCCGGGCGAGTGGCGCAGCGTGAAGCCCCGGGGCAAGCAGAAATGGGTGGGCTACGACACCACACGGGCCGAGACCGACGTGCTCAAGTTCCGGCAGGCGGATGACCGGGTCGAGGTCGTACTCGAGGAGAACCCGTTCTACGTCGAGTCGGGCGGGCAGGTCAGCGACACGGGCCGAGTGAAGGGGGAAGGGTGGGATCTCGAAGTCTCCGACGTCGAGAAAGTGGACGGCCTGAGCGCGGTCGTCGGCCACTTCCAGCAGGAGTTCGAGCCCACCGCGGTCCTGGCGGAGGTGGACGAGCCGCGGCGCAAGAACATCGAGCGCAACCACACGGCGACGCATCTGGTGCACGCGGCGCTGCGCAAGATCCTCGGGCCCCACGTGCGGCAGCAGGGGTCGGTGGTCGCGCCCGAGCGGCTGCGCTTCGACTTCGCGCACCACGGGCCCGTGGACGACGCGACGCTGGCGCGCGTCGAGGAAACGGTGAACACGCACATCTGGGAGAATCTTCCCGTCACGACGCGCGAGATGAAATACAAGGAGGCGATCGCCGCCGGCGCGATGGCGTTCTTCACCGAGAAGTACGGTGACATCGTGCGCGTCGTCGACGTCCCGGCCGTGTCGCTCGAGCTGTGCGGCGGGACGCACGTGCCAAGCACCGGGCAGATCGCCCTGTTCCGCTTTACTCACGAGACGGGGGCCGCGGCGGGCGTGCGGCGCATCGAGGCGGTGACGGGCCCGGTGGCGTATGAGCTGGTGCGCAAGCTCGAGGAGCAGGTGGACGAGGCGGCGTCGGTCCTCAAGACCCAGCCGGAGCATCTGGTGCGCCGTATCGAGCAGTTGCTCGAGGAGAACCGGAAGCTCGAGAAGCGGATGCAGGAGCTGCTGAAGCAGGGAGCCGGGAGCCGGGAGCAGGGAGCGGTCGAGCAGATCGGCGACATCGCGCTCTACATCGACCAGAGCGATCTCGACGACCGCGACCAGATCGGGCTGGTGATGGACGCGTTCCGCACCAGCCACAAGCGCGCGATCTCGGTGCTGTTCACGAACGGCGAGCGGCCGGGGATCCATGTCGCCGTCACCGACGACCTGGTGGCGCAGGGCGTGAAGGCCGGGGAGATCGCGGGGGCGATCGCGGCGGTGTCGGGCGGCAAGGGCGGCGGGCGGCCGCATTTCGCGTCGGCGGGTGCAGGCGACCCGGCGCGGCTCGCCGAGGCGCGCGCCCAGGCACCGGCGATCGTCAAGCGGCTGCTCGCCCGATGACCCGGGAGGCGGTGCTCGCCTGGCTCGACGCGCGGCGGCCTCCCGCGCCGCCCCCGACGCTGCGCGCGCACGTGGACGCCGCCATCACGGACTCCGATCTGCCGCTGCCCGACCACTTGGCGCTCATCGGCCAGCGGCTGCTCGCCCGGGTGACGGCGCAGTCGTCGGGAGGCCGCGCGCTGGCGCTCGACCTGCTCGCCGCCGATGCGTTCATCACGTACGCGTTCGAGGCGCAGGCGGAGGCGGACGTGAACGGGCTCGCGGCGCTGGCCGGGCGCGTGGCGGAGACGGCGTGACCGCAGGGGGGAGGGGGGGGGCCCTGTTGGCGCGCCGTCCGGGGCTGCTGGTGCTCGTGGACCCGAGCCGCAGCGGGCCGGCGCAGGCGGCGGAGCTGGCACGGGCGGCGCGGGCCGCGGGCGCGGCGGGCGTCATGATCGGGTCGTCGTTCGACGGCACTCAGGACACACAGCTCGTCGCGCGCGCGATCCGCGAGGCCGCGCCCGAGCTGCCGCTCGCGCTGTTCCCCGGCTCCGCGCTGCAGCTCACCGACGCGGTGGACCTGGTGCTGTTCCTGTCGCTCGTCTCCGGGCGCAACCCGCAATACCTGATCGAGGAGCAGGTGCGCGCCGTACCGTTCCTCGCGCGTCACCCCGTCCCCACGCTCTCGACCGGCTACATCCTGATCGATGGCGGGCGGGTGACGAGCGTCGAGGCAGTGAGCCAGACCCGGCCGCTGCCGGCGGACAAGCCGGAGCTGGCGGCGGCGCATGCCACGGCGGCGCGGCTCATCGGGATGCAAGCGATCTATCTCGACGCGGGCAGCGGCGCGCCGCGCCCCGTCGCGGGTGACGTGATCGCCGCCTGCCGCGCCGCGATCCCGGGGCTCACGCTGTTTGTGGGCGGTGGAATCAGGACTGCACCCCACGCGCGGGCGGCGCGCGTTGCGGGCGCCGACTTCGTGGTGGTGGGGACCGCGCTGGAGGAGACCGAAGGGGGGGCGGGGGGGGCGGCCGACCTCGGCGCGCTGGTGCGGGCGGTCACGGAGTGACGGCGCCCGAGCGGGTGCGCGCCGGGCTGGCGGAGCTCGCGGCGCTCGTCGGGCGCATGGCCGAGCAGCACGCCGAGGCCGTCGCCGCGATCGCCGACCGGTACGCCGCGACGCTGCGCGCCGGCGGGACGCTGTTTTTCGCGGGCAACGGCGGCAGCGCCGCCGACGCGCAGCACCTCGCCACCGAGTACGTCGTGCGCTACCAGGCGAACCGCGCCCCGCTCCGCGCCATCGCCCTCACGACCGACACGTCCCTCCTCACCGCGTGTGCCAACGACCTGGGCTTCGACGAGGTGTTCGCGCGCCAGATCGAGGCGCTCGCCCGCCCGGGCGACGTGCTGTCGCTGCACTCGACCAGCGGCGAGAGTCCCAACGTGATCCGCGCGGCGCAGGCGGCGCAGGCCCGCAACGTGACCGTCGTCGCGTTCCTGGGCAAGTCGGGCGGCCAGCTGAAGACGCTCGCCGACATCGCGCTCGTGGTCCCGGCGGACGACACGGCGCGGATTCAAGAGATTCATCTCGCGGTCGAGCACATCATCTGTGCGATGGTAGAAGAGCAGTTGAGAGGATGAACGCGGAACGCGAACAGGCAACGCGGAACGCGGAAGTCGGAACGCGGAACCTCGAAACGCGGAAGTGCGAACGCGGAACGCGGAACAGCAATGCGAGGTCGCTCGCGGCGGCGACGCTCAGCACTCTGTTCCGCGTTCCGAGTTCCGCCTTGGGGAGGTGGGGTGATTGACCTTTCGGGAAAGCGTGCATTTGTGACGGGCGGGGCCCGGGGCATCGGCCGTGCGACGGCGGTGCTGCTCGCCCGGGCCGGCGCCAGTGTCGCGGTGGGTTACCGACGCCGCAGGGGGGACGCAGAAGAGACCGTCAGGATGGTGGAGGGCGCGGGAGGGCGGGGGAAGGCGCGTGCGATCGCGGGTGACCTGGGAGATCCGACCGCCGCGCGGCGCGCCGTGAACGAGGCGGCGCGCGCGCTCGGCGGACTCGACTTGCTGATCGTCAATCACGGCGTCTGGCCCCCCGACGACGTCCCCGTCGCCGACCTGACTGACGCGCAGTGGGAGGGCACGCGGCGCGCCAATCTCGACGCCGTGCTGTACGTGTGCCGCGCCGCGATCCCCCTGCTTCCCGCCGGCGGCAGGATCGTACTCGTGTCGTCCACTGCCGGCCAGCGGGGCGAGCCGTTCCACGCCGACTACGCCGCCACCAAGGGCGCCGTCATCGCGTTCACCAAGTCCCTCGCCGTCGAGCTCGCGCCGCGCGACATCACGGTCAACTGCATCGCGCCGGGATGGGTGGATACGGAGATGAGCGAGACGCCGTACGCGCGGGAAGCGGGAAGCGGGAAGCGGGAGATCGAGCGGACGATCCCCCTGGGGCGCGTGGCGAGCGCGGCGGACGTCGCGGGACCGATCGTGTTTCTCTGCTCGCCGCTCGCCCGGCACATCACGGGGGAGATCCTGAATGTGAACGGGGGGAGTGTGTTGTGCGGGTGAGCGAAACGCGAAACGCGGAACGCGGAACGCGGAACGGCAGTGAAGGGTCGCTCGCTCGACGACGCCTGGACATTTGTTCCGCGTTTCGACTTCCGCGTTCCGCGTTATGAGGTTCCCCGACCGTCTCCCCATCCCGGACGAGGTTCTTAGGATCGCCAAGAAGCTCGAGGATTCTGGTTATGAGACCTGGTGCGTCGGCGGCGCGATCCGGGACGCGCTGCTCGGCCTCGAGAATCCGAGCTTCGATCCGCTCAAGTCCGAGTTCGACTTGACGACCGCGGCGCCGCCCGACGTGGTGCGCCAGCTGTTCAAGCGCACGGTGCCGGTGGGGATCGAGCACGGGACGGTCGGCGTGCTCGACAAAGACAACCGGCTGCACGAGGTCACCACCTTCCGCAAGGACATCCGTACCGACGGCCGCCACGCGGTGGTCGAGTTCGGGGTGTCGCTGATGGACGATCTGGCGCGGCGCGACTTCACGATCAACGCGATCGCGTATCACCCCGGGCAGCACGCGTGGCGCGACCCGTTCAAGGGCGCCGACGATCTCGAGCACAAGCTGATCCGCTCCGTGGGCGATCCCAACTGGCGGTTCCAGGAGGACTACCTGCGGATCCTCCGGGCGCTGCGCTTCAGCGCGCGGTTCGAGTTCAAGATCCACGCGCGCACGCTCGAGGCCGCCAAGGCGAACGTGCAAGGGCTCGCCCAGCTCTCGGCGGAGCGGGTGCGGGACGAATGGTTCAAAGGGATCGCGACGGCCACCCGGGTCTCGAAGCTCCTGGCGTTATGGATGGACATCGGGGCGGCGCGGATATGGCTGCCGGAGATCAGGGAGAGGGGAGAGGGGAGAGGTTCGACTCGTGCTGTGGACGAGTTGCCGCGGGATCCTGTCCTCATCACGGCGTATCTCGCGGCCGATCCAGCCTCTCTACTCACGCGCCTGAAGTGTTCGAACAAGGATATCGAACGGGGTCGAGCGATCGGGCAGTGGCGGGAGAAGTATCCCGATCCGAAGCACCTTCCTGACGTACGGCGGTGGTTGTCGCAGGTGGGCGAATACGCCGACGACCTGCTCGCGTTGCCACCGGTACGTACCTCTCCCCTCTCCCTTCTCCCCAAGGTCGTGAAGTCAGTTCGAGCAGCGAAAGATCCGGTGACCCTGAAGGACCTCGCCGTGACGGGCGACGATCTGCTCGCCGCGGGCGTGCGCCCCGGGCCGGAGGTGGGGGAGACGCTGGAGCGCCTGCTGGGCGAGGTGCTGGAGGACCCGCGCCGCAACACGAAAGAGTATCTGCTCTCCCGTGTCTAGCGCGCTCGTCTACGCCCTGATCGCCGCGCTCGGCAACGTCCTGGGCGCGCTCGCGGTGACGCGCCGGGCGGCGCGCGAGCTGGCGCTGATCGAGCACTTCGTCGCGTTCGGCGCGGGGTTCATGCTCGCCGTCGCGCTCGTAGAGGTGCTGCCCGAGGCGTTCGCGCGCTCCGGGACGGCGGCGCCGGCGCTGGTGCTCGCGGGGTACCTCGCGGTGCACCTCACGCAGCACACGCTCACCCCGCACTTCCATTTCGGCGAGGAAACGCACGCCGTGAACCGCCTGGCGGGCCCCTCGGCCCTGGTGGGGCTGCTGCTGCACACCTTCTTCGACGGCGTCGCGATCGCGAGTGCGTTTCTCGTCCGGCCCGCGCTGGGCGTCATGGTGTTCGTCGCGATCCTGCTGCACAAGCTGCCGGAGGGCGTGACGATCTCGAGCCTGTACCTCGCGGTCGGGCGGACGGGCGGCCAGGCGGTCGGTGCGGCCGCGCTGCTCGGGCTGGCGACGCTGGCGGGGGTGGTGCTTACCGACCAGATCTCCTTCCTGGTCCGCCACGGGCTGGCGTTGTCCGCTGGCGTCACGATTTATGTCGCCGCGTCGAACCTCGTCCCGGAGTTTCAAGGCAAACGGGGCTGGAAACTCCCCGGCGCCTTCTTTGCGGGGGCTGCGGCGTTCTATTTTACCAAGGTGTTGCTGGACCGCGTGGGATGATCGCGCCGTGGACGAATGACTGAACCGACGCTGTTCCAACGCTCGAGCGAGCCCTTGGCGGCGCGCATGCGCCCCAAGAGCCTCGAGGAGTTCCTCGGCCAGGAGCACCTGCTCGGGCCCGGGAAGCCGCTCGGCGAGCTGATCCGCCGCGGCGACGTGGGGTCGTGCATCTTCTGGGGCCCGCCCGGCTCCGGGAAGACCACGCTGGCGCGCCTCATCGCAAACTACACCAACCGCCAATTCGAGCCGTTCTCCGCCGTGACCGAGGGCGTGGGGCGGGTGCGCGAGATCATCAAGGAGGCGGAGGAGCGACTCAAGTACGAGGGTCGCGGCACGATCCTGTTCTGCGACGAGATCCACCGCTTCAACAAGGCGCAGCAGGATGCCTTTCTCCCCTGGGTCGAGAACGGCATCGTCACGCTGATCGGCGCTACCACGGAGAACCCGAGCTTCGAGCTGACCCAGCCGCTGTTGTCGCGGTGTCGGGTGTTCGTACTGGAGCCGCTGACGCCTGAGCACATCGGGACGATCGTGCGGCGGGCGATCGACGCTGAGACCAAGGGGAGAGGGGAGAAGGGCGAGGTACGCTTCGGTGACGATGCGATCGAGCTGCTCGTACGTCACGCGCAGGGCGACGCTAGGCGCGCGCTCAACGCGCTCGAAGCCGTCTTCCAGCACGTCACGAACCTCTCCCCTCCGCCCTCTCCCGTTCCCGGCGACGTGGTGCAGGCCGTGCTCGAGAAGCCTCTCCCAGTCTACGACAAGGCCGGCGAGCAGCACTTCAATCTCATCTCCGCCCTCCACAAGGCGGTGCGCGGCTCGGACGTCGAGGGCTCGCTCTACTGGCTGGCGCGCATGCTCGCGGGGGGCGAGGATCCGCTCTACCTCGCCCGGCGCCTGGTGCGGATCGCGTCCGAGGATGTGGGGCTCGCGGACCCGCGGGCGCTGTCGGTGGCGCTCGCCGCGAAGGACGCGTATCACTTTCTGGGGACGCCGGAAGGCGAGCTGGCGCTCGCCGAAGCGACGGTGTATCTCGCCACCGCGCCCAAGTCGAACCGCGTCTACGAGGCGTTCAGCCAGGCGACCGACGCGGCCGCGGAGCATCCCGCCGAGCCGGTGCCGCTGCACATCCGTAACGCCCCCACGAGACTGATGGAAGAGCTGGGCTACGGGGCGGGGTACAAGTACGCGCACGCCTACGAGCACGCCTACGTGCCGCAGGAGTACCTCCCGGAGGCGCTGCGGGGGCGGAAATGGTACGAGCCCAGCGACTTCGGTTACGAAAAGGACATCAAGAAGCGGATGGAGTGGTGGGAGCAACTGAAGCAAAGGGCGACGGAAGGACGGAAGGACGGAATGGGGATGAGCGAATGAGCTCCGGTTCTCGGCTGTTCATCCCCTTTCCGTCCGTCCGTCTTTCCGTCGCCGCTGTGTTCTTGTCCGCCTGCGCCACCCTGCGCAACCTGGCGTTCACCGAGCCCGACCTCCAGCTGCAGGAGATCGACGTCACGGGGATCGGCTTCACGGGCGGCACGTTCGATCTGGTGTTCGACGTGTACAACCCGAACGACTACCGCATCCGCTCCACCCGGCTCGAAGTGGGGATCGACCTCGAGGACACGCACTTCGGCGACGCGCTGCTGGAGCGGCCGCTCGACCTCTCACCCAGCAACCACAGCCGCGTGGTGGTGCCGGTGCGGTTCGAGTGGGCGGGCCTGGGCGCGGGCGCGAAAGGGCTGCTCACCCACAAGGCGGTGGGGTTCGGCGTCACCGGCCGCGTGTTCCTCGACACGCCGCTGGGCGACAAGACGGTCACCCTGAAGGGGCGGGGGAACGTGCCGTTGAGGAAGTTGATCCGGTGATGCGGATACCCCCGAGCCCGGCGGAGGAAAACCGACGCATCACGCGCCGTCGGGGGTGAAGCGCAGCAACAGCGTGCGCGCAGGGAATGCGACGCGGCCAGCCGCGAGGAACAACGACATCGAAGCCCGGCCCGCGCGCAGGCCGTCCAGGGAGCGTCCGGAGGCAAAGGCAGCGCGACGCGCACGCTCGAAGCAGCGCTTTCTCCCGAACAACCGAAACATGATCACCCAGATGCTCCATCGGAACAAACCCCAGGCCAGGGCAAGCAGACTTCCGACGGCGTTACGCCGCGGCACGAATCCGACCTCATGCCAGGTGGGAAGCTCCTGGATCCAAATGTCGTTCCGACCTCGCGAGAAGGCGGTCGACACAATCCGCCGGGGAGTTATGGTCCGCCGATCGACGCGATGGCGCACCACCGCGACGGGGCAGAACCACACGCTGCCCCCCGCTTGCCGGATGCGATCCTGAAACTCGGTGTCCTCGAAGAACTGGCTGTCCTGCAAAGCGACTCGCTCGTCCCCCTTGAGCCCCGCCGTCTCATTCCACAAGCCAAACCGATCGAACAAGTGCCTGGGAACGGCCATGTTCCCTCCCCAGACGTACTCGAAGCGCCCCAACACCCGCTCGGCACGGTGGTGTAAGAGTCCGGTATCGGCCAGGGCCGCCTCATCAAACCACTCGGGCCAGCTCCCGAGATCGTGCGGGATCGGCACGATGGGACCGCCGGCCAGCATCGGCGCATCCCTGCTTCGAGCGAACAGGTCGCGATACGCCTCGATCCAGTGGGGGTCCACTCTCATGTCATCGTCGGTGAACAGCAGCAGCGGAGCACGAGCCAGCCGAATGCCCGCATTCTTTCCTCGGCTGAGCCCCGCGCGCGGCTCACGCGCGGTTCTGAACCTCGGATTGCTGCGGCACCATGCTTCAACGATGGCCGGTGTACCATCACTGGAACCGTTGTCGATCACAATGACTTCGAACGGTACGTCGCATTGCTGCGCGGCCAGGGTGCTCAAGGCGTCGGGCAGATAGCGGGCCCGGTTCCGGGTTGACATGATGACGCTGATAGCCACTGCCTCGCTCATGCGCGTGCTCCGTCCTCAGCCGAGCTTATGATACCAACCCCCGATGCTGAGCCGGCGCGTCGATCCGGCCGTCCCAGGCTGAATGGGGAGGACGAGGTGTGCCGGAGAAGCGAGCACGTCGAAGGCGATCAGGCTATTGTATTCCGGCTCAACGTCGGTGAAGCGTTCGTCGTGGTGAACCACGCGCAGCACCCCGCCGAGCTCCCGTTTCCATCCGGGGGTCAAGTAGATGACCAGCGCCAGCTGGCGGTCCTTGTTGTCGTCGGAATGCGGGCGCAGGAAGTCGCCGGCTGCCATCGCATGCGCGCCGAAGTCGTCGCTCCAGCCCAATGGCATGCCGGAGATGCCCTCGAAGAAGGCCTTGAATTCGGGGCGCTGGAACGCCATGCGAAACTGGAGGTAGGTGAGGGCATTCGGACTCGTCTGGAATCGGGGCGGCGTTCCCACCACCTTCCCGAGCCGGAAGAAGCGATCCTGGTCGTCGGCGCGCAGCCAGTCTTGCTCCTTCACCGCGCCCTCGATCGAATACAGTCCAAATTCGGGTTTGAACTCGGCTTCGTTCGCCAGAAACCGCCCCAGTCGGTCGGCGACGTCCGGTGCCAGAAAGTCCCTGATGATCACGAGGCGCGCCGGGTGTGATGTAAACGCACTCCGGTACGCCTCGAGCGCCTGGTCGTCGAGGTGCCGAGGTTGAATCCATGCGGCCAGCCGCTGGCGATCAATCACGGTGTTCGTCAGGACCTCCCGGCGTGCGTCGGCGACATCTCGGAGAGGTGAGCAGCGGACTCTACCTGTGCGCGCCAGGATTGCGCGTAGAGCCCGCCCTGGGCCAGCAGCTCCTGGTGAGTTCCCGATTCGACGATCTCGCCGCGCTGCATCACATGAATGATGTCGGCCCGCATGGCGATCGTCAGACGATGGGTGATGAGGATGCTCGTGCGGCCCTGGGCAAGGGCTCGGAATCGCTCGAACCACTCCGCTTCGGCCCACGAATCCATGAAACTCGTGGGCTCGTCCAGGATCATGATCTGGGATTGCCTGAGATAGGCCCGCGCCAGCGCCACCCGCTGCCACTCGCCGGCGCTGAGCTCGGTGCCCTCCGCGAACCATTTGCCGAGCAACGTATCGTATCCCTTGGGCAGAGCGGCGATCACCGTGTGAGCGCCAGCATCCCGAGCGGCCGCCTCGATCCGGGAGAGGTCCGGCTCGGCCGCGAGATCGCCCATCGCAATATTGTGGCGGGCGGTGCCCTGATAGGACACCGGCAGTTGAAACATGACCGTGACCATGCGCCGCAGCTGCGCGAGAGACAGGTCGCGCAGGTCGATCCCATCGAGCTCGACATGACCGGCTTCGGGATCGTAGAACCGACACAGCAGTTTCAGCAGCGTCGTCTTCCCGGCCCCGTTGGCGCCGACGATCGCCGCTGTCTGGCCTGCGGGAATCAACAGGTGGAACTTCCGCAGGGCCACCCGATCAGTTCCGGGATACCGGAACGTGACGTCGCGGAAACGGATCCCGTGACGCAAGCGCGACGGAGCGGGAAGGGGCTGGGGGGGGTCGACGATGCGCGCCTCGAGATCGAGGAATTCGAACAGGTTCGCGAGAAACAGCCCGTTCGTGTAGATCTGACCGACGTTCGTCAGCAGTGCCCGCATCAGGCCTTGGCCCCGCTGGAACGCCTGGTAGAAGAGCGCGATGTCGCCCAACGTCGCACGGCCCAGGAACGCCCGTGCGACCATCCATGCGATCGTGCCGGCCGAGACCAGGAGGGCAACCCCTTCTGCACCCAGCCGCGCGAGGCTCTGATCTTTCAGCAGGTGCAGGCGCTCGGTACGCAAGCGTCGTCGCAACGCGCGGTAGGCATCCCGAAAGTAGTTGGCCAGGCTGAAGAGCCGGACCTCGCCCGCGTGCCAGGCCTCCGTGAGGATGACGCCGAGGTACTGGGCGCGACGCCGGTCCGCGGTCGAGCGCTTCCACCAATCGTGGTAGCGACGGCTGGTGCGGACAACCACGAAAAGTGCAGGAAGTGTACTGAGCAGCAGCGCTGGGGGGAGCCAGACGCCGTAAGGGAGCAACACGGCCGCCATGGCCACCAGGGTGACGCCGTCTTGCACCAGCCTCCCGCTGCTTTCGAGCAGCGCCAGAGGACGATTGCCGGCATCGCCGCGAGCCCGGTAGAGGTGGTCGTAAAAGTCGGGGGTTTCATAGAAGGCGAGGTCGACGGCGGTGGACTTGGCGTGCACGAGATCGGTGATGTGGTCCTGAACCAGCTCCGACTGGGCAGTCCCGATCCACTCGAGGCAGACCTTGAGCAACTCGGTGAGTAACAGCACGCTGCCGATGCCGACGATGACCAGGAGGACGGGCCGCACGGTTTCCCAGGAGGTGCCGCGCCCCACGGCGGCTTGCAGGCCATCCACCAGGGGCTTCGTCAAGTAGACCAGCGCCACCGGCATCAAACCCTGCACCACGAGGAGGATGCCCCACGCCACCGTCCACCCCCGCGCTGCCGTCCAGATCAAGCCAAACACTCGGATCAGGTACGATCGACGGAGCGTCGCATCCCGAAGCGGGGCCCTGAGGGACTGTCGTTCTGGTCGCGATGGCATCATGGGCTATCATTAGGGATCGGCGCAAAGCTTGGGCCGTCGGGCGGTGACCGGCGAGAGAAAACCCCGGCGCCCTCTGGCAGGTGCCGGGGTCTCCGTACGACCGGCGAGTCGCAGGCCGTTTCAGCTGCCGGTACTGTTCGCCGACTGTTCTCCGAAATTGTCGATCTTGCAGTCGGTCGTGCACCCCTTCATCCCGCCGGGAGTCTGGAAGGTGTTGTCGGCGATGCGACCGTACACCACTAGCCTCGGTGATTCGTACCGCTGCTTCATTTCGCACCCCCTCGGCGTTTGGAGTTACACACCCCCACCTCTCCCATCCGGGGGGTGGGCCTTCCTACTCGCCGGTTGCACGATGCAACTTCTTTGCCGTCGGCTTGCGGGTGCCGCGACGGGCCGGAGGGCGTCCAATCGTGCGAATCGTGGTACCCCTGTTACACCCATGAGGCAAGTGGCTTACAGCTCACGACATCGTCGGCGCGACGGGGGGCAGCGGCGCCGACGGGAGTGCAAGAACGCCGGCTTCTGTTTTCTTGTATTCATACGGGAAGAGCTTCTTCAGTTTGAGGAACTGCTTCTCCACGAAGTGCCAGCTGAGCAGCGCCATTGCCACGCAGGCGCCGATCGCGATGGCCAGCCACAGGATATACGCCGGCAGATGGGAGCCGAAGACCGTGGGAACGAAGCGAACTGAGAGTGGGGGTCTGAACCACAGCAGCGGATGGTGGAGTACGTAGAGCGCGTAACTGTAACGTCCGAAGAACCTCAGTGTCGGCGACGCGAAGAGCTTGGACGTCACCCCACCCGCGGAAGCGGTCAGGACATGGATCAGGATCGCTCCGCACAGCAAGGCGACCACTGTGTAACCTACGCTCGTGAGTGCGGTATTGGAGGCAAGCAGGCCAACGAGCAGCAGCGCCAAGACCCCGGCGACCGGGGCCGCCCAACGTGCTATCGCCTCGAGGCCGTGCGGACCACGCACCGCCAGCGCGATCAAGCCTCCGATCGCCAGCGCATCCATTCTGGCGGGTGTCAGAACAGTTGCGGCAACTTCGTAGCCCGCCACGCGCAGTCCGATCCGGCAGAATAGAGCCGCCACCACGGCGGCCCAGCACGCGCCGAAGAGATGACGCCTGGCGAGATAGAGCACTACGATGGGCCAGATCAGGTAAAACTGTTCCTCCACCGCCAGAGACCAGAAGTGCCCCAGAGCGCTGGACGACGTGAATCCGGCCGCTGCCACCTTCACATTGTAGAGATAGGTCCAATACCACACAGAATCCGCTGTGAGGTCTCGCAGCACTCGGTCGCCCGGAAGCAGCATCGGGAGGAGGATGAGGAAGAGCGCCAGGGCGCCATAGTACAGCGGGAAAATGCGCAGGACGCGCCGCGCATAAAACTGGCGCAAGTAGTGCCTGCTCCCTTTGGTGTCGAGGAGGATGCCCGTGATGAGAAACCCGGACAGCACAAAGAAGAGATCCACTCCCATCCAGCCGGTTCGGACGATGCCGAGAAACCACCGGTCCGCCAGCACCTGTGGAGCCGGCAGACCATGGCCGAACTGTCCGAAATGGAGCAACAGCACCAGCAAGATGGCGACGCCACGCAACCCGTCCAGCGCGGGGTAGTACAACGCCCCCGCCTCGTGGTCCCTAGCCCCGGTCACGGTCGAACTGCTCCAGCAGCCGCGCCACGGTTCGTTCGAGCATCGCCAGGCGCAGCGGCCGGTGCAAGTTCCAGGCGGGCACCGCGCTGGTCAGCCGGGTCAGCTGTCGGAACGATCGGGCGCGACCATCATCGGTTTGGAGTCGGAAGTTGAGGGCCCAAAGATCGGCGAGTGCCACGTGTGCGGGCGCGCGCTCCAGCTTCACGTCGCTCGCCGAGTCGCGCAGGAACACAATAGCCTTGATCGGGACGGGGGCGCTGCTGCCCTTGCGCTCGTCGTCGAGCCCCAGGTAGACGCGGTCGGGCCGCGTCATGGCCAGGTGCGTGCCCGGCGGAGGGTGGCCGTCATAGACGTCGGTCCTGAGCCGCAGCAGCGCCGGACCCGGGAGCACCTCGGGCGACAGCCGGACCCGGCAGCACGTGAGGTCCTCGCTCAGGACGCGACAGCCGTGTTGGTGAAAGGCGAGGGCCAGCGTGGTCTTGCCGTGGCGCCCCGGCGCGGCGAGCACGACCGCGCCGCCGGCCACCTCCACCGCGGCGGCGTGGAGCGATAGGTCCCCGCGGTGCATATAACACAGCGTGGTCGGGACTCCCCACAGGCGCTGTTCGCGCACGATCTCGTCGTCACAGCACGGGATTTCGATGCGCCCGGCCTCCGGATCGACGCGATACGCGCCGGCGTCCGTCACCCAGAACTCGAAGGTCTGATCCACGCGATAGAGCGTTCCCCGGACTTCACGATCGGGGCCGGCCAGCGTCCACTCGGCCAGGGGCGCGACGGCCGGTCGCTTCCGCGGCTCCCGGGCGGGCGCGATCTCGAGCGCCTCCACTCCTCCTCCGGCGCGGAGGAACCGCAGCAGGGGCCGGGAGCGAACCTGGAAGCCGAACGCCGACGGTGCGTCGTTCACCAGGCGTTCAGGAACGCGTGGATGCACGCCAGATCCTTGGCCCAGAACCAGTCGAATCGGGTGAAGTTGCCCTGCTCGATTCGCTGTGCCAAACGCCGGTAGTCCACCCCAGGCATGCGGTGCCGCGGCGTCGCGAGCAAGCGCCGCAGTGTGGCGTAATCCACCTGGGCCATGACATGATCATCGAAGTACGTCTTGTCGCGGCGATCGAGGATGGGGTCGGGGAGATTGCCTCGGAGCAGGCTGCGGGCCAGGGTCTTGTCACGCTGGTCCGGACACTTCACCTCGGCGGGGAGACGGAGAAAGAACTCCCACAGGTCCACGTCGGCGAATGGGCGCCGCACCGTGACACCGGCGATGGCGGCGCATACCTCAGCGGCCTCGATCGTGATCGTCGAGCCTTCGGTGCCGAGGAGCTGCAGCTGCTGCCACCGCTGACGGCTGGGTGGTAGCAGGTCGGTGCGATAGGGGCCCGGCCGCGCCTTGCGGGCGTCGAGCCAGTCGGGGATCCGGTCAGGCGCGTCCAGCCGCCGCCAGTGCAGGTACCAGTTGGCCCACCGGCCGGGGACGAAGGTGCCCAGCAGGTGTTGCGCCAGCCGCCGCCACTCGACGCCGCGCCGGCGCTCGGTCGCGAGCAGGGCGGCGAGAGCCCGCCAGCGTCGGTGGGACAGCAGGTGAGACACCAGGTGGCGAGGGTTCCCGAACGCGAATTCCGCAAAGTCTCCCGTCAGGACGTTCTCGTAGCCGAGCCGGCGAGCCCGTGCATGACTGTCGGCGACCTCGGGCACGGAGAGGATCGGTACGGGGCTGCCGAGCAGGCGACACCATTGCTCCACGTCGTCGAGCGTGCGCGCCCGGGGGCGATAGGTGTGGAGCTCGATACCGAAGTGCTGGGCGACCAGCTCGATGTAGCGGCGCTCGTCCACCGTGGGCAGGTCGGGGAAGACGCAGGACAGCGCCCCTATCGGCCTGCCGGTGCGCTGGCGGTGGTCCGGAGCGGCGAACGCCGCGACGGCGGGGGAGTCGATGCCGCCGCTCAGCAAGATCGCATCCTTGCCCGTGAGGCTGCGCGCCGCCGCCTGCGCCATGAGCTGGAGGAATCGATCTCGTACGTCGGTCGGGCTGAGACGGGCGGACTCGAGCAGCTCGGCCGGGTGCCAGTAGCGCCGCACGGCCACCCGGCTCACGCCGTCCACGGTGAGCGTCGACGCCTGAGCCAGACGCGAGACGCCTTTCAACGCCGCGGGCATGTCGGACGGCATCCGCCCGTAGAAGATCTGTTCGAGCACCGTGACGTCCGGCTCCTCCGGGACCTGGGCGCCGACGACGACCTGTCGGGGCTCGCTCGCGGCGACAAAGGCTCGCGAGCCGTCGTGGTAGAACAGGGGGCGGAATCCGGCATGGTCGCGGAAGCACCAGAGGGCCCGTCCGTCGGTCACGATCCCGGCAAAGGACCCCCGCATCCGGTTCGGTGCGTCCGGCCCAAACGCTTTGACGGCAGCCACGATGACGTCAGCGTCCCGCGGCGACGCGGGCGGAACGCCGGCAGCGATGAGGGTCCGGTGCAGCTCCGGCGCGTTGTCCACGCGGCCCGACAGCGCGGCCACGAGGGCCCCCTCGGCGGAGACGCTCGCGTCCACGAAGTCGGGGCGGGTGGCGATGCCGAGCACGCAATTGCCGAGGACCCGTAGCGCGATGCAGGAACCGCGGTGCGGAGCGGCGGCGAGCATCGTGCGCGCGAGGGCCTCATCCGGCGGGGACGAGCCATTCTTGCCGAGCATCGCGATCATCGTCAGCGCCGCGCGTTGGGAAGAGGCGGAAGCGGCGTGTACCGGGACAGCCCTTCGTGGAGCTCGCCCACCACGACGCGCCCGCCGCTCTCCACCCACGCATGTGCCACGAGGCGGCCGCGCTCGGTCTTGACCACGCCGATCCGCAGCTCGACCCGACGGCCACCGCGCGCCAGCAGCGCTTCCGCGGCCAGAGCCTGGGGCAGGCAGCTGGCCCGCGGCACCACCCGCCGGGCGAGGGCCACGGCCCAGGCGATGCGCTCCGGCGTCGCCAGGGCGCCAGACGGCGTCGGAGCGGTACGGGCCAGCAGGCGACGGACGACCGTGAGCGGCAGGAGCCACAAGCCCAGCCGCGCGGCGCCGAGCAATACCACCGACTGCACGAGCAGCAAGCGATCGGCAGGCGTGAGGCGCAGGAACCTATCAAGCGGCCGCAATCTCATCTCTGATCTCGATCAAGCCTTGGGTGGCCAGGTCGCTGAGGAAATCGAGGACATCGCGCTCGCAGCGCTCGGGTTCGACGTCGTACTCGCGCACGATCACGTCGCGGAGATCCGCCACCAGGATCGGTTCCCGTACCAGTTCCCAGACACGCACTCCAACCTGAGCCAAGCCGTAGTACATCCCGGTTCGCAGGCTGAGAACGATGGCTTCGCCCGCGAGATCGGACGAAACCTGGTCCCTCGTCGCGACGACCAGGGAGCTCGTCGTGATGGCGCCGTTAGCGTCGGGTGAGGTCATGACTGCTCCCTTGCGTTGCGGTTGGGTGCGGGACTGTGGCGGTGAGGTACGGGCCCTGTAACGGGACGGCGCTCTTGCTGGGGGACCGGCCGGCGTGAGTCGAGGTGGTGTGGGGGTAGACGATCCGCCCAACGTAACGGAGCCACGCACGGAAATTCCGGAGCCGTGCCCATGGAATGTGACGCCGGGCGCTCGCCGCGTCGTGTCGCTCCTGCTCCGTCATCCATCGCTCGGAGACATGCCACGGACGCGCCGGCCCGTGCCCGCTCCGGCCGGGCAGGATGCCGGCCTCCCACAACCAGTTCGTGAGCCGCACGGATGGGCAGCTCGACTCTGACGGGAAGAGATTGCTGACGTAATGCTGCTCGAGCCTGTCCAGCACGAACTCGGGGCTCGGGGGGCGGAGCGCTGCAAGCACGTGCTCCGGGATCTCGGTGTCGGCCAGACGCTGCGTCAGTCGGAGCGTCCAGAAACAGCACGTCGCGGCCCGGCTCTCGCGGGCGAGCTCGATAAACTCAGACCATGCGAAGTCGTCTCGCTGCGTGATCGCCGCCACGTCCCGGAGGGCGCGCCAGGTCCCCCATTGCATCCCGTGCGACCAGGCGAAGTGCACGCACACGTGCAGGAGTTGATGGACGGGATGGGGTACGAGGACGACCCGGTCGGTCGCGGGGACGCGTCTGGCGCTGGCCCAGACGGCATCGGTCGCCAGCCGAAACCCGTGACCCGGTAAGAGGTCTCGGTGGATCTCGAGACGCGCTCCCCCCGCGGACTGCTGGATGAGCGGGGGCAAGTGCTGGTGGGCCGAGTACCGCTCTCTGGGCCACTGCGCCGACGGCCACGTCCAGCCCTGCGCCCGGAACAGCGACCATGCCTCTTCCGCCCGGTCCGGGAGCACCAGCACGTCGATATCCCCCATCGGCCGGTCGGCAAAGGAGGCGTAGGCCGTGTACGCGAGCCCAGCGCCCTTGAGCAGCAACGCTTCGATGCCCCGACCGGCCAAGGTCGCGAGGATCTCGTGGAGCACGTGCTCGAGATGGAGCATTCGAGCCGCGGAGAACGTTGCGAGTTGCCGCAACCCGCCGTCCCTCGCCGAGGGAGGCTCGATCGACCCGAGTCGCTGCAGCTGTCGCCATACGATCGACGCTGCCCGCTCGCGTTGCGCCAGGTCGCACAACCCGGCCCAATCGATCCCGGCGCTCAACAGGGACGCCAGAGCCGTGGTGTCGGGCGATGCGCTGGCCGTCAACAGCAGCAGCTGGGCTTCGCGAGAGAGCAGGATCGGGCTCCTGGCCATGGGTCGCACGTTCTCGAGGTCCCGTTGCATCGAGCGACGCGCCAACTCGCAAGACTAGTACCGCCTGCCTCGATCGGAATCGCTGACGCTCAAGACCAATTCGCCGGTCTCGCACGGCCGCCGCCTCATGACTTCTGTATCAGGGCTGCGACAATGCTCGGCTCGTCGCGTCTCGCCATCGCCGAGCCGCGCGCGTGCGAGTCCTTGCATAGTGCATGGTCGAGCCCGGCCGGCCGCGCACTGTAACGAAGTCTCCACACTAATCGGCCTTCGCTCGCGCGACGGCGTGCGGTGCGGCGCGCGGGTGCCCGTGCGTTCCAGCTCCGTAGCCCTCGTCCCCACCGTGACTTGCAGGACGTATTCTGATGACGTCGTTCCGGGCGGCCGCGGCAAGGCCCATGCTCGGAGGGGGCGCGATGCCCCAATTGACCGCAGCACTCCCGCGAGCGCCGCTTCTCGCCCACCGCCCGGTGCGGGTTCTGTCTCGCCCCGCCGAGCTTGCGGACTCGTGGGATCAACTGGCGATCGGGTCGGGCAGTCCCATGC